>WNFM01207027.1_pt1 | contig 18733 bp, 18 predicted proteins | sample 5400271 | NCBI WGS metagenome assembly WNFM01 (sample SAMN13153352, study PRJNA577476) | soil metagenome | isolation source: 60 cm saprolite on Douglas fir-dominated hillslope | place: USA:California | collected 2013-09-17 | reverse complement strand
GTCACCACTTCGCCCTTCTTGACGCCGGCGTTGGGCTGCGCTTGCTTGACCGACGCCTTGATGAGATCACCCACCTCCGCGTACTTCTTGCCGGAGCCACCCAATATACGAATGCACATGATTTCTTTGGCGCCCGTGTTGTCAGCGACCTTGAGGCGCGTTTGCGGTTGAATCATGGGATTCAGGGATCAGCGGATGCGGCGCGCTGGATACCCGCGCGCCCTGCGCCCACCAAGCGCCCTATTCCTCCTCTTCCTGCAACGCGGCCTCGACCTCCGCGACGGGCATGGTCTGCGCGGCGCGATTCATGATCTCGACCAGACGCCAGCGCTTCTCCTTGCTCAGCGGGCGCGTCTCCTCGATGCGCACGATATCGCCGATCCGGGCGCTATTGGTCTCGTCATGCGCCTTGAAGCGCGTGGTCTCTTTGTACGTACGCTTGTAGATCGGGTGACGCTTGAGGGACTCGACGGCCACGACGATGGTTTTCTGCATCTTGTCGCTCATCACCCGCCCCACTTTTTGCTGGCGGCGTCCGTGATGAGGCGCGGGCGTCGGCTTCGCCTCGCCGCCCGCGGCCGAGGTGTCGGCGGTCTTTTGTGCGCTCATGTCTCATTGCTCTCTTCCAACCGGTCTGCGGATCTCGTGCTGCGGTCGGCGTGGCGCCGCCGTCTCGCGCGGTCTGCTAACCGGCCTATGCTTCCACCTGGCCGCTTGGAGCGGCATCCGCTGGCGGCGCCTCCTCCGTCAGCAGCTCCTCGTCTTGCGCCTCATCCTCGTCGAGCATCTCCTCGCGGTTCAGCTCGCTGAGTCGGAACATCAGCCGCGCGACGTCCGCCTTGATCTGTGCGAACTGCCGGTTATTCTTGACCTCACCGCGCGCATGCTGCAGACGCAGCTCGAACAACTGCCGGCGCTTCGCCTTCAGCTCTTTCTGGGCCTCGGCCATGCCCATGCCCTGGACCGACCGGCGCGCCTCGCTAAGCTTCGACACTCTCGGCCTCCCCCTTCACGAGAAACTTGGTCTGAACGGGGAGCTTCTGCGCAGCCAGCCGCATGGCTTCCTTGGCCACGTCCTCGCGGATGCCGCCGATCTCGAACAGGATGCGTCCTGGCTTCACCACGGCCACCCAGTGATCCGGCGCCCCTTTGCCGGAGCCCATGCGCGTCTCCGCGGGCTTGGAGGTCACCGGCTTATCCGGAAAGACCCGTATCCACACCTTGCCGCCGCGCTTCATGTACCGCGTCATGGCGATACGCGCCGCCTCGATCTGCCGGGCTGCCAGCCAGCACGGCTCCAAGGACTGCAGGGCGTACTCCCCGAAGGCGATGGTGCTGCCCCGATGGGCCTCGCCGCGCATCCGCCCGCGATGCTGCTTCCGAAACTTCTGTCTCGATGGTGCCAGTAACATGGCTCGTGCTCCACGTCTTCGGCCGCGGCCAGCGCACTCGTGCATGCGCCCGCCGGGGACCGCCCCAACATCGCGCGGAGAGCCTGTGGGCGCTGCGCACAGGCAACGCTCCCCACAGCGTCCGCACGCCTACGATTCTGACCGTTCCTCCGACCCCGCCCCGGTGGGGGCCGACGGTGCGCGCTGCGGAGCCTCTGGCTCGGCCGGCGTCACCGCTTCCGGTTGGCTGGCTGGCTCCTCGCTCCTCCGCCGTGGCCCAGCGCTGGGCGCGGGGCGGGCGGCTGGCCGGACAGCTCGCCGCTCACCACCTGGCGCCTCGCCGGAACGCGGTCCGCGTTCGCCACCGCCGGGCCGCGGACCACGGCCGCCGGGCCGCGGACCACGCTCACCGCCGCGCTCGAAGCTCGGCCGCGGCGGGCGCTCGCCAGTCGCCGGCACGGGCACCGCGCTCGACTCCAGGGCCGCCATACCCAGCTGCCGCTGCTTCTCCGGCAGCACGTCGCCCTTGTAGATCCAGACTTTGATGCCCACCACGCCGTAGGTGGTATGGGCCTCGGCCATGCCGAAATCGATGTTGGCGCGCAGCGTCTGCAGCGGCACCGAGCCCTCGACCTCTTTCTCGACACGGGCGATTTCCGCGCCGCCGAGCCGGCCACCACACACGACCTTGATCCCCTTGGCGTTGGCACGCATCGCCTTTTGCACCGCCTGCTTCATGGCGCGGCGGAACGAGATGCGCTTCTCCAGCTGCTCGCCGATGCTGCGCGCCACCAGCACTGACTCGATCTCCGGCGTGCGGATCTCGAGGATGGTCAGGCGCACCTTCTTCTTGGTCTCGCGCTCCAGCAGTTGGCGCAGTCGCTCGACGCTCTCACCACTCTTGCCGATGACGATGCCCGGCTTGGCCGTGTGGATCGTCACGGCCAGCTGCGTCCCCGCGACCCGCTCGATCTCGATACGGGCCACCGCCGCGTTGGCCAGCCGCTGCTGAATCAGCTTGCGCAGGCGCTGATCCTCGGCGAGCAAGTCTTTATAGTTCCGATTGGCGTACCAGCGCGAGTCCCAACCTCGGATCACGCCCAGCCGGAAGCCGGTCGGATTGACTTTATGTCCCAAACGGGTACCTCCTCCGTTCCACCTTAGCGGGCGAATTTGGGCAGATCTGCCCTGTCGTCCGAGACATACACGGTGATGTGCGTGCTGCGCATCATGATGCGCGACGCGCGCCCGTGCGGGCGTGCCCGGAACTTCTTCCTGGTTGCCGCTTCGTCCGCGACCGCGTTGACCACATAGAGGTCATCGGGATCGACTTGATAGTTGTTCTCGGCGTTGGCCGCCGCCGACGCCAGCACTTTGCTCACCGCCTGCGCCGGGGCGTTGGGCAAGAACTTGAGGATGGCCAGCGCTTCGGTGACGCGACGCCCTTTGATGGCCTCGGTGACGCGACGCACTTTGCGGGGCGGGTGGCCGACATTCCGCGCGATCGCTCTGACAGGTTGTTCTAGCATCCTCGCACCCCACTACCGAACCGACGTCGTCCGCTCGCTCTTGCCGCCGGCGTGGCCGCGGAAGTGGCGGGTCGGCGCAAACTCACCCAGCTTGTGTCCCACCATGTTTTCGGTGATATAGATCGGCATGTGCGTCTTACCATTGTGCACACCGATCGTCAGCCCCACCATCTGCGGGAAGACCGTCGACGCGCGCGACCACGTCTTGATCAGTCGTTTCTCGCCCCCGCGCATCGCCGCCACCTTCTTCAGCAGCGATGGGTGGATGTAGGGGCCCTTCTTCGTTGAGCGCGACATCTGCGGACTCCCCTTCTCAATCCCTACCGGCCCCTACCGGTATTACGTCGTCGAACGATGAATTTGTCTGACCACTTGTTCCGGCGGGTGCGATATCCAAGCGCTGGCTTGCCCCATGGCGTCTGCGGCTGCCCGCCAATGGGTGCGCGGCCTTCGCCACCACCGTGCGGGTGATCGACGGGATTCATGACCGAGCCGCGGACGTGCGGCCGGCGGCCTAGATGCCGCGAGCGCCCGGCCTTGCCGAGGGTCACGTTCTCGTGGTCCAGGTTGCCGACCTGGCCGATGGTGGCCATACAGTTGACATGGATCAGCCGCTGCTCGCCGGAGGGCAGACGCACCTGCGCGTAGTCGCCTTCTTTAGCCATCAGCTGGGCCGCCCCGCCGGCGCTGCGCACCAGTTGCGCGCCCTTGCCCAGATGCATCTCCAGATTGTGGATGACGGTGCCGGTCGGGATGTTCTTGAGCGGTAAGGCGTTGCCGACCCGGATCTCCGCGTCTGGTCCGCTCATCAGCATGTCGCCGACCTTGAGGCCGTTGGGCGCGACGATATAGCGCTTCTCGCCGTCCACATAATGGAGCAGCGCGATACGCGCCGAGCGGTTGGGGTCATACTCGATGGAGAAGACCTTCGCCGGCACGCCGGGCTTGTTGCGCTTGAAGTCGATGATGCGATACTGCTGCTTGGCGCCGCCCCCGCGATGACGCGCGGTGATACGGCCCTGGTTGTTACGCCCGGCCTTCTTGGGGGCCTTCTCGAGCAGCGATTTCTCCGGCTTGGAGCGCGTGATCTCCTCGAAGGTCGATACCGACATACCGCGGCGGCCTGGCGATGTCGGCCGGTACGTGCGAACAGGCATTGCGTGCTCCCTCCCGGCCTTACGCCTGCAACTCAGGGATGGATTGGCCATCCGCCAGCGTGACGATCGCTTTCTTCCACGGCCGCGGCTCGCTGTGATAGATGCCCTTGCGCGTCCGCAGCGTGCGTCGCTTGCCCGGAACGCGCATGGTGTTGACCCTGAGGACGGTCCGCCCAGGGAACATCTCCTCTACCGCTTGCTTGATCTGGATCTTGTTGGCCTCCAGCGCCACCTTGAAGGTGTAGCGCGGCACGGTCTCGCCGGTCTTCGGACCACGGCGCCGCCCACTGTCGCGGCTGGTATGCTGCAGGTCCACACTCTTCTCGGTGATGATGCCGTGCCGGATGACTTCGGTGATCTCCATGGCTTAGTCCTCCTTCCGGGAACGGCGGCGCGCCGGAGGTGGCGCCGGCTCATTGGCGGCGCGCGACGCGGCGCGATCGGCGAGGCGCCGCGCCAGCAGAGCGGGATGCCGCTTGCCGTCGAGCGCATCGTCCGCGTCGCGCCCGAACACTTCGACGATGCGTTGGACGGAGCCGACTGGCAGCAGCAGATACTCGTACTTCAGCAGCTCCACCACATTGATCGACGCGACATGTCCCATCTTGATGGTGTGGAGGTTGCGCGCCGAGAGCACGACGTTGTCATCGCGCTCCGGCATCAGCACCAGCACGTTGCGCTCGATGGGCATCGCCTCCAGGAACGCCTTCATCGCCTTGGTGCTGGGGGCGTCGAAGCGCAGGTCCTCCACCAACAGCAGATGCCCAGTGTATGCTTTGTCCGACAGCGCAGCGCGAATCGCCAGGCGTCGCATCTTGCGTGGGACCTTGGCTTCATACGCATGCGGGCGCGGCCCGAAGACCGAGCCGCCACCCCGGAAGTGCGGCGCGCGGGTCGAGCCTTGTCGCGCGCGCCCGGTGCCCTTCTGGCGATACGGCTTCTTGTTGCCGCCGCTCACGTACGCGCGCGTTTTGGTGGAGGCATTGCCTTGCCGCCGGTTGACGAGCTGGGCCGTCACCACCTGGTGGAGTACCGCGCGATTAATCGGGCCGCCAAAGACATACCGATCGAGCGGCTCTTCCCGAACGACCTCGCCCTCCATGTTGTAGACGCTAGCTTGTGGCTGCTTCATCTCCTTGTCACCCCTTACCCGCGCTGCTGGAGCGCCTCGTCGACGCTCAGGTGCGCGAGGAGCTGCGTCTGCCCCGCCACCTTCCGGATCATGAGCGTGCTGCCATTGGGGCCGGGCACGGACCCCTTGATGACCAGGAGGTTACGCTCCGGGTCGGCCTGCAACACTTCGAGCTTCTTGATGGTCACACGGTCGTTGCCCAAATGCCCCGCCATACGCGTCCCCTTGAGCACACGCCCGGGGGTGGTGCCGGGGCCAATCGAGCCGGGCGCGCGCGCGCGGTCGGACTGGCCGTGCGTGCGCGGGCCGCCATGGAACCCGTGCCGCTTCATGACGCCGCCGAAGCCCTTGCCTTTGGACGTGCCGATGACATCGACCTCTTCGCCCACGCGAAACATGGCGACGTCGATCGTGTCCCCAACACTCACCGACGCCCCGTCGAGGACGCGCACCTCGCGCAGCAAGCTGAACGGCCCCAGGTCCGCGCCGCTGCCCCGCCGCGCAGGCTTGTGGCTGCCCCTACTCCTGCTCGCTGGGGGGGCCGCCTCGCCACGCGCCTCCGCCTCCTCGGCCTCCGTCTCACTGGCGCTCTGCTCAGCCTTGGCCGCGGCCTCGCGCGCCTGCTGGCGCTCGCGCGCCTGCGCTTGCTGCTGCTTGCGCCGCTGCGACGGCGTCGGCGGCAGCGCATGCCCCAGATGCCCCAGCAGTGGGCGCGTCGCCTTCTTCAGCCGGATAGTGCCGAAACCGATCTGGACCGCTGCGTACCCATCGGTGGGCAGCGACTTGACCTGCGTGATCGTGCAGGGACCGGCCTCGATCACGGTCGCCGGTAGCGCCGTGCCATTGGGGCCGAAGACCTGGGTCATCCCCACCTTGCGGCCCAAAATACCGCTCAACATGTGCATTTCTCCCATGCCGCGCGCCAGGAGGCGCCAGAAGCTCGTACAGGGCTAGACCAGCCATACGGGCTGGACGTGTCCGCTCGCTGTGGACCCAGCCGCCAGGCCAGGTCGCGAGGCAGACACGCGGCGCGCAATGCGCCTTCCGAGCGTCTCGCCCCTCGTGCCGACGCCACTGTGTCGGCTCGAAGTCGTTCGAAGCCAGGGTCTCACGCGCCGGCCACCGCGCGGCGCGCGCTCCTATCGAGGAGCTACAGCTTGATCTCGATATCCACGCCGGCGGGCAGGTTAAGCCGCGTGAGCGCCTCAACCGTCTTCGGCGTGGGCTCGATGATGTCGATCAGCCGCTTGTGCGTGCGGATCTCGAACTGCTCGCGCGAGTCTTTGTCGATGAACGGTGATCGCAGCACGGTGTACTTCGCGATCTCCGTCGGCAGCGGCACCGGCCCCGCGACGCGCGCTCCCGTGTTCTGGGCCGTCTCGACGATTTGGCTCGCCGACTGATCCAGTATCCGGTGATCATAGGCCTTCAGGCGAATCCGTATTCGCTGCTTGGTCAGTGTCGCCATGTCCGTTCCGTTCTCTGTTGCTCAGACGTCATAGCCGCCTCGCGGCCACGTGGCGGGCCATACGACCCACCCCACACGCTGCCATACACTGCCTGGCCCCACTCTCCGCAGGTGGGAGAATGGGGCCAGAATGGGGATTAGCTGGTGACCTTGGTGACGACACCGGCGCCCACCGTGCGCCCCCCCTCACGAATGGCGAAGCGACTGCCCTCCTCCAACGCCACCGGCGTGATCAGCTCCACCCGCATCTGCACGTTGTCCCCCGGCATGATCATCTCCACCCCCTCAGGCAGCTGGATCGCCCCGGTCACATCCGTCGTCCGAATGTAAAACTGCGGCCGATAGCCATTGAAGAACGGCGTGTGCCGCCCCCCCTCCTCCTTGCTCAACACATACACCTCACTGGCAAACTGGGTGTGCGGCTTGATGCTGCCTGGCTTGGCCAACACCTGCCCCCGCTCCACCTCTTGTCCCCAGCCTCGCCCTGATCCAGCGTCTTCTGGAACATCTCCACCCCGGTCACCGTCACCGTGCGCGTGGCCTCCGTAAAGCCCACGATCTCGATGCTCTCCCCTGTCTTGACGATGCCGCGCTCGATGCGCCCGGTGACCACCGTGCCACGCCCCTTGATCGAGAACACGTCCTCGATCGGCATCAAGAACGGCTGGTCCACCGGCCGGGGCGGGGTGGGGAGGTAGCGGTCCACCGCGTCCATCAACGCCCAGATCGGCGCCGCCGCCGGGTCCTCACGTCCCAGGGTGCCCGTGGACTCCAGCGCCTTCAAAGCCGACCCTCGAATCACCGGCACCTCGTCACCGGGGAACTGGTAGCGGCTGAGCAGCTCGCGCACCTCCAGCTCCACCAGCTCCAAGAGCTCCTCGTCGTCGAGCATGTCCACCTTGTTCAGGAAGACCACCATCGCCGGCACCTCCACCTGTCGGGCCAGCAGGATGTGCTCGCGCGTCTGCGGCATGGGGCCGTCGGGGGCCGAGACCACCAGGATGGCCCCGTCCATCTGGGCGGCGCCGGTGATCATGTTCTTGATGTAGTCGGCGTGTCCCGGGCAGTCCACGTGGGCGTAGTGGCGCGCGGCGGTCTCGTACTCCACGTGGGCGATGGCGATGGTGATGCCGCGCTCGCGCTCCTCGGGGGCGTTGTCGATGGAGTCGAAGGCGCGGTACTTGGCTTGGCCCAGCTTGGCCAGCACCTTGGTGATCGCCGCCGTCAAGGTCGTCTTGCCGTGGTCGATGTGCCCGATCGTCCCCACATTCACATGCGGCTTGCTCCGCACGAACTTCTGCTTCGCCATGGTCTGCCTTGCCTCCAGTCGTCGACCTGTTGAACAGCGACGCTCACGCCTACGCGCGCAGCGGCTTGCCGCCCGCCTTCGCCTTGATCTCGTCCGCGATGTAGGGCGGCACCTCCGCGTAGTGGCCGAACTCCATCGAATACGACGCGCGTCCACTCGTCATGGAGCGCAGGTCGTTGACATAACCGAACATCTCTGCCAGAGGGACGTTGGCCCGCACCACCTGCGAGCCGCCGCGCTCTTCCATGCCCAGGATGTGGCCGCGCCGCCGGGTCAGGTCGCCGACTACATCGCCAGCGAACTCCTGCGACGTGGTCACCTCCACAAGCATCACCGGCTCCAGCAGGACCGGAGCGGCCTTTTGCACTGCTGCCTGCACGCCGATGGAGCCCGCCATCTTGAAGGCCATCTCCGACGAGTCCACGTCGTGATACGAGCCGTCGTAGAGCGTGACCTTGGCATCGATCAACGGATAGCCGGCGATCACGCCGTTCTCCAGCTTCTCGCGCACGCCTTCTTCGACCGGCTTGATGTACTCGCGCGGCACCACGCCACCCACGATGGCGTTGACGAACTCGATGCCGTTGCCGCGTTCCTGCGGCTCGATCTTCAGCCACACGTCACCGTATTGCCCCTTGCCACCCGTCTGGCGCACGTAGCGCCCCTGAGCCTGCGCGGGCTTGGTGATGGTTTCGCGGTAGGCCACCTGTGGTCGCCCCACGTTGGCTTCGACCTTGAACTCACGGAACATGCGGTCGACGATGACTTCCAGGTGCAGCTCACCCATGCCCTCGATGATCGTCTGTCCCGTCTCCGCGTCGGTATGGACGCGGAATGTGGGATCCTCTTCCGCCAGCCTGCCGAGCGCCATGCTCATCTTGTCCTGATCGGCGCGCGTCTTGGGCTCGATGGCGATCGAGATCACCGGATTAGGGAAGATGATCGCTTCGAGCTGCACCGGATGGTCCGGGTCGGTCAGCGTATCGCCGGTGAAGGTATTCTTCAGGCCCACCGCGGCGCAAATGTCCCCCGCGTAAATCCGCTCGATGTCTTCGCGGTGGTTGGCATGCATTTGTAGCAGCCGCCCGATGCGCTCCCTCTGGCCCTTGACCACGTTGTAGACATACGAGCCGGAAGCGAGCGAGCCGGAGTACACACGGAAATCCGCGAGCCGTCCGACGAACGGGTCCGCCACTATCTTGAAGGCCAGCGCCACAAACGGCTTCGTGTCGTCCACGACCAGCTGCACTTCCTGCTCGGTGCGCGTGTCGATGGCCATGGGCGCCGGAATATCCAGCGGGGACGGCAGGTAGTCGATCACCGCGTCGAGCATGGCTTGCACGCCCTTGTTCTTCAGAGCGGAACCACAGAGCACCGGCACGAGCTTGCCAGCAATAGTGGCACGCCGCAGCGCGGCGCGCAGCTCCTCCGCGCTGATCTCTTCGGCTTCCAGGAACTTGAGCGTGAGACCCTCGTCCGTCTCGGCAATCGCCTCGACGAGCTGTTCGCGGTACTTCGCGGCGTCGGCGGCCAGCGCGGCGGGAATCTCGGCACGCTCGGACTTCGTGCCCAGATCATCTGTGAAGACGACGGCCTGCTGCTCGAGCAGATCCACGAAACCCTTGAAGCCGCCTTCGCGCCCGATCGGAATCTGAATCGGGGCTGGCTTGGCGTTCAGGCGATCGACGATCATCTGCACGGTGCGCCAGAAATCCGCGCCAGTGCGGTCCATCTTGTTGACGAAACAAATCCGCGGCACGTGATACTTGTCGGCCTGACGCCAGACGGTCTCGGACTGGGGCTCCACGCCGGCGACGGCATCAAAGACGACGGCGCCGCCATCCAGCACGCGCAGAGAGCGCTCGACCTCGACAGTGAAGTCCACGTGGCCCGGGGTATCGATAATGTTGATACGATGGTCACGCCAGAAGCAGGTGGTAGCGGCGGCGGTGATCGTGATGCCGCGCTCCTGTTCCTGGGGCATCCAGTCCATCGTAGCAGCCCCCTCATGCACCTCGCCGATCCGATGGATCTTCTTGGTGTAGAAGAGGATGCGCTCGGTTGTTGTGGTCTTCCCCGCATCGATGTGGGCAATGATACCCAGATTGCGCGTCCGTTCGAGGGGGTACTCTCTGCTCGTCATAACTCCTCAGGTGCCGGATTACCAGCGATAGTGGGCGAAGGCTTTGTTCGACTCCGCCATCTTGTGTGTTTCTTCACGCTTACGAATCGTCGTGCCCTGGCCGGCCGCGGCGTCCATCAGCTCGGAGGCGAGCTTCTCGGCCATCGACTTACCCGTGCGGTTGCGCGCCGAGGCGATCAACCAGCGCATCGCCAGGGCCATGCGCCGCTCACCGCGGATCTCGACCGGCACTTGATAGGTCGAGCCGCCCACCCGGCGCGGCTTCACCTCGAGCACCGGCGTCGCGTTACGCAGCGCCTGCTCGAAGACGTCCACCGGATTGCGCCGGCTGCGCTGCTCGACGAGGTCCAGCGCGGTGTAGATGATGCGCTCGGCCAGACTGCGCTTCCCATCCCACATCAAGCGACCTACCATACGAGTGATGTTCTTATTGTTGTACTTCGGGTCCGGCAGCACCAAACGCTGCGGGACTTTGGCTCGTCGCGGCATCGGCTCGCGTCCTTCCCAGTGATCCGTCGCAAGACAGCGCGAAGGGCGTCGAGGACACTCCTAGTGAGCGGCGGGTAGGCGCTCTGCAGCATACCTACCAGAAGCGGGAGTTCGCCCGACGATGCCGTGGCGCACTTTACATACGCGCGCGGCCGTGGTATCGCGCCGACCTAGTCGCCCAAGGTACCTCAGCGGCGCCTGGGTGGCCGGTTTCGGCCTGTATGACCTTCGAGTGCAAATGAGAACGATGAGTGTGCGGGGCGGCCATCGCCCCAGCATCAGATCCAGCCCGAGCGCTCACGCGCTCTAGCGCCGCGCTGCTTGGCCCGCCTTGGGCCGCTTGGCCCCGTACTTGGAGCGTCCCTGGCGCCGCTTCTGGACGCCTTCGCTGTCCAGCGTGCCCCGCACGATATGGTAGCGCACGCTGGGCAAGTCCTTCACGCGACCACCGCGGATCAGCACGACGGAGTGTTCCTGCAGGTTGTGCCCTTCGCCCGGGATGTAGGCCGTGACCTCCATCTGGTTGGTCAGCCGGACGCGCGCGATCTTGCGCAAGGCCGAGTTCGGCTTCTTCGGCGTTTGGGTACGCACCTGCGTGCAGACGCCACGCTTCTGCGGAGCGCCGCGCAGGCGCAGCGTCCGGTTCTTCAGCGCGTTGAACGTAAACTGGAGCGCCGGTGCTTTGTTCTTTTTGATCTTCTTGGTACGCCCTTTACGCACCAATTGATTGATGGTCGGCAAGAGCTGTGCTCCTTATGGCCAGTTTCGTCGCCGTTGGTATCATGCCACATCCGCCCACCAATGGACGAGGCGGACAGATGTGGCAGATTACCTAGCGCACGAATACCAATGTTATCACGATTCGGAGAAGCTGTCAACGGTGGAGCCGTCGAGCTCGCCGTCTTCGTAGCCGATGCGTGCCCATCCCAAACGCGGGCAGATTGATTCCCGCCATGGACGCCGCCAGCCGATCGGCCTGCTGCTTCTCACGCAGCTGCCGTCGCTGCTCCACGCCCGTGCCCGCCGGGATGAGCTTCCCGATGATCACGTTTTCCTTCAGACCCATCAGATGATCGGTCGCGCCGGTGATCGCCGCTTCGGTCAGCACGCGCGTCGTCTCCTGGAACGAAGCCGCCGCGAGGAAGCTCTCCGTGTTCAGCGAGGCCTTGGTCACGCCCAACAGCACAGTCTGCGCGGTGGCGGGCTCGCCGCCCTCCGCCAGCACCCGCGCGTTCGTCTCCTCGTAGTGGAATCGGTCTTCCAGGTCGTTCGGCAGCAGATCGGTGTCACCCGGATCATCGATGCGCACGCGCCGCAGCATCTGCCGCACGATCACCTCGATGTGCTTGTCGTTGATATACACGCCGGTTGAGCGGTAGACGCGCTGCACCTCCTTCACCAGGTATAGATGCACGGCCTCGCGTCCCTGGATGCGCAACACGTCCTGCGGGTCGATCAAGCCCGAGGTGAGCGGCTTGCCGGCTTGCACCTGCTCACCGTCCGCCACGATGATGTTGGACGCTGCAGGCACTGAATACTCGCGCTCGTCCCGCTCCTCGAAGCGCACCACCAGCTTCTGCTGCTTGCCTTCCTTGGCGAGCGCGATCTCCCCGGCGGTCCGCGCGTGCATCTCCAACGGCTCCGCCTTGGCCCCACCAGCCGCCGGCATACGCGCGATCACCTGTTCGCGCTCCACATGGTCGCCGTCGCGTACGAGCACCTCGCTGCCCTTGGGCAGTGGATACTCATCGGTGAAGACGTCCGCCGAGATCACCTTGATCTTGCGCGCCCCCGATTCCTCGGTGCGGACTTCCACCACGCCATCGATCTCGGTGACAATGGCCTTGTCCTTGGGCACGCGCGCCTCGAAGAGCTCCTCGACACGCGGCAGACCCTGCGTGATATCCTCCTGCGCGCCGGCGATACCGCCGGTGTGGAAGGTGCGCATCGTCAGCTGCGTGCCTGGCTCGCCAATCGACTGCGCGGCGATAATGCCCACCGCGTCGCCGATATCGACAAGCCGTCCGGCCGCCAGGTTGCGTCCGTAGCACAGCTGACACACGCCGTGCGGCGACAGGCACTGCAGCACCGAGCGGCAGTAGACCTGTTGCACTCCAGCCGCCACCATCGCATCGACGATGTCATCTTCGAGCGTCGTGCCGACCTCGACGTCCTCGAAGCCAGGCACGGGAGCCAGCAGCGTCCGGCCGATCAAGCGATTGCGGAACGGCTCCTGCATGGCCACGCTGTCCTCGGCGGTAATCCAGATGCCTTCGGTCGTCCCGCAGTCCTCGTGCAGGACGATCACATCCTGCGCCACGTCGATCAGGCGGCGCGTCAGATAGCCCGACTCCGCCGTGCGCAGAGCGGTGTCGGCCAACCCCTTGCGTGCGCCGTGGCTGGAGATGAAATACTCCATCACGGTCAGCCCGTCGCGGAAGTTGCCACGCACCGGCAGCTCCATGATGCGCCCCGAGGGGTCGGCCATCAAGCCGCGCATGCCTGAGAGCTGACGAATCTGCTGGAACTTGGCCTTCGTCGCGCCCGAGTCGGCAATGGTGTAGATCGAGCCGTAGCGATCGAGCACCTGGCGGACGCGATCCTGAATGCGATCCGTCACCTCGTTCCACTTCTGGACGGCGCGCTGGTAGCGCTCGGTGTCCGTGATCAAGCCGTCGCGATAGTCCTCTTCGAGCTGGGCGATCTGCTTGTCGGCCTCCTCGAGGATCTGCTCGCGATCATCGGGCACGATCACGTCGCTGATGGCGATGCTGGCGCCCCCCTTGGTGGCGTAGGCGAAGCCGAGGCGCTTGATGGCGTCAGCCAGATCGGCCGTTGCCTGGCGACCATAGCTCTTGAAGCATTCCGCGATGACCTGGCGCAGATTCTCCTTCTTCATCGGGTAATTCTTGAAGCGCAGGCCCTCAGGCAGCGCCTCGTTGAAGAGGATGCGCCCCACCGTGGTCCGCACGAGCTGCCGCGGCGCCAACGCCTCGAGCCTGCCGGGCTCGTCGTAGACCTTGTCCGTGTCTAGCCGCACGAAGATGGCTTCCTGCAGCTTGATGACGCCGTCATTGTAGGCGAGCATGGCCTCGGTAGAATCGGCGAACGTCCGGCTCACCTTGCGGCGCATCAGCTCGGTGTCGTCCAGCAGCTTCTCGCCCAGGCCGAGCGCCTCCTGCTTACGCAGCGTGAAGTCGGGCCGATCCATGGTGAGGTAGAAGCAGCCCAGCACCATATCTTGCGACGCACCGATGGACGGGTCGCCGGTCGCTGGCGCCAGGATGTTGCGCGCTGAGAGCATCAGCGTGCGCGCCTCTTCCTGGGCGCGCTCGGAGAGCGGCACATGCACGGCCATCTGGTCGCCGTCAAAGTCGGCGTTGAAGGCCGAGCAGACCAGCGGATGCAGCTGGATCGCGCTGCCCTCCACCAGCACGGCGTCGAACGCCTGGATGCCCAGGCGGTGCAGCGTCGGCGCCCGGTTCAGCAGCACCGGATGATCGCGGATGACCTCTTCGAGGACGTCCCAGACCTCGGGCCGCACGCGCTCGACGAAGCGCTTGGCGCTCTTGATGTTGTGCGCCATGCCTTGCTCGACCAGTTTGCGCATCACGAACGGCTTGAAGAGCTCGAGCGCCATCTTCTTCGGCAACCCGCACTGATGCAGCTTCAGGTCCGGACCGACCACGATGACCGATCGACCGGAGTAGTCCACGCGCTTGCCGAGCAGGTTCTGACGGAAGCGCCCCTGCTTGCCCTTCAGCATGTCGGAGAGGCTCTTCAGCTTGTGATTGCCGGACCCCGCCACGGCGCGCCCACGCCGCCCGTTGTCGATCAGCGCGTCGCAGGCTTCCTGCAGCATGCGCTTCTCGTTGCGGATGATGATCTCCGGCGCGCCCAGCTCCAGCAACCGCTTGAGGCGGTTATTGCGGTTGATGACCCGGCGATAGAGATCGTTCAGGTCACTGGTAGCGAACCGCCCACCGTCGAGCTGCACCATGGGGCGCAGATCGGGCGGCAGCACGGGCAGCACCGCGAGGATCATCCACTCCGGGCGATTGCCCGACTTGCGGAAGGCCTCCACCACATTCAGCCGCTTGGCCGCCTTCTTGCCGCGCTGGCCGCTGGTGCTCTTAATCTCCGCGCGCAGCTTGGTGGCGAGCTCGTCCAGGTCGATGTCGGCCAGGAGCGACTGGACCGCCTCGGCCCCCATGCCGGCCTCAAAGATCAGCGTGTCGCGCTCGGGTCCCAGCAGCTGGCTCTCGAACTCACGCAGCTCGCGATAGCGCTGCTCCGGCAGGAGATCGAGCCGCTTCAGGCCTTCCAGGTCGCGGCGATGGGTTTCCATCTGTGCGCGAATCTCGCTGGAGAGCGCGACCAGGGTATCCTGAATTGCGGCGATCTCGCCCTCCGCGTTCATGCGGGCGCGTTCCGCCTCGCGCTCGGCATCCAGCCGCGCGCCCTCGATCACTTCGTGCGCCGTCTTAGACGCCTGGTCGCGATAGTCTTGCGCCACCTTGTCCAGCGCCGCCACGTGCTTGGGCTCGACTACCTCGCCCATCTGGGCGATACGGATGTCCGTCACCTCGCCAGTGCTGGTGTCGGTGATAGTGAAGCTCGCGTCTTCCGGGAGCACTTTGCCCATGTGCTCCTTGAAACGTGCGCGCAGCTCGCGCTCCACATCACGCGCCGTCTGCAGCAGCTCAGCGCGCTGCAGCTCGGCTTCCTCGCGCTGGGACTGCGCGTGCTCCTCGATCGTGGCGATCTGCGCGTCGCGTCGCTCCTGAATCTCGCGAATCTGATCGGCCACCTCGGCCTCGCGCTCACCGATCTGGCGCTCCACGCCCTCTTCGATGCTCGCCAGCGCCTGGGCGCGCGCCTCTTCGTCCACGTGCGTCACCACATAGAGGGCGAAGTACAGGATGCGCTCCAAGTTGCGCGGCGAGAGGTCCAGCAACAAGCCAATGCGACTGGGAGTGCCCTTGAAATACCAAATATGGCTGACGGGCGAGGCCAGCTCGATATGCCCCATGCGCTCGCGGCGCACCTTGGAGCGAGCCACCTCCACGCCGCACTTGTCGCAGACGATGCCCTTGAAGCGGACCCGCTTGTACTTGCCGCAATAGCACTCCCAGTCCTTGGAGGGACCAAAAATGCGCTCGCAGAACAGTCCATCCTTCTCGGGCTTGAGCGTGCGGTAGTTGATAGTTTCCGGCTTGGTCACCTCACCATAGCTCCAGGAGCGAATCTGCTCCGGGCTGGCGAGGCTGATGCGGATGGCGTCGAAATCGTTTACTTCGAGCATTGGGGGAGGCGGGAACGTCCAGAGGACGCTCGCGCCTATCTCCTTTCCCTCTCATGCATGCAGGCTGTGCCACCGCGGGACCACAACGGGCGACTGGGAGGTAGCGGTGGGGCCCCGCGGTCCCCACGCTGCCCGCACGCGCTCGAAGCCTCGAGCGGCAATGCGTCTGCCTCCCCGTCACAGAGCGTCGCGCTTATTCGTTCTCGAATCCGCTGAGATTGATGCCCAGCTCCGGTAGCACATCGGTGCCGGTGTCCTCGACGAACTGGATCTTCTGCTCGTCCTCATTGAGGACCTCGACGTTGATGCCCAGGCTCTGCAGCTCCTTCACCAGCACCTTGAACGATTCAGGGACACCCGGCTCCATGATGCTCTCGCCCTTGACGATAGCCTCATACGTCTTGACGCGGCCGACGACGTCGTCGGACTTGACGGTCAGGATCTCCTGGAGGATGTTGGCGGCGCCATAGGCTTCGAGCGCCCAGACCTCCATCTCCCCAAAGCGCTGGCCACCGAACTGCGCCTTGCCGCCCAGCGGCTGCTGGGTGATGAGGCTATACGGTCCCGTAGAGCGGGCATGGACCTTGTCTTCGACCAAGTGCGCGAGCTTGAGCATGTAGATATAGCCGACGGTGATCGACGCATCGAACGGCTCACCCGTGCGCCCGTCGAAGAGCTGCACCTTGCCGCTCACCGGGAGGCCAGCTTGGTCGAGCAGCTTCTCGATGTCGTCCTCAGAGGCGCCGTCGAAGACCGGCGATGCCACCGTCATGCCGAGCGCCTCGGCGGCCCAGCCGAGATGGGTCTCCATGATCTGCCCGATATTCATGCGGTGCGGCACGCCCAGGGGATTCAAGATGATATCCACCGGCGTCCCGTCCGGCATGAACGGCATGTCTTCCATCGGCAGCACGCGGCTGATGACGCCCTTGTTGCCGTGGCGCCCGGCCATCTTATCGCCGGCGCCAATCTTGCGCTTCTGCGCCACCGCCACGCGCACCAGCTGGTTCACGCCCGGCGGTAAGTCATCACCGGCTTCGCGCGAGAAGCGCTTGACCTCGACGACTTTGCCGTGCTCGCCGTGCGGCACGCGCAGGGAGGTGTCCTTGACCTCACGCGCCTTCTCGCCGAAGATCGCGCGCAGCAGCTTCTCCTCCGCCGTCAGCTCGGTCTCGCCCTTCGGCGTGATCTTGCCCACCAGGATGTCGCCCGGGCCGACTTCGGCGCCGATGTACACCACGCCGGTCTCGTCGAGATTGCGGAGGCCTTCCTCGCCCACGTTTGGGATATCGCGGGTGATCTCCTCCGGCCCCAGCTTGGTGTCGCGCGCCTCGACCTCGTGCTTCTCGATATGAATGCTGGTGAATAGGTCTTCGCGGACGATCCGCTCGCTGATGAGGATCGCGTCCTCGAAGTTGCCGCCCTCCCAGCTCATGAACGCTACCAAGATGTTCTGTCCCAGCGCCAGCTCGCCATTTTCCGTGGCGGAGCTATCCGCGATCGCCTGACCCGCCGCCACGCGGTCGCCCTTGTTGACGATGGGCCGTTGATTGATGCACGTGCCCTGGTTAGACCGCACGAACTTGCGCAGCTTGTGGACGTGCTCCTGGCCTTCGTCATCCACGACGACGATCTCGCGAGCCGTCACGCTGGTGACCTCGCCAGTTACCTGCGCGAGCGCCACCTGCCCTGAGTCAGCCGCTACCTGGCGCTCGATGCCCGTGCCGACCACCGGCGCCTGGGGGCGCAAGAGCGGCACCGCCTGGCGCTGCATATTCGCACCCATCAACGCACGGTTCACATCGTCGTGCTCCAGGAACGGGATCAGCGCCGCGGCGACACTGACGGTCTGACGCGGCGAGATATCCATGTAGTCGATGCGGTCGCGCCCCTCCTGGACGAAATTGCCGCGGTAGCGCGCCAAGACGCGCTCGCTGAGGAAGTGCCCTTCGGCGTCGAGGCGGGCGTTCGCCTGCGCGATGACGAAGCGTTCCTCGTCGTCGGCGGTCAGGTAATCAACCTCCTCAGAGACCCAGGGCTGAACGGTCACGTCGGCCACCTTCGCGGCGACCAACTTCTCCACCAGGGCGTGGTCCACCACCGTGCCAGCTGCGGCCACCGGCTTGCCGGCGCCATCCAACACGTTGGTGCGCAGCACCTGACCCAGCAGATCGGGATGATCCACCGGCAAGCGATGATAGATCTTGCGATACGGCGTCTCGATGAAGCCGTAGGGGTTGATCTGCGCATAGGTGGACATATTGCCGATCAACCCGATGTTCGGACCTTCCGGCGTCTCAATGGGACAAATGCGCCCGTAGTGCGAATGGTGTACGTCGCGCACGTCGAAGCCAGCGCGCTCGCGCGAAAGGCCGCCTGGACCCAGCGCCGAAAGACGCCGCTTGTGACCGATCTCCGCCAGGGGATTGGTCTGGTCCATGAACTGCGAGAGCTGGCTGCCGCCGAAGAATTCGCGCATGGCGGCCACCACTGGCCGAATGTTGATAAGCTGGTTGGGCGTGGCGGTCTGCGCGTCCTGAATGATGGACATGCGCTCCTTGACCACGCGCTCCATGCGCAGCAGGCCCACACGGAACTGCTGCTGGATCAGCTCGCCGACCGAGCGCACGCGCCGATTGCCGAGATGATCGATATCATCCTTGCGGCCCTCGCCGTTGTTGAGCTGGACCATGCGGCGCACGATGGCGACCACGTCATCCTGCGTGAGCGTCCGCACGGTCTGCGGCATCGCCAGATCCAGCTTCCGGTTCAGCTTATAGCGCCCGACGCTGCCCAGATCGTAGCGGCGG
>WNFM01200629.1_pt1 | contig 18733 bp, 15 predicted proteins | sample 5400271 | NCBI WGS metagenome assembly WNFM01 (sample SAMN13153352, study PRJNA577476) | soil metagenome | isolation source: 60 cm saprolite on Douglas fir-dominated hillslope | place: USA:California | collected 2013-09-17 | reverse complement strand
ACAAACGAAAACGCCGGTGATGACGCGGCGCAGTCGTATCGTTCGTGGCGAAACCTTCTGAACAGGAAATCATCATGCGAGTCGGATTTGTGGGTTGGCGGGGAATGGTGGGTTCGGTCCTCATGCAGCGAATGCGGGAGGAGCGCGACTTCGAATTGATCGAGCCCGAATTTTTTTCGGTGTCGCAGGCGGGCCAGAAGGGGCCGTCCATCGGCAGGGACACGGGCCCGCTGAAGGACGCCAGCGACCCCCGGGCGTTTGCCGGATTGGACGCGATCGTCACCTGCCAGGGCGGCGACTGGACCACAGCTATGCACGGGAAGCTTCGCGACGGAGGCTTCGATGGCTATTGGATCGATGCCGCCAAGACGCTGCGCATGAGTGACGACGCCGTGATCATCCTGGACCCCGTCAACCGGCCCGTCATCGACGCCGCGCTGGCAAAGGGCGTCCGAAATTACATCGGCGGCAACTGCACCGTCAGCCTGATGGTCATGGCGCTTGCCGGGTTGTTCCAGCGCGACCTCGTCGAGTGGATGACGTGCATGACTTACCAGGCGGCCTCCGGCGCCGGCGCGCAGAGCATGCGCGAATTGCTGATGCAGATGGGCGAGGCGCACCTTGCCGCGAAGGGCCTGCTCGACGACCCGAACTCCGCGATCCTGGAAATCGATCGCGAGGTCGCGGGCATCCTGCGGGACGAGCGCTTTCCAACCGAGCACACCGGCGTGCCGCTCGCGGGCTCGCTGATCCCGTGGATCGACAAGGACATGGGCAACGGGGTGAGCCTCGAGGAGTGGAAGGGCGGGGCCGAGACCAACAAGATCCTCGGGCGCGAGGAAGCGCGGGCGATCCCGGTGGACTCGATCTGCGTGCGCATCGGTGCGATGCGGTGCCACAGCCAGGCGCTGACGATCAAGCTGCGGCGAGATGTGCCGCTCACCGACATCGAGGCGCTGCTGGGCAACGCGAACGAATGGGTCAAAGTCATCCCCAACCGCCGCGACGAGAGTGTTCGCGAATTGACGCCGGCCGCCGTCACGGGAACGCTTGCCATTCCCATCGGCCGCTTGCGCAAGCTCGCGATGGGCCCGGAGTATTTGGGAGCCTTCACCGTCGGCGACCAGTTGCTCTGGGGCGCAGCCGAACCACTGCGCCGCATGGTGCGAATCTTGCTGGCACAATAAATCGGATTGCACCGTCCGGTGCGGAAATGCGCGTCGCGGCTTGTCGCAAACAGGCAAACACGCGACGCGGAGCGCCGGGTGACGCGTTTCCGGAAGCTTTATGCGCGGAGGCTTAAGGCGTGTGGGTCCGCGCTGGACCACGTCCTGACGGCAGGAACGCAACATCGGGCGTTGCCGCGGCGCGCCACTATATCTGGTGGCGGCGCAAACGCGGTACGCTAGCGCTAGCGCTCGCCGTTAGAACAGTGGCATGAATCTCGTGCGAATGGATGGTCGTCCAAAGGCAAAAATCCAAGCTAATACCGGGGTTTAGCTTGCACCGCTAAATCCATGATGTTATGTTAGCTTGAGCCAAAACAGCATTCCCTAAGGGGTCGGCATGCGAGTCAAACCTATCGTGACGTACGGCCTGGTTGTGGGCGCGCTTGCGCTGCCCCTGTCGGCCCATGCGCTCGGTCTCGGCAAGCTGACCGTGGAGTCTGCGCTGGGCCAACCGCTTTCGGCGAAGATTGAACTGTTGCCCGGCTCCCGCGAAGAACTCGATTCGCTGGTGGCCAAGATCGCCGACCCCGCGCTCTATCGTCAAAACAATCTGCAATATCAGTCGGTGTTATCGCGCGCGCGGATCACGATCGAACGCGGTCCCGGCGGCGACACGTATCTGCGCGTTTCGTCATCGGCATTGGTGATGGAGCCGTATCTCGACCTCATGGTGGAAGTGAACTGGTCGTCCGGTCGCGTCGTGCGTGACTACACGTTCCTGCTCGACCCACCGGGTGCGGCGACCGACGTCGCGCAGGCCGAACCCGTGACGCCGCCGCGTACGGGAACGGCCGCCTCGCGCCCGCAACCCGCCGCAGGCGCTGCACCGGTAAGCGCGCCCCGCGCCGAGGGCGACAGCTACACCGTGAAGCGCGGCGACACGCTGTCGAAGATCGCCAAGGACTATAAGCCCGAGACCGTCACGCTCGACCAGATGCTCGTCGCATTGTTCAAGAGCAACCAGGGCGCGTTCGACGGCGCCAACATGAATCGCTTGCGCGCAGGCGCGATCATCACGATTCCCAACGCAGTCGATTCGTCCGCCGCGCAACCCGTAGAAGCCACGAAAGTCGTGCGCGTGCAGGCCAGCGATTGGCGCGCCTACCGCGACCGCGTTGCCGCTGCGGCGCCGATGGCCGACGAGACGGCCGGTCGCGCGGTCGGCGGCAAGATCGGTACCGCCGCCGAAGACAAGGTGCCCGCGGTGCCGCCGGGTGGCGATCAACTGAAGCTCTCGAAGGAAGGCGGCGTAGGCAAAGGATCGGGAGCTGCCGAATCCGCGGTCGCACGCGACGCGGCGCTCAAGGAAGCGCAGAGCCGCATCGCCGATCTCGAAAAGAATTTGAAGGACATGCAACGTCTGGTCGATCAGAAGAACCAGATTGCAGCGCTGCAGACCGACGCCTCCAAGGGCAAGGCGCCGACGGTCGTGCCACCGCTTGCCGTGCCCGCCACACCGGCCACCAAAGCCGCCGATGACGCGGCGGCAGCCAAGGCGGCCGCGGATGCCAAGTCCGCCGCAGACGCTAAAGCCGCCGCCGATACCAAGGCCGCAGCGGATGCCAAGTCGGCCGCCGATGCGAAGGCCGCAGCGGATGCCAAGTCGACCGCCGATGCGAAGGCTGCGGCAGCCGCACCGACGACACCCGCACCCACCACAGCCGCACCCGCCGAGGTGAAGCCGCCGGAAACCAAGGCGCCGCCGCCGAAAGCCGCGGCCAAGGCCAAACCGCCCGAGCCGCCGGGAATGTTCGATGATCTCCTCGCCAACACGCCGACGTGGGCGATAGGCGGCGGAGCGCTCGCAGTCGTTATCGGCCTCGGCGCACTGATCGCGACGCGGCGCAAGAAGACGACCAAGTTCGAAGACAGCATCATCTCGGGAACCGACATCAAGACGAACACGGTGTTCGGCTCCACCGGCGGCGGCGTCGTCAACACCGGCGACAACTCGCTCGCGAGCGACTTCAGCCGCGAGGGCCTGGGCAACATCGACACCGACGAAGTCGATCCGATCGCCGAGGCCGAGGTCTATCTCGCGTACGGCCGCGATGCGCAGGCGGAAGAAATCCTCAAGGACGCGCTGAAGAAGGATCCGCAGCGGCAGGAGATTTATCTCAAGCTGCTGGAAATCCATGCGCAGCACAACAAGCCGTCGGCGTTCGAGACGGTGGCCTCGGAACTCTATTCGGTGTGCAACGGCCAGGGCGAGACGTGGCACAAGGCTGTGGCGCTCGGCCGCCAGCTCGATCCGAACAACCCGATGTTCGCGGAAGGTGGCACGCCGGGCGCGACCGCCGATGTGCATCCGCTCGCGATGTCGGGGGGCGCCGCTGCCGATGTCGCGAACGCGGCGGCCGAAAGCGGCCGCGGCCTCGAATACCAGATGGACGAGGAGATTTCGATTTCGCCGTCCTCGGGCGCTGCGGCCGAGTCTTCCGACGCCATTCACCTCGGTGCCGAAAGCGCGAAAAGCGCGGGTGCCGCCGCGGCGGGCGCCGCATCGGCCGCGATCGCGGGTGCGATGGCCGCGGGCAAGCCCGCGGCGGACAGTGTCGCCGCCAAGGTCGAAGCAGCGAGGGAGAGCTTCGGCGAGGCGGCGAAGTTCGACATGGATTTCAAACTGGACGAAGACGAGAAGCCGGCGCCGATGGGCAAACCGCGCGCCGAGCCCGCGCTGGCGACCACCGCTGCGGAAGGGCCGACGAGCGACATGGCCCCGCAATTGTTGCGGCCGGCCGCCGCGCTCGAACTCGACAAGCTCGACCTCTCGTTCGATCCCGAGCGCTCGACGTTCGAGGACCCGACCCCCTCGGTGCTCGACGGGCAGTGGCACGACGCCGCGACCAAGCTCGACCTGGCCAAGGCTTACCAGGAAATGGGCGACGTCGAAGGCGCGCGCGAAATCCTGCAGGAAGTGCTCCACGAAGGCGACGACCAGCAAAAGACGGAAGCCAAGGGGCTGCTCGCCAAACTGGCCTGACCGACAAACGACAAGTTGTGGTCGACAGGCGGCGGATCGATGATCCGCCGCGATAAAGACGCCAAGCGCCTGACTCGCTTGGCGTTTTTGCTTTTTTGCGGCACCGCGCTTCGACTGCGCAAGTCCGCTCGGAGGTTGCCAATCGCGACGTGACTCTATATTCTCCGCGTCGCTCGTGCCCGGCGTACTTGCCGGGCACTTTTTTTTTGCCCGTGCCCGGCGTGTTGCCGGGTACTTTTTTTCCTGCCTTGAGGGGTTTTCTTAAATGATTCAACGAAAAATGCGCGGGGTCGCTGTCGCGACTCTCGCGGTGCTAGGCCTCGCGGTCCTGAGCGCACCAAGCCACGCCACGAGCGTCAAGCAGATGAGCGTCGTCGACCTCATCGATCACTCGCAGGACATCGTCGCGGGACGTGTCGACAAGGTGTCTGACGGCTTCGACGCCAAAGGCGTTCCTTACACCGAGGTGACCCTCAAGGTCACGGACGTGATCCGCGGCGCAAAGGCAAAGACCTACACATTCCGCCAGTTCGGCCTCGACAAGCCGCGGACGATGCCCGATGGCCGCGTGTACCTGGGCGGCCGTCCGCCGAGCTGGCCTTCGTGGCGCAAGGACGAGGTCGCGATCGCGTTCCTCTACCCGAAGGCGAAGTTCACGGGCCTGCAGACGACCGTCGGCCTGGGCTACGGCAAGGTGAGCCTCGGCAGCGGCGTCGCGATGAACGCGCACGACAACGCGGGGCTCTTCAGCGGCGTCAACGTGAATCGCGCGCTGCTCGACAACGCTGAAAAACAGATGTTCGACACGCGCAAGGGACCGGTCAACGAAGAAGCGTTCCGCAAGTTTCTGCACCGCGCGGTCGAAGGCAACTGGGTCAAGAATGGGAGCATCGCCAATGCAACGCGCTAATCGACACATGGGCCGCGCGTTGCGCGGCGCCATTCTTGCCATCGCTGCCTGCGCCTTCACCGCCCCGGTGTTTGCCGGCGGCCCGCTGTATGTGGTGCCGAGCGGCGGCACGCTGAAACCGGCGCGCTGGGAAGGCACGGTCAAGGTGTACACCGATCAGGGAACGCTGGGAGCGCTCGACAACGCGACCGCGAACAAGCTCGTCGCGAATACAGTGAAGCAGTGGTCGTCGGTTCCGACGTCGAGCTTTCGCGCGGTGATCGCTGGACAGCTGCCGTTCGATGTCACCGGCGCCAATGCCGGCCAGATTATCGGCGCCTCGAATGGCGGCGGCATCTCGGTCATCTACGACAGCGACGGCAGCGTCATCAGCGACTTCATGGGTGCAGGCTATGGCGTGCTCGGCATCGCATCGCCCGAGTATTTAGCCGGCCCCGACTCGAATCAGATCGTCGAGGGCTGGGTGATCATCCGTGGCGAAGAGAACTACAAGGATTTCTTCCCCAACTACATCCTCGGCGAGCCGACCTCGGGCGTTGTCACGCACGAATTCGGCCACGCGATCGGCCTCGCGCATTCGCAGACCAACGGCTTCTATGCGCGCAACCAGGGCGACCCGGACTGGGGCCTTCCTGATGGACCCGAGCAGGCCGGCCCGGACCAGTGCGGCAAGGTGGTTGGCTACCCGACAGCGAGCCAGATCGAGACGATGTATCCGTCGATCAATCCTTTTCCTTGGAGCTTCAGCTACAACAGCCCGCAGATGGCGATCGTCGACGACGCCGACGACATGGCGGCGCTATCGTCGATTTACCCCGCCGCCAACTATGCGTCGACGACCGGCACGCTCAAGGGCCGTGTCGTCGCCAAGGACGGAACGAGCCAGCTCACCGGCATCAACGTCATCGCGCGCCGAGTGGACCAGGGCAACCCGTTGGACGCGATGTCGCGCATCTCGGGCGACCTGACGCAGGGTTACCAGGGCCCCGATGGCAACTTCACGATGACGGGACTCGTGCCTGGCGCGAGCTATGTCGTCTACATCGACCAGCTCGGCGACGGCGGCTTCAGCACGCCGAAGGCGATCCTGCTCGGGCCCGAGGAATACTGGAACTCCAGCGAAAGCGGTGACGCGGCGGTCGACAACGCTTGCGCGTCGACGCCGATCAAGCTCGCGGCCGGTGAAGTTCGCCAGATCCAGATCGCGGTCAATGGCATTGCGCGCGCGCCAACCTTCACGTACATCCCGTACGTCCTGGTTTCGGGCGTCTCCGACAACGGCCAGAAGATCGCCGGCGTGTACGGCAACTTCCAGTCGCCGTACTGGGTCTGGGACAAGACCACCGGGGCGCAGAATCTGGGCGGCGCGGGATTCATAGGCGCGATCTCGGGCAATGGCCGCGTTGTAGGCGGCTCACTCGACGTCGATGCGAACACGCCTGATGGTGCGACGTTCCAGGAGCAAGCAGCGCTGTGGACCAAGGAAGCCGGCTGGAAGTTGATCGCGAATCCCCAGTTCGAGGGCTGCGGCTACTCTCACTCGGACGTCTTCGACCTGTCCGGCGATGGCTCGACGGCTGTCGGACTCGTGTTCGTCGACTGCAGGAATGCTTACGCGTTCAAGTGGACGCCTAAGTCCGGCATGACGCTCCTCCCCAAGTCCAGTGAGAACCAGCAATGCACGGACCCGTCGACCGGAGAAACGTACAACTGCGAAGGCGCGTCGCGCGCGAACGCAGTATCCGGGGACGGAAGCGTCGTCGGCGGTTGGGAAGAAATTTCCGGCTACCGCGCGGGCTCGATCTGGCAGGGGAATGCTCAGACGGTGCTAACCGATCCGAGCGGGCTGGTCGGCGAGGTCACGGGCGTGAACTCGGCGGGCACGATCGCCGTCGGCATGAACTCCGGGCCGCTGCTCAAGGATGCGTACAAGTGGACGAAGTCCGGCGGCGTGACAAGCCTCGGCCGCTATCCGGGCCAGGTCTGCTACTTCGACGGATGGGCGCTGCAGGATGTCTGCGAGGACCGCGAGACAGTTGCCTACTCCGTCTCCGACGATGGCAAGGTGGTCACCGGATCGTCGCGGCTGGCTTCGGCTGACGTGGATGACGCGGCGATCTACACGCCGGCGATGGGCTGGATGCTGATGTCCGAGTTCCTCCAGCGCCAGGGCGTGCTCGAAGCGTCCCGCTGGCAGATCCTGGGCGCGTTCGTGTCGGCCGACGGCAAGACGCTGGCCGGAACCGCGTGGCCGATGGCGACGGACTATTACCAGGGCTATCGGCTGGAACTGGACCAGGTGTACGTCTGCCACGGCAAGAACACGCTGCGCGTCGGGTTCCCGGACTCGATGGACCAGCACCTTGCGCAAGGCGACACGTTCGGGTTCTGCCCGGGGCAGGGTCCGATCTGAAGTTTGGTGTTTGACCCAACAACACAAGTAACATTTGCGGGCGGCGGTCCTTGACCTGCCGCCCATTTTTTTCCTGAGCTTTCGAAATGCGCTTCGCGCTCGGCGTCGAATATTGCGGCCACGCGTTCTGCGGCTTCCAGTCGCAGCCGTCCGGTTGCGGCGTGCAGGATGCGCTGGAGCGCGCCATCGGAGAAATCGCGGGCCACGCTGTCGGCGTGATCGCGGCCGGGCGCACCGATGCCGGCGTGCACGCGGTCTCGCAAATCGTCCACTTCGATACCGACGCAAAGCGACCGGACTCGGCGTGGGTCCGCGGCGTCAACACCTACCTGCCGACGACGGCGGCGATTCTTTGGGCGCGGCAGGTTCCCGATGACTTTCACGCGCGCTTTGCCGCGACGGCTCGGCACTACACGTATCTGCTGCTGCCGCGTCCGGAACGCCCCGGCCTCCTCGCGGGCTACGCTGGCTGGTACCATCAATCGCTCGACGTGGCTGCGATGGGTGAGGGCGCGATGCATTTGCGGGGCACGCACGATTTCTCGACGTTCCGCGCGGCCGAGTGCCAGGCAAAAACGCCGGTCAAGACGCTGTCGCGCGTCGACGTGATGCACGACGGTCCTTTCGTTCGATTCGACTTTTCAGCGAGCGGCTTTCTTCATCACATGGTCCGCAACATCGTCGGCGCGCTGGTCTTCGTGGGCGCCGGCAGGCACGATCCGGCGTGGATTGCGGAGTTGCTCAGCCTCCGCGACCGCACGCGCGCAGCGCCCACGTTCGGCGCCGAGGGTCTCTATCTGACAGGAGCGGACTACGACGCGCGATTCGGCCTGCCGGCCACGGTGCGGGCGGTCACGCTCGCCGGGGCATGAGCGACATGCGCACGCGCGTCAAGATTTGCGGCATCACGCGTGTTGTCGATGCGCTCGCGGCGGCGGACGCGGGAGCAGATGCCATCGGACTCCTGTTCTGGCAGGGCACACCGCGCCGCGTGAACGTCGATCGCGCCAAGGAGATTGCCGCCGCGCTGCCGCCATTCGTCACCAAGGTCGCGCTGTTCGTCGATCCTGATCCTGCGGAAGTGCGATCGGTGCTCGATGCGGTTGCGATCGACATGCTGCAATTCCACGGCGATGAACCGCACGACCTTTGCAATGCTTTCGGCCGTCCTTACGTCAAGGCGGTGCACATGAAGGAAGGCGTCGATTTGCTAGAATATGCGGCCCGTTACGGTGACGCTGCAGGATTGCTGTTCGACACATTCAGGGCCGGGGATTTGCCCGGCGGTACGGGTCGTGCATTCGACTGGTCGCGGCTTTCGCCCGCGGTGCGCGCCGGCGTGCTGGCGCCTCTCGTCCTTTCGGGTGGCCTCGATCCTTCCAATGTCGGTGACGCGATTCGCGCGGTGCGGCCGTGGGCGGTCGACGTGTCGAGCGGCGTCGAGGAGCGCGACGCCGATGGCAAGCCGCGCAAGGGGCAGAAGGACGCCGCGCGCATCGTCGCTTTCATCAAGGGAGTTCGTGATGCAGATGGCTGACCTTCCGGACGCGCGAGGCCACTTCGGGCCGTACGGAGGCGTCTTTGTCGCCGAAACGCTGATCCGCGCGCTCGACGAACTCACGGAAAATTACTCGCGGTACCGGAACGACCCGGCGTTTCGCGCCGAGTACGCACGCGAGCTCAAGCACTATGTCGGACGGCCGTCGCCCGTCTATCACGCGGAGCGCTGGTCGCGCGAACTGGGCGGCGCGCAGATCTGGCTGAAGCGCGAGGATTTGAATCACACCGGCGCGCACAAGATCAACAACACCATCGGGCAGGCGCTGCTCGCCAGGAGAATGGGCAAGCCGCGCGTCATCGCCGAAACGGGCGCCGGCCAGCACGGCGTCGCGACGGCGACGATCGCCGCGCGCTATGGCATGGAATGCGTCGTGTACATGGGCTCCGAGGACATGAAGCGCCAGGCGCAGAACGTGTTCCGGATGAACCTGCTGGGGGCCTCTGTCGTCCCGGTGGAGTCCGGCTCGAAGACGCTGAAGGACGCGTTGAACGAAGCGATGCGCGACTGGGTCACCAACATCGAGAACACGTTCTACATCATCGGCACCGTGGCCGGCCCCCATCCTTATCCGATGATGGTGCGCGACTTCCAGCGCGTGATCGGCGACGAGTGCAGGGTGCAGATGCCGGAGGCCGCAGGCCGCCAGCCCGACTGCATCATCGCCTGCGTGGGCGGCGGCAGCAACGCGATCGGCATCTTCTATCCCTACATTCCCGACGCGAACGTGCGGCTGATCGGCGTCGAGGCGGGCGGAGAAGGCATCGCGACCGGCAAGCATGCGGCGTCGCTCAACGCGGGCCGCCCAGGTATCCTGCATGGCAACCGCACGTATCTGTTGCAGGATGCCAACGGCCAGATCACCGAAACGCATTCGATTTCCGCGGGGCTCGATTATCCGGGTGTCGGCCCCGAGCACGCGTGGCTCAAGGATTCCGGGCGCGCGCAGTACGAGGTCGTCGACGACGACGAGGCGCTCGCGGCGTTCCACCAGTGCTGCCGCATCGAGGGCATCATTCCCGCGCTCGAGTCGGCGCATGCGCTGGCGTACGCGACGCGGCTCGCGCCCACGCTGCCCAAGGACAGGATCTTGCTGGTCAATCTTTCCGGCCGTGGCGACAAGGACATGAGCACCGTGGCCGAGCGCGAGGGGCCGCGACCTTCCGGCGCGCTGACTTGAATCGCATCGACGCGACGTTCGCGCAGCTGAAAGCCGCCGGTCGCACCGCGCTGATCCCCTACGTCACCACGGGCGATCCGTCGCTTCGCGCGACGCGCGCGATCTTGGATTCGCTGGTGGCAGCGGGCGCGGACGTGATCGAATTGGGTGTTCCATTCTCCGACCCGATGGCCGACGGCCCGGTGATTCAGCGCGCCGGCGAGCGCGCTCTGGCGCAGGGGGTGGGCCTGCGACACGTGCTCGACCTCGTCCGCGACTTTCGCGTTGCCAACGCGACCACGCCGATCGTGCTCATGGGCTACGCCAATCCGATCGAAGCGATGGGCCTTAGTACATTTGCCGATCGTGCGAGGGAAACCGGCGTGGACGGCGTCCTGGTCGTCGACTATCCGCCCGAGGAAGCGGCCGACTATGCGCAAACGCTGGCCTCGCACGACATTGCGGCGATTTTCATGCTGGCGCCAACGACGACGGAAGCCCGAATTGCCGCGGTGGCCAAAGTGGCGCGCGGCTATGTCTACTACGTTTCGCTCAAAGGCGTGACGGGTGCGGGGCACCTCGACACAGCCGATGTCGCGCGCAAGCTCGCGGAAATCCGGAAAGTGGTCGGGTTGCCCGTTGGTGTGGGCTTCGGAATACGTGACGCGGCCGGCGCCCAGGCGATTGCGGCGCATGCGGACGCCGTGGTCATCGGCTCGCGTATCATCGAGGAAATCGAAGCCGGTCCGGCCAGTGAAGCGGCGCCGCGTGCCGGCGCCTGGCTCAAGACCATACGGCAGGCGCTCGACGCCATGGCCGACAAGCGCGCCGCATGAGACGGCGCCGGATGCAGTAAACTTTTTTAGAAATTTTGGGGCGGCACAATGAGTTGGTTGCAGAAACTGCTACCTCCGCGTATCAAGAGCGCGCCGGGCGAGCGCAGGACGCCGGTGCCGGAAGGCCTCTGGGTCAAGTGCCCGGCGTGCGAGGCCGTGCTGTATCGAACCGATCTCGAGAAAAACCTTCTCGTCTGTCCGAAGTGCGCGCACCACTCGCGGGTCGGCGCGCGCGAGCGCATCGATCAATTGCTCGATCCGGAAGGGCGATTCGAAATCGGCCTCGAAGTCGTCCCGGTCGACAGCCTGAAATTCAAGGACCAGAAGAAATATCCGGACCGCCTCGCGGCCGCGCTCGAGGAAACCGGCGAGACGGATGCGCTCGTGGTGATGCAAGGCAGCATCAAGAGCGTCCCGCTGGTGCTGGCGGCATTCGAATTCGGCTTCATGGGCGGCTCGATGGGCTCGGTCGTCGGCGAACGCTTCGTCCGCGGCGTGCGCGTCGCGTACGAGAACCGGATTCCTTTTGTCTGCATCGCGGCGTCGGGTGGCGCGCGCATGCAGGAGGGCGTGAGTTCGCTGTTCCAGATGGCCAAGACCGCAGCGGTCCTGCAGGAACTGACCAAGGCGCGGCTGCCGTTCGTCTCGCTGCTGACCGACCCGACGATGGGCGGCGTGTCGGCATCGTTCGCATTCGTTGCCGACCTGGTGATCGCGGAGCCGGGTGCGCTGATCGGCTTTGCAGGCCCGCGCGTCATCGAGCAGACGGTGCGCGAGAAATTGCCGGACGGCTTTCAGCGCGCCGAGTTCCTCGTGGAAAAAGGCGCGCTGGACCTCATCATCGACCGCCGCCAGTTGCGCGACGAACTCGCGAATCTGCTGGCGCTTCTCAATCGCCAGCCCGCTCCGACGGCCTGATCGCTCCGCATCCTTTCCGGGTGCGCACGCGCGCCCGCCACCCATGAGCCGCCCGGCCACCGTCGACGCCTGGCTCGCGTATCTCGAAACGCTGCACCCGAAGTCCATCGCGATGGGCTTGGACCGCGTTCGCGCGGTTCGGGCGAACCTCGACGCGCAGCTCCAGTGCCCGGTGGTGACGGTCACCGGCACCAATGGCAAGGGCTCGACGTGCGCGATGCTCGATGCGGTCTTGCGCTGCGCGGGCCATTCGACGGGCCTCTATACGTCACCGCATCTCACGCGCTACAACGAGCGCGTGCGCATCAAGGGCAACGATGCGACCGACGCCGAATTGCTCGCGGCCTTCAATGCCGTCGAAGACGCGCGCTTGGCAACTAGGATGCACGATGGCACGCCGCTGCTCCTCACCTATTTCGAATTCGGCACGCTGGCCGCGTTGTGGCTGTTCGCCCGCGCCGAACTGGATGCGCTGGTGCTCGAAGTTGGCTTGGGCGGCAGGCTCGATGCCGTGAATGTCGTCGATGCCGATGTGGCCGTGATCACGAGCGTGGCCATCGATCACACGGACTACTTGGGCCTGACGCGCGAGGACATCGGTCGCGAAAAAGCCGGCGTATTTCGGGCAGGGCGTCCCGCGATCTGTGCGGATCCGCATCCGCCCGCGAGCGTGGTCGCCCATGCAGCTGAAATCGGCGCCCAAATGATCCAGATCGGCCGGGATTACGGCTTCGTCAACGAAGGCTCGCAATGGAAATACTGGGGCCCCAGGGGCGAGCGCTTCGGGCTGCCGGTCCCGGCCTTGCGCGGCGCGTATCAACTCGGCAATGCGGCGACGGTCATCGCGATCATCGACGTATTGCGGGAGACGTTGCCCGTGCGCAGCGGCGCGCTGCGCGAGGGCCTGCTGACCGTCGAGTTGCCGGGGCGCTTCCAGGTGCTTCCCGGCCGTCCGACGATCGTACTCGACGTCGCGCACAATCCGCACGCCGCAACCGTACTCGCCGATGAACTCGGCGCGATGGGCTATTACCCGCGGACATTCGCGGTTTTCGGAATGTTCGCGGACAAGGACATTTCCGGAGTGGCCGCGTTGATGAACTCACGCGTCGACGGCTGGTTCATTGCGCCGCTTCCCGGCCCGCGCGGCGCCGGCACGGACGTCATTCGCGATGCGCTCGTCGCTGCCGGCGTGGACGCGTCGGCGTTGCGCAACTTTCCGGACATAGGCTCCGCGTTCGCCGCCGCCCGGGAGGCAGCGGGCGAGGCTGATAGAATTGTGGTTTTCGGCTCGTTCCTTACGGTCGCCGCGGGGCTTGCGGCGATGAGGCACTAGACGAGTCACGACAGATCCTTCCATGGCCGACGTCCCGGACATCAATCTCGACGAACTGCGCCGCCGCGCACGTCGCCGTCTGGTCGGCGCGATCGTTCTTGCGCTCGCGGCGGCGGTGATCGTGCCGATGCTGCTGGAGAGCGACCCGAAGCCGCTCGGCGACGACGTTTCGGTCAGGATTCCGCCTGAGGACAGTGGGAAGTTCGTCAATCGCCTTTCCGACAAGAGTGCGAAGACCAAGGCCTCCGACGAAACTGCCAAGAGCGAAGCCCCGAAAGAGCCCGCGAAGGCGGAACCGGCGAAGATGGAGCCCGCGAAAGTCGAGCCCGCGAAGGTCGAACCCGCGAAAGTCGAGCCCGCGAAGGTAGAGCCCGCGAAAGTGGAGCCTTCGAAAGTGGAGCCGGCGCCTGCGGTGGAAAAAGCGCCAGCAACGGTGCCTTCGACCACCACGCCGCCGCCGGCTGAATCTCCATCCGCCCCATCGAATGTTCCGGCGCCGAAGAAATCGATCGCACAGGCCGAGCAGAAGATGCTGGGCGCAGCGGGCAAATCCGGGACCAGCGCTCCGGTGCATGTCGCGACACAGGCGCCCGCAGCGAATGTCGCGCCCGCGGCGTCCACCGAAGCATCGAAGGAAGGCTATGCCGTGCAACTCGCGGCCTTTGCCGACGACAAAGGCGCCAACGCCCTTGCCAACAAGTTGAAAAGGGCGGCCTATCCCGCATATACGGAGCCTCTGTCGACGAGCAGAGGCACATTGTGGCGCGTGCGCGTCGGCCCATACCCTTCGCGCGATGCGGCCGTCGAAGTGCGCGACAAGCTCAAGGGCGAGGGATTCAGCGGCATCGTCGCGGCGGCGAAATAGGGCGCGCCCCAATGAACGCCTTCGACTGGACCATCATTGCCGTGGTCGGATTTTCGATGCTGTTCGCTTTCCTGCGCGGCGTGACGCGCGAACTGATCGCGCTCGTCGCGTGGGTGCTGGGATTCGTCGCCGCGGTTGCGCTGACGCCGCTGGTCGGCGGGATGTTGCCGGAAATCGGCGGCAATCCGGTGTTTCGCTATCTGGTAGCTTTCATAGGTGTTTTCATTGGCTGTCTCGTGCTGGGCGCGCTGATCGCGTGGCCTCTCGCGACCGTCATTCGCAAGGCGGGCTTAGGGTTTGTCGACCGCTTCCTGGGCGCGATCTTCGGCGCCGCGCGTGGCGCGGTCCTGGTGATGGCTTTTGTGCTGGTGGCCGGCCTGACCACCCTGCCGCGCCTCGTTTGGTGGCAGAATGCCGCCCTTGCCCCGCCTCTTGCGGTTGCCGCACTGTCGCTCAAGCCCTGGCTGCCACCCGAATGGGCGGAGCGACTCGATTACTCCCGCGACGGCCGCGCGCCAGCGCACGCTCCGGTGGACAGAAAGGCCTAAGCTCTCATGTGCGGAATCGTCGGCGTCGTCGCGCACACCGCCGTCAATCAGCTGCTCTATGACGGGCTGTTGCTGCTGCAGCATCGCGGCCAGGATGCCGCGGGCATTGTCACGAGCGAGGGCCCGATCTTCCACATGTACAAGGGCCCGGGGCTCGTCCAGAACGTGTTCCGCACGCGCAACATGCGCGAGCTCGTCGGCTTCGCGGGGATTGGCCATTGCCGCTATCCAACGGCGGGGTCGGCGTTTTCCGATCTCGAGTCGCAGCCTTTCTACGTCAATTCACCGTTTGGCGTGACGCTGGGGCACAACGGCAACCTCACCAACAGCGAGGAGTTGAAGCGCGAGCTCTTCCAGCTCGACTTTCGTCACGTCAACACGAATTCCGACAGTGAAGTATTGTTGAACGTGCTGGCGCTCGAGCTCGAGCGCGCCGCGCAGCACCACCGCCTCGACCCCGACGCGATCTTCCGCGCGGTGGCTGGCGTGCACAAGCGCTGCAAAGGCGCCTACGCCGTCATCGCGATGATCGCCGGATACGGCATGCTGGCGTTTCGCGACCCCTACGGCATTCGCCCGCTCATCATCGGCAAGAGCGAGCAGATGGGAGGCTCCGAGTACATCGCCGCCTCCGAATCGGTCGCCATCGAGCCGCTCGGCTTCCATGTCCTGCGCGACGTCGCGCCCGGAGAGGCGATCTTCGTCGACAACACCGGTGCCTTCCATGCGCGGCAGTGCGCGGACAATCCGTCGCTCAATCCGTGCATCTTCGAGTTCGTCTACCTCGCGCGGCCGGACTCCGTGATCGACGGCACATCGGTGTATGAAACCCGGCTCAACATGGGCGGCGCGCTGGCGGAGAAGATCCGCGGCATGCCCGAGGCGCGCGATATCGACGTCGTCATTCCAATTCCGGACTCGAGCCGGCCGTCGGCCCTCGAGCTCGCCAACCGGCTCGGCATCAAATATCGCGAAGGTTTCGTCAAGAACCGCTACATCGGCCGCACGTTCATCATGCCGGGTCAGGCGATGCGCAAGAAGAGCGTGCGCCAGAAGCTGAACCCCGTCGGCATCGAATTCAAGGACAAGGTCGTGCTGCTGGTCGACGACTCGATCGTGCGCGGCACGACGTCGCGCGAGATCGTGATGATGGCGCGCGAAGCGGGGGCGCGGAAAGTCTACTTCGCGTCGGCGAGTCCCCCGGTGCGCTTCCCGAACGTCTATGGCATCGACATGCCGAACCAGGGCGAGTTGGTTGCCACCGGCAAAACCGAGGCCGAGATCGCGCGCGAGATCGGCGCCGACCTCCTCATCTACCAGGACCTGGACGCGCTGAAGGAAGCGGTGCGCGCGGCCAATCCGAAACTCAAGAATTTCGAGGCGTCGTGCTTCGACGGCAAGTACATCACCGGCGACATCACCGCCGATTACCTCTCGCAGCTTGCTTTCGAGCGCGACGAATTGCGCGGCCAGGCGGAGGCCGACCTGCTGGAGGAGGAGAAGCAGGCGGGCTAGGGAGACAAGCACAGAATTGACAGCGTCGCAGCAGGAGCGTACGCTTTCGGTTGCGCCGATTTGAAGCTTCAGCTTGCGGGCGCGTAATAAATTCCGCTAAAGCGAGGTTCGCCTCAGCCAAGAGATACTTGGCGGGGCACACAAAACCCGTTCGGCGGCCCGCCTGACGGGTTTTTTGTTTTCGGGCGCGCAAAAGTGAAAACCTACTTTTGCGCGTGTCGGTCACTCATGAATCGCGGGCGGAGCCCGTCGATTCATGAAGGAAAAAACGGGAAAGGCGCTCCGGCCAGACGATGACCAACCAGAAATTTCAGCGAGGATTCACGACCGCGATCCTCCATTCCGATCGCGATTCGCCGATCGAACACGGTTCGCTGCACAAGCCGCTGCACCTGTCGGTCGCGTACGGCTATCGCGATGCGCGCGAGTTGGCGGCGGTATTCCAGGGCCGCGCGTCCGGCTATTCGTACGGGCGCCAGGGCAACCCGACATCGACGGCGCTGGAAGCCAAGGTCAACGCGATGGAAGACGGCGTTGGAACGGTCACGTTCGCCACGGGCATGGCGGCGATCGGCGCAATCCTGCTCGCCTTGCTCAAGGGCGGCGATCATATCGTTGCGAGCCAGTTCGTGTTCGGCAACACGGCCAGCGCGCTGCTGACGCTGGAATCGCACGGCCATCCGGTTTCATTCGTCGATGCGACGGACGTGCGCAATGTCGAAGCTGCGCTGACGGAGGCGACGCGTATCGTGTTCGTCGAAACGATCGCCAATCCGCGAACGCAGGTGGCGGACTTGAAGAAGATCGGCGATCTCTGCCGCACCCGCGGCCTCCTCTACATCGTCGACAACACGATGACCTCGCCTTGGCTCTTCCGGCCGAAGCAGGTGGGCGCGGGCCTCATCGTCAACGCGCTGACCAAATACATCGGCGGGCACGGCAATGCGCTCGCCGGCAGCGTCACCGACACCGGGCTCTTCGACTGGACGACGTTCCCGAATATCGCCGATGCCTACAAGGCGCAGCCGCCGCACCTCTGGGGGCTGCAACAGCTTCGCAAGAAGGGCCTGCGCGACTGGGGCGGCACGCTCGCGGCCGAGCAGGCGCACCACATTGCGGTCGGCGCGGAAACGCTGGCACTTCGGATGGATCGGCTGTGCGCCAACGCGCAATCGCTGGCGGAATGGCTGCTAGACCAGCCGCAGGTGCGCGCGGTCCACTATCCGGGATTGGCCGGCCACCCGCAGCACGAACTCGCCGGCGATTTGTTCCGAGCCTGTGGCGGCCTCTTTTCTTTCGAGTTGCGCGACGGCATCGACCCGTTCGATTTCCTCAACCGGTTGCGCGTCGTCGTATTGTCGTCGAACCTGGGCGACAACCGGACGCTTGCGATTCCTGTCGCGCACACGATCTTCCACGAAATGGGGGCAGCGCGGCGCGCAACGATGGGCATCGCGGATTCGCTGATCCGCATTTCCGTAGGCATCGAAGACTGCGACGACCTGATCGCCGATTTCCGCCAGGCGCTGGCTGTATTCTAGGACGCTTGGCCGACGATCTCACGCTCGTGGACGCCCTGCTCGTCCACCGCGAGGTAATGGCCGCGGTCGTGCCAATCGGCCATCACGAAGCGCTCGCGCGGCGCGCCGTCGACGTCGTGCACGTGGCGCGCCGGCCGGTGCGTGTGGCCGTGGATCATGCGCTTTGCACCGTGCCGGCGAAGCGCCTGCGCGACTGCGCCGGCATTCACGTCCATGATGTATTCGGGCTTGAGCGACTTGTCGTTGCGGCTCTTGCGGCGCAGCCACGCGGCCATCAGCCGGCGAATGGAGTAGGGCAAGCGCCGCAGCCGCCGCATGGCCTCGGGGGTGCGGACGCGCGCGCGATAGGCCTGGTATTCGGCGTCGTCGATGCACAGTTCGTCGCCGTGGCAGATGAGTGTGGGCACGCCGTGCAGGCCGAGCAGCAACTGCTCGGGCAGCAAGGTTGCGCCCGTCGCGCGCTCGAAGCGCTCGCCGAGCATGAAGTCGCGGTTGCCGCGCGCCACGAACAGCGGCACGCCCGCGTCCGAAATCGCGCGCAGCGATTCCGCGATCGGCGTGATGAAGGGCTCGCGCAGTTGATCGTCGCCCACCCACCAGTCGAAAAGATCGCCGAGAATGTAGACGGCGGCGGCCTCGCGCGCGGGACCTTTGGCGAATGCGTGAAAGGCCGCGACCGCCAACGGCCGGTCGGGCGACAGGTGAAGGTCGGAGAGGAAAAGTGTCGGTCGCGAGGGGTCAGATTCGACTGCCACAATGACTCTCCGGGAAAGTCGAGTCTGACCCCATTCAGCCGGGGCTCAACCGGCGACTTCCATGGCCTGGATGATCACGACATCGTTGCGCGGCACATTTTCGTGGAAACCGGTGGTGGCCGTCGGCACGGCCTCGATCTTGTCCACGACGTCCTTGCCGGCAACAA
>WNFM01230370.1_pt1 | contig 18735 bp, 20 predicted proteins | sample 5400271 | NCBI WGS metagenome assembly WNFM01 (sample SAMN13153352, study PRJNA577476) | soil metagenome | isolation source: 60 cm saprolite on Douglas fir-dominated hillslope | place: USA:California | collected 2013-09-17 | reverse complement strand
CGGATGCAGGTGGTGGCCCTCGAGCTCCCGGTAGCGGGCGACGCCCTGGTTGATGACGCGCGCGTCAAGCGCCGTGATGACCTCCACCGGGCCAGACCAATTCTCGGCCGTGATGGTCCACGAGAGCGCCGCCTGGTGCATGTCGGCCATGCTGACGAAGCGGCGGCTCTCGAGCGTCGTCTCGCGACCCCGGCGGTCGCGGAAGCGCAGCCTGCGCTTGACCGTCGCGTTGCGGAAGTCCACCTCGTGCCGGTAGCTCAGCAGCTCGACGTTCTTCAGAGTGATCGGCTCGTCGCCGCCGATGCGGAGCTTGAGCACGAGCCAGTTGGGAAGGTTGACCAGGTCCTCGTTGAGCACCGGGCGGCCGCCCATGATAGTCGTCTCCTGGTTGTAGCAGCCATGTGCGTACGTGCCCGGATAGTGGACGTCGTCCACGTCGGCCCACTCGGCGCTGCCACGCGTGCAGAAATGGCCGTTGCCGGTCGAGGTCAGCACTTCCCGTAGCCGCTCCTGCTTGGGCTCGAAGGAGTCGTAGGCGAGCGTCCAATCCGCAGGATTGGGCGCCGAGCCAACGCCGCCCGGCGTTGGCTCGGCAGACAGGGCGGCGAGCCGGTTGAGGAACTGCTCCACCTCCCCAATCGTGTTCAGCACGCAGTCCGCAGCAGTAGTGCGCCCGGCAGCCTCAGGGTCGTCGGCGCTCCCGACGAAGATACCGATGCCGCGCCCCGCCAGGGCGCGGAAGGCGTCCTCGTCAGTGATGTCGTCGCCCAGATAGACGGGGAGCACGTCGTCTCGGTCCAGGTCCAGCGCCTTGAGCAGGTAGAGCACCGCCTTGCCCTTGTCCCAGTCCAGCCTGGGCTGGATCTCAAAGACCATCTTGCCCGGCGTGACCTTGAGCTCCGGGTGTTCGCCCAGGACGGTGTCAACGATCTCCTTGACGCGGGGTTGCTGTTCTTGCGGTACCAGGCGGAAATGCACGGCCACCGAACGCTTCTTGGGCTCGACCAGGGCTCCCGGGATGTTGGCCAGCTCGGCGCGAAGCGTTGCCTCCACCTCTCGCAGCAGGCCCTCGAATGACGCGCCCTCTTCACGCTGTATGGACCCTGCGGTCGGGCTCCAGATGTCGAAACCGTGGTCGCCAGCCACGATCAGGTTGTCGAGGCCCATGAGCTGCTGCACGACCGTGCGGTCGCGGCCGCTGACCACGACTGCGGGGGCTTGTTCGGCCAGCCTGCGCACCGCCTCACGCATACCGTCCGAGATCACGGCGTCCCCCGGCCGGTCGCGGATCGGGGTCAGAGTTCCGTCGTAATCGAGGAACACGGCCAGCCGCTTTTCGGCGAAGCGCCTCACCAGCGCCTCGCCCTCGTCGAGCGCGTGCGGTAGATCGCCGATCTGCCTCGCCATAGTTGCTCACCTCTCAAGCGGAGAGTCGAAGAAGACCGACTAAGACTCGGCACCTATTTCGAGGACGCGTATGCCCGGCATATCCAGCAAGTAGCGTCCCCTGACCTGCGCAATGCGGATGAGCACCGTGTCGCAGGACTGGCAGCGTACGACTGTCCCCATGCCATGCATGTAGACGGCGACCGCCCCAAAGGCATTGGTGGCGCCACAACCTGCACAGGTGGCCTGGACGAGACTCATGTCAAAGGGGAAGGCCACTTGCAACATGCCTCCGGCAGCGTTACTATCTAGCTTCATCTCCATTATGCTTCTCCTGTTGGTCCGAATCGTTCGATCTTGACTCGGGTTGTTTTGTGTCCCGCGCAGTTTCTCTTGCCCGACAAGGGAGAAATCCCAGGCCGAGTGCGGCGTATGCTGCGTCGGCCCTGCCGAAAGCACGGGAAAGCCGCGCTCGCGATAGTGTCCTGGCGGGGGTCCGCCGCTTGTGCCGTGGAGAAAATGCTCTCATTACCATCAGGGAACTATCTCGTCGGCATTACGCGGGGAGCGAGACTATGATACGGTTGTCCACCTCGGTAACCCCCGAGGCGGAACTGACCGTTTCCTCCGCTGCTTTTTTCTCCGCGTAGGAACTGACCGTTCCCCGCAGGATGACCTCGCTGCCCTGCACCTCGACCGTGATATATTTGGCATCCGTCTGCGCATTGCGCACCAGCGCTCGCTCGATCTGCGACTTCAGATCCTGTGGTGTCGGTTGAGGCTTGACCGTGATGAGATTGGTGATGCCTCTGGTCCCTGACAGGCGGCAGATCGCACGGAGGGCGTCTCGCTTCTGGAAGCCGTGGTCGACCTCGCCCTTGAGCGTTATCCAGCCCTGGCTGACCGTCACGTCCACTTTGCCAGCCGGAATCGCTGCGTCCCACCGCAGCACGCCCAGCACGGCAGCGACAAGGTCGGCATCGGTGCGTTCGGCAGAGCCGGGCAGGCGCACCTCGATGTCATTGGCGACCGCCTTGACGCCACGCACGCGATGAGCGGCCTCCTGGGCAGCGATTTTTTTCAGATACGAATCGACTCAGCTGTTCAGCGTGACGATGCCATCCTTGACCACGATCCCGATTTCATTGGGCCACACGCGGCTATCCCATTGCAATTCTTCCCAGACATCGGTCTGGATCTGTCCATCAGTACGGGTGCCAACCGCCATGGTGTTTATCTCCTTTCCAGGCTTGACGCATGCTCTCTGCCAGGCTCGTTCCCTGACCGTGAGGTGGTGCTGAACCTGCTACGAAAGCTTGCTTGAAAAAAGACTGCCCGCTTGTTGCCCTGAGGCCTTCTTGTCTTCTCCGCACCTACTATAGGTCGTAGCAGCGGCTTTGTCAAGTATTTATAGTATCTCACCTACTATTCTATAAAACGAAAATATATTTTCTATGGAAAAATACGCTGCGGGCAGCTTGAGCAACATCTCGCAGCCTCAGTTTGATGGGATCGTAGCGCTTGCAGCGCTGCTATACAATAAGAAGCGCTAGCTGACAGTGACTGTCCCCATTTTCCTGGTGTCAGCAGTGTTAAGCTTAACGGTGGGGGCAACTTCATCGACGCATGGCAACGGAACAGCTTACAACTGCTCCGCACGTATCCACCTCGCGGAGGCAAAGTCGCTCTCGTAATGCTGGGCCTGGAGCGGCAGAGAGGAGAGGCACATGGTAGGGCACATCTTCTCGCAAGAGAAACCGGTAGGAGACCTCGAGCTGGTCATGGCCTTCGATGGGCCGATGCCGACGGGGGTGAGTGTTTCACACTCCGGGCGCATCTTTATCAACTTTCCGCGCTGGGATGATCCCACTGACTTCACGGTGGCCGAACTCCGCGAGGAGCACCTTCATCCGTACCCCACTGCCGCAATGCAGCACGCGGATACCTCCGACCACTCCTCGGCGCTGCTCTCGGCGCAAAGAAGTGTCGTGATTGATCCACTCGATCGCCTCTGGATCCTGGATACGGGCGCCCCGCAGCATCGAACCACCTCCTATGGCGGACCAAAACTGGTCGGAGTCGATCTGGCGCAGAACCGTGTCATCACAACCATCCTGTTTCCGCGAGAAGTCGCCTTAGCCACCACCTATCTCAATGATCTGCGCTTTGATCTGCGGCGAGGGGAGCAGGGGATGGCCTTTCTCACCGATTCTTCGGCCCAAACCAACGGCCTGATCGTGGTGGATTTGGCTTCTGGGCAGAGCTGGCGCCGCCTCCACGAACACCCTTCAACCAAAGCGGAACAGGGGTTTCTCCCGCTCGTTGAGGGCCAGCCGCTCATGTTGCGGCCCGCGGATGGACCACCTCAACCGTACCGGACCGGGGTGGATGGGATTGCTCTCAGCAATGATGGAGCTCGCCTGTTCTATTCCGCACTCATGGGTCGGCGCCTCTTTAGTGTGAGTAGCGACGCCCTGGTCAACCGAGCGCTCGATGACGCTGCGGTAGCCACCACGATTGTGGATGAGGGAGATAAAGGAGGTGGTGGTGATGGCATGGAATCCGATGCCGACAATTGTGTCTATACCACCAACTATGAGCACAATGCCATTTTACGCCGCCACCCAGACGGGTTGTATGAGACGCTCGTGCATGATCCGCGTGTGCTCTGGCCTGATACCCTCTCCCTTGCCACAGATGGCTATCTCTACTTTACCGTGAATCAACTCCATCGGGGACCGCGTTTTCAGAGAGGGAAGGATCTGCGAGAAAGACCATTTGGCCTCTTCCGCGTGCGAGTCGATGCTTCGCCAGTCCTTTTACGCTAATCTTCCCGGGAAACTGTTCAGACAGCCCGCCATTCATCGCGCTCTGTTCCTCATTGCGCTCATTGCTTCCCTTCGTGCCGAAGAAGACGGCTCCGCAGACGCCTCCCCGCCTGCTCGTTGATGCCGGTGGGCCCACCGCCTGGGCAAAAACTTCGAAACGAGCCACCAGAGGAGCTGTCGAAGGTGCCTGTTCCTACCCTTCTGACCAGGGCCAGGGTTGCCCCCGCCGCCTGCCGACGGGCGTACAGCATCGTGGGGCGAAGTGTCCTGAGCAAACTTGCCCGCCACGGCATAGCTCGTGTCGGTCACGCTTCCGGTTTCGATGACCTGCTGCAACCGGTGCAGATTGGCATCTACTTCTTCGGCCGGGAATTTTCCGAGCAGGGCCAGCACGGCGCGTCCGAGTCTGCCCAGAGGGACTTTCATCACTTCACGAACCTCCGTTTCACCAGCCTCGGGTCCCGGGGCGAAATGGAGGTCCCAGGAGGTCCTCAAGAGAGGCAACGTGACCGTTTGATAGCGGATCAACTCGTTGGTGTTTGTTAAAACGAGCGGGTTGGGCTGGATCTCGATGCTGCTACCGGTTCCCATTTCCTGGGCTGAGCGGGTCTGGACCCAGCCCTTTTTCACCGTGCTGGTATCTTCGGAGCGCTACAACCAGCAGCATTGCCGCCACAAAAAGCTCACGCATTGGGGGCGACAAATGATCCGGCAACTGCGTCGCTGGCAGCCTGACCGCGCTTTGGTAGTGGTGGCGGACAATAGCTATGCTGTGCTAGACTTGTAGGCATGGCAAGCAGCAACGGCTGGTCGAGGTCGCGACGGGAACAGCCGTATGGTTTCATAAGGAGCAGACGGTTTCATGTCTCTCAATATATTCAAGCTGGATGGACGTGTAGCATTGATCACGGGGGGTAATCGGGGATTGGGATTCGCTCTGGCTAAAGCTCTGGCTGAAGCTGGAGCAGACGTTGTGGTAACGAGCCGCCAGAAAGAGAGGGCACTGGAGAGCGCCGCTCGCCTTGCCGAGATTACGAAACGACACACCCTGGGCCTTACAGTCGACGTTACCAACGCGCAACAAATCGAATCGATGATCCATGCCGTGGTGAAAGAATTCGGGCGCATCGACATCCTGGTCAACAACGCTGGTATCAACGTGCGCAAACCTGTGGAAGAGTTGGATGAGGTCAGTTGGGACCTGGTTCAAGACACTAATCTGAAGGCTCCTTTTCTCTGTGCTCGAATAGCGGCCCGCTTTATGAAGGAGCAGCACTATGGTCGGGTGATCAACGTCTCTTCCATGCTAGGCCTGGTAGCCTTGCCTGAGAGGGGTGCCTATTGCTCCAGTAAAGGTGGTCTCATCCAGTTGACCAGAGTCTTAGCACTGGAGTGGGCTCCTCACAACATTACGGTAAATGCCCTGTGTCCCGGTCCGTTTGCCACCGAGCTCAACAGACCCGTCATGGATAACCCACAGGCTAACCAGTTCTTTCTCGATCACATCGCTCTAGGCAGGTGGGGTCGACCGGAGGAACTCGGGGGAGCGATTGTCTTCCTGGCTTCGGAGGCATCCAGTTTCATGACCGGTGCGGCCCTGGTCGTCGACGGGGGCTGGACAGCCGCGTAAAGTTCGCATAGTAGATGGTCATCGCTCCGGGTGACAGGTTCACATCATCTGTTCAGAAAGTGAGAGCTTCATGCACATCGGTCTTTCCGTGTACGGCACGACCTTTGGGATGGGAATTGACCCGCATGCTGGGCGTCCCACGATCACTCCGAGCCAACTCATGGACAAGGCCATTTCCGTTGGGCTGGAAGGAGTGGAACTGCCCATCTCCTTGATGCAGGGCGAAGACGCAACTGCGGTGGCGCGTTACGCACATGAGCGGGGGCTCTTCATCACGCTCGAAACCGAGGGGTACGACCCGGGCAAACTCGCAGGCGCGATTGACCTGGGCGTTCGATTGGGGGCAGGTACTGTTCGCACGATGGTCGGGGGAGCGAAGCTCGGAGGTGACCGACGACCCCTGTCAGGTCGCTGGCAGCCATTTTTGCAGGAGATCCTGGCGGGTCTGCGGCAGGCAACTGTCAGCGCGGAACAGGCTGGCGTAAACCTGACAGTTGAGAATCACCAGGATCTGGCCTCTGAGGAACTGCTGTGGCTGTGCGAGTCCATCGGGTCGCCGAGGTTCGGCATTACTCTGGACACAGGCAACCCCCTGGCTACTGCTGAGGAACCCGTAAACTTTGCCAGGCGAGTCGCGCCCTACGTGAAACATGTCCACGTAAAGGATTACCAGGTCTCTATGAGCAACGAAGGATACCGTCTTGTGCGCTGCCCGCTCGGACAGGGAGTCGTTGACTTCCCGGCCTTGTTTGGGATCCTGTCAGCAACGTGTCCGTCCGTAACCATGTCGATCGAGCTGGGAGCGTTGGAAGCCAGACATGTCGGGGTACTGGCCGATGACTACTGGCCTGATTACCCACCTCGTTCGGCGGCTCAACTCGCTCGCGTACTCCATTTCGTGCTGGCTAAAGCCAGGCCAGCAGGAGACTGGCGCACCCCTTTCGAACGGAACGAGCCTGTCAAGACGGTCGTCGCGTACGAGGATCAGCAACTGGCCGCCAGCCTGGCTTACATCCTGCCCCTATTCGCGCAGGCCAACCAGGATTGATTGGTGTCCTGTTCTACCAAACGCGAGGAAAGGTGTTTTGCCATGATAGAGATAGACCTGAGGGGGAAAATAGCGCTGGTAACCGGGTCCAGCCGAGGCCTGGGTCGTCAGTATGCTCTGCATCTGGCCAGGGCCGGTGCCGATGTGATCATTCACGACGTGAACGAAAGCGCTGCGGCAGAGTTCGGAGAAGCGCCTTCGGGACCAGCGGTGGCAGAGGAAATCCGTGTCCTTGGCCGGAGAAGCACCTTTATCTCTGCTGATCTGACCGATCCTGTGCAGGCTGAACAACTCGTGCGCCGGGCTTTGGGAGTATTCGGTCATATTGACATCCTCGTCAATAACGCCGGTGGAGATATGGGAGCTCGTACCCCTCGCCCAGACCCCAACGATGCGCTGGATATCGATCCAGGTGACATCCGTTCCGTGATCGATCGTAACCTGCTCACCACCATCTACACTTGCAAATATGGGGTATCCATATGCGCGAGCGACGATCTGGCAGGATCATTAACGTGGGATCAATAGCCGGACATATGCCTGTAGCAGAGGGAATCATTTACGCGGCTGCCAAGAGAGCCATCACACATTACACACGCTGCCTGGCTGAGCAGTTGCGGCCTTATGATGTAAACGTGAACTGCATCGCCCCCGCACCAACATATACGGGACGCTTCCTGGCTACACGCAGCGTGAGCAGCCAGGAGGGGCTATCACGTCTCCAGCGAGTGGCACAGCCTGAGGATATGGCCAAGATCGTACTTTTCCTCGCCGGGCCTCAATCAGAATTCCTTATCGGGGAAACCATTGTTTGTTGGATTGAGGAGTAAGAGTCTTCACACACTGTCATTATACCCTTGGTTGCGCAGAAAAACTTCACTTCAAGTAGGAAAAGCGAGCTGAGGAGGTTAGTCCCCATCGACACCAGCGGCCCCGACAGGAGTGGCTGACGCCCTGATGTGAGGGGAGAAGATGGCCTATTCCACCTCATCTTCACCTCAAATATCCACTTGATCATGACGTTACGTCACCCTTTATCCTGTGGGCAGCACACCGTCGTCCTATGGAACACAGAGGAGGAGAAGCAAGACGATGATATCCATACAACCACCGTTCTCGCCCGAACACCTCGCGGCAGTGCAGCATTACCGGAAGAGAGAGGACCTGCTTCCATCTCACTGGTCAGAGAGCACGGTCTCGGCCAATGGCCTGCGCCATCACTACTACCGCACGGGTGGCGAGAAGCCCCAACTCGTCCTGCTGCATGGCTTCCAGGAGAGCGCCATCTGCTGGCTGGCCGTGGCGAAAGTGCTGGAGCGGGATTTCGATCTCGTGCTGATCGATGCCAGGGGACATGGTCTCTCAGATCCGCCGGTCCTGACCGAAGATGCCGCGGGCGTGATCCAGGCACTCGAGCTGGATCGGCCCCATCTGCTTGGGTTCTCGATGGGAGCAGATACGGCCGTCCGGCTCGCTACCACGCATCCGGGTCTGGTGCGCACCGTCATCGTCTCAGGAGCCAACGACCAGGCGCCCCACCCACAGCATATTGTGAACTCGCCAGGCTACTAGGCATGGTATCGGTCGTTTGTGGATTACCTCAAGGCACTCAAAACCCAGACGCACGAGGAGCGCATGGTCTCCTCACTGCGCATGCTGCCACCCGGCGCGCCGCTGTTGCCTGAGGACCAGTATGTCCCACTGGTCGAGGCCGCTGCTCACGTTGATCTGGAGCTCGTCCTGCTGGGCAACGAACTCTGGTCACGGGCCAGGCAGCAGTATGAGGAGGCGAGGCAGTTGCAAACGCGCATCACGTGTCCCGTCCTGCTGCTGTACAGCGAGCACTTCCCGACGTCTGGCACGCCTGTGACGCTGCGGGAGGAGCTAGGAGAGCGGCCCAACGAAAAGGTCGTGCGCTTCGAGCATGCTGGCCATCTCATCTATTGTGAGCACTTCGAGCAGTTCGTGGCGGCCGTCACAGCGTTCCTCAGAGAGTACTAACCCTTCACACCAGTAGACATGAGGCACCTGTGCCATCGATCATGACTATAGATCGGAGTGACGGTGGAATTCTCACACGTGCCGTCCGGCAGAAGTTTCGCATAGGATGCGGGCTGCATTATGGCCCGGCGAGCTGCTTGAGCGCCGTGAGAAAACCAAGGTCGTCACGTTCGAACTGCTGGATGCAGTAGAGCGGCCTTTCACCACCATTTTCTTCTTCCCCATCGAAGAGTTGTGAATCCGGTTCCTCCATGGTCACAAAGCGCTTCCCTAACACAGCCTGGAGGCGTTCTCCATCTTGATAGAAGTACTCCTGCAAGAGCGGTATGGATGCGATAGTACCAGGCAAAACGTAGCCCCTTACCATCGTGGACGTTCATGAGGTAACTATGCCCGATCTGGTGATCGCGGTCAAGCACCGCGGCGATGCGCTGATTGAGACGCTTTAAAAGCTTCTGCAGATCAACCTCCCCCACCTGCTCGTTCAAGAGGGTGGGATCGGGCATGACCTCCATGAAGGCAAACCGTCGTCTGAGGGCCAGGTCAAGCAATGCGATAGAGCGATCTGCAGTGTTCATCGTCCCAAGAATATAGAGATTGGGCGGCACGCCAAAACGCTCCCCCGAATAGGGAAGATTCACGCGCAATTCATGGGCTTGTCCCAGCCGCTTATCATCCTCGATCAGCGTGAGTAACTCACCAAAAACCTTGGCGATATTTGCCCGGTTAATCTCATCTATCACAAGGATATACTTTGGGGTGTTTTCGGGGTACTTGTGCCAATCGGCTTCTGCGAGCAGACAGGCACGCTTGAAAATGCCTGGGACGACCGAGTACTCTACATTCGCTCCTCCATGCCGCTGCGAGCTGCTCTCGGCTGCATCAGGCTGATGGTCTAGGAGCGGCGATGTCTCACTCAGACGCGGCTTCAACCCCTCAACAAATTCCTCGTAGGCAAAGGATTGGTGAAAGGTCACCAGCGTGTAGTAGTGATCGAACGGGTATTCCTGCTGGCTGCGCAAAAATCGGCTGGCAAATTCATGGACGATATAGGTTTTCCCGGTTCCTGGTGGTCCGTACAGAAGAATATTCCGTGTTCGCTGGGCCAGTTCTACCAGCTGCTGGAGTTCTTGTGATAGCGTTTGCGTATCCTCGTCCGGGACCGCCGGGATTTCTACTTCCGGTGCGGGGTCGGTTGGTTTTACTTCTGGCGCAAGGCAGTCGTAGAGAAAGGTCATCATTTGCTGTGTATCAAATCCTGCGAATTCTGGCAGGGTAAGCAGGTGAGCGAGGAGTTGACGGTTGAGCGCGAGCAGGTCAGCATTGGCTTGCGGTTCGACACCGAAGAGCTCTAAGAAGTGCTTGAGATGCGCTTTGCTAAAGCAAGGAATAAAGGTCTCCGGGAAATAGAGGTAGAGCGGCTTGCTTCGTAGCACATAACGATTGGGGCCAAGAAGACGCGCGCCCAGCTCATCGAGCGCGTCAAGCTCCCCTTTTTGAGCCGTGGTGGTCAGCGCGACCAGCCCATTTTTCATTTTCACCAGTGCGTCTTCAACACTTTGGTACGTCTTGATGTTGTAATGCCATTCGTTATCGCCGCCGAGATAGACGCCAAATTTTGCAGAGCTCCCGCCACTAATGCTCCCCAGTTTTCTGGTTTTTGTCTCGAGCCAATAACAGAAGCCGTCGTAGCGTTTTCCACCTGCATACTGTTCTAGTGTCAAACTCCCGAGTGTTTCCATTGGGAAACGCTTGAGAAAATCTTCTAGCAACTGGCGCAGGCCATCCGGCATGATACGAGGATGCTGTTCAAGCCACGTAGCCAGTTCCTGGCGCCAATTTTTCCCTTCGTTCTTCACTGTTCTACCTCCACAGCGACAAGAGAATGTAAGCGGTCTTTGAGCCGCTGCTGCTCCACTTTTCGCCCAAGATCTTGACAAAGATCCACCGTTGCAGCGACAATCACCTGCTCACCTTCTAACGTATATGACTGGCAAACAGCCGCTGAGAGTGCGGCTGTTTGCGGATAGAGGAGCAGGACGCGTGGGCACTGATAGCGTTGGGCGTAGGCAAACATCTGGTAAAAGTCATCAGGAGCGATCCTGACGCCCCCTTTCTCTGCGATGCGTTTGTATTTCATATCGATCAGCAGAGGAAAACTATTCTGTTCTTGATCGTAGACCACCAGATCTGGTTTGAGGCGGAACACCTTTCTCCCGCTCTCCAGGTGTGCTGCCAGGGAGCGCACGGTCCCGGACGACTGCGGTCGTAACGCGCACGCTTGAAGCCCTGGCGGCAAAATCTCGCGTCGATGGCGACAGATGAAGGTGGTCAGAAACGACTCAAAGAGCTGATTCATGTCAATCACGAAAGCGTAGGTCCGGGTAGATCCGGTTGCCGGTTGGAGCGCACTGTGATCGAGAAACAGCCGGGCGAGTTCGAGGAGGGAGGCAAAACGTTGGTTCAAGCGAGTCATGACGATCGTATGCGCATCACTCACACTCACCTGCGGAAGCAGCGTGATCTCCTCCATCCATTGCCTCAGGCGCGCCAGGCGCCGTTTATTGCGCTCGTCTCGCGTGAGACGCCAGAGGCGTTCAACAACGAAGCGAAACACCCGGTTGAGGGGGACATCGGCCGTGTACTCGTCATAGCTGACGGTAAAGCGATGCTGCGCCTCCAGGTGGCGCAGCTGCGAGACGACATCGAGCTTCCCTTTGAGGAGTGGTAGTGTGTCCTTCACCTCCTGATAGTGGCGATAAGGACCACGCTGCCACTCCTCAAGGAGATGCCCGGCAAAGAGCGCAATTAACCCTTCAAACCAGTCGTGATCATACGCTGACAAGGAAGCGAGCCCATACTCACGAACGGGCAGGTGAAGGGCATAGCGCAGGAGGAAAAGCAGGTTGCGCGCTGCTTCTCGCTCATGCGCTGATCGCGGCTCCGTCGCCTGTGACTGGTACATCTTCGGAAGCACGTGGACGGTCGTTTGACCAAAACAGAAGACCCCGATGTGTGCCGTGGCCTGCAAGACGCGACGTCCGCTCGCGACTCCCGCCCGCAGCACTTCTTCCCCAGCGAGGTGAGACAAGGTGGACAGTTCGGCGAGGTCACGGTCGGTCCAGCGATATTCCCTTGTTTCATGCTCAAAAAGGGTGAGCGCTCCCTGCTGCGTTGTACTCATCCCATCACCTTCATGTTTCTCACATGCCTTACCAGCCGGGATCGCTGGTTTTCCTCTTGTAGATGGACAAACTTCTCCCCCAATGTTTGCTTGTTCACGTGTGAGGCGAAATGTTCTGCTTGTTGCCGAAAGGATAGCAAAGAAACACGGGAACGTCAACAGGAGCTATCCTGGAGGCAAACGGATACTTCGATTACTGAATGATCCTCACATACCCTCGCCGATCTCGACATTTGTGACCGACTGATCGGCATCGACTCTTCAAAGAGGGCAGTCGTGAGGATTTCGTGAATCTTAGCAAGGCCCTGGTGAGGTTCCCGCGTATCATACAAGCAGGAGAGTGCTTCCTGCAAAGGGCCTCCTTGTTATAGCAGAAGGCCCGGTCTGGCAAGCAGGTGCAAACAGAAGGGGCGTGTATTGTACACGCCCCATTGAGAGAGGTGACATGTGAGTGAGGATCAAGAACTCATCCCGATCGAGCAGCATACAGAGGACGGTGAGCAGCTTACCCAGTCTGGGCCGGAAGAATCTGAGGCGACAAGCGGGCGGGCGCTCGTCCCAGTACAGGTGAGTCAGGTAGACTTTTATGGCGATGGGTTGATGGTGGTGCTGGTTGAGATTGATGAGGAGCGACAGATCCTCGTCCCGCTCCACCAGTCCTGTCAGTATTTAGGAGTAAACTGGGCAAGCCAATATCAGAGGACCAAACGCGATGAGATTCTGGCCCGCGAGATGATGAGCGTTGTGCTCTTAACAATACTCATCGGGGCAGCTATGCGAAGAGTTTCTCGGTAAAAGAAGAGGAATAGGAATGTACACCAAAGAAGTCGAAGACAATGAAGATGACCAGAAGGCCCGTGACCTGGAGGCTACTCAGGAAAAGGCATTAAATCCGATCCAAGAAATCCGGATTAACTTTCATGGTGACGAGCTTCTTGTTGTATTGGTAGAAGTAGGCGGAGAGCATCGGGTATACGTGCCTCTTCGACAATTTTGCGAATGCCTGGGGCTTAATTGGCCTGGACAGTATAGCCGCATCCAGCGTGATGACGTGCTTGCAAGCGAGACAATAATCGTGGCGATTACGACCGCGCTCGTCCCGATTCGTGGTCAGAGAGAGAGTTATCCGACTCTGTGTTTACCACTGTATCTGTTGCCTGGTTGGCTTTTTGGAATTACGCCAAGTAGAGTCAAGCCTTCCCTCGTTCTCAAACTCCATCGGTATAGGAAAGAATGTTTCCGTGTATTGTGGCAAGCCTTTCAACAAGGTCGCTTGTGGCAGAACACACAAGAAGTAGACTCCTCTGAAGCAGAGATCTATTCTTGGTTGGCTCGCGGAAGGGAGAGAGTGTGGCGGGCACGCGAACGTGCAATCCAAATACAACTTCCTGCAACACTCACTGTAGAGCAATGGCTACGAACGCTCGAGCATTTTAGATGGAGATGTGCCTACTGCGAGCAGCGGCCTGGAGTCATCATCGAGCATTTTATCCCGCTCCCTCTTGCAGGAACCACAGCAGAGAATTGTGTACCAAGCTGTTACGCCTGTAATTCCAAAAAGGGGAATATTCATCCTGATTTCGTGACGACTATTCCGCGTCAGGTGCTTAATACTATTCAAGCGTATTTGTCCCTGATTTCTGTAGAGACGAGCAGTGAGGCGAGGGAAAGCCGAGTTGCTCTCGGAGGGTCGGGACACAGCTTCAATGAGAGTTCATGATTTGCGTGGTTATTACACCCACGCAAATCTGTAGTGAAATTTGGCAGAGGGTGTTTTATGAATGAGTATAACAAGGAAATGAGCCAATCCAGCGAGATTGAGGACGAGACAAGAGGTGTGCCTGCATTGGTCCCGTCGCAAATGAGCCAGATCGAATTTTATGGCGATGTTTTATTGGTGGTGCTGGTTGAGATCAATGGAGACCGTCAGGCCGTTGTCCCGCTCCGTCAGTTTTGTGATTATTTAGGCGTGGATTGGTCAGGCCAGCGTCAACGCCTCCTGCGTGATGAGGAGTTAGCAGGAGAGGTGATGACCGTTGCCATAACACCCACGCAAACTCATAAGCGTGGCTATTATAGCCGTCCAGTCCTGTGTCTGTCTCTGGATCTCTTGCCCGGCTGGCTTTTCGGTGTAACCCCTTCGCGTGTCAAGCCAGAATATCGAGAACGTGTCAGGCTCTACCGGAAAAAGTGTTATCAAGTCCTGTGGAAAGCCTTCTTGCAAGGGGAATTGTTCCCGGTTGAGGAGCCGACCATGGTGGAGGCGTCGGCTTCCACCATCACAGGGTCACATGATCTGCGTGTCATCGCCCTCTCTGAACAAATTGAAACGCTTTCTGCCATTGTAGAGTTGATGCAGGAGCATAAAGCAGCGTTACTGGCGGAGGGAAGCGCAATGGAAGCTGTCGCGGCCAACCAGCAGGAACTTATGACACGAACGGTTATGATTTCGTCGCAGCTTGACTATGTGGTCACGTTGCTGGAGGGGCTGGTAGGTCGCCAGGACACGACCGAAACCAGAGTAGCCAGGATTGACGAGCGAAGCGCTCACCTGACGCCACAGCACGCACACGATGTGCGTGAGATGGTGGACCGGATCGTGCAGGAGATTGATCGGCGCAGTCCGGGACGACCACTCACCTATGCGCAGGTGTATGCGCAAGTCTATGGTCGCCTCAAACGCCATTTCCGCGTGGCGAAATACGATCAGGTCTCAGACGAACGCTTTGAGGAAATCAAAACCTGGCTGCAGGAGGAGTGGCGCAGGGTACGCGGCGGTACCCTGCCGGAACAGGAAAACCTCTTCTAGGACAGAGCGAGAAGATGTGTCTCGTTCCAGGGGGACACTACACATCAAGCATCCGCAACAGGATGAGAAAATACGCGTTTGGTTTGCTAGCACATGAGCAAAGGAGTAGTCCTGCGCGCCAGAATCGGGGTGCAAGGAGGTATTCACGGTGCAATATGGCCAACTGTCCCATGAGATGTCCCAACGCATCGCCTGGTTGCGTGAACGGTTGCTCTGCTGGTTCGAGCACTATGGGCGGTCCTTTCCCTGGCGGGAGCCGGGGAGGTCACCCTATGAGCTTATCGTCGCTGAGATATTGCTCCAACGCACCACAGCGGCCGGTGTTGCGCGTGCTTTCCCCGGTCTCATCGCATTGTATCCATTGTGGGAGGCCATGGCAGGGGCGTCTCTTGCGGAGCTCCAGGAGGCGTTGCGGCCTCTCGGCCTCTGGAAGCAGAAAGCCCGGGCGCTTCTCGCCTTGGCTAACATCATCGAGAAGCGCGGTGGGGAATTGCCCTGCTCGCGGCGGGAACTGGAGTGCCTGCCCGGCATTGGTCCCTACACTGCCAGTGCGGTGATGGCGACCGTCTACGGGCTTCATGAGCCGTTCGTTGACGTGAACATGGCTCGTGTCCTGAGCCGCTTTTTCGGAACCCAGGCCTGCGCGGCGAGCGTTCGTAGCGCTTCCCTGTGTACCCTTGCATTTCACTTGGTGCGCGACGAGCGTTGCTTCACGGTTAATTGGGCCGTTCTGGATATGGGAGCGCTTGTGTGCCGCGCCAGCAATCCGCTCTGCCATGAGTGTCCCCTGCAAGAGGAATGCCAGTTTGTTAGAGGGAGTGAGCAATTTGGCGCTTAGGGGTTTTGTTCTCCCGTTGGGAACTGTCGAAGGCGGTGAGGAGCCAGGAGAGACCCGAGTGGTTGCCATGTGATAGCCACAATTGCTCCTTCCTCATTGCCTGAAAAATTTCGGCCTTTTCAACTCCAAGTGACAGCAAGTTCACACCCGTGTTGTGCTGGCTACTTAAGGCAACCGTTTATAGAAAAAGACAAATTTCGCGATCGGACATCTCAAGTAGCCAGCACAACGCTCATACGGCTATCTCACGATTGCTCCTTTGGTAACATTTTGCCGGAAGCGAGCAAAGATTGGCTTCCAAGATTTGTAATCTTGCCAGCACGGTTCAGCAGTGCTACAATGCCTCTGCAAACATACGATTGCAGCGTCCCCCACCATTCGTTCAGAAAGGATGTATCATGGACATACATGCACAAGTCGAGCGGGCTAGCATAAGCGGGGCAAGCGCCGCGGGACCCTCCTTCGAACCGGCGTTTTATACAGTGGACTCGATCAATGCAGTGACCTTGGTTGAAGGCATCAGCGCACGTTTCGTTACCGGGAGTCGTATCATGTTCTCTTTCGTGCATCTTGCACCAGGTGCTCTCATGCCCGACCATCATCATCCCCACGAACAACTGGGCTACGTGGTCGAAGGCTCGCTGTTGCTGAAGATCGCAGAAGACGAGCGCAACCTACAACCCGGCGATGCCTATGCCATTCCCGGCGGTGTCATGCATCGTGCCACTGGTGGACCCGAAGGCTGTCTTGTGCTCGACGCCTTCAGTCCTCCACGCGAGGAATACCTTGAACGCGCACGCCAGGCGACGAAGGCAGAATAAGGTACGATCCTTTGCAGAGGAGAAGTGGCATGGATCTTGGATTGCAGGATAAAGTAGCGATTGTAATGGCAGCCAGCAAAGGGCTTGGACGTGCGTGCGCTACAGCGCTAGCTGCGGAGGGAGCCCAGGTGACAATTGGCGCACGCGATGCTCAGGTGCTGGAGAAGACAGCACAGGAAATCCAGCAGACGACCAGGAGCCGGGTGCTGGCTGTCCCTACAGACGTGACCAAAGCGGAGGATGTGGAGGCGATCGTTGCTGCGACTGTACGCGAATTTGGGCGCATAGATATCCTCGTCAACAATGCGGGAGGACCTCCAGCGGGAACGTTTGCGTTATTCGGCGATGCCGACTGGCAGGTTGCTTTTGAACTGAATTTACTCAGCACTGTGCGGCTGGTGCGGCTCGTCTTACCACACATGCGCATAACAGGCAGCGGACGCATCATCACCATCGTCAGCACATCAGTGAAGCAGCCAATCGACGGGCTGCTCCTCTCCAATGCCATCCGTTCAGGCGTGGTGGGCTTGGCAAAAACGTTATCGGTTGAACTGGCCCCCGACAACATCACGGTGAACAACGTCTGCCCAGGACGCATCCTCACCGACCGTTTACGCCAGATCTACCACATCAACGAAAGGCTGCAACAAGGGGTGAGCGAAGAAGCAGTGCTCAAGGAAATGTCCCAGGATATCCCTCTGGGCCGGGTTGGTAAACCCGAAGAGTTGGGGGCGTTCGTGGCCTTCCTGGCCTCGCAGCAAGCTGCCTACATCACCGGAACCACCATCCAGGTGGATGGCGGCCTGGTGCGGTCGTTGTTGTAAGGAAACCGAAGTTGCTGGCTACATAAGACATCCGTTTTCCAAAGAGAGACGTTGGAACAACTCATCTTGTCACGACATCATTCTTCGATGGCTGGAGCCTGCTCTCTCCTCCCAGCACGAAAGGCACGTGCTCTGAGAAGCATGGGCAACCCGTGGCGGGGACGGACGGTAAGCATGGAGACTGGCTCCACGGGCGTGCCGGGAACCAACCGCAACTGGTAGCGGTTTGCCATCATCGTGAGCAAGAGTTGCCCCTCCAGCAGCGCAAAGCTATTGCCAATGCACAGGTGCGGTCCCCCACCAAAGGGGAAATAGGCGCGGTGGACTCCCGCAGCCGGATGATCGGGGGAGAAACGCTCGGGATCAAAGACCTCCGGTTGCTCCCAATATGCGGGATGGCGATGAACCGCGCAGATATTTGCCCACACGAGGTGGTTGGCGGGAAGACGATATCCACATACCTCGTCGTCCACGAGCGTCCGGCGGACCAGGGCGAAGGAGGGGGGATAAAGGCGCAGGATCTCGTCGATGACCATCCGCGCATAGGGCAGGTGTGGCAGGTGTGGCACCGCCGGCTGCTCGCCGTGCAGCACCATCTCGGTCTCTTCCCAGAGGCGCTGCTCCAGGTCAGGGTGCTGGGAAAGCTCGTAGCAGGCCCAGGTCAGCGTATTCGCCGTCGTCTCGTGCCCGGCGAAGAGCAGGGAGATAATCTCGTCGCGCAGTTGTTGATCGCTCATGCCTTGCCCCTCTTCATCACGGGCCAGCAATAGCAGGGAGAGTACATCACCGGCATCCTCCTGCTGCTGTCGCCGTTGCTGGATCAGGTCGCGCACCAGGGAATTGAGTGTCTCCAAAGCTGTGCGGATACGCCGATTGCGTGAAGTCGGTACCCACAGTGGTGGGAAAGGAAAAAAGACATACTCAGCAAGCGCTCCTATCATCGTCTGAAAGGCTCGTCCCGCAGGGTGCTGCTCATCGCTGAGATCGAGGCCGAAGAGTGTCATGCCGACAATGCACAACGTCACGCGCATCATCTCCTCATGCATATCCAGCGGCTCGTCCTGGTTGGGTCGCTGCTCCCAGCGTTTGAACATGGCGGCAGCGGCGCCGGTCATCTGCATCGCCAGGCCGGCGATGCGCTGTCGGTGAAAGGCTGGTTGCATCAAACGCCGCTGGTGTCGCCAGAGTGCTCCGTCAGAGAGCAGCAGGCCATTGCCCAGAAAGGGATGCAGCGGTTTGTAGGTAAAGACCTGGCGGTCATAGTTCCCATGGCTCTTCTGGAGAATTTGCCTGATGCCATCGGGGTGGGAAACGACATAGGTCGTCTTGGAAAGCAGACGCATGCGGGCCACATCCCCATACTCGC
>WNFM01000505.1_pt1 | contig 18736 bp, 40 predicted proteins | sample 5400271 | NCBI WGS metagenome assembly WNFM01 (sample SAMN13153352, study PRJNA577476) | soil metagenome | isolation source: 60 cm saprolite on Douglas fir-dominated hillslope | place: USA:California | collected 2013-09-17 | reverse complement strand
AGCGCCACGGCCAGGAAGAAGACACAGACAAACGCCCTGCGCCGAACGCCGTTGCGCCGCTCTTCTCGCTGAAGCAGCGGCCTCGGGACACCGTGTGAGTAGAGCATGTACGTTAAACAACGTAGAAAGGACCATCGTATGTCAGAACAATCCATGGAAACCCAGATCAAAAGTTACAAGGATGCAAAAGAGTATCAGCGAGACGTTCAGAAGATGTCTAAGCAGGGCTGGACTATTTTGAACACGATTGATCACCAGAATGAGCGTAGCCTTGCTGGAAAGCTTCTTGTGCCCGGTGGCATGTTCACGAAAGGCAAATCACAGATTGTCGTTACCTACCAGCGCCCACTTGTGGAGCAAGCCATCATGCCCAAAGGCTTATCGTTCAAAGAGCAGGTCAAATGGCATATGGAGCATCCAAAGAAATGATTTTGGGGCAACCAGAGTCGCTACAGCCAGGTGATACGACTGACAAGATTATACGGTTCGAGGCAGTTGTACACGGACCAGGAATCGAGCAGTTGGAGAGAGTCGAATTCGAGTGCGCGCAGTGCCACAAGACATACTGGCGTGAGGTAGTGCATCAGGCGCATTTCACCGAAGTCATCGAGGTAGAGGGCATTGGGAAGTATGCCCTCAATCCTACGCTCAGCAGTTCCTATGGGCCGCTCCTGCATCAACACAGCGATGCCTCCAGCATTTAGCTACAGCCCATAGCGCGCTTCCAGCAGCCGTGCGCCGCTATCATCCACCGGCGTAAGCTTGCGGATATAGGTGTCCGTTGTGGCAAGGCTATAGTGGTCCAGCACCTGCTGGATCGAACGGATATCCGCCCCGGCGTCGTAGCGTTCCCGGGCCGCCGCATGACGAAGCGAGTGGACGCTAAGCCTGCCTACGTCGAGGTGTGCCTCGGCTGCGTACTGCTTGAAGAGCGTGTTGATGTAGTCGTCGTGCAGCGGTTCGCCCGTCGCGCCATTGGTACGCCCCTGCCCTGGGTTCGTCGAGATGAAAATGTAGTCATCTGGCTGCATGGTAAACAGCCTGCCCGCTGCTTCAAGGTAGTGCTCGATCAATGTCCAGGCACGCGGCGGCAACTCTTTCGTCTTCACCGTGCGATGCTTGCCTTTGGGCCGGTAACGGTAGATGTGGCCTGTTCGTTTGGTCCCATCATGCTCGACGATGATAGCAGGCTCGATGTCGCGCCAACGGATAGCGGCTATTTCATTGCGCCGCCTGGCTGTCCAGAAATACATGCCGAAGAGGGCGCGGTCGCGCTTGCCTTTGATCGTATCGGTGGGGATGGCCGCGAAGAATCGCTTCAGTTCATCAGTGCTCATCGAGCGATAGGGCGCGTCGGGCTTGAGGTAGCGCATGCCCTGGGTTGGCATGACCTTCTGGTAGATGGGCGCGCCGTCTAGCTCGTAGCTACTGGCAAAGGTATAAAAAGACCGTAGGACACACAGGCGTTGGTTCTTGGTAGCAGCCGAGGCCTGCCCGCCAGGGTTGCAGCGTGCTGTGGCTGGCGATTGGATGAACGCCAGCACATCACTACGAGATACCTCGTCCGGGGATTTGTTGCAATGCTTGAAGAATCGAGTCAGATTCGAGCGGTACGTTTCGCGGCTTTGCTCTGAGCCGGAGATGTCGTAGATCGATTGCAGGTAGGCGTCAATGCAGGCTTGCCAGTTTTCGGGCATGAAGACTCCAGGTGTGAACGGCGGCAAAGGATGCCGCCTACACCTACGAAGTACGCATAAGGGGATACGCTACAGATCAGACGCCGATCTATGTGCTGGGTAATGGGGGAATTACCGCTGAGAAGAGTATAATCTATTTTACATAAAGTTTCCAGCAACAAACGTTCTAGCGACTCTAAAAACGTTTAGGGGATTGTAAGGTATAGTCTATTGCAATCGTGCAGGAGGTATGTTATGCTAAAAACGTGCTCATGTTGGTATCTAGTGTGTGAGAAAGAACATGATGGAGCTACTTATGGAACCGCTGCTTACCGTTGAGGACGTAGCAAAGATACTGAACACGTCTGAAACCTCCGTGCGGCGGTGGATCCGCAGAGGACTATTAACAGGGATCCAGGTCGGCGATCAGTGGCGGATCGAACGCGCCGAGTTGGAAGACTTTATCCGCAGAAATAAACGGCCCAAAAAAGGCGAATGAAAGAGGAAAGCCAGGAAGCCTAGTTTTGACCAGCTCAGCTTCCCGGCCCAGTTTGTCTCTTTGTTCTGTATTATACCATACATGCAAAGAGAACTATCACACATCCCTTAGAAAGGGGAGCATATGATACACCCTATTGTAGCGCACTCTATGCGTACATGGTACACTATCGCGCCGCAAAGCGCAACCGTGCGGAGGTGGCAGCGTGATCACTGAACAGCTCGTCGCGCAGGCCATTGCGCGACCAGGTGGCGACAAGAACGCCTTTCGCATCGCCAGCTACATCAGCTATCTCGGCTACATCCCGGACATGAACAGGATCAGGGACATCCTGGGGGAGACACACCCCGACCTGACCATCGAGGCAAAGCCTGTGCAGCCCAAAGGCCGGGGCGCATTTAGCCGCAATCACATGAAAAAGGGCGAGGGGACACACCCTGGATCACGCAAGCGCAAGCCTAGCCATAAAGGGAGGGCGCTATGAACATACAGCACAGGAACGAGCGCTACTTCGAGGGAGAAATATGGGTCATGGACAGCGAGTGCTGCTACAAATGCGGCGCGCTGCTGGACGAGGATGAAACTGACCTGTGTGCTGCTTGCCGCCATGATGCCTGGTACTCGCAAGAGCAGGAACGCTATGCCAGTTGGGACGATAACACCATGTGGCACTGTCAGGAATGCAAGCTAGATGTGACACTCCCGACGTTCTTCGCGGCGGTGAGTCTGTTCGCAAAGGCAGAAGTGCTAGAAAGCCGTGGTGAGGTATGAACATTTTAGTTGCCTGTGAATTCTCCGGCCTGGTACGTGACGCTTTCCGCGCAAAAGGCCATAATGCCGTCTCCTGCGACCTTGAGCCATCGGAGACGCCTGGTCCCCACTATCAGGGAGATGTAGCCCATATCCTGGATGCTGGTTGGGATATGCTCGTTGCGTTCCCGCCATGTACGCATCTTTGTGTTAGTGGCGCTCGCTGGTTTCCTGAGAAGCGCGAATTGCAAGAGCAAGCCCTGATGTTTGTGCGTTTCCTCATGGAAGCACCCATTCCGCGCATAGCGATAGAGAACCCCAAAGGCATCCTCTCAACGCGCATACGCAAGCCAGATCAGATTATCCAGCCCTGGATGTTTGGACATGGTGAAACAAAAATGACCTGCCTGTGGCTAAAAGGATTGCCGCCGCTTTTCCCTACTGAGATAGCACCGGGGAACAAACCACGCATACATTACATGGCCCCGGGTCCAGACAGGGCAAAAGAGCGAAGTAGAACCTACCCTGGTTTCGCTCAGGCGATGGCAGATCAATGGCTGGTAGAAAGCGCGGGTGTCGCATGAAGAAAGATACACTCGCTTTTAGTGGCTTTGAGCCTGCCAATACCACGCCAGTACCGGATGTGCTGTTCGATGAACTATTACCCTTTCTCACTGAGGCAGAGTTGAAAGTCCTGCTCTATATCATCCGACGCACCTGGGGCTTTAAGAAAGTCACCGATGCTATTTCGCTCAATCAATTTCAGAAGGGCATCACCACGCGGGATGACAAGGTACTGGATAGAGGATGCGGTATCAAAGACCGCAAGACGATTGTTCGTGCCCTGGCTTCCCTGGAAAAGAAGGGGTGCATCTGCGGCACAAAAAGCAACGATCCCCATGGGGATAAGGCTACAACCCTCTATCACATTCATTTTAAAGAGGTAGTGGGAATTTCCAACCACCCATATATAGGTAGTGGGAATTTCCAACCACCCGTAGTGGGAATTTCCAACCACGGTAGTGGGCAAAACCAACCACGGGTAGTGGGTAATTCCAACCCACAAGAAACAGTATTACAAGATACAGTTAAACAACAAACAGATTCACAAAAGAGAGAGTACGTTTCCGCTAACGCTTCAACGTCACACGCGCCAACCTCTTATCAAAATTTGCCTATTCCAGTGACCTATGCTGAAGCGCTGGCTTATCTTGTACCTCATGGTCCACACGAAGGGCTTGATGCGGTCCAGGTGGTGAAGCTAGCGCAAAAGCTCTGGACTGAAGCGCACGAGAAAGAAGATACGCCTCTTGTGGCAGGCAGGCAATTCAAGCAAGTCGTGAAGGGAGCAACCGATGCCAGGGATACCCATGCCGATCTGGCTGTTCGTCCTGGTGATGATAGCAGCCGACATAGTAGCGATTCTCTTCGTGCTGTTCCTGATATGGCTCGGGAGAAGGATGCAGTAGAGCGTACACAAGAGAAGCCCAAACGCGGGCGCAAGAAGCCACAAGAGGTGCAGTTGACGCTGCATGAGCAGGAGATCAAGGCGTGGTATGAGGAGCTGCGTGGCGTGGAAGTCTCGTTCTCCAAGCGCAACGTGGCAGCCTTGCAGGCACTCGGCAAGCGCACGATGAGCAAGGATGACTTTCTCAACGTGACGGCCATCCTGGACGGGGATAAGTGGTTCGAGGAGCACAAGATCGGGGTGGACCTCTATTGGATTGATCGGCAGTGGGACAATAAGATTATCTATCTCCAGCGTAAGAAGCCGGCGCTTGACGATAAGAAGCCGCTGGATATCTACACAGCAGCCAGTATGGACAAAGAGCGCAACCAGCGCAATTATGAAAAATTAGTCGCAAAGCGCCTTGCACGAGAGGCCGAAGCACAACAAGGGGTGAACCATGGAACGAATTGACCGCATTCTCCCGCGCGCGCTTGCCAATGTCGGCACAGACCAGCCACCTGAAGAGCCCTGGACATGCCCGCAATGCGGCATTATCCAGCCGCTCCGGCTTCCGAGTGGACGCTACATCCGGCGTAGTTGTGCGTGTGAGCGGGCAGTTCGCCGACAAATCCTCCTCAGAGAACAGCGCCAGGTCTGGACGCGGCAGCAGGTATTTGATACCTATGGCTGGCTTGGTGAGCGCTTTTCTGATATGCCTCTTGCCATAAAGACCTTTGAAACATTCCAGGCGAACTTGCAGCAGGAAGCCTATGACAAGGCGCGTGAATTTGCGCTCACGATCGAGGGAAGCCTGATCCTGCATGGGAGCTATGGCACGGGTAAGACGCACCTGCTGGCGGCGATCTGTAACGAGCTGCGCACGGCAGAGAGAGCATCACGCTTTACGACCGCACCTAAACTCTTCAAGGCGATGCAATCGGCACTAGAGCATCACGAGGATACCTACAGTATTGTGCGTAAGGCCATCATGACGCCGCTGTTGGTGCTCGACGACGTGGACAAGGCTAAGCCATCGGAGTTTCGGGAAGAAATCTACTACGAGATCATTGATGAGCGCACGAAGCATGGCCGCCCGATAGCGCTGTCCACCAACAAATTGACCGAGCTTGCGCACTACATTGGCGGCGCAGCCTGTTCGCGTCTGTCGATAGGCCAGATTGCCGTCGAGATGACCGGCGACGATTTCAGGATGGAGATGTAGAGATGACCGAGAAAGACAGGCTCTTGTGCCGGTTACTCGCAAGGATACATGAGCATGGTTACTATCATCAGGTTGATGTGGCATTAGTGGACTGGTTTCTGACGAATGCCTCAGTCAGGGAGATATGTAAGAAATACCTCGTACGGCCAGATGCGCTCTATCAGCAGATGTGACTATCCCGGTTGCTATGAGCCTGCAACGATTGCCTGTTGCATGTTGGGGTGCCGGAACAAAGTCTGCGACACACACGGCAATTGCTCAGTTGAGATAACACCCGATGAGACAGTGCCGATTTGCTGGTATTGTTGCGGGAAAGGATGGGGAGATAATGACACAACTCATTGACTGGTTCGGTAATCCTATTCCAGTAGCACCGCAGCCGGATCCGAAAGCTAACCCGTGTCTTGCGGTCTACGGGCCTGGACCGGAGGGCAAAACCTGTGACGACTGCACGCTGCTGGTTGGCATCGCGAAAGCCAAGACGTACTACAAGTGCAGGCTCAGGCGAAACACGAACGGGCCTGCTACTGACCATAAGCGCAGATGGCCAGCGTGTGGCAAATTTGAACAGCGCGAAGGCTCTATACCGCTCTATGATGGGCGATGAATACTGTACAGACGCAAAAGGAGAAACACATGAAACGCTTTATTGTCAAGTTTATTGTTGTAACCATTGTTGTAGCCATCATGCTGCTGGCGTTGCTGATGCCGGTAGCCGGGGCCTCGCATGCACACGCGCTGATTGCCTGCCCGCCTACCGCGAGCGGATTGCGTCTGCCCTGCACAGGCGGCGGCGTCATCTGCGTGGACAAGCACGGCCATGTGCATCGCTGGCATGGGCATGTGCCAACAGGCTGGCATTGTGTTGCGATTTGAGTAGCGCGTAACAAGGGAGCCAGCCCTCGGCTCCTAGACTTACGAGGGCATCACTCTCCTATCCAGTATAACGGGCAGGAGAGCCAGAAAGAAAGGGGTTCCCGTGAAAATCTTCCATAATCGACTCATCGGCAAAATCTTAGCATTGGTATTAGGTCTAGCCTGCGCGGTCTACTTCGGCTGGACGTTCTCGTTCTTTGGCTTCTGGATGGGCGAGAAGTTTCAGGGCGCATTCCCTGAAGCACCCACCACCATCGCGCTTGCCTGTGGCGCGGTGATGTTCCTGGCTGTGATCTACACGTTCTTTTTCTTCGAGTATGTCAAAGAGGATGTGCTGGCCTACGAGGATGACAAAGGCGATGGCACATTCTACAAGGCGTTGCGCCAACTCAAATGGGCCGTGCTTGGCCTGGAAGTCTTTTCGCTGCTCTTCCGTTTATTCCAGCTCAACTTCGCGCCTATCGGTTTTGCGATGGTTGGCATCGGTATGATGCTGCTCTGGCTCGCGCATCTCTTCGGCAAGACGCTGCACGCGCAAGTCAATGCGCCGCACGATGTCGAGGCTTCCCGTGTCATGAACGAGGCAGGTCGCCGTGTGTGGTCCATCACTCGCGGGCATCTCGCGCGCATCAAGGACGTTGAGAAGTTGCGTCGTGTCGCTGCTGGCGATCTGAAGCCAATCGATGAGGTCAAAGATGTGCAGGAGCGCGAACGCCTGGGCTCAGAGACACGGCAAGTCCAACGCCGCAAAGAAGAGCAGGAGCGCCGCGACACTGCACGTAAGGCCGCTTCACGGCATCTTGCGCCGCGCTATGACGATCCTGCTGATTTCATCGAGCAGCCATCATCCAACGGCAAACGACCTTTTTAGGTGGCGTACGCGAGCAACCAGGCCGAGAGCGTACGCCTGAACTACCGTCCTACGAACTGAAACCTGAGCCAGCCGAGCGGCCTGAAACTGGCTCCCCTGAACCTGAACAACCGAGACGAAATAATGTTCCAATCGTGCCAGTACGTCCTGTAGCGATGGAACCTGTGCATGAGTACCCTGAGCGGCATATGCATCCGCGAACGTATGTACATCCTGAGCAAATGGTAGAGTCGGAAGTACAACCGGAACTTCCGACTGGTGGGCCACCTGCCCCTATCATTCCGACATTGATCCAGGCAACCAGGATTTTTATAGAAAGCGGAAGGCGGCTTTCGGAAGTTCCTGTGGAACCGGAAGCCGGAACTTCTGCCCGGAAGATTATTCCTCCACAATCGGAAGAAAAATCCTCCGAATGGAAGAAAAATCCTCCGAAACCAGAGGAAAAAGCTTCCGAACCGGAAGCCGGAACTTCTGCCCCCGGAAGCAAAAATCCGAAAGGTCGGAAGTTCAATGCAGCAGGGGGGAGGATACACACGGAAGCACAGATCGATCAAATACTCGATGAGTATCTTGGTAGTGGGCAGCTTCCGAGTTATGTTTCGGAAAGGCAACGCTACGATTACCGGCATCATGTGAGACTTCCAGAAAGGAGACAGTTACTTGACAAACGGCAAACAGCAGCAGGGAACCAGGCTAGTGGATCGCATCCCGCTACAGACCCTAAAGACACTATCATTCAGTTTCCAGGAACAGGAACACACCATCCGTGATTGCGCATCGGAAGTACTCGAGGCGTTTGTCATGCAGTATACGGAAGTCGAGAACATCCGATCGAAACAGTGGGATGATCTCTTTATGCGGTGGAGGATTATCAACTTCCTGATTGATGATGGAGCATTGGAAGTTGAGAACGATAGGCTCGTGGAAGTTCAATCAGTTTTAGAGCCTGCTCAGGAAGGAGCATAAGTTATGATTTCTCGCTGGAAGTGGACTAAGATTGATTGGCTGATTGCCATCGCCGTCTTTCTGATCATCCTGTTTGTCTTCGCGGGCAAGACGGGTCTGGCTGACTTCGTGCATGGGGTGTTGCATCTGCTGAGTGTCGTGTTGCTGTGGGCCGGTAACGCGCTCAATACCATCGGGAAGTGAGGTAGGCATGAGCACCGACGAACTGACGCCCGCCGAAGTCAAAGCCATCGCCGCCGAGATTGACGCCTGGGGAGTGCACGTTGATCGCCATCCCGAGGACTGGGGTATCTATTGGATTGCACACCTGTACGCACTGCATCAGGAGTGTTACCTGGTGATGTACGCAAATGGCGTGGTAGCGGTCTTTATGCGTGACGAACGGGGTGTGCTCAGACCAGCAGGGAAGCTGACGTACTGGGCACCGGATTTTACCAGAGCACAACAGAAAGAGGAAACGAAATGAAATTGCATGTGATCAAAAAGGCAGACGACTTCACCCTCGGTGAAAAGGTATTACGTATCTCCATCGGAGGACCTCCAGGTGATGATCAAGCCTATATCACCTACCGTGGAGACTTAGGTGAAGTACAAAGCCTCCTGTGGGATGTAGTACGGACATTTGCCCAACTTGAGCAGGAACCGCCCATCAGTCCAGATGACGGAAAGCAATTCGCATAAGGAGAAAGAACAATGATCTACGCACTCACCATCGCACTCATCGGGACAAGCGCGATTACCATCCTGGTCGCCATCATTGCCACCGTTGCTCTGCGGCGCAATAGCCGCTTAGAGCGAGAGCGTGGTGCAGCATGGCAAGACAGTGAGGCAGCACAGCGAGACCTGGAAGCAGCGCTGGCAGGCAAGGAGGCGCTGAAAGCAGAGAACGGCAGGCTGCACCGCGAGAATGCCGAATTTCTCGACTCGCTGAAAGAGCTGAGGCTGCTCTACAACAAGGTATTCCAGGAGCGCGAAGAATTGGCAGCCCGCAGTACCGCGCTGTCCGAGGCGCTCGAGGCAAAGCCAACGCTGCCAGCCAGACGAGGGCGCAAGCCGCAAACGACGGAATGAGTTGTACAGGTGACCTCTAGACAGGATGACGCGTTGAGAGGCGTTTTGGGGCGTTTTTTGAGGGAGACGGGAAATCTATCATCCCATCGGAAACACCCCCATAGTTCTTGGGTAGCGAATCGATTCGCTACGGTGTTTTGAAAGGATTTGTAAAATGAAACCAGAAGAATTAGCACAACGTTGTTATGACGCATGTAATCGACTGACAAAATGGAGGATGATCTTCGCGGGTTGGCAGTTGGGCACCCGGCCTAAAGGCGATCCTGAGAGTGATGCTGTGAGGGATCACCGGGAGGTCACCATGCTGATGCGTGCTGAACTCTCAGCTCTTGTGGGCCTCTTGCAAGAGAAAGGCGTCTTCACTCTGGAGGAATGGCAACAGGCCATGATCGAGGAAACGGAATTATTGAGTAAAGATTATGAGCGCAAGTTTCCGGGCTGCCGCGCAACCGATATCGGTATCGATATCGATGTAGCACAGGCTACGCCCTGGATGCGCAAATGGAGGCCGTAAGATGGCAAATCAATTTGGTTTCTCGATGAACGAAGAGTTTTTACGCCGCTATGGCGAATACCTGGCACAGTTGCGCGAGGCCAACCCCGGCAAAACGTACAAGGTAACAATCAATATCAACCTTGTGCCCGATGGCACAGGCTACCTTGTACCCGATACAGAGGTCACAGCGCCGCCGCAAATCACCGTGGAAGAGGAGGAAGCACAGTGATGATCATCTTGAGGCGATGGAAAGCAATTCTGGTATGGGCTGTTTGTAGTGCTCTGCTTGCTAAAGGTGAGATGTGGCTCGCAAACCTGAACGCGCCCTATGTCCCGCAGTGGTGCACAATTTTCTTTTTGCTTATAGGCGCTCTCGTGGGGGCGTGCTATTGCGTTACAACGGAGGAGACCCACTGATGAACCTACACACATGGTTACGCGAACACACCAAACCGACGATCGCAGAACTGGCACAGCGCAAAGCACAGCTTACTGCCAGCTATAAGCAGGGCCGCCTCGACGAACGCTTTGCCCTGCTCGCCCAACTAGCGGCAGAACAGCAAGCGAAATCCCGCGCACTGACACCTAATCCAGACTACCATCCAGGTGAGAAGCTACACAAATGGGGCGAGGCAAATAAACCAGGGTACAAGCCCATACGCTTGCTACCAGCGGCGCGACAGGCGACGGATAGCTTCCCCTGGTTGCCAGATGAGCACCGGCTGAATGACGCGCCCACATCGGCGCTCGTAGAACTCTCACAACTGGTTGAAACGGAAGTCAGGCTCAAGGCCGTGAGAGGAAGAAGAAGCAATGAGAATTGACGGCTCAACGTGGTTTGTGTTCGCATTGCTCGTCACAGGCGCGCTATTCGGGGCGCTGTGGCATGATCACCAGTTGAAGCAAGAGCAAGATCGCGAACTGAGAGAAGAGCAAGCGATGGCGGTCGCTGTAGCTGAAGCGCATGTGATCCAGCATTATTACGACCGCTACCACGATGGCGGCCAGGGAGCAGGTGTCTAATGGCAACACTGACGATGACGGTTTCACGCCTCTACAGCAAGCACACAGCTTTATCGCTCAAAGAGTGGTTCGAGCGCGATGCGATGGAAGAAGGCGACAAGTTTATCTCGCTCGCTCGTGTTGGCTTGCTTAGACGCTGGCAGTTGACCTACCACATCCATGAAGATGTGTTGACACAGGAGCAGTATACATGGTTGCTTTCACACGTGGTGATGTTTTTAGCCAGGGCGCATTTTGCTACACCAAACATTGGGTTGGTCGGGCTGACATCGGGCAACTTCACCATGACGATGAAAAGGTGAGCAGAGAGCAGGCAAGCTAACGAGTTTTCTGCCTCCTCCAAAACTCATAGCTAAAACCCTTGACATTGTGATATCATATTGATATCATTCGTATATAGAGATGAGCATTGAAATGAAGGAGAAACGAAAATGAAGGCAATCACCAGGTTCTACAGCGATGGCGACGTTGATATCACGAATAGCATCAAGGCAACCATTGAGGCAAGCGATGCACCATTTACCACTCAGGATGTATTCGATGCGCTCTCGCAGGCCAATCCTACCGATGAGTACCTTGATCTCAATAGCGTTCGCCGCGTAGTCGTCGCTTGCTCGACCCCCGCCGTTGGCATGATCGACGAATTGAGCGATGGCCGCTACGTTCGCAAAGGCATTGAGGTTGTTGAGGCAGTTACCGAAGTTGCAGAGGTTACCGAGGTTTCCGAGCCGGTCGTACGTTTGCAGGTTCGCCCCGAGGCACTGAATGATCCATCGATCATTGAGAAACGCCCCGTCGAATGGAGCGATCTTACCAATGAAGCCAAAGATGTATTGAGCCGATAGGGGGCAGACGTGGAGAAATATAAAATCCTGATCAATCAGGATTTACGCAATGGCACGCTTACAGTGCAACAACATCCGAATGGAGAGCAGTGCCACACCTGTGGCAAGCCCATTCCTGCTGAAAACATGTTTTATCGCTACGCTTCGTATGATGAGCAGGGTACCCTGCTCTACGGCCCAATTCATTTTTGCAATGATGCTTGCCTGAAGCCCTACTACATCTCGGCAGCATTACGAACAAGTCGCAAACTCAGATCGCTCCGTATTTCAGATGATCTTGTCGAGGCTCTTATAGCCTTGGCAGAGCAACACAAACGGTCATTTAATTCTGAGGCCGCCTGGGCCTTAGAGCAGTACATTAGACAGGAAAGGAAGCTACAACCAATGCAGTATGACAGTCGCGACGGCAACTACCACGGGACGCTTCCCGATGGCCGTGAAATCATCGTCGATGGCGACGTCTTCGCCGAGCAAGAGCAGGAAGGCATCTCCGAGGGGGATTTGCAAGATCCTCTGGTATGGGAGAATAACGCAGATGGTGAAGCTATCCGCATCGTGAAAAAGTAGCCGCCCGCTGACGCAGGTGGCAGCGGCTTCTCGGGGCAGAAAGAAAGGCACAGACAATGACAGTGAGTTTCAAGAGCGCCAATGCAGAGTCCAAGGCCGTCATGGATCTGGCAGGCATCTCCTATCAGGAGACGGCAGATGGTATCGATGTTCAATTCCCTGAATCAGTCGTCATCTCATCCGACCAGGACGAGCACAGCCAGCCATCCTACTACGAGTACAGGGTTGGCGCTGAGAAGTTTGTGTATCCGCTCGATACCGAGACGTTGGTTGTAGAATAGCCAGGAGCCAAGCAAGGGGCCGCGCTAATCACTCAGCGCGGCCCCTTCGCGTTACCGCATGATGAGCACAATAGCGATTAGCACGATTACCGAAAGAGCAATGAGTATGAATACTACTGCTCGCCGCGCATAAACCGTCGTATCGCTGGTGATGCGGTAATCCTCTCTCTTGCGCTTCACCGTCCTATGCCTCTACAGGCGTTGGTGAATGCTCAACAGGCAGTCCATTCTCTTCCAGGTCTTCCAGCCCGACGTGCAGGACTTGATGGCACACCTGGCACTCATACATGTTGAACGTCACGCCTTCGGGTGAGGGCACTTGTACCAATTCCCCGCTGCAATTGCCCGGAGCGGCCTCTACTGCCACAGCCGGTGACTCAGCGTCACCAGTCACTTCCGGGTTCTGATTTTTTGGCATAGCGTATTCCTCCTTTCTGTGTTATTCTTCTTCCTCCGGTAATTCCCCTACAGGATGCCATACGCTTGTTGTGTTACTCCTGCTTTCCTACAGCCAGCATAGCGTTCAATCCCTGAAGGGCTAAATGGCAAGCTTCGTCGGGACTACTGGTCTGTATCAAAATGGCCTCTCGAATATGCTGCATTTCCTCTACAGAATAGCTCCCTACCTCTTGAATGGCCTTCAATCGCTCTTCAAAGTCTTTCCAAGTAGTAGCCATCATTCGCCTTCCTCTTCTGGCATCTCTCCAACAGGATGCCACACGAGATTCTCTTCGGCCCCGGCCATGAGGCCAACCCAGGTCGCACCGCAGGTGACGCAGCCACGCAGCGCATTGTGGTTCTGGTTCATGAGAAACACAAAAGGCCCATGCACGTGTATGCGCTCGTAGGCTTCCTGCATCATCTCACGCGCATCCTGGCCTGCTTGTTTTTCATCGCGCCGCGCTCGCTGATCATCTAGTACGTGTTGCAGCCTTTCGTCTAACGATGGACCTTGCTCTGGCGCGAGTGGCTGTGTGTCGTTGGTGCTCTTCTTTGAAAGAGCACGCATCGATGCATTATACTGCTCTAGCCCAGTTACCATCTTGTCTATTGCATCTGCCCATTGATCGCTATTCATGCGCCCTCCATCTCGAAGCCTTCTATGGGTAACACTCTATCGCCTACCTTCAGCTTAGCGCCATAGCTTACTACCTTAGATTTGCTAAGCGCGCCGCCTGTTTCCGCATCATCGAAAGGCGGCATCGTGCAACGACAGTTTATAAGATCTTCAGCAACCTCTAGCGGGCTTCTGCCATACAGCGGGATATCGGCTATATCTCGTTCTTTCAAGCAGCCAGGGCAGAAAGCGATAACCTCCCCGATGGGTACCATATCCTCAATAACGGTCAACGGCTGCTTTTTGCTATGAGGCTTGCCGCATACGGTACAGTTCATGCATCCTCCGCTCGTGGTTCAGACGGATAGTCGCGCTGCACCTGCTCAAGGTACTTCCAGATATTGTCGCGTATCTCCTGCTTCACCTTGTCCGGCACGCGGTTGTAGATGTCGATGCCCGCGTCATCCACAATCGGCGGCGTGTATTTGGGTCCTTCGCTCTGTGGGTAGATCAACCCCCTTGGAAAGATTATGCCCTCGGGTAGTATGGCCATACTCGTTACCTCCCTTTTTGCCTATTATACCAGACTATTTTGTCTCCGGTGGCACGACTACCACTGGCATTGGTTGCACCGCTGTCGTTGAAGCGAGCGCGCCTGGTGCAAGTTGTACCGGCGTTGGTTGCACAGCGGGAGTAGCTGGTGCTGGCTGTTGGGTAGCTGCTACGACCGTGGGTAGCACCGAGAGCGCCTGCGAGGTGAGCGCTTGCCCCTGCTGAGCCAGTGCCCCTAGCTGCTGCTGTTGCTGTTGCGACGGGGCTTTGAGCGCCTGATTGATGCCAAAGAGCGCCGCCGGGAAGCCAAACATCAGCGCAGCCCCGGCAAAGTCGATCTTGCCCACATAGAGCAGGAAGACGCCGCCCACGACGAAGAGGACCGCGATAACGCCCAGGCTGATTTCTGTGAGTGGATTGGTGCTGTTCATAATTGCTCCTTACGAGTTTTCCGCCAATGCGGATATTGATAGCAAAAACACTTGACTCTTCCGTAATTATGGAACATAATAAGAATGTACCAGGCTGGTACGACGAAATCAAGAAAGTGAGCAATGACATGGGTGTTTACAAAGCTGGAGACAAGGTTCGCGTAGTGCGCAATGGTCTCGATATTACTGGCAAAACTGGCGTCGTGACTGATGCCGCCATTATCAAGTACAATAGCGATTATGTGCTGGTGAAACTGGATTATCCAGACCCGAAAAGTGTGTCTCAGTTGGGCCGTGTGAGCCTGTGTGAAGTGTGGCTGACCCGTGAGGAAACAGGCGATGAAAGCCATTAAGGAGATCAGTGTGGAGTATGGTATTGACCGCTCCACACTGCTCAAAGCGGCAAAGCAGGGCCGTATCCCTGGGCGCCAGTCCGGGGCTACATGGCTCATCGATGATGAGTCTGAATTATTCAAGCGATGGCTCATATCTCGTAAACGTACACCCATCCGCGCCTCTCCAGGTTGAGGGGTCATGGTATAATTCCTCCTATGAATGAGAACGAACGAAATGAACACTTCCAGGGCTTTGCTAGACTGCTCTGGTCAGAACTGCAAACCGCTCTGCATGATTTGATTCGTGAGCCTGAAGACATCATCGCCGAGCGTGCCTACGATCTGGTTGAGTATATACTCAACCAGACACCCACAGGCACTCGTTATATCCACTATTTCAAGGATATGGATGAATGGCCTGAGCATAGAAGGTTTGCGGATGCTCTTGCAGATCTCGCCAAGATAAAGCCTCCCGATTAAAGACCAGACGATGTAATAAAGGTTTCCAGGTCAGCGGCTTTGGCGGCGGCTGTTTGCAAGAATGTCTTGACTTTGACCGGATCGATGCCTTGTATTGTAGTCACAGGAGCCGCTGCTTTACAGGCAACTAGCGCTTTCTCGCATCCGAGCAGTTCGTTGCCGATGCCCATCTTGTACACGCCCCGCGCCACGGTATAGCAAAGGCGTGTGTAGTTGAAGGTCTGGATAGCCCCCGCATCAGATGCGTAGTAGTTTTCCACATGCGCCACCTGGTGCTCTTCTTCGAGTGGTATATCAGCCGGGTCCCATCCTGCTAATACTTTCGCACGAAAGCCATGCACCACTTTATGTCCGTTAGGGGCTGTGAGTGTCGTTCCGTTATCAGTCCATCCTGCTGGTACTCCCATAGTTCCACCTCCTTGTAAGTAGGTCTGTAGTTCAGACCAGGGATAATTGCCAGGACAGCGCGCGCGATTGATCGGGTCAATCGTATTGTGCCCTTTCACGTCAACCATCTGCCCGTGTCCATCGGGCGTGATATCAAAACCATACTGATCGACTAACCACTTAATCAGTTTAAACGAAGAAGCCTTTTGCGCGCTAGTCAATGGCGTGCTGTTATCTGAAGCCGGGTCACAGTGCTCAATAGAAATAGTGATCGTATTGAGGTTTGTCCCTGTCGATGATCCTACATGCATCGGGTTAAATTGCTGCCAATACGGATCAAAACCATTTTCGACGCAACAATTGGCTCCGGCTCCGTTCACGAGATGCACACACTGTACTATCTCACCATCTTGTCCAATCACAAAATGACTTGACGCCCCGTTTGGATCATTGATGAAAAAGTTTGCGACAGCTTCGGCGCTCGTCCCTGATGCCGTCTTGTGGATCACAAGCGCGTTGCCAGGTTGCGCTCCGATGAACGTATTTTGTTCAGGCACAAGCATGAGCTTGTTCACCATAGGCGGATCAACAATAGTCATATTCTCTCCTTTCTTTCTAAGGCTCGCTCACGACGAGCAAAACCTGGCTATCCATCGGCACTGCGCCCGTATTGAGCGTCACCACCGGGTAGGCATTATAGCGTCCAGGCTTGCCGAGTGGATTGGTGGTGAGCAGGTCAGCGGCGCTCGGTGTAAAGTCTGCCTTGCCATTGGCTGCATCGGTGACCGCCCACGTGCCTGTACATACATATAACGCATAGCCATTGTTGACATCCTGGAGATGCAGCGCAATGGCGTTATTGGCTACACCTGTCAGGACAAAGACGCCTGAATCAGTCGTAAACGTATGGTGACTTGGCCTGCCATCTCCAGCCGCCACAGGACTCCAGCTCATAACTTAACTCCTTGTTTTCCAGGTTGCTTGTTCATCTCTCGTTGCCCACGTATCTTGTTCATCTCTAGCGGCCCATAACGCCTTCTCATCTCTCGTTGTCCAGGTTGCTTTGCCATCGCGTGTGATCCAGGTAGCGACAAGATCGCGTGTGACCCAGGTAGCGGTGAGGTAGGACGTTGACGGTATGCTGAGATTGCCTGCAAGCGTCCCAACACCTGCGCACGTGAGGAAGAGCGCTGTCCGTAGCGAGAACACACCCGCAAGCGTCCCAGCTCCTGTAAACGTTCGACTGAGCGCCGTTGTAAGAACGAGTGTGCCCGCAAGCGTCCCAACTCCCACAAGTGATGTCGATGGAAGTGCGAGGTTGGCGCTAAGCGTTCCTGAGAGTACCCCGGTACCAGCGAGCGTTGTGGCAAGTGCGGTGCTGAGCGACATGGTAGCGCTGAGTGTCCCAACGCCAGCCATCGTGACTGAGAGCGATACGCCGCCTGTTGTCGAGAGCGTCCCTGTAAGAGTGCCAACCCCTGCAAGTGTGCATCCAAGCCCAACCGTTGCCTGTATCGTACTGAGCAACGCACGCGGCACCGGCAATATTGTATCTGGAATGTACGTGCTTGAGAGCGCACGCGGAATGAAGGTACGGTTCTCGTACACAATGGTGGAGAGCAACCCACGCCCGATGTAGGGAAGTGGCTGGCTTACAGCAAAAAGCGAACCTGTGAGGGTGCCTATACCCGGCATGGTGCCTGTGAGTGTTGTGTTTGCCGAAAGCGTTCCGGAAAGCGTTCCCACCCCTGCAAGCGTCGTGGTGAGTGCCAGATTTGCTGAAAGTGTGGGTGAAAGCGCGCCTACTCCAGCAAGCGTGAGCGAACGCAACAAGAAGGACTGCACTGTGCCGCCGAGTGCCCGCGGTACCCACATCACCGTATCGGGAATGTAGACCCCGCCGAGCGCGCGTGGGATGAACGTACGATCCTCATAGATAATCGTCGCGCCTAATGCACGGTCGATATACGGCAACGGTTGGCTGACAATGACCGGGATAATCGTCGCGCCCAGCGCACGTGGGATAAAACGCGGATAGGTTGAGGGTGCCGCTACGACTGTATCATTCGCTGAGAAGCTGTCAAAGGTATTGACATCGATACTGGTCGTATTAATGACGGAGTACAGGCCGAAACGCCCGGGTCCAGTGATGGGCGTCCCATCTGTTGCCGTTTCATTCCAGGTGCCCGGCTCTGCGTTTCCATCGGCCCACATGCGAACAGAGATGGTAGAGCCAACGATACGCGCTCGCATCCAATAGAACGTGTTGTTGGATATGGAAAAGGTGGTGTCAACGCCTACCGTTGTTGACACGCCAGAGTTGACACGCCTGATACCAAGACTACCGCCGTTGTTACGCACGCGATAGGCGGTTGTCGCCCCGGTTGAGCGTAGCATGATACCGGGCACATCGTTGGTCTGGTTCGTGAATTTGAAGCGCACCAGGACTTCCTGGTCAGCGTAGGTGTTTGTCCCAAGCGCCAACCAGTTGTCAACGCCGATGTTGCCGGTTGCCGTCCCCTCGTTCGTGGCAATCGCTAGCGTCTCAGCGCCCGAGAGTTGCACCCATGTTTGCCCATCCGAGGCGCTACCCCAGCCCGATTGATCGGCTCGTATGAAGGTGTCAGTCCCGATGATTGCCATATGTTCTGCCTTTTACTCTTCAGTGAAGACGAACGAGTAATCCACCGATCCCGCCGAGGCAAAGGCAACAGCGTTCAGGTTGAGGGCCAGTTGCTGCACCACACCGCGCAACGTACCCGCCTGACCCAGCTGGCTGAAGTCAATCATCAGGACTGTCGGATTCCCACTAGCTGCGATTTGGTAGAGGTATTTCGCTTGCCAGATCGTACCAACAGTATTGCCTAGCGTCGGGTTGGCTGTGTAGGCAGCCAGGACAGC
>WNFM01278595.1_pt1 | contig 18743 bp, 15 predicted proteins | sample 5400271 | NCBI WGS metagenome assembly WNFM01 (sample SAMN13153352, study PRJNA577476) | soil metagenome | isolation source: 60 cm saprolite on Douglas fir-dominated hillslope | place: USA:California | collected 2013-09-17 | reverse complement strand
CAGTCGCGGCACACGATTCTCGACGCCGCCGAACGTCTCGTGCGTGAAGAGATTGAGCGAATCAAAGCCAACCAGTAACCCGACCCGTCCCGCGCTCGTCCCCGACAAGCCTGCGCTCGAGGGGCTCGAAGCCAAGTGGATGGCGCGTTGGGAAGAGTCCGGCGTATACCGCTTCGATCGCACGCGCCCGCGCGCGGACGTCTACGCGATCGACACGCCGCCGCCGACCGTCAGCGGCTCGCTGCACGTCGGCCATGTCTTCTCGTATACCCACACCGACATCGTCGCGCGCTTCGAACGCATGCGCGGCAAGGCCGTGTTCTATCCGATGGGGTGGGACGACAACGGGCTGCCGACCGAGCGGCGCGTGCAGAACTATTTCGGCGTCCGCTGCGATCCGTCGTTGCCCTACGATGCGTCCTTCCGGCCGCCGGACAAGCCGGGGAAGCCGCCGATCTCCGTGTCGCGGCCCAACTTCATCGAGCTGTGCACGACGCTGACGGCCGAGGACGAGAAGGCCTTCGAGGCGCTCTGGAGATACCTGGGGCTCTCCGTCGACTGGCAGATGACCTACGCGACCATCGACAAGCGCGCGCAGCGCGTCTCGCAGCTGTCGTTCCTGCGGCTGCTTCAGAAAGGCCACGCGTATCAGGTCGAGGCGCCCACGCTGTGGGACGTCGATTTCCGGACGGCCGTCGCGCAGGCGGAGCTCGAGGATCGCGAGCAGCCCGGCGCGTACCACCGGATCGAGTTCGCGCGCGCCTCGGGAGCCTCCTCGACCGGGCTCGGGGCAGGGGGACGGATCGCCATCGAGACGACGCGCCCGGAGCTCATCCCGGCGTGCGTCGCGCTCGTCGCGCATCCCGACGACGATCGCTACAAGCCGCTCTTCGGGACCGAGGTCGTCACGCCGCTCTTCGGCGTGCGCGTGCCCGTTCGGGCGCACGCGCTCGCGGATCCCGACAAGGGCTCCGGCGTCGCGATGATCTGCACGTTCGGCGACGTGACCGACGTGATCTGGTGGCGCGCGCTGTCGCTGCCGGTCCGCGCCATCATCCAGCCCAACGTGGGAGGCGATCGACCCCGGGCGCGCGCAGCAGGCGTACGACCAGCTGGCGAACCTCTCCGCGGCCAAGGCGCGCGTGAAGATCGTCGAGCTGCTCCGGGAGAGCGGCGATCTCGTCGGCGAGCCGCGCCCGATCACCCACGCGGTGAAGTTCTTCGAGAAGGGGGACCGCCCGCTGGAGATCGTGTCGAGCCGGCAATGGTTCATCAAGACGCTCGACTTCCGTGAGGCGCTCCTCCGGCGCGCGAAAGAGCTCACGTGGCACCCGCCGTACATGCAGGCGCGGCTCGAGAACTGGATCAACGGCCTGAACGGCGACTGGTGCGTCAGCCGCCAGCGCTTCTTCGGCGTGCCGTTCCCGGTCTGGTATCCCGTGCTCGCGGACGGCAGCCGCGATTATGCCCGCCCGATCGCCCCGCCGGAGGATCGCCTGCCGATCGACCCGTCGACCGACGTGCCCGACGGCTACCGCGCGGACGGGCGCGATCGGCCCGGCGGGTTCAGCGGCGATCCCGACGTCATGGATACCTGGGCGACCTCCTCGCTCACGCCGCAGATCGCGGGGCGCTGGCTCGACGATCCGGATCTCTTCGCGCGCGTCTTCCCGATGGACGTCCGGCCGCAGGCGCACGACATCATCCGCACGTGGCTCTTCTCGACGGTCCTGCGATCGCACTTCGAGCTCGACTCGCTGCCGTGGGCGCACGCGGCGATTTCCGGCTGGGTGCTGGACCCGGACCGCAAGAAGATGTCGAAGTCGAAGGGCAACGTCGTCACGCCGATGGGCCTGCTCGAGGAGCACGGCGCCGACGGCGTGCGCTACTGGGCGGCGAGCGCGAGGCCCGGCACCGATACGGCGTTCGATCCCGCGCAGATGAAGGTGGGCCGCCGGCTCGCCATCAAGCTGCTCAACGCCGCGAAGTTCGTCCTCGTGCGAAGCGAACCGAGGGGCGCCATCAGCCATCCGCTCGACGTCGGCCTCCTCACCAACCTCGCGTCCCTCGTTCGGGAGGCGACCGAACGGCTCGAGAAGGACTACGACTACGCCTGGGCCCTGCAGCACACCGAGACGTTCTTCTGGGATTTCTGCGATAACTACCTGGAGCTCGTGAAGTCGCGCCGGTACGGCGACTTCGGGGACGGCCCGGCCGGATCGGCGAACGCCACCATGCTGATCGTGCTCGGCGTGCTGCAGCGGCTGCTGGCGCCGTATCTGCCGTTTGTCACCGACGAGGTCTGGTCGTGGTGGCACGAGGGCAGCGTGCACGCCGCGGCCTGGCCCACGGAAGCCGGCGTGCTCGAGGCGATCGGCGAACGGAGTGATCAGGCGTACGACGTCTACCTCCGGACGACCGAGGTCCTCGCGGCCATCCGCAGGAAGAAGTCGGAACGCAATCTCTCCGCCGGCGCGTCGCTCGAGCGTGTGGTGGTGCGGTGCCCCGGCGATCTCGAACGGACGCTCGAGCCGGCGCTGGCCGATTTGCGCGCCGCGTCCAGGGCGGATGCGCTGGAGCTCGTCCGCGACATGGCGTTTGACGTCGATGTCTTTCCGAAGCCGACGCCGCCGCAGGAGCGAAGCGCATGAGGACCGTTCCATTTCAACCGCTGGACCCCGCGCTCTACCGCGAAATCGTCCGCCGCGCGCTCGCCGAGGATCTCGGCTGGGGGGACGTGACCACCGAGGCCCTGGTCCCGTCGGACCGGCGCGCCCGCGGGATCATCCTCGCCAAGTCCTCGTGCGTGATCGCCGGGCTCGACGTGGCCGCCGAGACGTTCTCGCAGCTCGATCCCGGGTGCGTCTTCGATCGCAAGCGCAAGGACGGCGAGCGCTGCGAGCCGGGCGACGTCGTCGCGGAGCTTCGGGGCCAGGCCGCGTCGATGCTCACGGCCGAGCGCACGGCGCTCAATTTCCTGCAGCGCCTCTCCGGCATCGCGACGCTCACGCGCCGGTTCGTCGACGCGAGCGGCGGGACGATCGCCATTCTCGACACGCGCAAGACGACGCCCACGCTGCGCGAGCTCGAGAAATACGCGGTCCGCGCCGGCGGCGGCACGAACCATCGCGGCGGCCTGGACAACGGGGTCCTGATCAAGGACAACCACGTGCGGCTCGCCGGGGGCGTCAAGGAGGCCGTCATGCGGATGAAGGACGCGGACCCCGAGATGCCCATCGAGGTCGAAGCCCAGAGCCTCGCGCAGGTGGACGAGGCGATCGCCGCGGGAGCCGACATCATCCTCATCGACAACCTGCCGCTCGACGCCATCCGGGAGGCCGTCGGGCGGGTCCGCGGGCGCGCGCAGGTCGAGCTGTCGGGCGGGGTCACCCTCGATCGGATCCCCGAGCTCGCGAAGACCGGCGCGAATTATGTCTCGGTCGGCGCGCTGACGCACTCCGCCCCCGCCGCGGACCTGAGCTTCGAGCTCGAGCCGGACGACGGCGTCAAGCCGTAGGCCGCGAGAACGGGCGTAAAAGAGGTCGAGCGCGCGACACGACGATCTCGCGCAGAGGCCGCGGAGTTGCAGAGCGCGCGGAAGGGTGAGCGAGATCGCACGTGGCAGGTGAGTATTGTCGTGAGTGAGCGGCTGCCCGACGAATTTGCCGCGGCGCTCGCGGCGACCGTCGCCGAGCGCGGCGCGTTCGGCGCGCGGCTGATGTACGCGACGGAGGTCGGGTCGACCAACGACCTGGCCGCGGCGGCGGCCGATCGTGGCGCCGTCGAAGGGACGACGTTCGTGGCCGGCGCGCAGACCGCCGGACGGGGACGGCTCGGGCGCACGTGGTTTTCACCACCGGGCGCCGGGCTGTACCTGTCCACGATCGTGCGGCGCGCGTCGCTCGCCCCGTGGATTACCCTCGCGGGCGGCCTGGCCGTGGCCGATGGTATCCGCGCGGCGACGGCCCTGCCGCTGCAGATCAAGTGGCCGAACGACATCGTGGCGGTCGGCGGCGCGGGGTTTCGCGCGAGGCGGAAGATCGCGGGTATCCTCGCGGAGGCCTCGTCCGGGCCCGAGGGGGTCAGCCACGTGGTGCTCGGCGTGGGGATCAATCTGCGGCCGGCGGCGTTTCCGCCGGAGCTCGCCGATCGCGCGAGCGCGATCGAGACCGAGCTGGGCCGCTCCGCGGACGCCGGCGCCGTCCTGGCGCAGGTGCTGGCGGCGCTGCATCGCACGCTCGCCGAGCTGCAGACGGCCGGTCCGCCGCGGCTCTTCGCGCGGTGGCTGGCCTTGTCGCCCTCGGCGCAGGGCGCGCCGATTGAGTGGGACGCGGGATCGGAGACCAGGTCGGGCACGACGGCGGGTCTTGCCGAGGACGGCGCGCTGCTGGCGCGGACCCGCGACGGGCTGGAGCGCATCGTCTCCGGTGACGTGCGCTGGATGTAATCACCATGCTGCTTGCCATCGACGTCGGGAACACGAACGTGACCATCGGGGTCTTCGACGGCGAGCGCCTCGCGCACAGCTGGCGCCTGGCCGCGTTGCGCGAGCGCACCGCCGACGAGCTCGGCATCTTCGTCACGCGCCTCTTCGAGCAGATGCACGTGCCGGTGCCGGCCGTCCACGGCATCGCGGTCGCGTCGGTCGTCCCGCCGCTGACGCGTCCGATTGAGGAGATGTGCGAGCGCTATTTCTCGCACACGGCGCTCGTCGTGGACGCCACGAACGCGGGCATGCCCGTGCGCTACTCGCCTCCCGGCGACGTCGGCGCCGACCGCATCGTCAATGCCGTGGCCGCGTGGGCGACGTACGGCACGCCGGGCACGGTCCCGCTGATCGTGGTCGACTTCGGCACGGGCACCACGTTCGACGCCATCTCGACGGGCGGTGAGTACCTGGGCGGCGTGATTTGTCCCGGCATCAACATCTCGGCCGAGGCGCTGTTCCAGCGCGCCGCGCGCCTGCCCAGGGTCGACGTGCGCAAGCCCGCGCAGGTCATCGGCCAGAACACGGTCACGGCCATGCAGTCGGGGCTGTTCTTCGGCTACGTCGAGATGGTGGACGGGCTCGTGCGCCGCATACGGGCGGAGCTCGACGGCGGCGCGCGGGCGGTGGTCATCGCGACGGGCGGCCTGGCGGACGTCATCTCGGGCGAGAGCGCCGCGATTCAGCACGTGGACCCGAACCTCACATTGGACGGGCTGCGCCTGATCTGGGAGCGGCATCATCTTCAATGACGGACGCCGCCGAGTATTGCCGCGAAATCGAAGCGTACGTGTGCCGCAAGAACGAGGGGCACCTCATTCGGATTGCGGGTCCCGTGTTCGAGCAGGTGTCGGGCTGGGCCGCCCAGGGTGTGCCGCTCGCCGTGGCCTTTCGCGGGATCGATCGCTACTGCGAGCGCTATTACGCCAAGGGGCCGCGGCGCCGCCCGGTCCGCGTGGAATTCTGCGAAGCGGACATTCTCGAGCTCTTCGACGACTGGCGGCGCGCGGTGGGGGTGTCTCAACTCGTCGACTCTCCCGCGGACGTCGAGCCGGCGGCGCGCGACCGCCTGCCCGCCCATCTCGATCGCGCGATCGCGCGGCTGACCGCGTTGCGGGCGAGCGGCCGATCGCCGGCCTTCGATCTCCGCCTCGACGACGCGGTGCGGGAGCTGGATCGGGCGCGCGCGGCGGCGAGGCACGCCCGCGGCGACGCCCGGGCCGCGCTCATCGATCGCCTGCGATGCGCCCCGCCGCGCCGCGCTCCTCGCGGAAGCGGAGACCGACATCGCCCCCTTCGCCGCACGCATGCCGGCGGACGCCAGGGCCCGGGCGATCGACGCCGCCTTCGACCGCCTGCTCCGCGACGCGATCGGGCTCCCCGTGATTGCTCAGGATCCCTGACGTGAGTCTCTTCGAGGGGCAACAAGTCGAGCTGACGATCGAGAAGCCGGCCTCCGGCGGACGGATGATCGCGCGCCATCTCGGGCAGGTGGTGCTCGTGCGCGGCGCGATTCCGGGTGAGCGCGTGCTCGCCTGGATCGAGCGGGCCGAAAGGCGGATGGCCTACGCGGTCACGCGGGAGATCGTGGAGGCGTCGCCCGATCGCCGGCCCGCGGGCGACGATCCGCTCTGCGGCGGCACGCTCTACTCGCACATCGCCTACGACCGCCAGCTCGCGATCAAGTCGGATGTGATCCGGGACGCCTTCGGCCGGCTCGGGCGATACCCGATCGATCGTCCCATCGACGTGGCCGCGTCTCCGGAGGACGGGTACCGGATGCGCGCCCGGTTCCACGTGCACGGCGCGCGTGCCGGCTTTTATCGCGAAGGCACCCACCAGGTGTGCGACGCCGCGGCGACCAGGCAGCTCGCGCCGGCGACCGTCGCGGCGGTGGATCGGCTCGCGGCCGCGCTCGATCGCGACGCGCCGGGCGAGGCCGTCTCCGTCACGATCACGGAAAACCTCGTGGGCGACGAGCGCGCCGCGCACCTCGAGCTCGCGCCGCGCGCGCGCGTCCCGGACGAAACGCTCGAACGCCTGGCGGCGGACGCGCAGCTTCTCGGCATCAGCGCGCAGGAGCCGGGCAGTGGGGAGCTGCGCGCGATCGGTCATCCCGCCGTCAGCGATCCCCTGTCGGCGCTCACCCGCGACCGCGTGCGTGACGGTACGCTCCGGCGTCACGCGGCCTCCTTCTTCCAGGGCAATCGCTATCTGCTCGCGGCGCTGGTGCTGGCGGTGGCCGACGCGGTGCCGGCCGCGGGAGAGGTCCTGGACCTGTACGCGGGAGTCGGCCTGTTTGCCGTCGCGCTCGCGGCGCTCGGCCGGTTCGAGGTGACCGCCGTGGAAGGGGACCCGGTCAGCGGCGCGGACCTTCGCGAGAACGCCCGACTCCACGCTCCGCGACTCGAAGCCCGGATCGGCGGCGTGGAGGCCTACCTGGCATCGCGCGCCGGCGCCGGATCTCCAGCGAGGCCGGCGCGCGCGCGCCGGCCGGCCACGGTCGTCATCGATCCCCCGCGCACCGGCTTGTCCACGGAAGCCGCCGACGCCATCGTCCGCCAGTCCCCCGCGCGGATCGTTTACGTGTCGTGCGATCCGCCGACGCTGGCGCGCGACGCGCGCCGGATGCTCGACGCGGGATACGGCCTGGAGTCCCTGTGCGCGTTCGACTTCTTCCCCAACACGCCCCACGTCGAGAGCCTGGCGGTCTTCCTGCGGCGCGCGGCGGTGTAGGGGCGGCTCGAGAGCGCCCACACGCTCGCGAGCCGCCCCTACCCGATCACCGCCCAAACCCCATCACGAACCGCCCAACCCGTCAACGACGGCAGGCGATGGGCGGCTCACGAACCGCCCCTACACGTGTTGCCGAGATGTTCGACTCTTCGCCGCGGCCACAAACGCCGAGAACAGCCCACCGAATTCCCCGGTCCGCCAGAAGTTCTCCGGATGCCACTGCACGCCCACGCAGAAGGTCGACTCCGGACGCTCGATGGCCTCCACCACGCCGTCGTCCGATACCGCGGAGACCACGAACGACGGCGCGACCAGGCCGACGGCCTGGTGATGGCGGCTGTTGACGGCGCAGGTCGCGAGCGGCGCGGACGGTCCGAGTGACGCCGCCAGCCGCGTGCCGGGCGTGACCTGCACGGCGTGCGCGAGGTGATCCTTGGGCACGTCGATCGAGTGCCCGAGATCCGAGGGCACCGCGCTCGGGATGTCCTGGACCAGGGTGCCGCCGGCGGCGACGTTCAGGACCTGCACGCCCCGGCAGATCGCGAAGACGGGCATGTCTCGCGCCACCGCGTCGCGCGACAGCGGGATCTCGAAGGCGTCGCGCGCCGCGTCCGCCTCCGTCGTGGGGTGGGGCGCTTCACCGTACTGCGCGGGATCGACGTCGAGGCCGCCGGACAGGAGCAGCGCGTCGATGCGGTCCAGGCTGCGCGACGGATTGTCCGACGGATCGAGCACCAGCGGCTCGCCGCCGGCGCGTTTCACCGACTCGACGTAGTCGTCGACGCGGGAGCACCGGGTGATCCCTACGACAGGTTTCATGTCAGTTTCCAGTTTCCAGTTTCCAGTTTCCGGCTTCCAGCTACATTCTTTCAGGTACCGCGCAGCCCATGAGGTCGAGGGCCGTCGTGAGCTGTCGTCGATAATACGCCACCGCGGCCGCGCGCCAGAGGCGGACGTCCGGGCGTTCTTCCTTGAGGATCGGGAACGCGTGGTAGAAGCCGTTGAACTGTTGCGCGAGCGCGAACGCGTACTTCGCGACGACCGACAGTTCCAGCGTGCGGATCGCCTGGTCGACGACCTCGTCGAGACGGGCCGCCTCGAGCACCAGCCCCCACAGCTCGTGGGCATCGTCGCTCCCGCCGGCGATGGCGTCCGGCGCGGCGGACGGCAGGGCGGCCAGCACCCCGTGCGCATCGAGCCCCTCGCGGTCCTTCAGCTTCGCAAAGATGTTGTTCGCGCGCACCACCGCGTACTGCAGGTATGGGCCGCTCTCCCCTTCGAAGCTCAGCGCTTCGTCGATGTCGAAGGCGATGACTTTGCCCCGCGAGAACTTCACCATGAAGTAGCGGACGGCCGCCACGGCGATCATCTCCGCCGTGCGCCGCACGTCCGCGGGAGCGAATTCCGTGTTGCGGCTGGCGACTTCCCCCGCCGCCTTGCCGGTCAGCCGGTCGAGCAGATCGTCCGCCTTGACGCCGAGCCCCTTGCGTCCGGAGACCTCGACAAACGGCTTGCCCGTGTCGTCGGCTGCGTCGTAGCCGAGCTCGCGCGCGGTGGTGTGCGTCAGCGCCACCATTTCGTACGAATAGTGGATCGACCGCCGGGCCTGATCCTCGAAGCCGAGCGCCGCCAGCGCCTGCTTGAGCAACTTCTGCAGGTACGCCTGCCTCGTGTCGATGACGTTGCACACCATCGTCGCGTGGCCGAACGGCGGATGCGCCGCGGACTCGGCCGGGTCCGACGAGGTCGACCACAGGGGCGCCGGAGACGACTCGTCGAAGACGCGATAGTGGAAGTCGCGGCCGAGGAGTCCGAACTTCCACATCTGCAGCGCCATGTCCTTGCCGACATAGGTCACGGTCCCATCGGAGCGCACGATGACCTTTTCTCTTTGTTCTTCTGCGTTCTCGGCGTCCTCCGCGTCGGCGCCCTCCGGCTTCTCGGCGTCCTCCGCGATTTTCATGACCCAGCAGCCCTCCAACTTGCCTTCGGTCTGCAGGAACACCTCGCCGGTCTTCTTGAGGAACTCGAACGCGTGCGCCCAGAACTTCATGCGGAGGATGTCGCCCTCCCACGTCAGGAGGTCGTAGCGGATGTTCATCCGCCCCATCGTCTTCAGGTGGGCGCGGACGATGCGGTCGGCGATGAAGGCGGCCATCTCGGCGGTGTCGTTGCCGCCATGTTCGATGTCGTGCAGCGCCGCGGTGCGGATCTTCAGCCGCGGTTTGGCCGGGTCAGGGTCCGCCGCGTACCATTCGGTGACCTTCGCGTACAGGTCCCAGCAGTAGTAGTCGAACCGCGTCGAGCCGGCGAGGCCGCGGACGCCGGCGAGGGTCTGCCGGTCGAGCTCGCGAAAACCAACCACAACGTCGGCGACCTGCACGCCGGTGTCGTCGATGTAGTTCTGGATCTCGACCGGGCGCCCCTGAAACCGCAGGAGGCGGCCGAAGGCGTCGCCGAGCGCCGCGTTCCGCAGGTGCCCGATGTGGGCCGCCTTGTTCGGATTGATTGCCGTGTGCTCGACGATCACTTTGTCTTCCGCCTGAAGGCGGGAGCCGCCGGATTTCTCTGAGGGGCTCGTGGCGTCCGCCTGCAGGCGGACGGAATCACCCAGCCAGCGCTGCGCCCAGTGGGCACGATCCAGGAAGAAGTTGAGGTAGCCGTTCGGGGCGGCCTCGACGCGCGCGACGCCGTCGACGGACCCGAGCGCGCCGGCCAGCTCCTGGGCGATGGCGCGGGGCGCCTTGCGGAGCCGGCGGGCGAGGGCAAAAGCGATCGGCACGGCGATGTCGCCCAGCACGCGGCGCGGCGGCGTTTCGAGGGCCATTTCGGCGATCGCGGGATCGGCGGCGGGCAGGCCGTACAGGCGGCCGACCGTCTCGGCCATGCGGGCGCGAACGAGCTGGTGGACGGGCAGAATCACAAATTATTCCGTGATACGATCTTCGAACGGTTTCTCATTCAGTTCAACCCAGCCTCTGGCGCGCGCGTGATCATGCGGCGTGTTGACGTTCTCGAACAACGATCCGTCATCGTACGGGGCGAGCGCCTCCGGTCCCAGCTCGCGCACGTGCAGGTCGGCCAGCCATCCGGCGACCCGCAGGTCGCCGCGATCGATGCGCGCCCTGGCGGCGGCCGCGCAACGCGTCAGGTAGAGAGCGCACAGCGGCTCGACGCCGCGCGCCGATCGCGGCACGACCGCGTCAATATCCGCATCAATCTTACCGGGGGGCCCGCTCTCCGCCGCGAGGCGCTGGAAGAGTGCCGCCGTGACAAACGGCAGATCGCACGCCACGATCAGCATCCGGTCATGGACCGCGTCGAGCAGGGCCGTGTAGAGGCCGCCGAGCGGACCCGCGCCGGGGACGAGGTCCGCGATCACGCGGACGCCCAGTCCGGCGTACCGTTCCGGGTGGTTGGCGACGATCCGGATGTCGCCCGACACCGCGGCGAGCGCGGCGAGCTGGCGATCGATGATGCGCACGCGGCCGACAGACAGCGACGCCTTGTCGGCGCCGCCGAACCGTCGCGCGCGGCCGCCCGCGAGGATAGCTGCCGAGACGCCGCATCCCACGCTCGACTGTACCATTTTTCGCAGGTACCACAGCGCCTGCGGCCGCAAGCGAGGGCCCGAGCGCGCCGCGCGGTGGAGAACGTGACGAGGCTCCACCGAGCGAAGGTCGATAATGAGTGAAGCCCGCATCGGCCGCGTGCTGGTCGCGAGCCTCCACCAGGCCATCGCGGATCTGCTGCCGACGCGCCTCGAGTTCTACGAGAACTGGCTGAACGTCGCCGGCCTGCGCGAAGGCACGATCGGCCTGGCCCCGCTGACCGCCGTCCTGAGCTTTCTCCGTACCGAAGGGCACGCCTACAAGCTGATCACCGCCCGGGCGGGCGAATACGCCGCCGCCTGGACGTTCGAGAACGTGCCGGCGCTCAAAGTGCGTGTCATTCGCGCGCTGCCTGCCGGGCTCCGCGCGCGCGCCGCCCTTGGCACCGCCCGCGCGCTGGTCAAGGCGACCTATCCGGGCTCGCGCGCGATGACGAAGATCAAGCGCGGCGCCGTGACCATCGACATCCGCGGGTCGCTCTTCTGCGAGGTCCGCGAGGTCTCCGTCGAGCCGCTGTGCGGGTTCTACGCGTCCGCGATCGCCCGCGTGTTGCAGTTGTTCGACGTGTCCGCGGAGGCGCGCGTGAACGAGTGCCGCGCGTCGGGCGCGCGGCGGGGCTGCGTGGTCGCGGTGACGCTGGTGGGCCGCGCCGACAGCGCGGTCGCCGCATGATCGCCGCGCTCCTGTGCGCGCTGTTGTGGCCTGGCTCGCCGAAGCTTGATGCGAAGGCGGCCCCGCCGACGCAGGCGGCTGCCGCAGCGGCCTCGCCGAAGCCGAAGGCCGAAGCGGGGGAGGCGGCGCGGATCCTCGTGGTGCCGTTCGAGACGGCCGGGCGCGACGGGCGCACCTACTGGCTCGGCGAGGCGATCGCGGTCCTGATGGCCGACGATGTGAACGCGCGCGGGCTCGGAGCGGTGACCCGCCCGTCGCGCGAGCGCGCGTACGACCAGCTGCATCTGCCCCCGGCCGCCGTCCTGAGCCGCGCGACGGTGATCAAGGTGGGAGAGCTCGTCGGCGCCGCCCGGGTTATCGTGGGCGAGGTGACCGTCGAGGGCGACGCGCTCATCGTCCGCGCCCGGCCGATCCGGATCGATATCGGCCGCGCCGACGCCGAGGTCATCGAACGCGGAAACCTCGCCGATCTGTTTGCGCTGGTCCGGAAGGTGGCGCGGCGGGCAGTCCCGGGCGGGACCGATCCCCCCGCCGGGGCTCCGGGCACGCCCGCGCCGTCGCTGCAGGCGTTCGAGCAGTATGTGAGGGGCCTGCTGGCCGGACAACCGGCGATCCGGGTCACGTTTTTCGAATCGGCGCTGACGCTGGATCCGGGCTACGATCGTGCCCGGCTGGCGCTGTGGGAAGTGCGGACCTCGCAGGGAGACCACGCCGCCGCGCTCGCGGCGGCGCGGGCGGTCGGCCCCACATCCGCGGATGCCCGGCGCGCGCGGTTCCTCACCGGCGTGTCGCTGATGTCGCTGAAGCAGTACGACGAGGCGTTCACCGTGTTCAAAATGCTGCAGGAGACGGCGCCCGATCCCGCGATCCTGAACAACCTCGGCGTGATTCAGCTTCGCCGCCCCGGCCAGGTGGACGCCGGCAAGCCGGCGTATTGGTTCACGAAGGCCGCCGAAGCGGCCCCGGACGATCCGGATCTGCTCTTCAATCTCGGGTACGCGTACGCGCTCGATCGCGATCCCCAGGGGGCGATCTACTGGCTGCGCGAGGCGCTGCGGCGGTATCCGGCGGACGGCGACGCGCACGCCGTCCTCGCGTCGGCCCTCGACGCCGCCGGGAGCCCGGTGGAAGCGGGGCGCGAGCGTGAGCTGGCGGCGCAGTTGTCTCCGCGGTCCCCGGACAGCCGCCGCGAGCCGCTGCCGCGTGGGCTCGAGCGCGCGCGGCACGATCTCGAGTCGATGCAGCGAGGCGGTGTCGATCAGGCGATCGCGGACACCGCGCAGCGTGACCAGCAGGACCTCGCGCAGTTCCACCTCGATCGGGGGCGCCGGCTGTTCGAGGGCGAGCAGGATCGCGAGGCCATGATGGAGCTGCGGCGAGCGGTCTTCCTGTCGCCCTACGAAGCCGAGGCGCACCTGCTGATCGGCCGCATCCACCTGCGCGCCGGGCGTCCGGGCGAGGCGGTCGACGCGCTGAAGATCTCGATCTGGAGCCGCGACACCGCCGCGGCCCATGTCGCGCTCGCGGACGCGTACCTGCGGTTGAAGAACGTCCCGGACGCGAAGATCCACGTCCAGAAGGCGCTGGCGCTCGATCCCGCGTCGGCCGACGCCAAGGCGCTGCAGGAGCGAATCGAGCGAGGATCCGGACGACCCGTTGGCGCGACCTTCAGGTCGCGCGTCCTCGATCGACGTGCTGGCGGACTCGTGGCACGCCCGGCCTGAAGGCCGGGCCAACTGGTGGAACTATGCGAAACACGAAGCTGCTCTTCGCCGCGGGGTTCTTCGGCGCCTGCGCGGTCGCTGGCCTGGCGGCCGCCGAGCGCACCCCGATCATCGAGACCGCCACCGTCGACGGGATCATCCATCCCGTCAGCTCGGAGTTCATGCGATCCGCGATCGCGAAAGCCGACGCGGACGGCGCGGCCCTGATCGTGTTCACTCTCCACACGCCCGGCGGCCTGCTCGACGCGACCCGCGACATCAACAACGCGATCATCGCCGCCAGGACGCCGGTGGCCGTGTTCGTGGGCCCCGCGGGTTACCGCGCGGCCTCCGCCGGGTTCCTCATCACCATGGCCGCCGACATCGCGGCCATGGCGCCCGGCACGCACATCGGCGCCGCGCACCCCGTGATGGGCAACGGCGAAAAAGTGGACGAGGTGATGGCGAAGAAAATGGCGTCGGACACCGCCGCCTACGCGCGCACGCTCGCGACGCAGCGCGGCCGCAACGTCGCGCTCGTCGAGCAGGCCGTCACGGAGAGCCGGTCGTTCACGGAAGGGGAGGCTCTCGGCGCCACGCCGCCGCTCATCGACGTCGTCGCCTCCGATGTGCCGGACCTGATCAAGAAGCTCGACGGCCGGACGATCAAGCGCTTCAACGGCACCGCGGCGACGCTGAAGCTGGCGAACGCCGAGGTCCGCGACATCGAGATGACGTTCGCCCAGCAGGTGCTGAGCGCCATCGCGCACCCGCAGATCGCGTACCTGCTCCTCACGCTCGGGACGCTCGGCCTGACGATCGAGCTCTGGAGCCCCGGCGCCGTCGTGCCGGGAGTCGTCGGCGGCATCTGCCTGCTGCTCGCGTTCTTCGCGCTGCAGGTGCTGCCGGTCAACTATGCCGGATTGCTGCTCATCCTGCTCGGGTTCGGGCTGCTGGTCCTGGAAGTGAAGGTGATCAGCCATGGGCTCCTGGCTGTCGGCGGCATCGCGAGCCTGCTCTTCGGCTCGATGATGCTCATCGACTCGCCGCTGCCGGAGCTGCAGATCGGGATGCGGCTGATCCTGCCGATGGTGGTCGCGCTGTCGGGGATCATGCTGTTCCTCGTCAGCGTCGGGCTCAAGGCGCAGAAACAGCCGTCCGTCACCGGGGAAAGCGGTATGCTGCACGCACCCGGACAGGCGCTCACGGCCATCGACCCGGGCGGCGTCGGCCGCGTGGCGACGCACGGGGAGATCTGGTCCGCGACCGCGTCCGAGGCCATCCATGCGGGCGACCCGGTTGTCGTGGTCGGCATGAACGGATTGCTGCTGACCGTGAAGCGTCCATAGGAGGATTTGTGCTGGTACCACCCGTCCTGATCGCGATTGTCGTCGTGGTGTTCTACCTGTTCAGCGCCATCAAGATCCTGAACGAGTACGAACGCGCCGTCATCTTCCGGCTGGGGAAGCTGCTCGATCATCCGAAGGGGCCGGGCATCACGCTGGTGTTCGCGCCCATCGACCGCATGGCGCGCGTGAGCCTGCGCACGATCGTCATGGACGTGCCGCCGCAGGACATCATCACGCGCGACAACGTCTCGGTGAAGGTGAACGCCGTCGTCTACTTCCGCGTCATGGATCCGCGGAAGGCCATTGTCGAGGTCGAGAGCTATCACTACGCGACGTCCCAGCTCGCGCAGACGACGCTGAGGAGCGTGCTCGGCCAGGTCGAGCTCGACGACCTGCTCTCCGAGCGGGAGCGCCTGAACGCGCAGTTGCAGGAGATCCTCGACCGCCACACCGAGCCGTGGGGCGTGAAGGTGGCGTCGGTGGAAGTCAAACAGGTCGATCTGCCGCCCGACATGCAGCGCGCGATGGCGAAGCAGGCGGAGGCCGAGCGCGAGAAGCGTGCTAAAATCGTGCACGCGGCGGGCGAACTGGAAGCGTCGGTAAAGCTCGCGCAGGCAGCCACCGCGATGTCGGTCGAGCCGATGACGATTACGCTGCGGTACCTGCAGACGCTGACGGAAATCGCGTCCGAAAAGAACTCGACGATCATCTTTCCGCTGCCGATCGAGTTGCTGAACCTGCTCAAGACCAAGTAAGCCCACAAGGCGCATCAGCGTGTCTGACATGAACGATCTGGCGGACGACGGGTTCCACGAGATACAACTCAGTGGGAAGCAGCTCGTCTTCCTCTTCATGGCGACGACGATTGTCGCCGTGGTGATCTTCCTCTGCGGCGTCCAGGTGGGCCGCGGCGTGCGGTCGGATCGCGCCATCGACGGGGGCGACAGCAGTGCGTCCGCGGCGCCGCCACCGGCGGCGGCCACGCCGTCGCAGCCCGCGGCGGCGGGTGGCCCGCCCGCGGCGGAACCTCCCGCGCCGGCGCCGGAGCCGGACGACGAGCTGAGCTACGCGAAGCGTCTGCAGGGCGATCAGTCCGCCTCGGCGGAGAAGCTGAAAGGCGCGCCGCCTCCGTCGGTCGCCGCGCTCAAGCCGACAGCGTCCGCGCGGGGTTCGGCGGCCCCGCCGTCGCCGGCCAGCCAGCCTTCGCCCAAGCCTTCGGCGGCCACGCAAGGGCCCAGGACAGACGCGCCGGCTGCGCAGAGCGGCGGCCGGCCGGGCGGCTGGATCGTGCAGTTGATGGCGCTCAAGGATCGGAGTGAGTGCGTCAACCTCGCGCAGCGGCTGGTGTCGAAGGGCTATCCGGCCTTCGTCCTGGATCCGGCTCCAGGCTCGCCGGCGATCTACCGCGTGCAGGTGGGCGGCTATCCCGATCGCGACAAGGCCGACCAGGCCGCCCGCCGGCTCGAAAAGGAAGAGCAGTACAAGACCTACGTCCGGTCGCGATAGCTTGTTGGATTTCGCCCTTGCGCTCCTCTCCGGCGCCCTGCTCGCGCTCAGCTTTCCGAAGTTCGGTCACCCCGCGCTTGGATGGATCGCCCTCGCCCCGCTCATGGTCGCCGCCGCGCACCGGCCCCAGACGACGCGGCGCGCGTTCTCTCTCGGCCTGCTGACCGGCGCGGTCTATTTTTCCGGGACGCTGTATTGGCTCGTCGAGACGATGACGAGGTTCGGCGGGCTCAGCACGCCGCTGGCGGCGTGTGCCGCGGCGCTCCTCATCGCGTACCTGTCGTTGTATCCCGCGGCGTTCGCGGTGATCCAGGCGCGGCTCGTGCGCGGAATGGGGGCGCGCGCGCTCTTGCTCGGCCCGGCGGTCTGGGTCGCGACGGAGATGGGGCGCACCTACGTGATCGACGGATTTCCGTGGGAGCTGCTCGGCTACAGCCAGGCGACGGTCCTCCCGATCGCGCAGGTCGCCAGCCTCGCCGGCGTCTACGGCCTGTCGGCGATGGTGGCGCTCGTCAGCGCGGCCGCTGCCTATGCGACGGTCGCGCCCCGCGATCCCGTCCGATGGCGCGCGTGCATCGCGGTCGCGGCGCTCGTGCTGGGCGCCGGCGTGTGGGGCACGCTGCGGATCCGCGGACACGCGCTGACGCTCCAGGGCTCGGGCGTCCGGGTCGCCGTGCTCCAGGGCAACATCCTGCAGGACCAGAAGTGGGATCCCGCGATGCGCGACGCGATCATGCAGCGCTACATCGACATGACCCGCGAAGCGATCGGGCGGCGCGCGCAATTCATCCTGTGGCCGGAGTCCGCCACGCCCCTCCCGTACGAGCAGGACCTTGCGCGCGGCGAGATCGTTCGCCGGCTGGCTCGCGAAGCGCACGTCACGCTGCTGATCGGAAGCGACCAGGTGGAGCCGGTGACGCCGGCGCTGTCGCTCAAGCCGCCGCAGAGCCGGCTGTATAACGCCGCGTATCTCATCAAGCCGGACGGCTCGATCGCGGCCGTGTATCGCAAGATTCATCTCGTCCCGTTCGGCGAATACGTGCCGTTCAGCCGGCTGCTGTTCTTCGTCGGCCCCCTGGTCGAAGCCGTGTCGGATTTCACGCCCGGCACCGACGCGACGCTGCTGCCGGTGGCCGGGCACATGGTCAGCACCGCGATTTGCTATGAAGTCATCTATGCCGCGTTGATGCGATCGTTTGTGACGCACGGCAGCGAGCTGCTCACGACCATCACCAACGACGCGTGGTACGGCTGGTCCTCCGCCGCCTATCAGCACTGGGAGCAGGCGTCGCTGCGCGCGATCGAGGAGGGACGCTACCTGGCGCGGGCCGCCAACACGGGGATCAGCGGCTTCGTGGATCCCTACGGCCGGGTGCTGCAGCGGTCGAACATGTTCCAGAGCGCCGTCATGGCCGAGGACGTCCGCTTCCTGACCGGTCGCACGATTTACAGCCGAATCGGCGACGTCGTGGGGTGGTTGAGCGTCGCGCTGACTGTCGCTGCGCTCCTGGCCTCGCGACGCCGCTGGCGGAAATAGGCTTTAGGCTTTAGACTTTAGGCTTTAGGCTTTAGGCTTTGGAAGGCTGGTCCAAAGCCTCCAAAAGCCCAAAGCCCAAAGCCCAAAGCCTGAATGTCAACCCTCCAACACGACGAGCAGCTCCGCCGCTATCAGGATCTCGCCAGACGCGCATCCGATCTGCGGAGCTATCTTTGACGCCGCCCGCCCCGCAGACGAGCTCAAGAAGATCGAGCAGAAGGCCTCGGACGCGGACTTCTGGAAGGACCAGGCCGGCGCGCAGAAGCTGCTCCAGCGGCGGCGCCGGCTCGAAGACGACGTCGCGCTGAGCGCGTCGCTCAAGCGGCGCGTCGACGACCTCGCCGTCCTGGTCGAGTGGGCGCAGGCCGGTGAGGCGGTCGCCGAGGACCTGGGGCGCGGCCTCGACGAGCTGGGCGCGGAAGTCGCCGCGGGCGAGACCAAGAAGATGCTCGGCGGCGAGCACGATCGCAGCAACGCCATCATCACGATCCATCCGGGTGCCGGGGGCACCGAGTCGCAGGACTGGGCCGAGATGCTCCTGCGGATGTACGTGCGCTGGACCGAGCGCCGCGGCTTCAAGCGCGAAGTGATGGACATGCAGCCCGGCGACGAGGCCGGGATCAAGAGCGCGACCCTGACGATCTACGGCGATTTCGCCTACGGCCTGCTGCTGGCCGAGGCCGGGGTCCACCGCCTCGTGCGCATCTCGCCGTTCGACCAGGCGGCGCGGCGGCATACCTCGTTCGCGTCGCTCTACGTCTGGCCGGAGCTCCCCGAAGACGCCGACGTCGAGATCGACGAAAAGGACCTGCGCGTCGACACGTTCCGGTCGAGCGGCGCCGGCGGCCAGCACGTCAACGTCACCGACTCCGCCATCCGCATCACCCACATCCCGACGAACATCGTCGTGTCCTGCCAGAACGAGCGGTCGCAGCACAAGAACCGCGCGCAGGCGATGAAGGTCCTGAAGTCGCGGCTGTTCGACATGCGGCTGAAGGAGCAGGAGGCGAAGCTCGCGCAGCTCGGCGGCGAGAAGCGCGACATCGCCTTCGGCAGCCAGATCCGCAACTACGTCATGCAGCCGTACCAGATGGTGAAGGATCTCCGCACCAAGGAGCAGACGGGCGATATCAACCGGGTGCT
>WNFM01171075.1_pt1 | contig 18753 bp, 21 predicted proteins | sample 5400271 | NCBI WGS metagenome assembly WNFM01 (sample SAMN13153352, study PRJNA577476) | soil metagenome | isolation source: 60 cm saprolite on Douglas fir-dominated hillslope | place: USA:California | collected 2013-09-17 | reverse complement strand
ATCCGCTCCGCGACACCCCGCTCGTCCCCAGACAGGCTGGGAATGCGGATCAGATCTGCGGCGAATCCGATGGCGCGTTCAAACGAACGATCACGTCGCATGATCTGCGCTCGGCACGAGTGCACGGTTGTCCCGGATGACTCAGGCGGCCGGCGATTGGTGTTCGCACGATTCCAGCACCACAGCGCGCGCGGGTTGAGCGAACAGGTCGAGCGCATCGCTGATATCGTCGGTGACCTCGAGCAGCGCTACGTCTCCTCGCGCGACCGTTCCGGCGAGGACCATCTGCTCGAGCAGCAGCAGCAGCGGTTCCCAGTATGCCCGTCCGAGCAGGATGATAGGCTTCCGCCGCATCCGCTTCGTCTGCATCAGCGTCAGGATCTCGAAGAGCTCGTCCAGGGTACCGAGGCCTCCCGGAAGCACGGCGAACCCGATCGCCTGCCTGCACATCACCACTTTTCGCACGAAGAGATAGCGCACCGTCGCGCACCGATCGAAGTACCGGCTCATCGGTTGGTCGAACGCGAATGACATGCTGCAGCCAAGTGATCGTCCTCCCGCTTCCTGGGCGCCGCGATTGACGGCCTCCATCAGGCCGGGGCCCCCGCCCGTCATCACCGCAAAGCCGGCGCGACCGAGCGATTTCCCGAGATCGCGCGCCATCTCGTATGCGGGCTCGTGTTCACCGAGCCGAGCGGATCCAAAGATGGTGATACATGGACCCCCTGCACGGAGCAGATGCATGCTCCTGACGAAATCCCACAGCGACCGGCACAACAAGCGAAGCTCTAACATCCGCAAGCCAACCGGCTGTGTCATGGGCTAGGTTCGGCGAGAGTCGATGGCTCTCGAATAGTCTCTGAAAGGGAGCTGATGTCGGGGGCGTCCGCGAGCCGGGCTACCGCCTCTGCACCTGCCTTGCGGCATTGGGTGTCGAATGCCAGGGGACAGCAAATCGCAGGGCCGATCTCGCCTCTGATGTCAACGCGCGAGCGGTGACGAGAGTCGAGTCCGTGGGGCGCAGGCTACCGCCACTGCCCTGCCGATCACGTTGCCCAACCGTCGAGCTACGCAAACGGGAATCCGGCCGCGGCGTTCACGTCCCCCGAATTCCCCCTTGTGGTGTATTCCGAGTCGATGGTGGGATTTCGACGTCAGCCGTAGGGACACCGATCACCCGCGTTCTACTCCGCCCTCCGAAGTGGCGGGACAGGCGCTTGACCATTCGGTCCTTGAACCGCTTGGCTTCTCGGCGGCGCACGTCCGGCGGCACACAGCCAAGACCCAGTGCCTGAGCGATGGCGTCGTTGCCTTCGCCGTCGAGCCACAGTTCGATCGCGTGTCGCTCGCGTGAATCGATGGTCACTGCGACAATCGCCCTCCACAAATCCAGACCCGAGCGCTCCATCTGCACGTCGTCGGGAACAAACGCTGGTGTCTCGCCCGCAAATCGGGCTTCGCGGGCTTTCCGACTCGACTCGGCGTGCAGCCGGTTCAGGAGGTTCCGCCGCGCGACCAGGTAGGCGAAGTCAAGGATCGAACCGCAGCGGGTCGGATCGAACCGCCGCGGGTTCGCACCGTATTCGAGAGTCGCGTCCAAGACTGCGTCCTCTGCAAAATCCCAGGGCGCGCGCGGATACGCCCGCTCCAGCCGCCGCGGAAGGACCCTGAGAAACACACTGCTCAGGCACCCGAGCGCATCGGGGTCGCCCGCCACGTAGCGGTCGTGCAGCCGCTGCGGGTCATCCTCGCCCTGCGTGAACGGTGCGGCCCCGTGCGGGTACCGGCACGTCGGCGCGAGCGCGACGATGTCCTCGCCCGTTCGGGACTCTTCGCACGACGGATGTCTCAAGGGATGCCCGCTCACGATGCCGTTCGCTGCAGCTCAGGCCACCGACCGCGCGGCCTTCTGAATCGACGCCTTCGCAACTTGGACGCGGGCGCAGCCCGAGAGCGTCGTGAGCAGAACCAGCACCCGATCCCTGCCCTGCAGCTGACGCTCGAAGATCCCCACGAACGACCGCAGCGGACCTTCGACGACCTCCACCTCGTCACCCGGCTGTGGCTCCGGCGGAGCGACGAACCCGTCCTCCGCGATGCGAGCCTGGATGAGCGCGATGATCTCGTCATCGATCGGCGTCGCGTACTCGCCGAAGCCGACGACGCGGTGGATGCCGCGGGTGTTCCGGACCTTCGTGATCAGCGCGTCGGCATCGAACCGGCCGAACAGATAATTCGGGAACAGCGGCGTCACGCGGCGGGATGGCCGTCCGCTCGCCGCCGAGAGCTCGCGCATCCTGGGAAGCAGCGTTTCGATACCCCAGCCGCGCAGATTCGCTTCCGCACGAGTTTCCTGTTTCGGCTTCGACTGGAGTGCATACCACCGAGCCGATTCCGTGTGCGTGGGAGTAGCCATCGATGCCCTCGCGTGCAGCCGAGAACCGAGGAATTGGGTCAGGGTGGACGTGTTGCCGTGTCGAATGTGAGGGGCGCTGCGGCGCTGTGCCAGGCTACCGCCCCAACCGCTTCCCTCACGGGAGCGCGATGGAGATGCCTGTAGTCACGCTGAGGGTCATCGCGCTCGCAAGCCAAAGGCAACGAGCAGTGCCGGACGACCCGAACGCCCCCGTCCGAGTAATCGCCCTCATAGCCACATCACGCGGCGCACTGCGCCCAGAGCACACAGGATGCCATGCGAAGCGGCGGATAACCCTTGCGCAAGGAGACCCGCTGGAACGGCGCCGCAGCGATGTGTTGCGGACGAGCTGAGACAATTCATCTCGACCGCGCGACAAGTCGTTTCACAGACTCACGACTTAGTCTTCAGGCTCTGTTCGAAGCCAGCGCGCCGGAGCGCGCGCCACAAGGTGCTCCGGCTGATACCCAGGTCGCGCGCGGCCTGTGATCGGTTCCAGTGGTGCTCCTCGAGTGCTGCAAACAGTCGTCGGACCTCAGCCGTCCGCTGCCTGGGTGTCGCCGAAGGATCAGGCGGGACAGCCACGCCACTCGATACTGGATCGGTCAGTGCCTCACTCACGTCGCCCTCGGTGAGCAGCTCGCCGGCTCCCGTGAGGAGGGCGCGTTCCAGTACGTGCCGAAGTTCGCGGACGTTACCAGGCCATCGATGCGCTCGCAGAATACCCAGCGCTGCCTGAGAGATCCCCATGACCGGCATGCCCAATCGCTCGGCCATGGCCGTCAGCAAGGTCCGGAGGAGCACCTCGACATCTTCGGGTCGTTCCCGCAGCGGTGGTAGATGCAAACGGGTGACGGAGAGGCGGTAATAGAGGTCCGCACGAAACCGGCCATTCACGATCTCGTCTGGGAGGGAACGATGAGTGGCCGCGATGATGCGCACATCGACCCGCGTGGCACGCGTCTCGCCCACGCGACGCACTTCTCCATTGTCCAGACAGCGCAGCAGCCGTGCCTGCATGACCAGAGGGAGGTCGCCAATCTCATCGAGAAATAGCGTTCCTCCGTCGGCCGCTTCGAAGAGTCCCTTGTGGTCGTTCAGGGCACCAGTGAAAGCGCCCTTGCGGTGCCCGAAGAACTCGCTCTCGACCAGCGCCTCTGGAATGGCCGCGCAGTTCACCGGCACAAACGGGCGGCTCCGGCGAGTGCTGGCCTGGTGGAGCGCATGCGCGACCAAGTCCTTGCCTGTTCCCGTTTCACCTGTAATCAGAACGGTGGCGTGCGTAGGACCGATCCGGCGAATCCTGTCGGCGACGATCCGCATCGTCTCGCTCACTGCCACGATCCCAAACGTCGGCAATCGATCGAGTGGTGTCCCGGACGCGGCATGTCGTACCAGTCCACGAAGGGTGGCCGCGAGAGCGTCGGGGTCGAGGAACGGCTTGTGAAGGAATGTCGCCGCGCCGCGCCGTGCTGCCTCGGCGTGAATTTCCGGCTCGAGATAATATCCGCTGACCACCACAATCGGAGCCCGCCGGTCGCGCGCGATGAGTCGATCGAGGACAGTCATGCCGAACAGGTCCGGCAGCCGCAGGTCCAGCATGATTGCGTCGTAGCTCCCTGGGCGAGCCATCGCCAGACCGGCGTGGCCTGATGAAGCCACGTCGATCCGAACTCCCTTGAACGCCAGCAGTGGCAGGAGGGCATCCTCAGCATCGAGCTCGTCATCGATCCATAGAACCGAAAGGGGATCCAAACTGGAAACCTGAGATTGGGGCGATGCCGCGGCGCGACCAGTTTCCACAGGATCGGCGCCGCGTTGTGGTATCTGTGTGGCCGCGATCATGGCGTGACCTCCCCGCGGGAATTTCGGACACGTCGTATCTTGATGAGACGCCAGAAGCACAGCGCGCTTCAAACGCCGAAAGGCCGCGCGCCAATCAGTGGCTGATGGGACGAAACGAGCGCTTGTGGCGCGCCGTTCGACGCGAGCCGGCATTCTGCGCGATCACGTCGGACCGCGACAACAGGAATGCGTTTCCGTTTTGAATCAATCTCGATGAAGCAGTGCGCGTCTTTGCGCAACTGTTACAATTCCGCATGGGCTGGGAAGCTCGACAGTTCGCGGTTCGAGCGGGCTATCTCCACGCTTGGTACGCATCCGAATAACCGCACGAGGAAGTGGCATGGGCGCCGCGACCCAGGTCAACCCTGCTACACTTTCACACGTGGGGACGCGACCTCAGCGATACCTCGTGCGATCTGATTACGTGCACGAATTGGCCGGTGCGTGTCAGCGGTTCGTTGACTCGACACTTTTATTGGAACCGGAGGCGTTCACGGCGGCGGCGCGGCGGCTGACGATTGAAACGCCGGTAGCTGATTCGCCCGCGGAAGCGCTTCTGACATGGCACTGGCTGACAGGAACGATGGCCCGCGGGGCCACCACGCATCATCGTCGTTTTCATCGCCTGTTTGACGCCACGGACTGCTCGTTTGACTCAGACGTGCTGCCCTCGCCGAACACCTTCGCGCGAGACCGCGTGCTGGCCGCGCTCGACCAATGGGTGCAGACGTATGTCAGGCACTTTGACAGTGAGCACACGTGGCCGGCGGCAGTTAGAGCGACATCCTTGCTGCAGGCTCGAGTGCAGCAACCGTGGTACATCGAAGATCTCGCCAGGGCCGTCGGCGCAAGCCCGGCGACCCTCGAGCGGAGTTTTGGCCGAGTATATGGCCTGGCCGCGCAGCAGTATCACGCGTTGCTGCGGCTGCGAATCGTCGCCACTGCGATTCGATCCGACGGGCCGTGTATAGAGAGCTTAATTCTTGACACCGGCGTCCGAAGCCCGAAGGACATGTATCGCGCGTTCCGGACGTTGACCGGCCTCACCTTCGGGGCGGTTCGACACCTCACCGAGGCGGAATTCTCGTCGCTCATGAGCGGCCCCCTGGATCTGCCGATTCCTGGTTTGCCTCGCGGACACCCTTTAAGCCGATTGCTAACCCGAGCCTCTTCAGCCAAGGACACGATCTCACCGATGTAGCCCGCTCCCGGCGTCGCGGTGGAGATGCGGCGCTGGCTCCCCAAGGTGCCGCAGGACAATGCCAACGTCGTCTTGCTGGACGACGTGCTGGCCTCCGGCGGTCATCTCCGAGCGGCGGCCGCGTTTCTGAGCGACTGTGGAGCCCACGTCATCGCCGCGATCTGCGCCGGCCGGGCGGACGACACAGATGTCGGCAAGATTGAACCATTCAAGATGCGGACAGATGTCCTGCCCGATTTCGTGTCCGACCCCGATTGGCTGCTTCCACTGGTTTATGACGGTGTCGACCTGTGACGCGAACGGGCCCCGGAGTCGATGCCGCTAGACGGCCACCGAGCCCAGCCGTGGGCGTGCACCACTAATGCACCACCGGGCAAAAAAAGAAGCGCCGTTCACACCCGGCGCCGTTCTCGTAGGTGCTTTAGTTGCTCGACCTTGAATTGGTGGGCGCTGCTGGAATCGAACCAGCGACCCCCGCCGTGTGAAGGCGATGCTCTACCGCTGAGCCAAGCGCCCAATTCCTCCGGTAACAACAGCTTAGCGGCGGGCAAGCTTTACTGTCAATCCGATTTGTGGAACTTTTGTGGAAGTGTTTTGGGGGTTTGGGTTCCCTGCGCCCGTTTGATGCGGGCCGAGCGCCACAGCAGTCACTTCCTTCTGGTTCGCCCACACGTTCTCGAACGACTTGCTGATGCGGCCCGGCCGGAGCTGCAGGTAGCGCTCGGTCGTCGTCAACGAGGCGTGCCCGAGCAGGTGCTGGATCTCCCGAACATCCATCGCCGCTTCGAGCCATCGGCTCGCGGCCTCGTGCCGGAGGTCGTGCCAATGTAGATCGATCCGGTTGGTCGCCCGAATACGAGGGCGTAGGTGAACCCGCCCAAGAGACGTGTGTCCACGAACCGGTCGGCGCCGTCCTTCGTCAGGCTCACGCGACGGCCGGAGTTCACCTTCGATAAGGCGTCATCACACGTATCGCCGACCCTGAGCCGCCCTGCTTGGGTAAGGACAGAGGTGATCGTCGGATCCGTCGTAGCACTCGGTGTGCTCACCCGCGCAGCAGTCGGTGTGCCGACCGGCGCAGAACGGGTCGGCTCCGTGACCGGCCGCACCGGGTACGGCGTCCCCTCGAAGGCGCGGATAACCATCCAGCCGATTGCGCCGAGGGCGAGGGAAACCACGATGACCGCTAGGCGAGCTTCCTCGCGATCTGCTGTTCGACACTCTGCCAGAGTGCAAGGAAAGAACGGATCGGCGTACCGACGTCCTCGTCGGCATGGGGTGGCCCATTGGAGGACCTTGTAGGTGCCCGGATTCATTGTGCCTCGACGGCGCTAACCTTCGGCCATTGGGTCTTGGCCTTCTGCTTCACCCAAATGGTAAGACCACACTTCGATGAAGTCCAGCGATCTCGGGAGCGGATCGGTTCCGAAGACGCGCAGTGGCGCGTCCGAAGCTTCTGATCTTCGCGTGGTTGGATATGCCTGAATCACGATTAGCTCGATACACGCGCCACCCTTTAGACTCAAGGTCTCGGCGCCACACATTGGCGATATAAAACGCACGATGCTCGTCGTGGCAGATGGCGGAACGCACGACGTGCGATCCGCTGGCTAACGATAGCTCCCATCCGAGTGAATGCGAGCGCACCTCGCATCGACTCTCCCAGTCTCCTTTCCACAGAACCCAAACATCGCCGAAGGGCAGACGAGAGGAGCGCTGACCGTTGCTCAACAAATGCAGAGAACCCATAAATATCCTCCAGCCATTCACGGGACGCGGTCCGGTAAGGGGAACGATCGAGCGGGTTGGGGGCTGTGGCTCACAAAACTGCTTGGCGCCGGTTCGGCGACCGCGCCACGGCCACGTCTACGACGCACCGCTTTCAAGTCGCGACCGCAACTCGGCGAGGGCCACATCGTTCCTGATGAAGGTCTGCCGCCGGAAGAGAACCTCCAGTGATACCGGCAAAGGCTCGACCAGCCCGACCATATGTACCAAACGTTCTACGGTTCGTCGATCTGCGGCATCCAAGAACGTAACTGCGGGTAATCCGCGTTGGAGCGCCAATCGCCAAGCACGTACGCCCCGAGCCAAGTCGAGCGATGGTTTTGGCCTCAGTTGTGCCGTGCGACACCACTCGCGAAGCGTCTCAGGAGAAACCGAAATCAGCGCACCCCACTCAGAGATCGTACGCACGTCTCGCCCCGAATTGATCACGGCCGTCATCGCGATAGCCCACCTGCGGAACCGTTCTCCGCCACTCGTTACTCGCGTGTGGAACGCCTTCTCGACAATCCGTATTAAGTCCGACTCGAATAACGGCTTCTCCACACAATCGTATGCACCCAAGCCATACGCCTCTATCCCGACCCGCATCGTTCCAAACCCCGTCATCAACACGATTCTTGTACCTTGACGATCTGCTGGTGACAGTTTGCGCAGTAAGTCGATCCCTGACATATCAGGCAGTCTGAGATCTAGAAGAACAACGTCTGGGTGCAGTTCTCGTATAACCGATAGCGCGCTCTGGCCGCAATCTGCGACGGAAACCGACCAGCCCGCCTGTTGTAGGATCAACGAGACAGTCAGTCGCGTTCCTTCGTCATCGTCCACGACCAACACTGTTCGCACGGGACGCCCCCGCAGGATTCGCCTGAATCTTCGTTGCGGTTGGACTGCCGCGCGCAACATTATGTGTGGCGCGGGCATCGTGCGCTCGTCGCGGTGCGAAGTCAACAACTCCATCGCTGCGTGGAGCTGAACGACCGCCGCTTCGGTTATTAGACCACTCGTTCTGCGGATAGTTTTGTCTTGTGTCCTCTGCAATCGTCGTCAAACGAAATTACCGCAGTTCTTGCGTCACTTCGTCCTTGATCGGTGAAGGTGGCGGGCGTACAGATCGGTCTAGGCATCGAAGTCCGGTGAATTCCTCGCCGGAATCCGTTCCTTTTGGAGGCAATGATGCGTCGAAGACTTTGGATCGTCAGCATGGCCTTGGTTGCGCTGGTCGCTGCCACCGGACAGTCCGCCTCGGCCGAACAGTCGCGCAACTGTCGTGCGCCCGGCTCGAAGTGTACCCTCGGTGGGGACTGCTGCAGTGTCATCTGCACGTGCAGCGGTGGGCCGGACTGTTTCTGCGATTGAACAATGAACGCCTCGCCGGTGAGAAGGTTCTACCGGCGAGGCAACCGACGGTGTCCGTCGAGCCAAGAGGTCGCCATGCAGCGCCATAAGGAACTGCTCCTGAACGTGTCTACCGTGGTCGTGACGATTGCCGCCTTGTCCATGGTGGGAGTTCGCATTTACGAAAGACTCTCGGCGACACGCGCGGGCAGTGGTCACGAACAACGCGTCGCCGCATGGCGCGAACTCGCAAGTTATGGAAATCGGATTGGATCCCCGAACGCGCCAGTAACCGTCACTGAGTTCACGGATTTCCAATGTCCGTTCTGTAAGGAAACGGCTGCAGATTTACGCCAGATCCGTCACGACATGGGTGTCAGTGTTGCGATCGTTGTCAGATATTTTCCCCTTCCCGGTCACAAGTTCGCTCAACCTGCAGCGGAGGCGGCAGAGTGCGCCGCGCGACAGGGCGCTTTTGAACGATTTCACGATCTCCTGTTCGACTCTCAAGCCGAGATAGGAACAAGAGCATGGACCGACTTCGCAGCGGCGGCAGGCGTGCCGGACCCGGTAGCGTTTCGAGATTGTGTGTCAAACCACGCTGGCGCGGCGGCTGTCGCCCGTGACAGGGCCGCAGGGGAGCGTCACGGCGTCACTGCGACTCCAACTCTGCTGATCAATGACCGAGAGATCAACTGGTACCCCGGCCGCGCGAAACTCGCTGAGATGATCGGGACCGCGCTTGACGCTGCGAGGCCAAAGCAATAGTCTGGCCGCCGTGCAGCCAATCGAACGATTCAGCTTCAGCCGTTCTCTTGCCGGTGTTGGGTGGTGCAGTCGCGAGGCAGTCAAGGCCCTGCGGTTGTGGACGCGACGGCCGTACCGGCTGACGGCACTTACGATAACGGTCATCGTCTGTGGCGTGATGGCATCGGCGACCATAATGTTTGCGGTCGCTAACGCCCTGCTCCTGCGTCCCCTGACTTTTCCCGCGCCCGACGAACTCGTCACCATCGAGCTGTTCGACCGAAAGGCGTCTACCACGACCCTCACGGGCCGGGCTCCCGGCCGCAAACTGTTCGACGCGTGGCGGACCGCCGCGACTGACAAGATTGACCTCGCTGGTTTCGGAGTGGGCTCGGCCGCCGTCTCTCGCGTTCCAAGCGCGAGAACGGTTCAGTTGGTCGGCGTGACTTGGAACATGTTCAGGGTGCTGGGTCTCGCCCCGACGTACGGTCGCGCTTTCGATTCCGGCGATGAGATCCAAGTACCACTGACACCGATCGTGCTAAGTGACGCGAGTTGGTCACTGCTCTTTGGCCGTGACATTACCGCTATCGGTCGGACCATCGACATAAATGGACGCTCGTGCATCATCGTGGGCATCATGCCTACCGGCTACCATGTGCCGCTATCGATATCTGAAGCGCGCCAGAACGATCCTGAACTGTGGATGCCCATGGCCGCCTTCGTGGCTATGGATGGGGACGGTGATGCGAACTATCCGATCGAGGTGGTCGGTCGGCTGCGGCCCCAACGTCCTGTCATCGAAGTCACGGGTGAATTGCAAGCAATCGCGACCGGCGCGGATACATCAATTGCCAGCGAAGCGCCCCTTCCAAAGCTTGTACCTTTGACCGATGCGGTTTCTCGGTCTGTGCGGACGCCGTTGCTTCTATTGGTGGCAGCTGTCGGTCTCCTCTTGCTCCTCGGGTCATTCAACATTGCCAACTTGTTATTGACATCGACGTTAGCAAGAGGTCGCGAACTCGCAACACGCGTTGCACTGGGCGCTCTTCCCGCTCACATCGCGCTTCAGTTGGCGATCGAGGTTTTTGTCTTGGTGCTGGCGGGTGCGGGGATTGGAGTCGGGCTGGCCTTTTCTGCCCTTCCGGGATTGCTGAGACTGGGCCAATGGTACCTACCCTCTACACGGGCGATTGCCATTGACTGGCGCGTGCTCGCGTTCAGCGCCCTACTTTCGTTGGTCGCTGGTGTGGGCGTGGCGATTTGGCCTGCATATCGGGCAGTCAGACAGTCCCCAATGGGCGCCATGACTTCTCGCTCGAAATCGGTTGGTCGTCATACGCGCAGGTTGATGAAGCTGCTGGTGATTGGACAAGTCGCTGTGTCAGTCGTGATATTGGCGAACATGGGTGTCCTTGGACGAAGCTTCAGCCGCCTGCTAAATCTGGACCGTGGGTATGATCCTCATGGCGTGGTCACGGCAGCATTCATTCTGCCCAGCCACAGATATGCGACGGTCTCGTCGCGGCGTTTGTTCTGGCGGGCACTACAAGAGTCGTTGGACAGTCGCCCTGGGGCTTGCCCGTGATAGGCGGGACCGTGGCATCGGTCTTGGCCGAGGGTCGTTCTCAGGCACCGCTGCGAGCTGCCGTGTGGAGCATCAGCGGGGACTATTTTCGCTGCCTCGGTATACGTCGCTTGCGGGGTGACATCACGGACTTGCAACGCATCCAAGAGGCGGTAGTGATTGACGCGGCGGGCGCACAGGCTATCTTTGGGCGAGATGAGGCACTTGGACAACGGGTCTCGTGGGGCACGCCAAGACGATACGGGATCGTAGTGGCGGTCGTGGGCGACATACATGACATGCGCGTAAACGTAGCAACGAATTCAAAGAGTTCATTCGCCGGAGCGCACCTGTATATAGACGCATCGGACGAACCACCTCTCGTTGTACGCGTCGCAGCTCGGGCGGTGGACACGCGCGCGGGGTTAAAGGCACTGGACGAAGCGATCAAGGGCGTTGACCGCGACATGCCGCTAAGCGGCCTCGAGAGTCTGGAACAGCTCGTCGATGTTCAGCTGGCTCGCGAGCGGTTCTTATTTGTGGTCGCGATGGTTATCGGTATCGTTTCTGTCGGTGTAGCGCTGGCCGGAATGTTTGCCCTAATGACTCACGCTGCGACGGAGCGGTCGCACGAGATCGGGGTACGACTCGCGATCGGCGCTCGACCAAGTGGAATTTTAATCATGATTCTGCAGGAGGCGCTAGGAATGACCTCATTGACGCTGATCGCCAGTGTTCCGCTTCTACTCCTGTCTTCGTCGGCTCTCGCAGCCGTGTTATTTGAAACGTCATCTCTTGATCTGACCGTGTTTGGTTCTGTCGTGGGGATCATTCTTGCAGTGACAATTGCGGCGAGCCTGATGCCTGCTATGCGCGCGGCTAGTATCAACGTCAACGAGATGCTTCGGCGCCTATAGTGGGTGAGTGTTCTACACTCCGCGAGACGGAACGGAGCGAAACGCAGGCTCGTTCGATCGCGACGGTCACGGCGCCCGGCAGCCCGACTGGGCTATGCCGACACGCTTATCTAGGCTGGTTGCTGACTTTGCAACATCGACAGCAAAGGACTCCACCGCGAAGGCCCCCTGCCAGCCGTGTGCCGCTGATGTCGTATCGAGATCCTCACAAGCCGACCGGTCGAAAGCTGTTCCGTTTCTGCCTTCTGCCTTTTTGCCTTTTGCCTTCTGCCTTCTGCCTTTTTGCCTTCTACGTCCCGCTCGACTTGAGGTGGTTGATCAGGAGCTGGAGGAGGCGCACGTAGGCGGCGTCCGCTTCGCCGAAGGATTTCATGTAGTCGGCCTCGGATATCTTGGCCTTCTTCCAGCCGCCGTCGAACGTCAACAAAGTGCCGCCGCGATCGACGCTGTCCGAGGGCTGGTCGCCCGACGGCTTGGGCAACAGGCCGTTCGCGTACGCATCCATCACGAACAGCTTCGAGCTCTGCACCGACGCGGAGGTCAGCTCGACGTACACGCCGCGGAAGTCCTTCCGCGCGAGGAGCTCCGTCAGAAGCGCCGGCGCGGTGTATTTCGCGGAGACGACCAGCAGCTGCGTGCCAGGAAAATAGAGCGCGGCGACAAACGTCCCGGGATCCTGGGTGTCAGCGGCCGCGACGCTCTCGAGCTTCCTCGAATCGAGGAGCAGGGTCAGCTGCTTGGCGAGCTCGCCGGACTTGACCTCCTGCGCGCGCGCGGCGGCAGGCACCGAGAGAAGCGCAAGAGACAGCGCAACGAGGATCCGACCCATGGATGGCCTCCCAAAGCCCAAAGCCCAAAGCCTACAGCCCTTGACGGGAAAGCCCGCAGTCTACCCTATAAACAGCGCGTCTTCATCGTCCACGCCGCCATGCCGGCCGCGCATGTCTCGCATGCCCAAACCTTTGAGCACGCCGAAGCCCGCCTTGAGGGCCGCGATGATCGCCATGCCCTCCCGCGCCGGCGTGATGATCGCCTGCTGGATGACGGCCGAGGTCTCGTCGACGCGGCGGGTCAGATCGGTCAGGAGCCTGTCGATCTTCTGCGCCTGGGCGGTCGCGAGCGTGGCCGTTTTGGACGCCTCCTCCGCGATGGTGTTCGCGCGCGCGATGAGCGGCTTGATGTCGTGCTGAATGGTCCCGAGGATGCCCTGTACCTGCTGCGCCACCCGCGCGAGTACCACGATCGCGCCGATCTGCGCGATCGCCATCAGCGCCGTGGCGACGGCGATCACGCCGAGGAACACCTGGTTCCACTCGTTCACAGCGCCTCCCCCGGTGGCTGCGCCCCGCGCGCCTGCTCGTAGGCCTCCTTGCCGCGCTCGAAGGCCGTGCTGAGCGTTTCGCGCTGCCGATCCCAGAGCTCGCGCCCCTTCTGCGCCGCCTGGCCCGCCTTCTCACGTCCGTCGCGCGCCTTCTCCGCGAGCATCCGGCGGGTCTCTTCGCCCGAGGCCGGAGCCACCAGGAGCGCGACGGCCGCGCCGGCGATCGCGCCGAGGACAAACGCCACGATTACGGTTCCCGCCGCGCCGCCATCATCACGTGACATAACCACTCCTAGAAAATACTGACCCGCACGTTGAGGTACTTCTTGGGATCCTTGCGAATGTCCGCGATGAGGCTTTTGATCTCGGTCGCGGCTGTGTTCATAGTGTCATACAACTTCGTGTCGTGCAGCAGCTGGCCCGCGGTGCCCTTCCCCTCGTTGAGGTTTTTCGTGAGCTCGTCCAGCCGGGTCACGGTGCTGTTCAACTTATCGTACAGCTCCTTCTCGGTCAGCAGCTTGCCCGCGGTGTTATCGCCGCGGTTCAGCCGTCCGCTGACCTGCTCGAAGTTGCTCGACGCCGCCGTCAGCGATCTCGCCAGCTTGTCGTCCTTCAGCAACTGTCCGATGCTCCCCTCACCCGCGTTGATCTTCGCCGTCATCTCCTTGAGGTTGGCCAGCGAGCGCTCCAGCTCATCGTACGCCTTCGGGTCGTTCGTCAGCCTGCCGAGCGTGCCCTTGCCCTTGTTGATGGACGCGGTGACGGCGTTCGCGGAGTCGACAAACGCATTCAAATCGCGGTAGAGCTTGTCCTCCGTAAACAGCTTGCCGACCGATCCTTTGCCCCCGCGAATGTCCTTCAGCAGCGCCGTCGCCTCGACGATGCCTTCGTTGGCCGTCTCCGCGACGTCCGAGAGCTGCGAGGCCGGCTTTTTGGATTTGATGACGTCGCCGTCCTTGAGCGGCGTGCCGGTCGTCGCCGGCGACACGTCGATCAACGGCTCGCCCAGCAGGCTCATGGATCCCAGGGACGCATACGAGTCGGTCGTGACGCGGGACTGGTTTTCCTTCTTGATGGACAGGCGGACGTCGACGCCCGATCCCGCCAGCTGCACCTTCGTCACCTTCCCCACTTCGACGCCGGCGACGCGGACGATCGCGCCGCTCTTCAGCCCCTGCACGTTGGCGAAATTCGTCTTCAGGTCGTAGCGCTCCCAGGCGAACCCGCTGGCGCCTCCGACAGCGACGATCAGCAATGCCGTGAGCACCAGGGCGGCAACCGCCATGACGCCGATTTTCAGTTCCGACCATGCGAGCGATCGTGTGCGCGGCATGTTAGGGATCCTCGTAATTCACAGTTCACGGTTCAATTCACAGTTCACAGTCTACCGTTCCCAGTTGCGGTTCTATGAGAGGAAGGACCGGATGTACGCGTCCTTCATCGCCGCCTCGCGGAGCTCGGCGGCGTTCCCCTCGAACAGGATTCCGCCATCCTTCAGCATGATGAACTCCGCCTGGTCGGCCTTCCCTTCCTGGGCCGGATCGAACTGGATCTCCGCGCCCTGACGCGTCGCGGCGTGCTCGGCGACGAAGAAGGCGTCCCGCAACTGATGGGTCACCAGGACGGAGCTGACCCCTTCCAGGTCGCGGAGCTTGATGATCTCCTCGTCCACGGTCAGGCCCGTGATCGGGTCCAGGCCCGTCGTCGGTTCGTCGTAGAGGAGGATGCGCGGCTTGGCCGCCATCGCGCGCGCGATCGCGACGCGCCGGCGCTGTCCGCCGGACAGCTCCGACGGCATGCGATCGATGAACTCGGCGAGCCCGATGAACCCCAGCACTTCCGCGACCCGCGCGTCAGCCTTGTCCATCGGCCAGTGCAGCTCTTCGTACAGTTTGTAGCCCACGTTCTCGCGGACGGTCAGCGAGTCGAAGAGCGCCCCCTCCTGGAAGACCATCCCGAGATCGGCGCGGACCCGCATCAGGTCGTCTTCGTCCATGCGGTCGATCTGTTCGCCGTTCACGAAGATGCGCCCGGCGTCGGGCCTCAGGAGCCCCAGCGCCAGCCGGAGAATCGTGGACTTCCCGGCGCCGCTCGCGCCAAGGAAGATCTTGGTGTGGCCCGTCTGCAGCGTGAAGCTCACCTGCCGCAGGATCACCTTCTCGTCGAACGCGAGGTCGACCTTGTCAAAGACGATGATCGGCCCGCCGAAGCCGAGGGCCTCGTCGAGCAGCGCCGGGCGGGTGTATTCCTGTTTCGCCACGTCAGTACATCAGGACGATCAGCACTTTGGTGACCATGAAGTCGACGGCGATCACGGCGACCGAGCTCGCGACGACCGCGAGCTTCGTCGAATTGCCGACGCCCTGGGTGCCGCCCGTGGTCCGCAGCCCGACATGGCAGCCGATGGTCACGATCGTGAACCCGAGAAAGAACGGCTTGATGAGCCCCATCCACACGTCCTGCATGTACAGACCCTGGACGACACTGCTCCAGTAGATGGTGCTCGCCACGTGGAACTGCAGCACGGTCACGATCCAGCCGCCGACCATGCCGATCCCCGTCGCGAGCACGCTCAGCAACGGCATCATCAGGAGACCCGCCAGGACCCGCGGCACGACCAGTTTCCGCACGGGGTCCGTTCCCAGCGCGCGCAGTGCGGCGATCTGATCGGTGACGAGCATCGAGCCGATCTCCGCCGCGATCCCCGAGCCGACGCGCCCCGACACCATCAGCCCCGTCAGCACGGGTCCGAGCTCCTTCACCATCGACGCGCTGATCAGGCGCCCGACCATCGACCGCGCGCCGAACTGATCGAGCGTGATCCCCGAGTTGAGCGCCAGCACCATCCCCGTGAACAACCCGGCGAGCAGGACGACCGTCAGCGATCCCGTCCCGATGGAATCGAACTGCTCGATGATGTCGCGGTAGTAGATCGGCGGCGTGACGACGGCCCGCCCGACCTTGCCGATGAGGCGCACGTACTCCTGGACTTCGAGGACCGCGTCTTTCGCCCACGTGTCCAGCGTGGACGCCAACCTACCGCCGGCTCCCGGCCAGCCCCAGCTCGCGGCTCTTCAACTGCTTGATGCGGTCGCGGATGGCCGCGGCCTTCTCGAACTCGAGGTTCGTCGCCGCCGCCTTCATCTGGTGCTGCAGCCCCGCGATATGGGCATCGAGCTCCGACTGCGTCTTGAACTTCCCCGCCTCGTCCGCCGAGGTCGGCACCGTCACGTAGTCCCGCTCGTAGACGCTCGACATCACCTCGTCGATGCTCTTGATGATGGACGCCGGGGTGATGCCATGCGCGACGTTGTACGCCTCCTGGATGGTGCGGCGGCGGTCCGTCTCGCCGATCGCCTTCCGCATGGAGTCGGTCATCCGGTCCGCGTACATGATGGCCCGCCCATGCACGTGGCGGGCCGCCCGGCCCACGGTCTGGATCAGCGACCCTGAGGACCGCAGGAACCCTTCCTTGTCGGCGTCCAGGATCGCCACCAGCGACACTTCGGGCAGGTCCAGGCCCTCGCGCAGCAGGTTGATGCCGACGAGCACGTCGAACGTCCCCCGCCGCAGGTCACGGAGGATTTCGATACGCTCGAGGGTTTCGATGTCGGAGTGCAGGTACCGCACTTTGACGCCGAGCTCCTGATAGTACTGCGTCAGGTCCTCCGCCATGCGCTTGGTCAGCGTCGTCACCAGCACCCGCTCCCCCCGGCCGGCCCTGTCGCGGATCTCGGCCAGCAGATCGTCCACCTGCCCTTTTACGGGGCGGATGTCGATCGGCGGATCCACCAGGCCGGTCGGGCGGATGATCTGTTCGACCACCGCGCCGCCCGAGAGTTTCAGCTCGTAGGGTCCCGGCGTCGCCGACACGAACAGCACCTGCCCGGTCCGCTTCTCCCACTCCTCGAAGTTCAGCGGCCGGTTGTCGAGGGCGGACGGGAGACGGAAGCCATATGCGACGAGCACCTCTTTCCGCGAGCGGTCCCCGTGGTACATGCCGCGGACCTGCGGCACCGTCTGGTGGCTCTCGTCGACGATCGTCAAGGCGTCGGGCGGCAGATAGTCGAGCAGCGTCGGCGGCGGCTCCCCGGGCGAGCGTCCCGTCAGGTGCCGCGCGTAGTTCTCGATCCCGTGGCAGTACCCGATCTCCTTGATCATCTCGAGGTCGAACATCGTCCGCTGATGGAGCCGATGGGCCTCCAGGACCTTGCCCTCTGTCTCGAGCTGCGTCCGATACCACTCCAGCTCGGCCTTGATGCTCGTGACCGCCAGTTTGGTCTTCTCGCGCGGCGCCACGAAATGGGTCTTCGGGTAAATCGCGACCTTGTCGTGGCGGCGGATCGTCTTGCCCGTCAGCGGGTCGAAGCTGCTCAGCTCGTCGACTTCATCGCCGAACAGCTCGATCCGGAGCGCGCTCTCCTCGTACGACAGGTAGACCTCGACGATGTCGCCGCGGACGCGGAAGACGCCGCGCGCGAAGTCATGGTCGTTCCGCTCGTACTGGATCTCCACCAGCTTCCGGAGGATCTGCTCGCGGTCGATGCGCTGCCCGCGCTCGAGCGGCAGCATCATCCCGTAGTACGCCTCGGGCGAGCCCAACCCGTAGATACATGAGACGCTGGCCACGATGATGACGTCCCGGCGCTCGAACAACGACCGCGTGGCGGACAGCCGCATGCGGTCGATCTCGTCGTTGATCGTGGCTTCTTTCTCGATGTACGAGTCGGTGGTGGGAACGTAGGCCTCGGGCTGGTAGTAGTCGTAGTAGCTCACGAAGTACTCGACGGCGTTCTCGGGGAAGAAGCGCCTGAACTCCTGGTAGAGCTGGGCGGCGAGCGTCTTGTTGTGGGCCATCACCAGGGTCGGGCGGTTCACGCGCGCGATGCACTGCGCCATGGTGAACGTCTTGCCCGAGCCGGTGACCCCGAGCAGGACCTGCGACGTGTCGCCGCGGTTCAATCCATCGACGAGCTCGTCGATCGCGCGCGCCTGATCGCCGCGAAGCTCGAAATCGGTGACGAGGTTAAAGCGGTCGTACTTCGAGGCCATCGAACAGAAGATCGTACCACAGGACGCGGAGACTCAGGGATGGAGACTCAGGGACGGAGAATCAGGGACGGAGAATCAGGGACGGAGAATCAGAGACGGAGACGACGGAGGTTACGGAGGCAACGGGACAAGCCTTCAACACGGAGGCGCGGAGGCGCGGAGACGAAACGGACGGGCTGCGCTTCTCGCTGTCCGCTCGCCGCGCTTCGCGCGGCTGGAGCTCCCCGACGCGGGCGGATACAAGCAAGATGGACATGGGGCGCTTGCTTGTATCCGCCCGCGTCGGGGAGCTCCTGTGGCCGGCCGCAGGCCGGCCGGCGGACAGCCACGGGCGCAGCCTCTTCTCCGTTCCTTCGTTCTCTCCGTTTCTCCGTGTTGAAGCCTGTCCCGTTGTCTCCGTCGACTCCGCCCCTCTCTCTCTGAGTCTCGAGTGAGAGGGGTCACCGGGCTGACCCGACCTTATATGGCGCGAAATACCCGCTGCGCGTGCGGAGCTTGACGCCCTTCAGATCGGGTCGCAGGAGCTTGATGTCGACGCCCCGCCAGGCGCCGTCCGTGCGGAGA
>WNFM01004500.1_pt1 | contig 18753 bp, 21 predicted proteins | sample 5400271 | NCBI WGS metagenome assembly WNFM01 (sample SAMN13153352, study PRJNA577476) | soil metagenome | isolation source: 60 cm saprolite on Douglas fir-dominated hillslope | place: USA:California | collected 2013-09-17 | reverse complement strand
TGCTGGCGCGCCGGTTCGGAAGATTTAACGGCGGCAATTCTCCTGACGCTTCGCGGGTGGTCCGGTGAAAAACACCTTTCGCTCGCTGAGCGGCTTCAATTATCGGGTGTGGGCTGGCGGCGCGATCGTGTCCAATGTGGGAACGTGGATGCAGCGCATCGCCCAAGGCTGGCTGGTGCTCACCCAGCTGACCCATAACAATGCGACCGCCATGGGCGTCGTCATGGCGCTGCAGTTCGGGCCGCATCTGTTGTTGCTGCCCTTGACCGGTTTTGCGGCCGATCATCTTGACCGGCGAAAACTCCTGATCGGCACGCAGGCGGCGATGGGCGCCCTCGCCTTCGGACTGGGTATTCTCACCATCACCGGTCACGTCCAGCTGTGGCAGGGCTACGTGTTTGCGTTTCTGTTCGGCTGCGTCACCGCCTTCGCTTCCCCTGCGCGCCATACATTTGTCGCCGAGCTGGTTGGAGAGGCCGACCTGTCGAATGCCGTGGCGCTGAATTCCACATCCTTCAACGCCGCGCGAATGATCGGTCCGGCCATCGCAGGCACCCTGATTGCGTCGGTGGGTTCCGGGTGGGTATTCCTCATCAACGGGGCTTCTTTCGTCGCCGTACTCTGCTCGCTGGCATTGCTGCGCGTCAGCGAGCTTCACGTGCAAAGCAGAGCATTCCGAACCCGTGGCAGCCTCGGTGACGGTTTCCGCTACGTGTGGCGACGGCCCGACTTGAAAGCCATTGTCGTCATGCTGTTCCTGATCGGAACGTTCGGGCTGAACTTCCAGATTTTCATTTCGACCATGTCGGTCAAAGTCTTTCATGGCGGAGCGAGCCAATATGGCTTCTTGAGCTCGATCATGGCGATTGGAACGATCGCGGGCGCGCTGCTCGCCGCCGGACGGGAAAAGCCCCGTTTTGCGCTGCTGGTGGTCGGCGCCGCGATCTTCGGGTTGGGCTGCACGCTGGCGGCGATAGCGCCCGAAACCTGGCTGTTCGGCTGCGCTCTCGTGATCATCGGCGTCTCGGCCCTGACCTTCTCGAACTCGACCAACAGCCTGATGCAATTGTCCACCGAGCCTATGATGCGCGGGCGCGTCATGGCGATCCGTCTCGCGATCGCGCTCGGCTGCACACCAATCGGCGCGCCGATCGTCGGCTGGGCTGCCGACAGATTCGGACCGCGCTGGGCATTAGGCCTCGGCGCCGCTTCGGGTTTTGCCGCCGCCATCGTCGGCATCCACTACCTCAGGAGATACGGCAAGCTGCGCCTGCGCATCGAAGCTGGACGCCCGCGCTTTCGCATCGATGACAGCGGATCCATGAGAAATTCACCCTTGCGCACCGATACAATTGCGCAATGACGGCCAAACCGTTCACGGCCGCTTTGGAATCAATAGCCCGCGTTGGACCGCGGGCCGCGCCAGGCCGCGCTCCAGCCAGGCCGGGACGCGGCTCAAACTATCGAACTCGACCAACTCGCGCGCGCCGTAAAAGCCGATCAGATTGCGCACCCAGCCGAGCATCGAAATGTCGGCAATCGTATACTCTTCGTCCATGATCCATTGCCGCCCGTCGAGGCGCGTCTCGACCACGTCCAACAGGCGTTTTGACTCCGCGACATAGCGCTCGAGCGGCCGCTTGTCGGCAATCTCTTTCCCAGCGAATTTGTAGAAGTAGCCGACCTGGCCGAACATCGGCCCGATGCCGCCCATCTGGAAGTGTACCCACTGGATGGTTTCGTAACGTCGCACCGCATCGCTCGGCAGCAGTTTTGCGGTTTTCTCGGCGAGGTATTGCAGGATCGCGCCGGACTCGAACAATCCAAGCGGTTTTGTCCCGGTCCATTCGGGTCGATGATCGCGGGGATCTTGCCATTCGGATTGAGTGACAGAAATTCCGGCGTCTTCTGGTCGTCCTTGCCGAAATCGACGAGATGCACCTCGTAGGGCAGGCCAATCTCCTCCAGCATGATCGAGATTTTGACGCCGTTCGGCGTCGGCAGCGAATAGAGCTGCAAGAGATCGGGATTTTTTGCCGGCCAGCGTTTTGTAATGGGAAAGGCGGAAAGGTCGGTCATTTCAACTCGTTCTTTGCTTCACATCTGTTGCGCGGATAATGTACGGCCATAGCGAGAGGTGGCAAGGGGCCAGCACCGTTCATGGAGATCATCAAGTGAAGTCCGGCCTGACGGATGACGAGCTTGCGGTCCAGCCGACGGTGTTCGCACCCGATGCGCTGAAGGATTTTGTCGTGGTGGTGTCGGGCGGCGCCGGCGGCATCGGGCGCGCGATTGCCTTTCTGTTTGCGCGGCTCGGCGCGCATGTCGCATTGGTCGGCCGCGACAAGAGCAAGCTCGATACTGTGGTCGCCCACTTGGCTGCGCGCAATCTGAAGGCGTCCGCACACACCGCCGACATCAGGGATCCGGACGCGGTCAAAACCCTGTTTGACACGGTGTGGGACGCGCATGGCCGCGTCGACGCTCTCATCAACAGCGCCGGCGGACAGTTTCCGCAAAATTCGATCGATTTTTCGATCAAGGGCTGGAATGCGGTGATCGACACCAATTTGAACGGCACCTGGTACATGATGCAGGCCGCCGCAAAACGCTGGCGCGACCAGAAACATCCCGGCAGCATCGTCAACATCGTGGTGGTGACGACGCATGGGCTCTACGGCGTCGCGCATACGATCGCCGCGCGATCCGGCGTCATCGGATTGTCGCGCGCCGTCGCCGTCGAATGGGCGCCGCTGAACATTCGCGTCAATTGCGTCGCGCCCGGCGCGATCGAGACCGAAGGCTGGAAGGTCTACACGCCGGAAGCTCGCGCGGCCTATCCCCGCTCGAACCCGATGATGCGAGCGGGCTCGCCCTGGGATATCGCGCAAGCCTGCGTCTACCTCGCCGGGCCTTCGGGAAGTTTTGTCACGGGCGAGACGCTGACGGTCGACGGCGGCGGCCAGCTCTGGGGCGAGACCTGGACCACGGGCAAGCCGGAGTATTTTGGTGGCGAGGATGAGTGAAATTGCCGACATCAGGTCAACCGCTGCAAAACCGCGACGTGAAGACGCCGGCGGATTTCCATCCCCTGCCGCCGGTAGAGCGCGATGGCCGAGCTGTTGTTTGAAAACACGTGCAGAAACGGAATCTCTCCACGCGCCGTGATCTGGCGTGAAACAGCGGCGAGCAGAGCTTGCGCATAGCCGCGGCCGCGATGCGACGGATGCACGCAGACGGCCGTGATCTCGGTGTAATTGGCTGGCTTCATCCGTTCGCCGATCATCGCAACGAGCTGCCCGTCGATCCGGATGCCGAGAAAGGTTCCCAATTCGCGCGTTCGCGCGCTGAAGGGCCCTGGCTTGGTTAGCTCGGTCAACGCCATCATCGCCGGAACGTCATCGGCGCCGAGCCTGACGATTTCCACGCCGGGGATCGCGCTTTCGACGGGCGTTCCGATCATCTGCTCCGCGGTCTCGGCGAGCAGAATATTGAATTCTGCGGGCGCGGTTACGGGGTCGGGTGTAAACAGCACGGCTATGTCGGATCGCGAGATCAGCCCCGCAAGCGCTGAGAAACTCTGCGGGGAAGTGTCCACCATTGCCGCGAAGGGTGCGATGGCCGGCGGATAGCGCAGCGCGAGCGTGGCGCCTTCGGCCAACGTTTGTTGTCGGGTTTTAAGCGCATTCCAGATGGGATGAGCGGATGGATAGACGAACTGGAACTGGACATGGCTGCTTCCCGTCATACAATCTTGCCCCGCAAGCTGTCCGCAAGCGCAGAAAGCGCATTGGCAAGTTGTCTTGCGGTTTCCGCGGGCGGCAGTGGGATTTTGAGGTTTTGCGCACCGGTGGCGCTATCGCGCTCAATCCAAGGATGCCCCGCGGCGTCTGGATTCTGAACAGCTGCCAGAACGGCAATGAACTGCTCACCAACTTGCACCAAGGCTTGCCACGGATCGGCAGCCGTATTGCGCCGTGCTGCTGCGGACCCATTGCCAGGCGCGCTCGCCATCTCACCCGCGCCAATGTTCGCGTCCGCGCTTACTTCATTCTCGGCTCCTGCCTCGTCGGCAGCGACGCCATTTGTCACTTCCTCAGCCGGTGTCACGGCTTCGCCCTCACCCATGCACCCAGTGACGTTTTCTACCTCCTTCATGAAGCGGTTGAGACGCGAGCCGCCAAGCGAAATCTCGCCGCTGCCGCCGTCAAGAATTCCGGCCGACAACGAGCGTTTGAACGCCAATACCGAAAGCATACCCTCCTCGATGGTGCCCTTTGCCACGAAATTGATGACCTGCACCGGCCGCGTCTGGCCCATGCGATGGATGCGCGCGATACGCTGTTCGAGGACCGCCGGATTCCACGGCAGGTCCATGTTCACGAGCGTCGAAGCATGCTGCAGATTGAGGCCGGTGCTGCCGGCATCGGTGGACAGGAACACGCGGCAGGCGGGATCGTCGCGAAACCGCTCAATCAGCGCCGGCCGTTTTTCCGATGGCACGCCGCCGTGGAAGCTCACATAGCCCAGCTTACGCGCCTCGAGGCGGCGGATGACGATGTCGTGGGTCCGCGTCCATTGCGAAAAAACCACCGCCTTGGCCTCGGGCTCAGCGAACAGTTTGTCGAACAGCGCCGCCAATTCGTCAGCCTTGACGCCATGGTCGGTTTCCTGGTCCAGCAGATAGGTGCTGTTGCATGACATCCGCATGTTCTGCAGGGCGATCATCAGCCGCCGCTGATCCACATCCGACAGAAATCTGGTCTTGCGCCAGCGCCGGACGATTTTCGCCACCTCGTCAGCGTTTTCCTGGTGATAGTCCATTTGCATTTCGGTCATCGGCACCAGCAGGTTCTGGTCGGTCCGACTGGGCAGTTGCCGCAATACCTCAGATTTGCGCCGGCGAATCATGATCGGCGCCAGGGTTTGGCCGATCTTCTCCAGCCCGGTATAGCCGGTGACGCGCCCGGCTTCGTCCTTGACCTGATGTTCGTGCAGTAGCTTCCAGGTTGGCCCGAGCCGGTGCTGATCGACGAACTGGACGATGGAAATCAGTTCTTCCAGCTTGTTCTCCAGGGGAGTCCCGGTAAGCACTATCGCATAGGAGCTGTCGATGCGCTTCAAGGCGCGCGCTGCAATGGTGTTCCAGTTTTTCACCCGTTGGGCTTCATCGACGATCACCAGTTCGGGTGCCCAGGCAGCGATCAAGTCGAGATCGGGCTTGAGTTTCTCGTAGTTCGTGATCTTGCAGAAATCATCCAGGGCATAGTCCTTGTGCCGCTGCGCTCGGCCCCCGTTGATAACCCGTGCCGCATTTTTACCCTGGCGCCCCGAGAAACGCGCAATCTCGCTTTGCCACTGGTATTTGAGCGAGGTCGGGCAGATCACCAGCACTTTCGAAACGCCAAAATGCCGTGTTAGTATCTCTATCGCAGCAATTGCCTGGATCGTCTTGCCCAATCCCATATCGTCGCCGATCAGTACCCGGCCGGCCCGCACTGCGAACAACGCACCCTCGGCCTGATAGGGATAGAGCGGCACCTTCAGAAGCGCCAGCAGCTTGCGATCGGCAGCACCGCGTGGGAACAACTGGTCGAGCTTTGAGGCTCGCTGGTCCGCATCGCGCTTTCCCGCGACGAAATCGAGCGCATCATCATAGGCACGTAACTCATGGCCGCACTTCGACGCGATCGCCATGAAATGCTCCAACTCGCCGAAGCGGTCCTCCGGCAGCATCCCATTGCGTTCGGCATCGAACAAATCTGCGGCGGCCTCGCGCACCACCATCGGACAGTCCGTTCCGGCGCGAAAATGCACGCAGCGTTTGCCTTCATTGCGCAAGTACAGCTCAGAAAATACTGGCTGGTAGCCTCGCGCAAACGCTGCCTTGGCGCCGCGCTTTTTCTCCAGCCGGGCAAGCGCGAATTCCAGGTGCTTGCAAGTACCCAATTCGCTGGTGGCATAATCCGGGCACGAACAAAAATTGCCGCCTGGCCCCAGGCCCCTGATCGCGACGCGGTAACTGGATTTCGAAACGGGATTGCTGACTCGAAAGTCGGAGAAGAATGGTTCGCTGGTCAGGTTTTCAAGTCCGAAGGGCTGCTCGCGGCCGAACTGGCGGCGCAAGCCGCGTTGCCAGTCCGACGGCGATAGATTGGCGGGCGCATGGGTACGCGAGAGCTTGGCTTCCTTGCTCGGCTTGGCCGTGGAATTCACGTTTTGGCTGTTGGATTTCATAGAGGTGGGTTCCGCTTAGAAAAAGTTTCTCGCGCGACGCCGGCAAACCCGCTTTCATTTGCCGTTAGCATGCTGATCGAAGGTGCTCAGCACGGCGAGCGTCATCGCCTCGACGCCGGTTTCGATGGTCGGCTTCGGCACCGGCGCAAACAACGGCGAATGATTGGACGGCGGCCACGGGCCGGTTCCCTCGCGCGCCGCGGCGACGCGTTCCGGCTCGTAGACGCCGATGTTGAAAAACATCGACGGCACGCCGGCATTGATGAACTCCGAGAAATCCTCGCTCGGCGTGCCCGGCGGCGACGGCCGGAGCTTGTCGCCGAACGCCGCCTTCAGCACCTTCTCGGCAGTCGCAACCACGCCGGGATCGTTCATCACGGCCTTGGCGCCCTCGGTGATTTTGATCTCCGGCGCGGGCGCGTCCGACATGGCGGCGGCGGCCTTCGCCGTCCGCTCGATCCCGGCCAGCATCTTGGCGCGCACCTCCGGCTTGAAAGTGCGGATGGTGCCGAGCAGCAGCACGTCGTCGGGAATGATATTTTCCGCGGTGCCGCCATGGATCGCGCCGATCGAGACCACGCCGAATTCGGTCGGGTCTTTTTCGCGGCTGATCACGCTTTGCACGTCGACGATGAAGCGCGCCGCGATCATGACGGGATCGATGGTAGCCTGCGGCGTCGCGCCGTGACCGCCGCGGCCGTGGAATTTTATCGCAAGGCTGTCGGAATTGGACGAGCCGATGCCGACGCGATAGCTGATGGTACCGTAGGCGAAGGGACCATCGTGCAAGGCAAACCCATAGTCGGGCTTTTTGAATCGTGTGAACAGGCCGTCGGCCAGCATCGCCTTGGCGCCGGACACCGTCTCTTCGGCGGGTTGGGCGATGAACATCAGCGTGCCCTGCCACCGGTCCTTCAGGCCCACCAGTGTTTTCGCCGTTCCGACCCAGCTCGCCATGTGGATGTCGTGGCCGCAGTTATGGGCCACAAACGTTTCCCGCCCCTGCCAAATGGTCTTGTCGTGGCTCGCATAGCTAAGACCGGTCTTTTCTTCCATCGGCAGCGCGTCGAGTTCGGTGCGCACCATGATGGTGGGGCCATCGCCATTCTTGTAAATAGCGACCAGCCCGGTCTTGCCAACTTTCTCGGTGACCTCAAAACCCAGCGCGCGCATCTCGGCGGCGAGCTTGCTCGCGGTTTTCTCTTCCTGAAAGGCGATCTCGGGGTGGGCGTGGATATCCTTGTAGAGCGCGTCGAGTTTTGGGTAATCGGCTTCCACCGAAGTCTCGATCGCGGCCTTGAGACTGTTGACATCGATCTCCGCGCGCGCGGGCAAGATGGTGACCGCGCATAACGCCGCGGACGCCAGCAGGAGTTTTGTAAATCGGTTCATGACAACAACGCTCCTTCCTGGGACGCCAACGACACTGTCATATCCGCTGTCACTTGTATATCCGCTGTCACTTGTCTGATGACACAACCGCTCCATTTACTTCTCCCGCTCCCAAATCAGGGTGACGCGCACCAGCTTTCCGAAGTTGGGATTTATCTGAGGTTCGGTCTCGATATAAAGTTTATCGCCTTCCAGTCTGAAGTTGCGTTCCTGGTCGACGAGCCACGCTTCGTTCCAGGCCACATCGGGCTTGGTAATCCATTTGTTGCCTTCAACCCTGAACTTCCCCGAATAAGCCACCATCGAACGGTACGCGGCACTCCTCTCCTCGTCGGTTTGCGGCGCCTTTCGACCATCGCTCACCAGCAGCGACATCATGCGCCCGCTGGCAAGAAGGATCAGATAGCCCTTGGGGTGCTCTCCATAGAGCGGCTTCTCTCGACGACCGCCGAGACTATTTTCCACGCCCCAAACAGCTTGTCGTTGTCTTCGGCAAAGGCCATTTGACCGAAAAGCAGCAGCGAACCGATGCACAGCAATGACGCACGCAAGGTCGCCTCCTTCGTGATTGAACGCCATCCGGCTGTGCCGAATAGCTTGGACGACCGAGACAAAAGTGTCTAGCCGGGCTTGCCGTCATCGAGAGACACAATCACGGCAGCGTTGGCAATGATGATGGCATCAGTGCCCTGCTCGGCCGGAATTTCAAGCCCGCCTTTGATCGCCGTGACGGTCACGGTTCCGTACGGCAATTCGGTCGCGACCGCTGTCGTGTCGACCGCGCCGGGGTCGGGCACGCCGATGGTGACATCGACGAACATGTCCTTCGAAGTCTTGCCCACCATCCGGAAGAACCCGAGGCTGGAGTGGCGGATCGCGTCGGAGACCGCCCGCCTCGCCGCCTTGGTGGCATCGCGTCCGTGAACGTCGACGCCCATGCCCATTTCAGTGATACAGCGCACGCGTGCCATCGGGGTTTCCTGTTATTGTTGGGGGTGGGGCGTATCAATCTCTGAAGATTTGCGTCATGCTGCCCACCTCATTTGCGGCGGTAGAACAGCGCCCGCCCCGCCGGGATGAGTTGGAGCAGGATGTCGTAGTCGCTCACATTCGCGGTCAGCACAACCAACCCGAGCTTCCGCGCCTGCAGGAACAGCACACAGTCCTGAAGAGCGCGCAGCTTACCGTCTTTCTCGTATCCCTGGAGACGGCATAGTATCCCCGATAGCAGCGCCGCCCTTCCAAGAGCCTCAACATCGGGTGCAAATATCCGATGTGGCGGCATAGCCCTGATGTGTCGACCGATCTCGGCAATTGCACCCGCCGTTCGCAGATCCGAAGGGCTCAGTATGCCGACCGTGTGCAACAACTCCTGGATCGCGACGGTCGAATGGTTGACCTGTCGCTGCACAATCAGATCGTCCAATACCCGCGGCGAACGATCTTGCATTTGGTCGATATAGACGCAAGTGTCGAGCAACAGGCCCTGTCCGCCAATCAGCCTCGCCTTTACGTAGGGAAGCTCTTCGTCGCCTCGCCGTGCCACCGTCTTTTGCCGATCGAACCGCGCCCAGCGTCGCGCCGCGTCGAAATCGAATTCCGGCACCTCAAAAGCCGAGCTTCAATTCTGGATCGGCCTTGCCTCGAGACCGCTTGAACGTCTCTGCGAAGGTATCCTCGAGCGCGACGGTCGCCAGCGCAAACTCGATCAGGTCCGTATCGGTCTCAATCCCGGTCTGCCTCTTGGCTTGCTTGACCAACGCCGGACTCACCCTGCCGCCGATCCGGCCACTTTTCTCGCTCAGAAGGCCAGATTGCTCCGCCGCCTGCATCACCGCCTCGAACCGCGCCCTGCTGATGACAAATTGGCCTGTCTTCGCACGGCGTTGACCGGATTTTGTCCGACCCGCGGCGGTCGCTGCCGACCATTCGGGGCCACGCGCCGCAGATTTGCTCCCTGTCTTTGCCATAGCAATCCCTGCTGTTAGACAAAATTCGATTTCGTCTAACATACGCTGTCGCGGCCCCACTTTCAATACGGCCATGGTGAATATTGCAAAGGGCGCCGGCGAACCTGGTGACACCGTTGGTGGCGCGATTTTTCAAACAGCTGGGCAACGTATGCGCATTCGTTCCCGCGACGAGAGGCGCCCGGGTCATGCCTGGTCTTTGTCCCTCCGAAAGACAGAGGGCGCAGGGAAAGCCGGGTGTCCGATGCACCCGCGGCCCCACGTGCAAAGGTAGAAAGCACGTGGGTAGGCACCACAGGTTCACCGGTCCAAACCGGCTTTCCCTGCGCAATGGTTTTAACGGCTTCTTTCGTGCTCCCCGGTGACCGGGCTCTTTTGCCACCGTCGCCCCGCGGATTGGCGGCGAGCCTGGCCCGGTTGAGCCAGCGATTTGCCTCCACAAAACTTGACGCCAGCGTCAGGGCGTCAGGACCACACGACTTCGCTGTCCGCAACAACATCGTTCGTCTGCGCACCCTCGTCAGGCTACGCTCGGACCGAAGCCCGTGCCGCCGGCGAGCGCTTGCCAGGTCACAAGGTCCTTGAGCAGCGTCTCGCTGTGGCTACGAATGGCCTCGACGGCGTCCGCGCCAAGCTGCAACCGCAGCGGCGTGTTCGGCGCGTCGAGCGCGGTCTCAATCGCGGCCGCCGCTTTGCGTGGATCGCCCTCTTGCGTCCCATTCATATTATGCGCGAATTCGCGCGTGCCGCCCACCACCTCGCGATACGCGTCGATCACCGGCATGTGGCGCATGCTCGGCCCGGCGAGGTTGGTGCGGAATTGGCCCGGCTCGACAATCAATACCTTGATGCCGAACGGCGCCATTTCTTGCGCGAGCGCTTCGCTGGCACCTTCGATCGCGAACTTTGTCGCCGAATAAGCGCTGAAACCTGCAAACGACAGTTGCCCGCCCAGGCTGGAGATATTGACAATGGCACCACTGCGCTGAGCGCGCAGGGTCGGCAGCGCGGCGCGGGTCACGTTCATCGCACCGAAGAAATTGGTTTCCATCAGCGCGCGCAATTCGATGTCCGAGGTTTCCTCGAACGCGCCGACCACGCCATAACCCGCATTGTTGATGAGTACGTCAATACGGCCGAAACGTGAGACCGCTGCCGCGATCGCCGCCTCCACCTCCCGTGTGCGCGTTACATCAAGCGTGATGACCATGACACGATCTGGTGCGGAGGTGGCAAAAGCATCGAGCCCGGAGACTTGGCGCGCCGTCGCCACAACATTGTGACCGTGCGCCAGCGCGTGCTCGGCGAAGGCGCGGCCGAAGCCCGAGGAAGCGCCAGTGATAAACCAGGTTTTGACGGGCATAGGCGGCCTCCTTCGGTCCGTGTTCGGTAGTGAATATCCTTTCAATTTGGCAATAAACTCACTTAGTCCCCAGATAGTTCAAATCGAAATCTCAATTGTCGCGCGCCTTACCATGAGGAAAGACCTCGTCCTGAGGAGCTTGTGCAATCGTGCGCGTTCGGTCCCGCGACGCGCTGCGCCCGGGTTATGCCTGGTCTTTGAAAGACAGAGGGCGCAGGGAAAGCCGGGTGTCCGATGCACCCGCGGCCCCACGTGCAAAGGTAGAAAGCACGTGGGTAGGCACCACAGGTTCACCGGTTCAATCCGGCCTTCCCTGCGCAATGGTTTTAACGGCTTCTTTCGCGCTCTCCCCGGTGACCGGGCTCTTTTGCCACCGTCGCCTCGCAGATTGACGGCGAGCCTGGCCCGGTTGGGCCACGACTTGCCTCCACAAGACTTGACGCCAGCGTCGGGGCGTCAGGACCACACGACTTCGCCGTCCGCAACAACATCGTTCGTCTGCGCGCCTGTTGATCGCTCACGGGCCCAAAGGACCGCCCTGCAACCACGACTGCGCGCTGACGCTGCCGCGTCCACCGCATCCCGCCCCACGTCCGTGACGATCGCGAGCCGCCCCTCTTGCGGGCGAGACGGGCGGATTCTTAGCGGTGATTTGCCCGACGGGTTAAGCGGAATATCTTTCGAATTGGGGCTGGACAGGAATTTGCTGATTTGCCCGTCGGGCAGTTTGCGCATAACAGCCCATCGCTGGCGTCAGTAATTTATCTCCATCCGCAATCCCCTGACATCGACCTCATCGCCGCCAAGACGTGCATGGCTGTCGCGCGCAGCGACGGCGCACGCACAGGCGTCGATCAGATCGTCGCGTCCGATCCCGGTGCCGTAGCGTTGCGTCAGCCATTTTGAGAGTTTTATAAAACCCCGCTCGGCGAGGAGCTTGATGCGTTGTCCTCGACCTGGCTCCGACTTCTTTCCTTGCAGAGGAAGTGGATCGGCAAGCCTCCGGAAGATCAACTCCGGATGGGCCTCGCCGATGCTGACTTGGCGATCCGGCGTGATGAAGTCGTCGACTTCCCTGATCTTGTCTCTGATATTCCAGAGCTGGCAGGAAACGCCCATTCCCGGGCCTTCATGCCGCCAATAATATTGGTTGGCAGAAGCCTGGTCTGGAAACTCCCAGAGGTTTCGGCGAGCGCCCAGGAAGACGGAGGCGCCGACCAGTTCGCGGGCGCGGATGTCGCATTCTCTGTGGCCGGACATTTTGAGACCGATCGGCATGTCGATCATAGCCCGCCGATGCGGCAACGAGAGAAGCCTGCTCAGATCGGATGAATAATCGAAACCGTGATTGCCTCGATCATCGATCCAGGCCGCGACCCAGCCGCCACGAAATCCGTCAAGCCCGAGATAGTGGCGCACTCTCTCGCTCCCACTCGAATCGCTCCAGCGTCGATGTCACATCATAGACTATCCTTGCTCTCGTCGATGATGTGCGCAGCCGCGGCGCCGTCGTTCAGGAAGAAGGCAGTTTCACGAATGGATCGATGACGGCAACCCCCAATGGCTGCATATGCCGGATGTTGCGTGACAGGATCGTCAGGGAATGACGCTGCGCTGTCGCAGCGACGATGATATCAGCTAGACCCGGAGCATGACCCTTGCCACGCGCAGAATCGGACATCGCGCCTGCGATCCGCGCTGTTGGCGCATCGAAAGCAAGAACGCGATCGCCATAGAGGTGCAGAACCGTCTCCAACCATGCCATCAGATCAGCGCTCTTGCGTGTGGCGCCTTCACGCCTCGATTTGGCTATCCCGTCTTCGATTTCCGCGACCGTGACAACCGATAGGAACAGAGACGCCGAATGCCGATCCATCCACGCGACGAGAGCTGGCGGCGCCGCCCGGGATGGAGCTGCAGCCGATATGAGGTTGGTATCGACCAGATACACTGGCACATCACAAACCCGACTTCCGCAAAGGCGATTTGTTGCGGCTCCGCCGACAGCCGCTGCCACTCCTCATAGCTCACCACCACCGCCTGCCGTTTGCCGTGACGAGTGATGACCGCCGGCTTTCCCTGCATCGCCTCGTCCACCACGGCGGATAGGCTCGCCTTCGCATCACGAAGTTGAATCTCTCGCATGACCGGCACTCCGAAATATGACTACTGTAGTCATATAGATGGAAACGCCCGGTATTTCAAGCTGCGATGTCACGTCTGAGCAAGCCGCGTCTCCAGGGATGCTCAGCCAACGCGGCATCACGAGATTGTGGGCTTGCGAGCGTACCGATTAGTCGGTATGGTACCTACCAATGGGTATGGACGCGATGCAGCCACACGAATCGAAAACCAGGCTTCTGGACGCGACGCTCAAAGTCGTCCGTGCCAAGGGCTACAGCGCGGCGCGCATCGACGACGTTTGCGCCGAGGCCGGGCTCACCAAGGGCAGCTTCTTTCACCATTTCAGCAGCAAGGAAGATCTGGCGCTGGCGGCGGTGGCGCATTGGGGTGCGCAGACGACCGAGTTCTTCACTGAAGCGCCCTATCACGCGCCGGACGATCCGCTCGACCGGCTCCTCGCCTATGTCGCTTTCCGCAAGGCAATCCTCACCGGCGAGCTACCTGAATTCACGTGCTTCGTGGGGACCATCGTCCAGGAGGCTTACCTCACGCACCCCGAAATCAACGCCGCCTGCGAAAACGCCATCACCGCCCACGCCAAGACACTCGAGGCCGACATCCGCGATGCGATGCGAAAATACCGCGTGCGAGCGAATGTTACGGCGGAGAGCCTCGCGCTGCATATCCAGGCCGTGATCCAGGGCGGCTTCATCCTCGCCAAGGCGAAGGGCAGCGCTGCGGCCGCGGCGGAAAGTTTTGATCATCTGCGCCGCTATCTCGAATTGTTGTTCGGCAGGCAGGCCAAGAAACAAGTCAAGAAACAAGTCAAGAAACAAGTCAGGAGACAGGTCAAGCGCCAACCGGCTCGATCCCGCGGCAATGCCACAAATCGCTGACGGCGCGGGTTTGCGGGAATAAATCCTACACAATTTGCGGGAATAAATCCTACACAAAAAGGGAGGCTCACATGCAGCATCAAGTCGTATCGCCGGCGGAATGGTTCAAAGCGCGGCTCGCGCTCTTGGAGCGTGAGAAAGCCCTGACCCGCCATCGCGACGAGGTCTCGGCCGAGCGCCTTGCTTTGCCCTGGGTTCGCGTCGATAAGGCGTATGTGTTCGACGGCCCGAACGGCAAGCTCACTCTGTCGGACCTGTTTCAGGGTCGCAGCCAGCTTTACATCAAGCACTTCATGATGGCGCCGGGCGCAGAGCATCAGTGCGTCGGATGCTCGCTCGAGGTCGACCATGTCGAGGGCATTCTGCCCCACCTCGAGAACCACGACGTCAGCTATGCCGTCATCGCCCGTGCGCCGATTGAGGAGATCGAAGTGGTGCGCAAGCGGATGGGTTGGAAATTCCTCTGGGTGTCCTCGTTCGGCAACGACTTCAATTATGACTTCCATGTCACGTTCAAGCCGGAAGAGGTCGCCACCGGGCGCGCGCTCTACAATTTCCGGCCCGCGCCGGAATGGACCGCCACGGTGCAGGATCTCTCCGGCCGCAGCGTCTTCTACAAGGACGAAGCTGGCAAAATCTTCCACACCTATTCGGCCTACAGCCGCGGCGGCGAGGAAGTTCTCGGCATTTACGGCATCCTTGACTCCATGCCGAAGGGCCGCAACGAGACCGGTCCCTACCACTCGCTGGGCGATTGGGCGCGACCGCGCAACATGTACGGCAAGGGCGGCGAGGTCGAAGGCAACGGCCGCTTTCACGCGCCGGAGGCTCGCGGCTAAGATCACGGCCGCGGCGGATTTGGTGCATGCAATCAGCCAGGACGTCGTGAAGGTCCCTCCCCGCCGCGGCTTCGCGCTGCGCGATGCGATCGTCAACTCGCAGCCGCACGGCTCGACCCTTCTCCGCAAGGCCGTGACTGAGATCGACCGCAAGGGCGACCGCCTGATCGTCTTCACCGATGAGCAGAGCCACGACAAGGTCCCCGACCCCAGCGGACGCGGCACCATGGTGAACGTGGCTTCGTACCAGCACGGCGTCGGGCACGGCGCGTGGACGCGGGTCAACGGCTTCTCGGAGGCCGTGATCGCGTGGATCGCGGCATCGGAAACGACGATACATTGATCCTGGTCGAGGTGACAGTGCATGAAATTTCTTCGCGGATTAAATGCACTGTCACCGCCCGATCAATCGCGCCAATCGCGAGGTGGCCGCCAGAACGACTGGCGCACCTCGTAGTCGACGACGCCGGGATCGAGGCCGATGTCGCGGAGGGTCCGCTCGTCGAGGCTGGCGAGCTCGCGGCGCCCCACGCGGCGGCGGCGCCACTCGCCCAGCGTCGCGACGATCAAGCCGAGGATCAGGCTCCAGCTCGCGCGCGGCGCCTCGACCGGCCGATTGGGAACGGCGGCCGCCGGCTCGTGCCTGGCCGATGCCGGCGGGGTCACAAATTGCGCCGGAACTCGGTCCCGATGTTTAGGCGCGGTGATCGGCTGATGGCACTCCTGCAAAAGTGTTGACATGATCGCCTCCTTGTTCTCAGCGTTGCGGCCTCTGAAGCCGATAGCGCAGTTATTTCAATGCTTTATGTCATGTTTCTACCGAACCGTGACGGCCTCGGCGATGGCTACCCCGGTTGTACGCCGCCATACCTGTCAACACGTGTCAGGTATTTCTGCTAGGCTGCGGAAATGCGTGCGAGCCGGCTGTTGTCGATCCTGTTGCTCTTGCAAGCCCGCGGCCGGATGACGGCCGAAGCGCTGGCGAGCGAGTTCGAGGTTTCGGTTCGCACGATCTATCGCGACGTCGATCAGCTCAGCGCCGCGGACGTGCCGATCTATGCGGATCGGGGCCCGAGCGGCGGATTCCAGTTGCTCGACGGCTATCGCACCAAGCTCACGGGCCTTTCGCCCGCCGAGGCCGAGACGCTGTCGCTCGCCGGCCTGCCGGGACCCGCGGCGCAACTTGGCCTCGCCGACTTGCTCACGGCGGCCCAACTGAAATTGAGCGCGGCCTTGCCCGAACGCGCACGCGCAAACGCCGGCCGCGTCGGCGCGCGGTTCCACCTCGATCCCGTTGGCTGGTTCCGCAGTGCCGATGACGCCAAGCTGCTGCCGACGATCGCCAACGCGGTGTGGAACGAGAAGTGCCTCGACGTGCACTACCGGCGAGCGGAGGGCGCGGTCGAGCGCCGGCTGCAGCCGCTCGGCCTCGTACTCAAGGCGGGCGTCTGGTATCTCGTCGCGCAGGTCGGCGATCAGCCGCGCACCTATCGGGTGTCCAACATCATCGACCTCGCTGTGACCGAGGAGTCGTTCGAACGGCTGAAGGATTTCGACCTGACGCGGTTCTGGGTCACGTCGTCACGCGCGTTCGAGACCAGCGTCTATCATTCCAGCGCGACGCTGCGGGTGACACCGCGCGGACTCGCCAAGCTCGACGTCCTCGGCTCGCTGGTCGCCCGGGCGGCCGCCGAGACGGCGACGCCGCCGGATGCCGACGGCTGGGTCAGCGTCACGATCCCGATCGAGTCGATCGACCGGGCCGCGTCCGGTCTGATCGCGCTCGGTGCCGACGCCGAGGTGGTGGAACCCTCGGAGCTGCGCCAGCAACTCGCCACGACAGTGCAGGAGCTCGCGCGCCTCTACGCCCCCGTGCAACCCATTGAGCGCCGCCCGCGGCAACGCAAGCGCCGCTGAACACCGGAGTTACGGTGAGTTACGACGACAGAACATTAAATTTCTTCGCGCGTTGGATTAAGTGCGCTGTCACCGTAATGCCAAAGCCGTGATCGCGTGGATCGCGGCATCGGAAGCGACCATGCGTTGCTCTTTGGGGCAAAGTTGAAGAATCAAACGCCGCGATCGATGCCGGGATTTTGGCCCGCGGCCACCATCGCCAGCCGGCCCAGATAATGCGCCCACCCCTTGGCGTGGCTGGCGCACTCCGCCTCGTTCGGAAGACCGCTATGGGTCATGCGCAGCAACGTGCCGCCGTCGCGGTCGACAAGATCGATCTCGACCAGGCTCGATCCGGGCGGCACCTCGTCGCGTCCCTCCCACCCAAAACTGTAGGCGAGGCGGTGGATCGGCACGACCTCCCGGAATGCTCCCCGCGCCGTGCGGGCGCCGCCGCCGACGCCCTTGAGGAGATAGAGCCCGCCGGGATGCGCCTCCATCTCAGCCTCGGTGCCCATCCAGCTCACGATATTTTCCGGATCGGTCAGGAAGGCGAAAACCGTGGCAGCCGGAGCTGCGATCTGGATCTCGCGTCGGACCACGAGCGGTTCAGTCATCGATATCTCCTAAGCTGAGCGCGCGGATGGCGGCGCGAAAGCCTCGGGTCGCAGGATAGCTCGTGACAAGGATGGTGCGTCAACCTCATAATCGCGGCATGCAGCTTTCCTCGACGCTCGCCTGGCTCGTCGATGCCGCCGGCGAGGCGCCGGGCGCCGACCGGCTGTTGGCGGAACTCGGCACGCATCTTCTCGAGGATGGCCTGCCGCTTGCGGGCGGCGCCCTGACGCTTGCGGTTCCGCACCCGCTGATCGCCCGGCGCGCTTGGCTGTGGCGGGCCGAGAGCGGCGAGGTCATCGAGGCCCTGGGGTTCGCGCCAGCAGGGTTCGCGGCCGCGGGCGAGCAAAACCTAGCCAACGATGCCGGCCAGCGCTGGCTTGCCGGAATAGCCGATGGGCTCGTACACACCGACATTGTCGGATCTCGGCCGGACGGGCCTTCGCTCAGCTGGATCGGGCCGCGTCAATTCGCGTGTGAGGAGACCGATGAACTGCGACAGGCCGCGCGCTTCGCCGCGGCACCGCTTGCGGTGATCGCCGCGCGCGCCACATTGACGGCGACGCTCGAAGCCTATCTCGGCCGGCGCAGCGCGGCGCGGGTGCTGGCGGCACCGCTGCGACGCGATGTCGGCGAGACCATCCAGGCGGCGCTGCTCTATGCTGATCTGCGCGCCTTCACCGCGCTGTCCGAAAACCATCCTCCCTCCGTGGTCATCGCGGCGCTCGGTGCCTGGTTCGATCGTATCGCAGGCTCCGTTCACGTCTTCGGGGGTGAAGTGCTGAAATTTATCGGCGACGGCGTGTTGGCGATTTTCCCGGTCGTCGGAGAGGCGCCGCGCGGCGCTTGTGAAAATGCGCTGCGTGCGGTGTCCGCCGCGCGTGTCGGGATGGCGCATCTGGATCGGGAGCGACATCGGCAGGGGCTACCGCCCCTGCCCTTTGGCGCCGCGCTACATCTCGGCGAAATGCTGTGGGGCAATATCGGCGCCGCCGACCGGCTGGATTTCACGGCGATCGGCCCGGCCGTCAATCTGGTCAGCCGGTTGGAGGGACTATGCCGGCCGCTTGGGAAGACGGTGCTTGTCTCAGGCGCGCTCGCCGCCGAGACGCAAACGCCGCTGATCGCGCTCGGCACGCATGAACTGCGCGGCATCGCGTCTCCGTGCGAGGTCTTCACTCTGCCTGAGAATTGACCCGACCCGAAACCGGCGACCAGCACCCAAATTTCCGATTCAATTTTCAGACAGCCGAGAGGATATGAGGCCGCATTCTCGCGGCGCGATGCGTCCGAGGTTTGGCCGAATTTGTTGCCCCTCTCAAAACAGAGGGCGCAGGGAAAGCCGGGTGCCGATTGCACCCATGGGTCCCGTGCAACAAAAAGCACGGGGGTAGGACCACAGGTTCAACCGGAATCACTCC
>WNFM01206742.1_pt2 | contig 18756 bp, 21 predicted proteins | sample 5400271 | NCBI WGS metagenome assembly WNFM01 (sample SAMN13153352, study PRJNA577476) | soil metagenome | isolation source: 60 cm saprolite on Douglas fir-dominated hillslope | place: USA:California | collected 2013-09-17 | reverse complement strand
AGCCGCAGCATCTCATCCTCATTCTTGCCGGAAAGTGCGACCACGTCGGTCAGTTCGGGTTTGCCCTTTGTAATCGTGCCCGTTTTGTCGAGCAGCACGGCGCGTACCGCCTGAATACGCTCCAGGCTCTCGCCTCCGCGAATCAGGATACCTTTTTCAGCGCCCTTACCGGTCCCGACCATAATAGCCGTCGGTGTGGCAAGTCCCAATGCACATGGGCAGGCAACCACCAGCACTGCGACCGCTGCGATGATCGCGACGATCCAGGGATTGTTCATCGCCGCCATGGCGCCGACCTGGGCAGGGGAGGCAATGAGATGGCCGACGACCGCCCACCCGATAAAAGTGAGCGAGGCAATGACCAGCACAGTTGGCACGAAAATGCTGGAAATGGTATCGGCCAGGCGTTGGATGGGTGCCTTCGAGCCCTGCGCCTGCTCGACCATGCGGATGATGCTCGCCAGCAGCGTATCCGCTCCTACTTTCGTGGCGCGCATGCGCAGGAGACCGCGCTGGTTGATGGTCGCACCGATCATCGGGTCTCCCTCGCCCTTGTCAACGGGCAGGCTTTCGCCGGTAATCATAGACTCATCGACTGATGATGTGCCAGCAATGACCACGCCATCAACCGGTATTTTCTCGCCCGGGCGCACGACCAGTTCATCGCCAACCTGCACCTGCTCGATGGGCAACTCGACCTCTTTCCCGCCACGCACGACGTGAGCGGTATGCGCCTGCAAGCCCATCAGTTTCTTGATGGCCTCGTTCGTCTGCCCTTTGGCGCGAGCCTCCAGATACTTGCCCAGGAAAATCAAGGTGATGATTAACGCGGCCGTGTCATAGAAGGTCGTTGCGCCAACGACTTGTGGAAAGAAAGTCGCAACCACGCTCATTGCATACGCCGCCGTCGAGCCAACCGAGATCAGCGTATCCATGTTTGCGCTGGCGTGGCGCAGCGTCTTGATGGCCCCGCGATGGAATTCCCAGCCGACAATTGCCCAGACAGGTGTGGTAAGCGCGAGCAACAGGTAATTCTCGCCGGGAAACGCGTGCATGAAGAACATGCTGAGGATCACGATAGGTACAGTGAGGATACTCCCCAGGATGAGCAGATTGCGTTTGCGGGTTATCTCCGCCTGCCTGCGTTTGCTCTGCTCATCCACCTGTGAAGGACCAACCGTTGAAGGATGCAGGTCGGCAAGCGCAGTTGTACCTGGCTCAACCTGAGACGAGCGCGGCAACGATGGCGCAGCCGTTTGTTCAGTCGCTTTATACCCGACGGCCTCCACTTTCTGCACCATCTGCTCTATGCCGGTCTGTGTCGGGTCGTAGGTAACAGTCGCTTTCTCAGTGGCAAGATTGACACTGACATCCTTTACCCCCGGGACCTTCTTCAGCCCCTTCTCAATACGCATGGCGCAGGAGGCACAAGTCATGCCTTCCAGGTCCAAAACGGTACATGTATCTGTCTCCGGTTCCTGAACGACCGGTTTCGATGGTTGAGGGACAACCAGAAGTGTCGCTTTATAGCCCACCGCGTCTACCTTCTGTACCATCTGCTCAATGCCGGTCTGCAGCGGGTCAAACGTGACAGTCGCTTTCTCGCTGGCAAGGTTGACGTTCGCATCCTTTACCCCCGGCACTTTCTTGAGTCCTTTTTCGACGCGCATAGCACAGGAGGCACAAGTCATGCCTTCAATGGCAAAAACCGCCTGGCCCTCCGTCGTTGCCGGAGCCTGCGAATTGACAGCGTTCCCTTCAGAACGCACCGTTTCAGTAGCCATAACTATTACCTTTATATGTTCGCTGTATTAACCCATACCCCCTGGTAGGGGGTGTTTATAGTATACAGCGCGTTGTCACTACTGTCAAGGAGTTCTCTCAATGTCCCCGGGTCTGTGGCAAGAATCTTTTGCCGCTGCATCTCTCCCTTGATCCCTGCCGGCATGCTTTCTACTCCCGATCTTGCGATAAAATTACTCATCCGCACACTATCTCAGACCATTGTAAAAGTCTCCTTCCTGATGCACGAATTGAGAGAAGAGTATGCAAGCATCGACAATGCCAAGGCTCTCCTGATAAGTACGACAAGGTAGTGGCGAAAAAGAGAATGATATAGGAGGAGTAGGGCATCATTGTGTTGAGAGATCGGGGATATCATGGTTCATTGTCCGCATTGTGAGAGCAATGCATTGGAACGCAACGGTCGGGGCCCCAACGGCAAGCAGAAATATCTCTACCGTGCAAGCCCTCGGCAAAGCCGAGAAGAGCCGACCCCACATGCCTACTCTAACAAACGTCGAGCGGAGATCCTGCGTGCCTTATGAAGAGCGTAGTTGTCTTCGAGGGCAAGAGCGGACGTTTGGGGTTTCGCGTCAGACGGTTGCGGCTTGGGTCAAAAAACCGCTCAGCTTCCTCCTTGAGCGAGACCGTGATGATACCTGCTGACTAACCTGTACCTGCCCGGTGCGATGGGTTTCACCGCAATCGTCTCGGTGCTCGGCCTGGTACTGACCATCTTCACCCTACCCGAGCCAAACCAGCGCTTGCTGGAAGAGATCTCTGGCGACTACCAGTTCATGGCTGAGGAGCAACGCGAGCAGGTGCAGGTCTGCTACCTGGCAAAGGGATAAGTAAGCAACACACATCTTTTCAATCAGTTTCATGTGGAACGACACAAAATCGGTTTAGTAGACTTTGTGCCGTTCCACATGAAACTGATTTATGTATTCTGATACAAGTTCCATACGCCAATGGCATAGTGCAGGATAGCTCCCTGATCGCCGACAGCCCATCCCTCTGTGGATGAAAGCATCGCAATACTCCATAACGTCTGGCTAGTGGGGCTGTGCACCAGGGTCCAGGTGCCATTGAGAACATGGACGATGAGGCCGTCTGAGCCAACCGCCCAGCCCTCACTGGCTGAAACCATCGCTATCCCGTAGAGGCTATAGTAAGAGCTGCTGGGAGGACCGGCGAAACTGGTGTCCTGTTGCCACCTGCCCTGGATATACCGCTCAACCAACGCCTTCTCAGGATGAGCAGGATGGGGACCAGTGCCACCGGAAAGGCTGCCAACAGCCCACCCTTCGGTCGGCGAAATCATGGCCATGCCGGCGAGGCGCGAATTGACAAGATCGGTCCTCTCCCGTATCCAGTGGCTGCCATTATAGTGCAGAATGACTTCGGGATCGTCCCCATCAAATCCACTGCCGCTGAAATCAATTCCGTCCAACCAGACGTTGGTAGTTGAGAGGGCGACGATGGTCTTTGGGAGGACCGAGGCAAAGGCTGGGTCGTTCACTGGTGTCCATGCGTTGCCATTGTAATGAAATGCTGGCGCGTTGCCTTTGCTCCCGCTCCATCCAGAAGATCTGCCATCGCCCACGATCCAGCCGTCGCTGGCTGTGCGCATAAAAACGCTGAAAAGAGCGGAATCTCTGAAACTGTCCAGGACCCACTGGCCTCCGATGTAATGGAGTACGATTCCGACAGTCACGCCGTCGGCATTGGGAGGAAGCACGGTGTTGCCCACTGCCCAACCATCGGTTGCCGAAATCATGGAGAGGCTGCGCAGGATGATACCAGGGCAGTGGGTACCACAACCCAGGCGGCTTTTGAGATTCGGCGGCAGCGGCGCTGGACTCCAATGGCCCTGCCAGTAGTGGAGGATGACCGGGTCTCCATACTCCGGTGAGTTATCAGAGACAGACGGTTGGTGAAGCCGGGTCACGCCGACGGCCCAGCCTTCGTTCGGCGAAACCATCGAGATGCTGTTCAAGATAAAATGGGTCAGGTCAATAGGAGTACCGCTCTTGCCCAGGAGTTTCGGCTGGGAGCCTGGCAGGCGAAAAATGATGGCGGCCAGCAGGATGATGATAAGCGCGGCAGCCAGCGCTGAAAAGTTGGCCAGGAAGCGACGTTTTCTCTGTGGAAACGCGGCGGCAGGGGCTGGCGGAGCTAAGGGCGCGGTGGAATCAGTGCGGCTGATAAGATTACGCATAATATCCTCTTTGGAGAATGGAGGCGTGCCCCCCTGCGGGAGCGCAAAAGCGCGGTGCAGGGCAGCCTCCGCCCGGTCGTAGATGGCAAGTTCGGCCCGGCAGGCGGCGCAAATCGCCAGATGCGCGTGGAGCGCTCTGGTCTTCTCTTCACTGAGCAGATCATGCGCAGCCAGTGGCAAGAGTGGCGAGCAGGCGGCACAATCCGGGGACGGGAGATGATGGTTCGAATTCATGAGCGCGACCCCTCCTGGTTCTGGGCGAGATAGGCATCACGTAAGCGCTGCTTGGCGCGTGAGAAACGTTTGGCGACAGCCTGAGGCGACGCACCAACGATCTGACCAGCTTCGGCGGCAGTGAAGTCATGCACAGCAATGAGGAGCAGACAAGAGGCATCAGTCGGCGAGAGCGAAGCCAGCGCCGCATGCACGGCCTGGCTCTCGGCGATCCGACTCTCAAACGAGGAATCCTCACATGCCGCTATGCTTGAGCTATCCAGTGGCAACCAGTGGATACGTCGGCGACGGCGCAAGGCGGAGCAGGCACGATTGTAGGCAGCATGAAAAAGCCAGCGGCGAATGCCGGCATCGTCTTCGCCGGCGGCATCAAAGGGAGGGAAGCCCCGCTGTGCCGTTCGCCAGGTATCATAGAAGGTATCTTGCATCAAATCACGAGCCTGCTCATCATCGCCGATAATGCCTCGCAGAAACGTATAGAGCGGCCACTGGCAGCGATCCAACAGAGCCGTGATCTGTTCTAGCGAGAACTGGCGCGCGAGGTCAGGCGGATCAGACATGCGCATCTTGCCCTCTCTTTCGCAACGGTTTGGTGTTACTATCCTTGCTAACGCACGAGAGAGACAGATTTGGACAGATAAGGGAAGAATTATCGGGTAGTGGATCGCGGAAGAATGCTAGCCCACTCAAGGTTGTAGCGATGAAGAAAGAGGTTCAGACAAGCCTCATGCATCACCAGTGATTTGGAGAAGGAGAGCGTTTTACGGACAAAGCGAGCCAGGCGTTGTCGGAGTGTATTGTTCCAGCGTTCCAGCGCGCCCCGTTTCACCTGTTTCCTTTCCGACAGCCGTATACTGCTCTTCTGGGGTCACGGCCTGATACGCTCCCCAGAAATCGGTGAAGCAGTGACCGGTACGGTAGGCAAGTGGAATGGCCTCCCACAAACGGCGACAGGTGGCTTGGCTGCGATCCCCAAGGGCATCCGCGACTACTTGCCGCGTCTGGCGACACAAGGCGGTCCAGATCCAAGCTTGGTTCGTCTTTTTCGCCACAAAGGACCAGAGCTCATCCAATTCCAGGATCGTCGAAGCCGGATTGGTGGCATCGGGTGCTCTCAGGGTCTCACTCAAGGGTGGAAGCTGAGCGGCTTTTTTTGATCCACGCTACCACCGTGGCCCGTGAGACACCAAATGTTCGCTCCAGTCCACGCAGACTGCTCCGCTCTTCATAGGCACGCAGGATCTCTTCACGACGCTCCTCTGGGTAGGCATACGGGGTCGGATCTTCCCGGCTTTGCCGAGGGCTTGCACGGCAGAGGTATTTCTGCTTACCATGGGGGCCCGACCGTTGCGTACCAACGCATCGCTTTGACAATATGGACAATGCACTTTGATTGTTACCATCGCACCCTCGATCTCTGGACAGAATGAGTGCTCTTACTCTACCATATCATTCTCTTTTTGGCCACTACCCGATATTTCTGTTTGCCGTTGGGGGCATGCCCATCGCGCACCAGGGCCTCGCTTCCACAGTGGGGACAGTAAAGGATGAGAGTGACCATTGAACGCTCCTCTTTTCCCTCTGGAATTGGTCTTCACAGCCTACCATATCCTTCTCACTTATGCCACTACCAAATATCGCTGTCATGGCTCTGGCCGTCGCAGCCGCGAAAATCCGACTCCTCACGCCTACCCAGAAGCTCGCCGCGAGGAGATTCTGCATGTCTATCAAGAACGCAGTAGCTTGCGTGGCCTCACGCGCACGTTCGGGGTCTCTCGGGCTATCGTGTCGAGTTGGATCAAAAAAAAGGAGCTCAGTTTCCTCCTTTACGGACTACCCTGCTCGCCCCGGACCCAGAGGATCCCAGGTCCACGACGCTGGAGCTGGACGAACTGTGGTCGTTTGTGCTCAAAAAAGCCCACGACTCCTGGATTTGGGTTGCTCTCTGCCGCCAGACGCGGCAAGTGGTCGCGGATGCCCTTGGGGATCGCAGCCAAGCCACTTGTCAGCGGTTGTGGGAGGCCATTCCAGAGGGATATCGTGCTGGTCACTGCTTCACGGATTTCTGGGCGGCGTACAGGGCAGTGACCCCTGAGAAACAACAGACGGCAGTAGGCAAAGAGACCGGAGAGGCGGCCCATGTGGAGGGGTGGAAGAGCACCCTGCGAAAGCCGCTCGCTCGTTTTGTGCGCATGACGCTCTCCTTTTCCACGTCTGAGGTCATGCATGAGGCTTGCCTGCTCCTCTTTCTCCATCGCTCTAATCTAGATCGGGCTCTCCTTCTCAAATGAGCCACTACCGCTGGCAGTACCAGAGGATTATCCGACCTTGACCACACGCATCATGCCGGCAACTTGATGATAGACATTGTGGCAGTGAAATGCCCAGGCACCGGGATTATCGGAAATCCAGTTCACCGTCACTTTTTGCATAGGATCGACGATAACCGTGTCCTTCATCGGCCCGCTCCCATGTCCATTGTCCACCTGGAAGAAGTGCCCATGTAAGTGCATAGGATGTGGCATCATTGTAGTGTTCACAAATTGGAAGCGTACCAACTTCATCTGCTGAATGTCAATTGGCTGCGCATTGGGATACACTTGATTGTTGATTTTCCAGACGTACTGACCATTGCCACCAGTCATGTTGATGGGAATCGTCGTGTCTGGGGTCATGTTGGGAGGCGTGAAGGTTCCCAGTGCCGCTTTGAGCATCGTATAGGAGAGGTACTGGCCCATGAGCTCTGATGGTTGATACGTTGCTGGTGGGAGCGCAGCTTTACTTCCTTGATACCGCAAAACGGCACGCGCTATCTGGTTGGTTCCCTCAGCCAGAGCAGCCAATTGCCAGACGCCCGGATTGTTCGCGGTCACCAGGACATCGTAGCGCTCTCCCATCCCAATACGGATGGCATCCACCTCGACTGGCTTGACCGCTTGACCATCAGTATGTGTCACCGTCATTCGATGTCCCTGCAGGGCGACGTGATAGATCGTTGTCCCTGAGGCGTTGATCAAGCGGATCCGTGCGCGCTGTCCTTTCGCCATCGTGAGCTGTTGTGGCTGGTCGCTGGTATGCCCATTGATGAGGTAGAGCGGGTAGACGATATCAGGAGGATACTGTGCAGGAGCACTGTTTCCGCTGCTCCCCATGCCACTCATGCTCTTCCCGTTTCCCATACTGCCCAGACCACTCATACGATCACCACCCGCAATGAGCTTTTTCATCTCATCATCTGGTGTGCCATTGATCCCATCAAGCCAGTCATCCAGGACAAGGACATAATCATAATCATAATTTTTTGCTTCACCTGGCGACTCGATAATCAAAGGCCCGTACAGGCCACGATCGAGTTCCAAGCCAACATGGGAATGATAAAAGAAGGTCCCTGAGGTTGGTGCAACAAACGAGTACACAAAATCGCTTCCTAATGCAATGGCTTTTTGCGTCACATCTGGCACACCATCCATGTCATTGACAAGCGGCACTCCATGCCAGTGGACAGTGACCCCTTCCGTGGCAGGAAGGCGATTTTGGACCGTGACCTTGAGTGTGTCACCTGCGTTGATTCTCACCTCCGGACCTGGCAAACCGCCGTTGAATCCCCATGTTGATATATTTTTGCCTCCTAGATTCAGCTGCATAGGAGCAGCCTCGAAGGTATACGACCGGGTCTGACCTGTACTCGTGGCGTGAGGGAAGGTAGGAAGTGTCCGCGTAGCGGTCGTACTTCCCTGACCGAAGATGCCACATCCGCTGAGTGTGGCGGCTCCTATGCCTAGCCCCACATAACCAAGAAACTTGCGACGCGTCAATCTATTTTGCTCAGATGTTGAAGTCATCTCTTCTTTGCTCTTTCTATTGGACATGTTGACAGGATGGTCATTCAGAAAACCAGAGATGTCCGGCTCTGCTCAATGCTTTGGGAAATGTGAATCCAGCAGAGCATCATGATTGCTCTGCTAGGGAATTGCTTGTATTCGCAACTATCCGACCTTCGCATGACCAAACCTACTATCATTGATGGTATCACAAAAGATAATAGCCATCAACGCCTAGTGCAGACTCACGCGACCTTTTCGGGAATAGAGAGATGCGGTTCATAGGAACATCCAAAGTAGGCACAGACCCGTTCAGCAAGGGGCTTCGCGGTCAGCAAGCCATCGTGCTCGACGACGTTGCGCTTGGCGTGCACCCATTTGGGTTCGATGGGATTGAGCCAGGGGCTTTGCGTCGGCAACAGGAACGGCAGAATGCGCACACCCTTGCCGATCTGTTTGCCCTGCTGATTGTGCTGGCGAAGCCAGGTACGAACGGCTTGACTCTTCTGAAAGACAGGGCATCTCACAGTGGAGCGCAGCGTTTGCTCTTGCTGGTTTTGTGCTTGCCTGGTTCTCTCTGATTGCAACGATCCACCTCTTGCTTCTTCCGCTTGGATGCACCCTCTCATTTCCTATGAGGTGATCCTTCCCTGCTGAAAGCGTCTGATAGAGCGCTCTTGCAGGAGGCCATGCCCTACTTCATTCGGGAAGGGGCAGTTGGAAACGTGCCGAATTCGGACGAGTCTGGAAGTTTAAGAGAGTAATGACCTTTTAAAAACTCCATTCCGGGCCGATAGCTGAGGCAACGCGCTGGCTGCCTACTTCATTAGGGCAGGTAGAAAAGCAGAGAAAGGAAGCTCTCACAAAGATCCGACTCTGGCGAAGAGAGCTCTCCTCTGCCTGAGTCGGAAGCCGTCGCCATCTGTTCTGCTTTTCGCCTTTATGCTTCTGCCGAAGTCACCTGCCGTTAAAACGCCAGGCCCATCTGCTCTCCCCACGCATTAAGCTGGCGAAGCATCGGCTCTGAACGCCATCCCTGTTCCGTCAGCGAATATTCGACCTTTGGGGGCATTTGCGCGTATACCTGCCGGTGAAGCACTCCCATCTGTTCTAATTCCCGCAAGTGCATGGTGAGCATTTGCCGGCTGGCCTCGGGAATGAGGCGCTGCAATTCGCCGAAGCGTTTGGTTCCGCTGAGCAAATGATAGCCAATCTGCAATTTCAATCTGCCTCCAACAGAGACTATTCCGGCGGGACACTTCGTAGATTTTTTTTGTTGTGTCATGTGTTGTATCATGCGATTTGCTCCATTCAAGAAGGTTCTGTGCTTCCCTTTGTCAAATTATTTTGCGTACTTGTTTCCACTCCATCGATCAGCTACATTCATTGTATTCAGTGATGTGAGGAGATGGCAAGCAAGGGGTTGAGTTTTTACTATAATTTTGCGAGGAGAAATGTTATGCAGAGCCATGAGATGAAGGACCATGCGAAAGTCAGCCAGCTTTCCCACTTGAATTTCCTGTTTTCTGGATGGGGCAGTCGTGTCTATGATCTGACGATGGTGCGACTGACCAGAAGATTGTATCAACGTGTCATCGAAGATCTTACCTCGCTTCGGCTTGTCGAGGGGAAGGTGCTGGACGCGGGAACGGGTCCGGGCACGTTAGCCAGGGACATCGCTCGAAGTCTCCCACGGCTTGAGGTCTACGGGATCGATCTGTCAGAGGATATGATCCGACTGGCACGCGAGCATGCAAAGCATGAGCAGGTAGAAGAGCGAGTTCATTTCGACATCGGCAATATTGCACATCTCCCCTATCCTGATCGCTCCTTTGACCTGGTGGTCTCAACCATCAGCATGCATCATTGGCATGAGCTAGAGCAACCCCTCCGAGATCTCTATCGTGTGCTGCGACCAGGTGGACAGTTGTGGATCTATGATTTTCGATTTATCAAAACGCAGGAGGTGGAGAAGGCTCAGGTCCTCACGCCCTTCGCTGGAACTCCACTTGAGCACCGGCTGGTACAAACAGGCTTCTTGCCGTTCGCTCTTTATCAGCGCTTCGCTCTCCAAAGGATGCAGTGATGACGAGACCGAACCATTGGCAGGAGCCGACAGGAACCGATGGTATACCGTCGCGTTGCGAGTAGGGATACACAGAGGTGTCATCGCCTCTCGCCGCGAACAAAGAAAGGAAAAGAGACAAGTATGAAATATATCTCTCCGATTCGCCGTCCCCCTGCCAAGACGCCGGTCGACCAGGTCTACAGCCAGATCAAGCAGGATTTTGGGCTGATCGCGGACCCTTTTGTGCTCCATTCGCCTGTCCCCTCTTTATTGGCTGGAATATGGAGTGTGACGCGGGAGACGGGAATCGCCGGACATGTTCCCTGGTCCATCAAGGAAGCGGTGGCAGCAGCCGTCTCCCAGAGCAACGCATGTCCCTACTGTGTGGATATCCACGCGGCTGTCGCTTCTGCTCACGCCAGCCAATCGCTCACGGATCTCATCAAGCAGGGTCGCACGGCAGAAATCGCTGATCCGTCCCTGCGTGCAGTTGTCAGCTGGGCACTGGCCTCACGCACACCTGGGAGTGCTCCTTTGCTTGCTCCCCCTTTCTCTGCACAAGAGGCACCAGAAATGATCGGGACAGCTGTCGTCTATCACTATATCAACCGCATGGTTCAGGTCTTTTTACCAGAAAGCCTGCTCCCGATCTTCTTGCGAGGCGGCTGGATCGGCAGGGTGGTCTGGAGCCAGGTCGGACAGAAACTGGCACACAGCCGTGATCAGGCAAGGTCAGCGGGGGCGTCACTCCGTTTTCTTCCAGAGGCTGATCTGCCTGCTGAAATGTCCTGGGCAGCTCCCTCACCCTCGATAAGCTGTGCCTTTGCTGGATGGGCAGCCCTGGTCAATCAGACTGGCCGACATCTCCTCTCTTCACAGGTACGCCAGCTTGTGACCGATGTCCTGCAAGCATGGAAGGGTGAGCCCCCAACGCTCGGTCGGGCATGGATAAACCAGGCCGTGGCTGGGCTCACAGAGGCCGATCAAGCTCAAGGATCGTTGGCACTGCTCGCTGCATTGGCACCCTATCAGATAGATGAGGAAATCATCAGAGCTTTTCGTGTGGATCATGCAGCAGATGCCCAACTCGTCGGGGTCGTGGCCTGGGCAAGTTTTGCTGCTGCACGCAGGATCGCGACCTTTCTCCAGGCTCCCACTGAGAGCAAAGAGGCTGGCCAGGCTTGAGCTTTTTCTTTCACTCCTCCTGGCACATTCCACTTCCCTTGCACCATTCATCCCGGTATGGAGCTAGCCGTGATGGTGCAGTGACCGGAGAGTGCCTGGCAAAAGCTTTGGGGATTATTCTGAAAGAGACAAAAAGGAGTTTTTCATGAAAGCGGTACGCATCATCTCATGGATAGCACGGATAGCCTTGATGGCTACCATGGTGCTTGGCTTGTTGTTCTGGATCACCCAGATCAGCTTTATCAGTATTCATATGCTGCTTGGCCTCACGGGAGTCCTCTCTCTTCTGGTGCTTGGGACGGTGGCAGTCTCGACCCGTGGGGTCAGGCTGCTGGGCGCGGGAAGCATGGTGTATGCCCTCATGGTGCCTGCCTTTGGACTCACACAGTCCATGATCCTTGTAGGCAATCTACACTGGCTGATCCAGACGGCTCACTTGCTGGTTGGGATCGGAGCGATGGCCCTGGCACAGGTGATAGAGAAGCGCTACCGGCACCTCAGGAAGGCTGCCTCTGGGGAGGCTTCCCCCAGGACAACGGCGTTTCAAGCCACACGATAACATGGCGATCAGGAGCAGCGGAGCGATGAAGGAACACCCTCCGGCCTGCTCCAATGATCGGTTCGGAGCTGGGCCACTCGCTTCCCAATTTGATGCGACAGATCAAGCGGAAGCGGGGCAAGCAAGAGGACAGAAGCCGCGCATCGGCAGATTGGATTATGGCCCAAAGGGAAACCATATGATCCAGGAGAAGGCAGATGCAACCAGTGCTTTGGCAACCCCCAGTGGAACTCTCCGAGTCAGAAGAACACATCGTGAAACGGATACGGAGAGCTAAATTGTTTGTATTCCTGCGCCACTATCGGCACGAACTGCTGGATGAGGTGCTCCAGCGGGAATTGGCGGGATTGTATCGGACCAGTAAGCGAGGCCAGCCGCCCATTGCCCCAGCGCAACTGGCATTGGCAATCATTGCGCTCAAAATGAGATGGCTTGCGGAGCAGGTTCATAGGTTCATAATTCAACCGAGAATGATTCCTCTTGTCTGGCGCAGTCCTCTCCCTCTCTTGAACTGAAGCCGCTTGTGGAGCCAAGAGAAAATTTCCCTGCATCAGCGAAATTGCCTTAACATTGTTTATAGGGGATGAGTTTTCCGCAGAAATACCCCTCTCCTTGCTGCTACTCTTCACACTCCTGCCAGCCGGGCGCGCGACCAAACCGTTGAGAGGTTTCGATATGACCGCGATGGAAGTTCCAATGGAACTCATATCCAGCCGGGATGTGCGCACCTGCGACATCGAGCATGTGGCGGGCTTTGTAAAGTGGCTCGAAGGGACAGTTTGCCATCGCCGCGATAACGTAGGCGTCCCCTCGCGCGACGGCAGCATCGACCTCGTCAAGATATTGCTGTGCTCCGGCCGAGAGAATCCCACCCATTTTCTCGCACATTTCCTTCATTTCATCAGTGCCGAACTCGCTACCACGCAGTTCACTACGGGCACTTGGAGCAGCGATACGCCAGAGGTCGTCGGGGCGAACGTGCATGTCCCGATAAACTTTGGCAGGGCCACCCTGGCGGCGTACTGGGTTTTGATTTGGGCGAGGTCGTAGTGCTTCAGGCAGAGCTACCACCTGGTTGAGGAGAAAGAATTGTTGCAACGCATCCCACAGGCTCTTCTCCGCCTCTTCGTGCAGTTCAGGAGTAGCTCCTTGCTGTGTGACCTGGCCCACGAGATCAGTGCCAAAACGCAGCTGAGAGTCCGCTTGCGCCAGTCGGCCATTGAGCGCGGCTACATGGGCAACAATCTCGGATGGCTGCGAACCACCAGCTTTGGCGACCGCGTTCTCGTATTGCGCGATCAAGCCAGCCGCCCACTCGCGAACCTCGTGGGCTGCGCCGATGATGCCCTCGAGATGCGCCACCGGGCAAGGTTGCCCCTCAGACTCAATGTGCGGCCCCAATACAAGCGGGAGGGATACATCCGGCACAAAATTGGCGTCATTGAGGGCAGCAATAGCTCGTTGCAGGTTGGGCTGAATCTCGTGACAGAGCGCGTTCGCCTGATCGTAGGTCACGCGCGGAAGGTAGCCAGCGGTCTCAGGTTCAAATGCCGCATCTGCAGCGAGCAGTTCTCTCACAAAGACCTGGTACGTGCGGGCTGCCCGAATAAACGCTAGTGGATAGCGCAGTTGGGCGTATGCCTTCCAGGGTGCGACATCCTGTGAAAGCAACTGTGCTAATTTAGCATCTATTTGTTGCCAGATATCTTCGATCTGGCTGGCTGCACGTAAGTAGCCCTGGATATTCGCGTCGCTCACTTCGCCGCGAACTGTCGTCGCATAGAAGTGACGCGCTGTTTCTCGCATCTCGCCCAAAAAACTTTTTGCTTGCATAGTACGCTCCTTACATATCTACCAGGCATTCTATCTCCTGTTTCCTTTTATAGTCCTCTTTGATAGAATTGTCATCAAAGACCTACCGGTCAATCAGGGCTTGTGAATTATTGTTGCCCTCCTTTCTGCGAGAAGAGCAAGGCAAGAGCTTCATGAGGACAGGAGGCGAAATGCTGCCTGGTAGCAGTGACCTGCGAAGAGTCCTGACGGTGGATAAGAGCAATGACCAAGCTGCGCAAGGCGGCCAGGATTTGTGGCGCATTGCCAGTGCGCAAACGGGAGCGATCCTCTCGAAAGCTGACATCCCGCACATAGTGCAGGCGATTCTCAACACTCCAATGTCCTCTCACCAGTTCCAGCAGACGCTGGGGACTGGCCTTGGAGGGAGAGAGAGTGGTGATGAGATAGACGACCTCGGTCGTGGTCTTGCCTGCTTTGGTGACAGTGCGAGTGAGTTGGGCCACTTGAGCGATAGAGGGTCAGGAGGGAGCGAGAAACGCATTCATCTCGGTACTGACCTTGATGGTGCGCACTTCGGTGTGTCCACGTCGACGGTCAGTAGTCACGGCTTGCAGATAACGTGCAAGCGGATCGGCAAAGTAGGTCGCCAGGTCGGCGGAGAGGGTGGGCTGATTGCCTTTGACGGTCAAGACGGTCTCGGCTTGCTGCGCATGCATGACGCGCATGAAGTCGGTCTGAGTGTGCAAGGCATCGGCAGTACAGACCTGGTGCCGGATTGGTAAAGCGGGCAGCACCGCTTGCGCGACGGGGATCTCGTTGGTTTTCTCATGCACCCGCACTTGCCAGAGCGTTTCCTGGCTGTGATGGGTACAGAAGGCTAACAGGCACCGCTTCAAACATCTCGGAGACACTATGCAAGGCGGCCTCGGCCAGCAAGGCATCGCATTGCTCTTGTGAGAGGGAGGGGAGCACACCGCGGCGTGCGGTACAATACATACGAGACTTCTCCCTAAGGAGGCCCGCTGAAATAAAGTAACCAAAAGAATGTGATATGTTGGATGGATGGAGAAGCTATCACCACAAGACCAATACCAATTGATGAAAGGATGGCTCAAGGAGCGTCAATGGCGGCTGTATGGCTCTGGCACAATTTAGGTGAAAGCTCTTCAGTAAGATAAGAGAAACGATGCTGTTTGTGCTCAAAGAGAAAATGATTTCTCTCGGATAAACTCATCATTCACCTAAATTGTGCCAGAGCCGCTGTATGTGGGTATCCTTTCCTCTGTCTATCTCCTTCTGAGGCTACCTCATTCGTTTATCTCTGCCTTTTTGCTCATCAACTCGTTGCGCATCATGTGGGTCACGGTCAGCGCCAATAGCTAAGCTGGCGCGCTTCTGATGTATCGTCTATAGCATTGTTCTTGTTCCTCTGTGAGGTCATCAACGGGCGTATCTTGTCTGTTTTCCTCTCTTTTTTTGTTTTTCAAACGTGAGGGATGATCAGCCATGGCGAGCCACAAACGCCCCATTGGGCACCCGGCCTATGACCGGCTTCCCTCACCTGGAAACACGGGAGGCACGATCAGGTAACTCACAAACCAGCCAACGACTCCGCCCAGGACAATGGCTCCCGTCCACAGCGGGATCGGCCACCACACGCCGCCCAGCAGTGCCAGAGTCAGGAAGTACAGGCTATACAACTCGACCGGCACCAGAGCCGCGAAGAGACGCACCTGACCGGGGCGCTCGATCTCTGGCTGCAGCCCTCGATAGAGTAGCTCGGCGACGATCCCCGCCACAATCGCCAGAGGAACCACCCAAGGATCGCCATGGGGCACACTCATCGCCGCCCCATTGAGCGCAAGGACAACGACGAATGACCCGACGGGCAGATGCGAGCCGAAGCGTCGGATGGCGAACAAGAACAGGGCTACCAGGATGCCGCTCTGGAGCGCAATACTGCTCATTCCTACTGCCTGAGCCAGATCCTGGGTGCTCACTCCTCCGTCGCCAAAAGGCGGAAGCCCCAACGCCCTGTTCGAGATCTCCATGGGGCGAAAGCGCGTCCAGGCCCAGGGATGATCAAAAGGGTGGAACTCGCTCGTGAGAAAGGTGAGAATGCTCAACAAGAGGGCCAGCGAGAGCACCGCCGCCCACAGCGTTGACCGATCTGGTAGCTCGGCGTGCCAGGCCGCGCGCAGTGGACCCGTAGCGATCAGCAGTCCAGCGATTGCCAGCACCAGGTGCGGTGGGCTATATTCTGCCGACAGATTGGCTTCGATTCCCAGGAACGTGTGCCAGATCAGATCCGCTATGCCCCCGACGAGGAAGAGACCCACGCCAAACAGCGAGAGGCCATAACCAGTAGGCATCGGCAGGTGACGCCTCCGCCGACGCACGAAAGTCGCGACCAGAAACAGAGCCTGGAGCAGGAAGCCACTGTAGATGACCCCATGCCAGGGCGTAAAAAAGGTATCAGGGAGCTCGTGCGTATGCGCCCACCCATCCAGGGAGAGTCCGGTCACAGACCAGGCTGAGGAGAGAGCCACACCCCAGGTGAGCAGGCGAGACGCCGGGATGGCTGATTGATGTGACGTCCCAGACGACGCCGGAACGTCAGAAGTTGTTTGTCTCATGATCAGATCCTTCTCCGTGGTTGTCTTTAGTCCCTCCCAGTGGGGAGGGGTCAAAGACAACCCGGTGATTTACAGAACGAGCTTGCCAAAAAAGGAACATGCCTATTTGGAGAGAGGCGCGTCTCAGCGCAGGCCAAAGAGCCAGAACGTGGTGACTGTCACAGCCACTGCAAGGGCGGCCCCACAGATGGCCTGAAGCGGGGAGTGCGCCTCCAGCTTCCAGCGTGCCCAGGCGATCAACACCACCAGGGGAGAGAGCGCCAGAAAAATCGGGCTGGCTAACAGATAACAGACCGTCACCGCACCTGCTGCCGAGTCGATATGCAGGCTGATCTTGTATTTCGCTACCTGCGTGATTAGCGTGGCCGCAGCGTATGAGACAATGACAGCAACAAGCGTTGCCACAAGAGGACGCGAAGCGGAAAGCAAGAGCAGCCCGGCCAGCATGCCTCCGAGAGACATGAGGCCAACCAGGAGCGGAACCAGACGCTCTGAGCGGCGGCTGACGTGGATATCAGTCAACTTCCCCTTTTTGATTCCCCACCAGATACACCCAAAAGGCACGAGCAGACCAACCCCGATGACCGTGAGCCACTGTAAACCCTCTGTCACGGTGGAGGCGGTGGAGAGAGCGACGTATCCGAACACCCCAAGGCCGACGACGAACGGACTGGTGATCTGGCTCAGCCAATAGGCGATGCGATCACCGGGTGTCCTCAACGATGAAAGCCCCTTTTCGGCCTTCTCGCGCGGACCAACCAAAGACACCATACATGTCTCCTTCAGGTGCTGCTGATCTTTAACCGCTTCAAGAAATGGATCGAAATTCATCGGAATAGACCTTTCTTAAATTCGTCTTAGCTTTTGTATGCTCTGAGTATGCCTGCCCCTGGGAAAGCAGAGAAGCGTGGGGGCCGCATCTCCTCTATTTCCAGATGTTCGAAACCAGCCTCCGAGACTATGGCCGCCAGATCTTGCATGCTGCTTCCCCCGGCGTGAAAGCGCGCCCCCCCTGGTTTGAGCACACGAGCGATTTCCGCGAGTCCCTGACGCTTGAGGCTCGCAGGCAAATGATGCATCATCAAGGTAGAGAACACCACATCGAACGTCTGATCGGGGAAGGGGAGCTGCTCGATCACCCCGATCTGGAACTCGATGGGCACGTTGCGCCGAGCCGCTTTCGCGCGGGCACGGGCGATCTGCTCTGTCCCCGGGTCAACGCCTGCGACGCGGCCCGCACGGCCCACGCGGCGTGCCACTTCCATCGCCAGCGTTCCCGTGCCGCAGCCCACATCTAGCACCTGCTCTCCGGGTTGAATGCGGGCCAGGTTGGCGGTTCTCTGCCTGAGCTCCCGAAACTTTCCACGGAACGAAAAGGTGTCGTGGAACCATCCCGTCAGGTCGTAACGCCAGCCCCCGTTGAGGATCAGCCCTTTGGTCTCTGTGGCCGACGCCTTGGACGCCTCGCTGTGGCGGTGACGTGCGAACGAATGCATAGATCTTGCTCCTTTCAGAGAACACCTCTCTTTTGTCAGAGGGTGTATTGACTCACACTGCGCGTGGTGAATGAAATGCGACATCCAACGCATCGCATGCGGTGTATCTTGACGCCGAATGTCTGGTTCAGATCTGTCTGTTGACAAGACGACCAGGTTGAGACATACTATCTCAGATGGACGCTCGTATCTGATTCTCAGTGTAGTCGGACGAGCGCAGAGAGACAAGGATCAATCAGGAAAATGTGTCTCAGATGAGACAAGGAGCGCAAAATGACTCAATCGGTGAGCAATGTACGCGTGAGACGCACGCAGAAACTGCTGCGGGAGGCGTTAATTGAGTTGATCGAGGAGCGGGGTTTCGAGGCGCTCACCATCGGCGAATTGACCTCGCGCGCGATGGTGAGCCGGGCCGCGTTCTATCGCAATTATCAGGATAAATACGACCTGGTGGAGCAGATCTTTGAGGAAGCCATGAGCGCCTTGCTGAACGCGGTCGGAGATCTGGGGCGAGAACATCCGCCATCGATCTGGGTGACGTTCTTCGAGCATATCGCGCAATACGAACGGCTCTATCGAGCGCTGCTTGGCAGAAAGGGAAGCCCCTGGTTTGTGAGGAAGATGCGTGCGGATCTTTCTGGCCTGGTCAAAGAGCGTGGGCACCTTCCTCACGGACCGGACGCGAGCGCTCGCCCCGTCCACACCTTCTCAGATGAGTTTGTGCCAGACCTCGTGTCCACGATGTTTGTGGAAGCCATCACCTGGTGGCTTGAGCATGCAAGACCCTACACTCCCAAAGAGATGGCCACGCGCAGCGCCCTGCTTGCCTCTGCACTCTTCAAGGAAGCGAGCACCTGGCAATGATCGCTTGCGCGCCCGAACATCGGGCCAAGGTGCTCTTTTCTTGTAAGTATCAGGCTGTTCCTGTTCTCTCTCGACTACTTGACCGGCGCTCTAGCA
>WNFM01182468.1_pt5 | contig 18757 bp, 21 predicted proteins | sample 5400271 | NCBI WGS metagenome assembly WNFM01 (sample SAMN13153352, study PRJNA577476) | soil metagenome | isolation source: 60 cm saprolite on Douglas fir-dominated hillslope | place: USA:California | collected 2013-09-17 | reverse complement strand
CTTCGCCGACCAGATAGCCAATGGCGCCACCCTGATCGCCATAAGCCATGACGCAGGTCGGACTGCCATGGATGCCGAGCTTGTGTTCAAGCGCGATGGCCTTGAGGTCATTGCGCGCGCCAAGGCCGCCATCGTCATTGACGAGGAATTTCGGCACGATGAACAGCGAGATGCCCTTCGATCCCTTGGGCGCATCGGGCAGGCGAGCTAGCACAAAATGGATGATGTTCTCCGCCATCTCGTGATCGCCATAGGTAATAAAGATCTTCTGGCCAATGATGCGGTAATGATCGCCATCCGGTTCCGCCCGGGTCTTCAGGGCACCGAGATCGGAGCCGGCTTGAGGCTCAGTGAGATTCATCGTGCCGGTCCAACGCCCGGCGATCAGCGGCGCCAGATATTTCGCTTTCTGGGCCGTGCTGCCATGGATCTGCAGCGCTTCGATGGCCCCTTGCGTCAGCAGCGGACAGAGCGCGAAGGCCATGTTGGCGGCATTCCAGATTTCCTGCAGGGCCGTGGTCAGGGCCCAGGGCATACCTTGGCCGCCATAAGCCGGATCGAAGGCGACCGAGTTCCAGCCGGCCTCGGCGAATTGCCGATAGGCCTCGGCGACACCAGTCGGCACCACGACCTTGCCATCAATCAGGCGAACACCTTCCTTGTCACCGACGGCATTGAGTGGCGCCAGCACGACCGCAGCAAATTTGGCGGCCTCTTCCAAAATCGCATCGCAGGTCTCGGTGCTGGCCTCTTCATAGCCGGGCAGCTGGGCGATCGCTTCCAACCCGGCAATATGTTGAAGGGTAAAGCGAATATCGGCGAGCGGTGCGGTATAGGTTGGCATTGCAGGCATCCCCAATCAACGGCGCCTCCCATGATGCGCCGGCAATCCCAGGATGCATAGCAGGTTATTAACACTCGGCTTCAGGTCGGCAAAATCATGGACCTAGCGGCGCAGCTCGATCTCGCCGATACCACCCGCCAGATTGAGGCCGGTATTACCCTCCAGGCTCAAAGGCTGCAGGGAGATGGTCTTGCTGCTGCCGCCAATCAGCGCATTGGCGCCCAATCCGACACCCGCCGTTACATTGGCCGAGCCGCCGAGATAGGTGCCGGCGAGGGAGCCAGGGGCAATGTCGCCGCTCGGCGCAAACACAGCCCAGACGATTTCAGCCGATTTGACGTAGCCGATATCGATCCCGTAGCGGCGAATTTCACCGGCATAACGCTCTGTCTTGCCATCCGGCCGGGTGAAGGTGCAGTTCATGTCGCGCGACGAGCCGAAGATGAAGCTGACGCCCGAGGCGACGTGGCAGGTTAACGAGCCAACATTGACGCCACCATTTCCGGCTTCGGCAACTTTGGCGATGGCTGCCAGGGAAAGGCCCGCGACCAAACTTGCGACAAAAACCACCTTTTGAGCGCCTGATCTGGACATCGGCACCCTCCAATGGATTTGCTGTGGCAAAATCATTAACGCTTCTGACATGAAAAAGGTCCCTGCCAGAAGGGACAGGGCCTTTTCAGGCATGCTTCAGAGGGTTGTTACTGGGCCCGTTGCAACGTGGCTGCCGGCGATACCGGCAGCCACGTTGAGACCAGTATTACCTTCGATGCTGACCGGCTGCAGCGAAATCGTCTTGTTGCTGCCACCAGTCAACACGTTGGTGCCGACGCCGACACCAGCCGTTGCGCTGGCACTGGGACCAGCTAGGTGCCCGCCAGCGAACCTGGTGCGATATTGGCACTGGGTGAGAACACCGCCCAGACGATGGCGGCGGCGCAGGTAAAGTGTGCTTGATCGGCAAAGAGCCAAAGACAGGGGGTGATCGCAGTCACCCGCTCACCGCAAGTTTGTCGCGAACCGGTGGAAAACTAACGTGGTGCCGCCGCGCGCCGCAACCGATCGTTGATTGCAAGTCCCAGCCCGCTGTCAGGTATCGGCATGACAGCGATACCGCGATAGGTCGGATCATCGGCGGCACGCAAATAGGCGAAGAGATTGGCGGCGGCTTCGGTGAGATCGCCGCTGGCGCTGAGATTGCGCGCCCCATTTGGCGCAACGGGACCAAAGCCGATCAGGATTTCGCCGGCTTCCGCCGTTGCCGCATTCAGGCGCAACGGCAAATGTGGCGCGTAATGACTGCTGAGCTGGCCGGGACTCTTGCGCACACCCGCATCCAAGCTGGTTTGTTCTGTCAGAACATCTTCACCAAGTACCGCTGCGATATCCTCGGCAAGCACGGCACCCGGTCGCAGCAATATCGGCCGCTCACCGGTCAGATCGAGGACGCTGGATTCTACGCCGACCTTGCAGGCGCCACCGTCAAGCACGAATTCGACCTTACCGGCGAGACCATCGACCACATGTTCCGGCCGGGTCGGACTGATGCGACCTGAGGGATTGGCGCTGGGTCCGGCCAGGGGAAACTCGCAGGCCGTCAACAGGGTCTGCGCTACCGGGTGATGCGGGACCCGTACCGCCACTGTATCGAGACCGGCACTGAGCAGTAATGAGAGCTTGCAATCGGCCCGACGCGGCAGAATCAAGGTCAACGGACCGGGCCAGAAGCGCTGGGCCAGTAAGCTGGCAGCTTCGCTCACGCGCACAAAATGGGCGGCAACCCGGAAATTCGGGACATGCACGATTAGTGGATTGAAATCCGGCCGGTTTTTGGCCTCATAGATCGCCGCCACTGCCCGATCATTCAAGGCATTCCCGCCGAGGCCATAAACGGTTTCGGTCGGAAAGGCGACCAGCCTGCCATCTTTCAGCGCGCGCGCTGCGGTGGCGATGTTTTGCATATTGGCTGGCAGGATCTCGGTCATGCGATAGGTCCAAAATTCCGTCCGTGCGCTCAGTCGCGACCGCGAGCGATGAAATGCGGATTGCGAAAGCCGGGCTTGCCATAGGTCAGGGGGCGGCCATCAAGTGCCTGCACCGAGCCACCAGCTGCTGCCAGCACGGCATGCCCGGCGGCGGTATCCCATTCCATGGTCGGGCCAAAGCGTGGATAGAGATCGGCGACACCCTCAGCCAGACGACAGAATTTCAGCGATGAACCGGCGACCAGAGTGTCGATCACGTGAACGCCCATTTCCGATGCCTTGACCAATTCCTGGGCGGCATGGGATCGGCTGATCGTCATCACGGCGCCGGCCGGCGGCACGTGCCGCGCAGCAATGGGCTGGCGCGGCTGATCGCCAAGGCGGCGCCAGGCCTGTCTTCCATCGGTGCTATAGGTCTGGCCGAGCACCGGCACATGCACCACGCCGAAACTCGGCTGGCCGTTTTCAATAAGCGCGATATTGACGGTGAACTCGCCATTGCGGGCGATGAATTCCTTAGTGCCGTCCAGCGGATCGACCAACCAGAAGCGCGCTGCGGCGGAAGCCGGCAGGCCGTTGGCCGCCGCATCCTCTTCGGCAATCACGGGGATGTCCGGGGTGAGACGCTGTAACGCCGCCGTGATGACTTTCTCGGCCGCCACATCAGCTTCGGTGACCGGCGAATGGTCTAGTTTGCGATCATGGGTAAAATCGCTGTTATAGATTTCCAGGATCACTGCGCCGGCGGCGATCGCCACCTGCTCCAATTCGGCCGCAAGGTCCCGATCGGGGGTGAGATTCGGGGCGATCTGCGCCGCGTCTGTCATCGTCGATCCAATCCTGTTGCCGCCCTGAAATCCAACGGCCTGCTGTCTGTTGAGCGCTGTCTATAGGCCCCAAGGCCAGGCCTGACAAGGTTTGCCGCGGCATGGACGATCTGCAGTTTTGGCGGCGGGCAGGAGGCTGCACGGCCGAGCGATGCTCAGGTGCCGGAACAGGACATGGCCTTGGTACAGGTGAGAATCTCAGTCTGCGGTTCGGCGCCATGCTAGCCCTGGACGGTGAGACTTTCCAACCCGGCATCCATTTCACAGGCGAGCCGTGTCAAACGGTTGAGAATCGGCGGCTGCAACCAGTCGAACCCACCCTGCGTCGCCGACAGCAGGTCCAGCAGCTTTTGCCGCCGATCATGGCTGCGGATCGGTCTCGGCCGGCCGCGGAAATCAGGGGACAGCCAGTTATTGGCGATAACGCCTCCGCCCTCATGCAGAATCCCATCGGTTTCGCGACGCTCGATGATGCAGCCTTCTCCCGGACGAAGGCCGGTCAGGGTGAAAAGGACCGGCGCACGCAAAACGCTATGGCGCCATCGCGGTCAGCAAGCCGACGAAACCCGGCCAGGTGACATTGAGACCAGGTGACATTGAGATAGGGGCCATGTGACGTCTGATGACGCCCCACGACGACCGCACCGCCTAGCCGCAACGGCCAATCGAGGGTGCGGTAGAGCGCCATGCCAGCGCCACCGGGGCGTGGGTGATAGCCGGTGGTGCAGGCCCATTCGTAATTGAGGTTGAGCACATAGGCCTCCCGGCATCGGCGGTAGGGTCGTGATTCTGTCAACGTCACGCCGATAGGGACTGGCCGAGCGGTTAAGCCATGATCGTGACAGGCGGTCCGCCATCGCCAGCAGGATTGGTGGAAAGACTTCATGGGCGATCGCGAGGATGGGCGGTAAAGCACTGGCCATGATCTCGGCCAGCTGCACCGGTCCTGCCGGCGCATCGATGAGCGGAATTTCGGCGAGTGTCGTAGCGGTCTGCTGGTTGTCGCCGATCGTCATGCCCGTTTCGCGAGATAGGCGTCCACCAAATCGATCAACCGGTCGCGGCCGAAGCTGGGATCATGTCCGGCATGGACCACTTGCACAGGCAGGTCGCGCAACCGCGTCATGGTGCGGATATAGGTGGGAATATGGGCGCCACCGATCTCGTCCAGCAGGGGGCCGTCATAGATGGCGTCGCCGGAGAATAAGGTACCGGTTGCCGCTTCCCATAACCCGATGCTGCCAGGTGAATGCCCTGGCAGATGCAGCACCTCAAACTGGCGATCGCCAAGATCGACGACATCGCCTTCCTCGACGATTTCGGTCACGGTTGCCGGCTTGACGCCATAGCTCTCCATATCATAGTTGGCATGGGGCAAAGCGGTGATCAAATCACCGTCGATCGGATAGCCGGCAACGCTGTATTTGCGGATGCGGTCGGCACCAATCACCGAAGCGAGCAGGGTGCCCTGCTCGGTCGGGGTCCGCAGGTTCTCTGCTTCCAGTTGATGCACCAAGGTATGCTCGAATTCGTGATGGCCGCCAATATGATCGGCATGCGTATGGGTGGCAACGGCCGTTACTTTCTTATCAAGGAGATGTTCCGCTGCTTGCCGCAGGCTGGCAATGCCCATACCGGTATCGATCATCAGATCGCGATCGCGACCGCGCACATGCCAGATATTGCAGCGCATGAGTGGCACCACATGCGGCTCGTACAACAACGTGATGTCGTCACTGATGCGGGAAATTTCGAACCAACGATCTGCGATCGGCAGCATGTGTCTTCACCGTCCGGCAAAATTGGGATTGCGCTTTGCGAGGAAGGCCTGAATACCTTCCTGGAAGTCTTCGGTTTCAGCGGCAATCGGCTGCAATTCCGCTTCGGTTGCCAATTGTTGCTCCAGCGAATGATGGCCGCTGGCATTCAAGGCTTGTTTCATGAGGGCCAAAGCGGCCGTAGGGGCCATGGCAAGGCGCGCCGCCAGGTCGTCGATTGTTGCTGTAAAATCGGCGTCCGGCACGGCTTGCCAGATCAATCCCCAATCGGCGGCCTTGCGAGCATCCAAGGTATCGCCCAGCAGGGCCAGTCCCAAAGCGCGGGCATGGCCGACCAGCCGCGGCAGGAAATAGGTGCCGCCGGCATCCGGAATGAGGCCGATGCGACAGAAGGCCTGGACGAAGCTGGCACTGTCGCAGGCGACAACCAGATCGCAGGCCAATGCCAGATTGGCACCTGCCCCGGCGGCGATACCATTCACTGCCGCAATCACGGGCACTTTCAGATTGCGGATCTGGCGGATGACGGGATTGTAATGACGCTCGATGACATTGCGGACCGCGCGACCATCGCCAATGGCGCCCGCCTGCCGCAGATCCTGACCGGCACAGAAGCCGCGGCCGGCACCGGTGATGACGAGAACGCGCAGGTCATCATCAGCGGCGAGGTCGGAAAGCGCATCGCCAAGCTCACTGAGCATGTCGATGGTCAAACTGTTGAGCTTGTCGGGTCGATTGAGTGTCAGCGTCAGAATATTGTCACGGCGGTTCAACAGGATCAGTTGGTCAGTCATGCGGGATCGGCTCCGGTTCGGGACATTCCAGCCATTGATGACCATAGCCAGAACGATCATTTCGAAGCGATAATGCCACAGACACATTGGCGGGGCAGAACTTTCTTTCGCACTTAAGAGCGATGCGACCATGCGGGAACTGTCAAGCCGGGAAAGGGTTGCAAGAATGAAATCGAGCTTTGTCGAGCCCAGCAAATATGGCTTGGCGGCGGCGGGTGTCAGCGGTGCCATGGGCGTCGGATTCGGGGCCTTTGCCGCGCATGGCCTCAGTCAGCTGGGCAACCCCCAGATCGTCGACTGGATCAAGACCGGTGCCAGTTACCAATTATGGCATGCGGTAGCCCTGCTCGGCCTGGTCGGTATGGCACACCGATTGCCGTCACGCTGGGTAATGCGCCTCATCAACTGCTTCTTCTGGGGGCCGCTGATTTTTGCCGGTAGTCTCTACGCGCTGGCTTTGCTGCAATGGCATTGGCTGGGGGCCGTTACACCGATCGGCGGTGTGCTGATGATCCTCGGCTGGGTCATGCTTGGCATTCTCGGATGGCGCCAGACCGGTTTGAGCGGAGAGGGCGGGCGATGACGCGAACGGCACTGATCACTCATGAAGCCTGCCTCCAGCATGATACGGGCCGCGGTCATCCGGAGCGAATCGATCGGCTGCGCGTCGTCTTGCAGGCGCTGGCGGCGGTGGAATTCGCTGGATTGCGACACATCGAAGCGCCGCAGGCGACGCGCGCCGCCATCGAACGCATCCATCACCCGGATTATGTCGACAGCGTGTTTGCCGCGATTCCGCAGCAGGGCCATGCCATGTTGGATGGCGATACCACGGTCTCGCCCGGCTCCGGAGAAGCGGCATTGCATGCGGCCGGTGCCGTTATCGCCGCGGTCGATCTGGTTGCCGCCGGTGAAATCGATACCGGCTTTTGCGCCGTGCGTCCACCGGGACATCATGCCGAGGCCGATCGTGCCATGGGGTTCTGTCTCTTCAACAACGTGGCGATCGGTGCTGCCCATGCGCGGGCGGTGCATGGCTGGCAGCGCGTCGCGGTGATGGATTTTGACGTGCATCATGGTAATGGCACGCAGCATAGTTTCGCCGCCGATGCCGATTTCCTCTATGCCTCAACCCATCAAATGCCACTTTATCCCGGCACTGGCGCGCGGTCGGAACGCGGTGTCGGCAACATTTGCAATGCACCCTTGCCGCCGGGGGCCGGTTCAACCGAATTCCGCGCGGCAATGACGGGGCGCATCCTGCCTGCAATCGAAGCCTTTCGGCCGGATCTCATTATCATTTCAGCCGGGTTCGATGCCCATCAGGCTGATCCGCTGGCCAATCTGGCGCTGGAAACCGCTGATTTCGGTTGGGCGACGACCGAGTTGCTGTCTCTCGCCAAACGCTGCTGTCATGGCCGCCTGATTTCCAGTCTGGAAGGTGGATACGATCTGGAGGCCCTGGCCGAGAGTGCGGCTGCCCATGTCATGGCCCTCGTGCACGGCTAGGCAGTAAAAGTTATCCACAGGCCGAATTGGGCCAGAAAATGAGGGTGGGGCGGTACTTGCTGCCGCCGATCCGGCCGATTAAGATGCGCCACGATTGCGATGCCGCCGCATGGCCCGGAAGTTCTCTGACGAGGCGCCCCCGGATCTACGCGCGGCTGATTTGTTTTAGGGTATGAGCAATGGCCGATAGTGAAAAGTCCGGGGATGCCAAATCAGGCGGCAAGCTGCCGACGGATATTGCCAATCTCAGCTTCGAGGAGGCCTTGGCCGAATTGCAGGATTTGGTGAAACGGCTGGAGCGGGGCGATAACAAGCTCGATGACGCCATCCGCTCCTATGAGCGCGGCGCGCTCTTGAAGCGACATTGCGAAGCCAAATTGCGCGAAGCGCAACTGAAGGTAGATAAGATCGTGCTGGGTCCCGATGGCGCCGTTGCCACCGAGCCGGCCAACCTGGACTGATGTTTCTGATTGGGGTTATTCGTGTCGATCGAACTTGCTTTGAATGAGGCCGCTGCCTCGGTCAATCGCCTGCTGAGCGATTTGCTGCCGCCGGTGGATGGCGCGGAAAATCGTGTTGTCGAAGCCATGCGTTATACGACCATGGCTGGGGGCAAACGCATTCGTCCCTATCTGCTGCTGCATTCTGCGGCTTTGTTCGATGTCTATCCGGAATATGCCCTGCGGGCGGCGGCGGCGATCGAGATGCTGCATTGCTACAGCCTGGTGCATGACGATCTGCCGGCCATGGATAACAGCGATCTGCGGCGGGGCAGACCGACCGCACATAAGGCGTTTGACGAGGCAACGGCGATCCTCGCTGGCGATGGCCTGCTGACCATGGCCTTCGAGGTGCTGGCTGATCCCCGAACCCATCCCGATGGCCAGGTGCGGGCCGATCTGGTCCTCGCTCTGGCCAAGGCCGGCGGTGCCGCCGGCATGGTCGGCGGTCAGATGATCGATCTTTGGGCCGAGAAGAATGAACTCGATATCGGCGCCATCACCCGGCTGCAACGCTTGAAGACCGGTGCCATCATCGCATTCTCCTGTGAAGCAGGCGGGATTCTGGGCCATGCCTCGACGGCCGAGCGCCACGCGCTGATTTCCTATGCGCACGACCTCGGTCTTGCCTTCCAGATCGTCGATGATCTGCTCGATACCGAAGGCGATGCCGCCACCACCGGCAAGCCGGTCGGTGCCGATGCCAAGGCCGGCAAGGCGACTTTCGTGTCGATTCTGGGCATCGAACGGGCGCGTTCCCAGTCCCAGCTGCTCGGCGAGCAGGCCAATGGCCATCTCGATATTTTCGGCGCCAAGGCCGATCCCCTGCGTTGGATGACGGAATTCGTCCTGACGCGCAAAAACTGATACGAGGATCCGATGGCCGATACGGCCCAGCCAGACCGGGATCCCGCGGATCGCCGGTCGAGCTGGCGCCGCGGCACCCGGATCGAAGAAGCTCTCGCCACATTGAAGCTCTCCAGTCCAATTGCCGCCGGTCTGCTGGCGGAAATGGGCATGGGTGTTGCCGACTATGTCATGGCGGGCAAGCTTGGCGCCGATCGTTTGGCCGCGGCCGGACTTGGCGCCCAGATGCTGTTCACCTTTCAGTTGCTGCCGATGGGAGCGCTGGGCAGTGTCAGCGCACTGGGCGCCCAAGCCCATGGTGCCGATGACCCGGCACAGGTCAGTCGCGTGGTGCGCCAGGGCTTGCGCTTTGCCCTGGCATTGGCCCTGCCGATCAGCATCATCGCCATCGTGGTGCCGCTCTTGCTGCGTCAGTCTGGCCATTATGCTCCCGTTGTCATCAATCAGGTGGTCGCTCTGGCGGCATTTGGCCTGCCATCGATTCCGGCGGTGCTGCTCTTCACCGTGTTGCGCAATTATGTGACTGTCCTGTCGCGTCCGATGGTGGCGACCATCACCGCGCTGCTGGCCTTGCCTTTGACGATCCTTGGCAACTACATCACCATGTATGGGCATTTCGGTTGCCCGCAAATGGGGGTAGCGGGGATCGGCCTGACCATGACCATCGTGCAATGGTTCCAGGTGCTGGTGATTGCCGCCTATATCAAGCGCCAGCCTTTGCTGCACCGCTATCAGGTGTTTCGTGATCTTTTCACACACGACCGGGCGGTCTTTGCCGATCTCTGGCGGGTCGGTTGGCCGATTGCCGCCGGCTATACCTTCGAATCCGGTATGTTCATGACCTCGACGGTGCTGATCGGCGAATTTGGTGTCGCCACATTGGCGGCGCATAACGCAGTCCTTAATCTGTCGTCGATCAGCTTCATGATCCCTTATGCGATCAGCCAGGCGGCGACCGTCCGGGTTGGCTATGCGATCGGTGCCGAAGCGCCGGCAGCGGCGCGGCGGGCCGGCTATACCGGCATTGTCCTTGGCTTGGCTTGGATGCTGTGCATGGCCTCGGTCCTGACCTTGATGCCGCGGCCACTGCTGGGTTTCTATATGGATGTGAACGCGCCGGAGAATGTCGATGCGGTGACCGTCGCCTTGACCCTGCTGCCGATCGCTGCCTTGTTCCAATTGGTGGATGGTTTGCAGGTGACTACGATCGGCGCCCTGCGCGGCCTCAAGGATACGCATCTGGGTTTTGCCGGACCAGGCCTGTGGTGGGGCCTGGCCGTTGGCCTGGTGGTTTCGGCAACCTTGCTGGTGCTGCGATGGAAGCAGATGGCGGACAGGTACGTCGCCAGCGCCGTCTTGCCGGCCTTGCAAATTGCAGGGAGCTGAGCTGCGGCAATGGCCAAGGAACGCGTTGACAAACTGCTGGTCGATCGCGGCCTGGTAGAGAGCCGGGCCAAGGCGCAGGCCTTGATCATGGCGGGTCTGGTCTATGTCGGGACCCAGCGGATCGACAAGCCAGGACAGACACTGGCTGCCGATTGCGACTTGATTTTGAAGGGACAGGACCATCCCTGGGTGTCGCGCGGCGGCATGAAGCTGGCAAAGGCGCTGGAGCATTTCGCGATCGATCCACGGGGCATGGTGGCGGCGGATATCGGCGCCTCGACCGGCGGCTTCACCGATGTTCTGCTGAGCAAAGACGTGGCCAAGGTCTATGCCGTCGACGTCGGTCATGGTCAGCTGGCCTGGAAACTGCGCCAAGATCCTCGTGTGCAGGTGCTGGAAAAGTCCAATGCGCGCCATCTCAGCGGCGCGGAAATTCCCGAGACGCTGGACCTCGTCGTCTGCGATGCAAGCTTCATCGGTCTGCAGACCGTGCTGCCGGCGGCCTTGGCCCTGACCAAGCCCGCGGCCCTGGCGGTCGCTTTGATCAAGCCGCAATTTGAAGTGGGACCCGGTCAGGTCGGCAAAGGCGGCGTGGTACGTGATGAAGCCCTGCACCAGGCGGTGGTGGAATGCATCACCGCCTGGTTCAATGGCCTGCCGGGCTGGGCCGTCATCGGTGTCACCGAAAGCCCCATTCTCGGCCCCGAGGGTAATAAGGAATTCCTTATCGCAGTGCGCCGTTCACCAGCAGCGGCGGCATAGCAACTTCCGGCATCTGGTGATCGAAGCCACGGCCATTGACGAGATCGCTGCTGAAGCCGAACCGGGTCAGCCATGGCTGTAGGAAATCGGTGGCGATACTGCCATCGGTCGCCCCGCCGCGGATCAGATGCGAGAGGAAGCGGCCAGCCTGCTGCTTGTCGGAGGGATAGGGGACCATGGCCACGTTCTCGTCCGGCTTAAGGCCGGCTTCCTGCTTGGCGAGATCGATGGCAACCGACCAGCCACCCAAAGCGTCCACCAGGCCGCGCTCCTTGGCATCCTTGCCGGTCCAGATCTGGCCTTGCGCGATCTGCTCAGTCTTGGCAGCGTCGAGATGCCGGCCACTGGCAACCTTGCCGGTGAAATCGGCATAGATCACATCGAGATTGTGCTGCAGGTTCTGCCATTCCCCAGGTGAGAAATCGCGGAGCGCACTATCCATATCGGCCTGCGCCCCGGCTGAGATGCCACCGATACCGACCGACAGATTCTTCAACAATCCGTCGACAACAATCTTGCCACCGAACACACCGATCGAGCCGGTGATGGTGCCGGGTTCGGCGACGATCTTGTTGGCCGGGGCGGCGACAAAATAGCCACCGGAGGCAGCGACACCGCTCATTGAGACGATCACCGGAATATTGGCGGCGCGGGCGCGACTGACGGCGCGCCAGATGGTATCGGCCGCAGTATAGGACCCGCCGGGCGAATCGATCCGCAGGATGATCGCCGAGACATGATCGGCAATCGCATCGTCAAAAGCGTCGCGCAACGTATCGGCGCCCATCGTCACCGAACCGCGGAAGGGATCGGCCTCGCTGGGTGCCAGGATCACGGGGCCGGTGCCATAGATCGTGGCGATCTTGCCTTGGATCTGGCTCGGTCGCGGCAGATGCCTGGCATAGGTCGACAGGCTGACGCTCTCACCTTGATCGGCATTACTCAGAATGTCCGGATCGATGGCATCGCGATAGGCCAGACGATCGACCAGGCCGAGCTGTTTGCCGTCATCGGCGGACAAAGGGGCCCGATCAATCGCTTGTTTGACGACCTGTGGATCGAGCTTACGGTCACGCGCAACACCATCCACCACCTGGGCCAGCCATGAATCCGCCAATTGCTGCATGTTCTGACGTTGCGGATCAGGCATGGATGATTGCGTGAAGGTATTGACGGCACCCTTGAATTCTTTGCGCTGGCCCATGCGGGCGGTGATGCCAAGACGATCGAAGGTACCCTTCAGGAACGGCGTTTCCAGATGAAAGCCGGTCAGGCGCAGATCGCCGGAAGGTTGCAGGGTGATCTTGTCGGCAGCGCTGGCGAGATAATAATGCAATGTGCCATCGCCGCCCTCGCCGAAGGATTCGGCAAAGGCCTCCACCTTCTTGCCACTCTTGCGGAAGGCCAGGATGGCATCGCGCAGTTCCTGGACCTGGGCCATATTGAGCTTACCGCGGCCGAGATACAGGACGACATTATTGACGCGCGGATCATGGGCAGCGGCATCCAGCCCGCGGACGATATCGGGCATTACCAGGCTGTGGTTGAAGTCGAAGGGCAGGCTGCTCGGCTGCTCGGTGACGCCATCAGCGAGGTCGAGGGTCAAGGTGGCGTGGGCCGGCATTTTGGGTGGTGTGACGGCAAAATGCCGCAGGGCAAGGCCGCTGCCGACCACTGCCACGATCAGCAGGGCGCCGATACCGGCACAAAGCCACAAGACAAGCTTGCCGAGAAACTTTATGACTGACATGTCACACACGACTCCTCGTTGATAATGTTGTCCGCATGATAGCCGATCGCCCGAACCCTGTCTGTCGTCCCGCGTTATTTGGCGGGAACCTGTCATGAGTCGCCCGAATAGCCCGGGCAAGCCCCCGCAGCGCACAACATCGCCGGCGCGGCAGCCTAGACCAGATGGGAATGGCAAAGCAGGCCAGCAAGCCGATCCTGTCGAAATCGTGATCGATCATCTGGGGAGCCAGGGTGATGGTATCGCCGATTGGCACGGCGAGAAACTCTATGTGCCCTTTGCGCTGTCCGGCGAGCGAGTCAGTGTCACCGTCGGACCGCATCAGGGTGATGGCCGGCGAGCGCGAGTGCGGCAGGTCCTGGAGCCGGCCGCCAGCCGTGTTGCACCACCCTGCCAGCATTTCGGCAGCTGTGGTGGTTGCGCGCTGCAGCATCTGGAAATGACGCAATATTGGCAATGGAAGGCCGACAGCGTCCTGACCACATTGGCGCAACGCGGCATTGAGCCCACTACTGCACCGAGCCTGGTGTTCGTGCCGGCGGGGACGCGCCGACGCGCCGCCTTCGCGGTGACCGGCGGTCGCGGTACTTGTCAGGTCGGCTTTCATCGTGCCGCCAGCCACGAGATTATCAATCTGCAGCAGTGCGAGATCCTGACGCCAGCATTGTTTTCTTTTTTGCAAACCTTGCGCGATATCGTTGGCAAGGCGGTCAATGCGGGCGAGACCTGGGATGTCCTGGCGACCGACTGCGAGAATGGGATCGATGTGTTGATCACCAGCAAATCGCCGCCGCGCAACGCCCAGCGTTTCGCGCTCGCCGATCTCGCCCAGGCCGGGATTGATGCCGGGGCTGGCAAGACGACGGACATCGCCCGGATCTCCTGGCTGGTCGATAAACGCAATGCGGTGCCCGAACCGATCGCCCAACAGCGCCTGCCGCAAATCCGTCTTGGTGATGTTGCTGTTGATCTGCCGCAGCAATCCTTCCTGCAACCAAGCCAGGCGGGCGAACAGGCGCTGCAACAGGCGGTGGTGGCAGGCGTCGGTGCGGCACGGGTGGTTGCCGATCTCTATGCCGGCTGCGGCACCTTCACTTTTCCGCTCGGTAAAACGGCCCGGGTGATTGCCGTTGAAGGTGCCAAGCCGGCAGTTGCGGCACTCAATCATGCGGCACGACGGGCCTTGGTCAGCGATCGCATCACGGCTACAGCCCAAGATCTTGATGATGCGCCGCTGATGCCAGAGCAATTGAAGAAGATTGAGGCGGTCGTGTTCGATCCACCGCGGGCAGGGGCGAGGTCGCAAGCCGAGCAGATCGCCAAATCGGTGGTGCCGGTCGCGGTTGGCGTTTCCTGCAATCCGGCGACCTTTGCGCGCGATGCCCGGCTGCTGATCGATGGCGGCTATCGCCTGACCGATCTCACCATTGTCGACCAGTTCATCTGGTCCGCGCATATGGAACTGGTGGCGCGATTTACGCGCTAAAGCCCGAAGCCGTCTGTGAGAATGCGCTGCAGCAGCGGACGGGCGGCTTCTGCTTCCATGTCGTCGGCGAGATTGCATTCCGTGATCGAGGCGCCGGCCAAGATAAAGGCCCGACGGAGATCGGCCAGTAAGCGGCACAGCTGACCGAGCGCGAGGCCGGCCTGTGCCGGCACGCCGACATAGGGGAAGGCCGCTGGATCGAGTGCATCGAGATCGAGATGCAGATGGACGCGGCTGAGGCCACGTGCCTTGATCGCCGCAATCAAGCGCTCAGACGTTTCACCCACCGGCAGGTTGAAGATGTTCATTCGGGCCATGTCGTCGATCTCGGCGGGATCGCAATCGCGCACGGCGGCATAGAAGACCTGATTGGCACGATAGGGGCGTTTGACATGACGCAGCAGGGCCGCCGGTCCATCACCCATCAGACTGCGCACCACCATGCCGTGGAAATGCCCGCTCGGCGAGATCGACGGACTGTTGAGATCGGCATGACCATCGATCCAGATCAGGGCCGCATCTTCCACCGCATTGGCGGCAGCGGCGTTGATGAGATCGACCGAGCAATCGCCACCAATGGTCAGCACCGGGTCGGAGAGAGGTGCGCGCAGGACAGCGGCCTGATCGGCATTGGCGGCCAGTAGGTCGAGGGCCTTGACCCGGTCCTGCCAGACCAGGGCACCGTCTTCATCTGGGCAATCGACGACATGGCGGTGGAGTGATGCCGGCAGCAGATCGCGCAGGCAGGCAATCCCGGCCAGATAGCCGATGCGCCTGCCGGCACCCTGCCATTGCGGGATGATCAATGCATCCGAAAATGTCGCCATGTCAGAGGCCGCATTGCGCGCGATGACGCAGCAGATGGTCGGCCAGAACCAGCGCCATCATGGCTTCGCCAACCGGCACCGCCCGGATGCCGACGCAAGGATCATGACGGCCGGTGGTCGAGACCTCGACATCATGGCCCGCGGTATCGACACTGCGGCGCGGTGTCAGAATCGAGGAGGTTGGCTTGACGGCAAAGCGCACGACGACATCCTGACCGGTGGAGATGCCACCGAGCACGCCGCCAGCACTGTTGGAAAGAAACTGGACACGGTTCGACTTGGCGTCATTGGCGAGATCATTGCCATTGGAGATGCGCATCTCATCGGCATTTTCTTCACCGCTAAGGGCAGCCGCCGCAAAACCAGCGCCGATCTCGACACCCTTCACCGCGTTGATGCTCATCATCGCCGAAGCGAGATCGGCATCGAGCTTGCCATAAACGGGCGCACCGAGGCCGACCGGCACGTTGCTGGCCACCACTTCGACGATGGCGCCGGTCGAGGAGCCGGATTTACGTACCTGATCGAGATAGCCCTCCCACTGCCCGGCCATCACAGGGTCGGGGCACCAGAAGGGGTTCTCCTCCGTCTGCGCCCAATCCCAGCGGGCCCGGTCGATTCCGAGCGAACCCATCTGGACCAGGGCGCCACGGATCTGCACGCCGCCGACAACCAGGTGATCGAGCACCAGTCGGGCAATGCCCGCCGCCGCGACGCGGGCCGCCGTTTCGCGAGCCGAGGAGCGACCGCCACCGCGATGATCGCGGATGCCGTATTTGGCCCAATAGGTGTAATCGGCGTGGCCCGGCCGGAACTGGTCCTTGATCTTGCCGTAATCCTTGCTGCGCTGATCCTCGTTGCGGATCATCAGCGAGATTGGCGTGCCAGTGCTCTTGCCCTCGAACACGCCGGAGAGAATTTCCACGTGATCCGGCTCACGGCGTTGCGTCACGAAACGCGACTGGCCGGGCTTGCGCTTGTCGAGCCAGGTCTGGATTGATGCCGCCTCGATGGCAATGCCGGGAGGTGTGCCGTCAACGACGCAGCCAAGCGCCGGGCCGTGACTCTCACCCCAGGTCGTCATCCGGAAGAGATGGCCGAAGCTGTTATGCGACATCTGCGCCCCGGCGCGGCCTAGCCGCGTTCGTTGAAGTTTTTCAGCATCTCGGCAAGCTCGCCGGCGGCATCGGTCCGCATCATGCCGACGACGTTATAGCCGCTATCGACATGGTGCAGTTCGCCAGTAACACCGCGCGACAGATCGCTCAACAGATAGAGGCCGGCACCGCCGACATCCTCGATGGTGACATTGCGCTTCAGCGGCGAGTTGAGCTCGTTCCAGCGCAGGATATGGCGGAAATCACCGATGCCGGAAGCAGCCAGGGTCTTGATCGGGCCGGCCGAGATGGCATTGACGCGGATATCCTGGTCACCGAGATCGGCCGCCAGATAGCGAACACTGCATTCCAAGGCTGCCTTGGCGACACCCATCACGTTGTAATGCGGCATCACCCGCTCGGCGCCGAAATAGGACAAGGTAATCAGGCTGCCACCCTTGGCCATCAGATGCCGCGCCCGTTCGCAGACCGCCGTGAACGAATAGCAGGAGATGTCCATGGTCAGGGCGAAGTTCTTGCGCGTGGTGTCGACATAGAGGCCCTTGAGCTCGTCCTTGTCGGAAAAGGCGATGGCATGGACGACGAAATCAAGCGAACCCCATGCCTTCTTCACCGCCTCAAAGGTCGCATCGATGCTGGCATCATCGGTGACGTCGCAAGGCAGGACCAGCTTGGCATTGACCGATTGCGCCAGGGGCTGGACGCGCTTTTGCAGCGCCTCGCCCTGGAAGGTGAAAGCCAGCTCCGCTCCGGCATCGGCGGCCGCCTTGGCGATGCCCCAGGCGATCGAGCGATCATTGGCGACGCCCATGATGAGGCCGCGTTTGCCGGCCAGCAGGCCGCTTGTTCCAGTCATCCTAAACCCCACAAACAAAACATCTAATTACAGCCTAAGCGAAACTGCGGGCATCCTAAACCATTAACTGTCGCGGTCAACGCGGGCTGGCCATACAGACCTATCTTTTGCACCAATATGCGTTCTGGATCAATTGGTTGCTGGCGCAATCGGATCGTCGACCATGGACCCTAGGAATTCAGCAGCTTGCTGCGCACGTCATAGGAATGGCGCTTAGCCCACTTTTCGATGGCGTCACGCAGATCCTGATCGGCTTCATCCGGCAGAACCACCGTGAAGCGGACATATTGATCGCCGCGCTGGTTGGTCTTGGGATTGAGGATGCCTTTGCCTTTGAGCCGCAATTGCGTGCCGCTATTGCTGTCGCGCGGCAGTTTCAGCGACACCTTGCCGTCGATCGTCGGCACGGTGATGGTGCCACCGAGAATGGCTTCCGGCAGCGTGACCGGGCAATCGATCGTGATATCGAAGCCATCGCGCTTGAAGACCGGATGATCGGCGACCAAAATCTCGACAAAAGCGTCGCCAGCGGTTGCGCCGCCAGCGCCCGCCAACCCCTGGCCCTTGAGCCGCAACGTCTGGCCGTTTTGCGTGCCGGCGGGAATCGCGACCTCAATGGTCTTGCCGTCGGTCAGGCTGATACGTTTCTTGGCGCCGAGGGCGGCCTCCAGAAAGGTCACTTCGGCCTGATAGGAAACATCGGCACCGCGCATGCGCATATTGGCACGCTGGCGATTGCCAAAGCCGAAGAAGTCGCGCAGCACATCCTCGGCGCCGCCCGCCTCGTCGTCCATGCCAAATTCGCGCGATCGTTTCGGGCCGCCGGCAGGGCCCCGTCGACCTTGAGAAAAGCCGCCAAAGCCACGCGGTTGGCCGCTTTCGTCGATTTCGCCACGGTCGTAACGCTGGCGCTTATCCGGATCGCTGAGAAAATCGTAGGCCGCCGTCACTTCCTTGAACTGCGTCTCTATCTTCTTATTGCCCGGATTGACGTCGGGATGCAGCTTTTTCGCCAGTTTGCGATAAGCCTTCTTGATCTCGTCGTCGGAAGCCCCGCGCGCTACGCCTAAAAGTTGATACGGATCGAGCATCGTTCCACCCACCTCACCGGAGATTAGTTAATCACAATTCCGGTCCCCTGCAAGGGGAGTGGGCTGTGCATGACAATTACTGCGGGACCGGTCTGACCCGGTTAGTTGACGACTTTCCAAGTGCCATCGGGCTGCCGGCAGGCAGTACCGGTGCCGGACTGGTTCTGGCCATTGGCCGTGACGCCCGTCTGATAAGTGCGGCAAGTGCCGCCGCTGGCCGTCTGCACGGTTTTGACCGGCGTGGTGTAGCCGCCGGTCTTGTTTTGCGGATTCGACCAGCTGCTGGTCTGACCGTCTGCATTGTGACTGAGGGCATAATTCGCGTTTTGGACGGCGTGCTGCTGGTCCTTTTGATCGAGGTAATTGCCAATGCGATT
>WNFM01031348.1_pt1 | contig 18759 bp, 17 predicted proteins | sample 5400271 | NCBI WGS metagenome assembly WNFM01 (sample SAMN13153352, study PRJNA577476) | soil metagenome | isolation source: 60 cm saprolite on Douglas fir-dominated hillslope | place: USA:California | collected 2013-09-17 | reverse complement strand
CGATTCCGCGATCGTCGGAAGATCCGGCATCGAAGGCAGGCGCTTTCCTCCCGTCACCGCCAGGCCCCTCAATTTTCCCGCCCTGATGTGAGGCAGGATAGCGACCACGCTGCTGAACATGAGCTGCACCCGGCCGCTCAAGAGGTCGGTGAGCGCGGGCGACAGCCCCTTGTAAGGCACGTGGACCATGTCCACTGCCGCCATGGAGCCGAACATCACCGCTGCGAGGTGGGACGAGCTGCCGCTGCCGTTCGAGGCGTAGTTAAGCTGCCCCGGCCTTGCGCGCGCGAGCGCGACAAAGGCCTTGAACGAATCGGCGGGAACGGAAGGGTGCACGACCAGCACGAGCGGCGCCGATGCGAGCAGCGCGACGGGCGCGAAGTCGCGGATCGGGTCGTAGGAAAGAGTGTCGTTCAAATTCGGATTCACGGCGTGGCTGCCGACGCCGCCGAGAAACAGCGTGTAGCCGTCGGGTGCGGCTTTCGCCGCGAGCTCTGCTCCCAGCACGCCTCCCGCCCCGGGCCGGTTGTCGATGACGAGCGGCTGGCCGAGGCTGCCGGAAATGTGTTTGCCGACCAGGCGCGCAACGTTGTCGTTCCCGCCTCCCGCGGCGAACGGAACGATGAGGCGGATCGGCCTCTCCGGATACTGAGCGAGCGCGGCGGCTGCGACCAGTGAGGCCGCGAGCGCTGGGACGATCCGGTTCATGCGGGATTTTCCTAGGGTGAAACGAGCGACGGGCGGTGCTTGAGCGCCTCGCGCTCGAATCCGGCGACGCGCTTGTATTTTTCCATGAGGGCTGCGAGCTCTTCCTCGCTCACCACGTCTTCGACGCGCTCGAACGGCTTGTCGCCGGTGCGCTCGTGCACCACGCGCAGGATGGTGTCGGGTGAGATCGAACGGCTTGCGAGCACGACCTCGTTCGCCGCTTTCAGCCTGGCGTCTTCATACCCCTTGAGGGCCGCGGCCGGATCGCGCTCGCGCGCAAGGCACCCGGCGAGCGTGCGCGCGTCGAGGATCCCTTGGGCCGCGCCGTTAGCGCCGCGCGGGTGCATCGGATGCGCCGCGTCGCCGACGAGCGTGACCCGCCCGAACGTCCAGCGCAATACCGGGTCGCGGTCGACCATTGGATACTCGAGCACGACCTCGGCGTTCCGGAGCATCTCCGCGACATCCAGCCACTCGAAGCGGAAACTCTCGAAGGTCGGCAGGAAATCGGCCAGGCTCCCGTTCAAATTCCAGTCCGCCCGAACGTTGCGAGGAGAGCGGAACTCGGCAGTCCAGGTGACGAGCCGGCGGCCCTGCGCGTCGAGCTCCTTGCCGATCGGATAGACGACGATCTTGCCGACGTCGAGCCAGCCGCACTGGACGAAGCTCTCGCCGCTGAGATAAGGCGGCCAGCGCGTCACTCCGCGCCACATGTTGATCCCCGTATATACCGGCGGCCCCTCGTCCGGGTAGAGCTGCCTGCGCACGGCGGAATGAACACCGTCGCAAGCGATCGCAACGCTGCCGCGCACCGCTTTCCCGCCCGCGAAGCGGACCGTGACGCCGCTCTCGCCCTGTTCTATCGCTTCGCAGCGATACCCCAGTGCGATGGCATCGGCGCCGAGCCGCTCCCTCACCGCCTCGACCAGGACCCGGTGCAGCTCGCCGCGGTGGATCGAAAACTGCGGCCAGGCGTAGCCCGCGTAGCGGCCGCGCGGCTCCTTGTAGACGAACTGCCCGAAGCGGTTGTAGAAGCACATCTCGCGCGTCAGGACCGCATGGCGCTCGAGACGCTCCGCGAGACCGAGCTCGGTCAGCTCGCGCACTGCGTGGGGGAGGAGGTTGATTCCGACCCCGAGCCATTTCAGTTGCGGCGCCGCTTCGTACACGTTGCACGCAATACCGACCTCGTGCAGGCTGAGCGCAAGGGTCAGGCCCGTCACCCCGCCGCCGATGATGAGAACGTCCCGGGCATTCTCCGATCGCACCTCGGAATGCTAGCATGCGATGTTCGAGGCTTTCATACGACAGGCTTTTCATACGACAAAACCATGCGCTACGCATTCCTGGTGCTGCTCGCCGCCCTCGTTCTGACGGCGGAGTTCGCGAGCGCGCAAGACTGGCCTTCACGCCCGGTCAGGATGATCGTGCCGCAGGCCGCGGGCGGCACGCCCGACATCGTCGCGCGCGTCGTTTCCGGGAGACTGTCGCAGGCGCTGGGCCAGCAGGTCCTCGTCGAGAACCGCGCCGGCAACGGAACCATAGGAGCGCAGGCGGCGGCGCGAGCGACGCCGGACGGCTACACCTACTTGTTCGCCCCGGCTTCAGTGCTCGTCATCAATCAGTACATGGCGAAGGTCCTTCCCTACAGCCCGGAGGACGACTTTGCGAGCGTCGCGATGGTAGGCTTGAGCCCGCTCGCGCTCATCGCGAGCCCGGAGCTGAACGTTCAATCGCTCGCGGAGCTCATCGCGCTCGCAAAGGCCCAGCCGGGCAAGCTCGCCTTCGCGAGCCCCGGCCAGAGAACGCTTCCCGGAATGCTCGGCGAAATGCTCAAGATTCGCGCCGGCATCGACCTGCTGCACGTCCCGTACAAGGGCGCGCAGGGCGTGCAGGACACGATCGCCGGCCGCACCCAGCTCACCACCCAGGGGATTCCGGCGATCGCCGCGGTCGTCCAGCGCGGGCAGCTCCGCGCGCTGGCGGTGAGCTCGCCCCGCCGCCTTCCGGAGCTGCCGGACGTGCCGACTTTTTCCGAGACCTTGCGTGGATTCGAGTTCAACGGCTGGTTCGCGGTGGTCGCGCCGACCGGGACGCCGCGCGAAGCGATCCAGCGCATGAATCTGGAATTCAACCGCGTCCTTCTAGACGGAGAGATGGAGCAGCGGCTGCGCGCGCTCGGCGTCTATACCGAGGGCACCGGCGCGCCCCAGGAGATCGACGCGTTCCTCAAGAGCGAGCGCGCGTTCTGGAGCCGCGTCGTGCGGGAACTGAAGATCGAGCCGGAGTAGCGCCCGAATCACGAGGCCCGGGCCGAGCGCCGCAAACGCCTTGAGAGGGACGGGATCAGTGGGGATCAAACAGCTCCTGGCCGGTCCGGATCATCCCGAGCGCGAGGCGCTTGCGCGCATTTTCTACGTCATCGCCATCGCCGTCGTCGCGTCGCTGGTCTTGGCAACGGTCAATAACTTTTTTTTCGGCCTGTCCCGCTTCCCGGTCGCCATACTCGCTGCCGCGGCGATCGTCGGCGCGTTGATCGCCGCCGTGCGCTTGGGCCATCTTCAGATCGCCAGCGCCTTGCTGCCGTGGGTGATGCTGGCGACGGTGGCGCATGTCCTGTGGACCCGCGACGGGCTGCACGACAACGGCGTCCTTTCAATCGCCGGGGTGCTCGTCATCGGCGGCGTCCTGTTGACGCGGCGCGCCATGATGATTTTCACCATGGCCACGCTGACGGTATTGGTCAGCGTCGGCTACGCCGAGATCGCCGGACTGCTGCACAACCGGCTGAGCGAATTCACCGACGTCCGGCATCTGGTCGGAATTTGCCTCGTTCTCGTCGTCATCGCGATCACTGTGCGCGTTATCGCGGAAAGCCTGTTCATCAGTCTGCGCCAGGCTCAGGAAAAAAGCGCTGCTCTCGGCGAATCCGAGGCGCGCCTGGCAAAGATGATCGAGGCGAGCCCGGAGGCAATCACGATCGGGAGAGTCGAGGACGGCAAGTTCATCGAGGCAAACCCGGCGTGCGCGCAGCTTTGCGGCTACACGCGCGAGGAGCTGATCGGCCGCAGTCCCCTGGAGCTGGGATTCTGGCCCGATCCGGAGGAGCGAGGGCGCTTCATCGCGGATCTGCGGCGGGACCAGGTGGTGCACGGGCGGGAATTGCGCCTGAGGCGCAAGGGCGGCGAGCTGCGGGACATCCTCGCTTCGGCGGCGATCATCGACCTCAAAGGCCGGAAATTCATCTTGTTCCAGGGGATGGACATCACCGAACGCAAGAGCGCGGAGAAGGCGCTCAGGGAGCACGAGGTGATGCTGCGGGAGCTGTCCGCGCATCACGACTCGGTGCGCGAAGGAGAGCGCGCCCATATCGCGCGCGAAATCCACGACGAGCTGGGCCAGGCCCTGACCGCGCTCAAGATGGACCTGTCCGTCCTGACGATCAAGTTCGGCGAAGCCGCGCCCCAGATCAGGGAACAGGTGCAGGAATTGAAGGGGCGGGTCGACGCCATCATCCAGGTCGTAAGGGACGTGGCGGCCGCCTTGCGGCCGGCTGCGCTCGACCTCGGCATCCTGGCGGGATTGGAATGGCTCGTCGAGGAGTTCCAGAAGCGAAGCGGAATCCGTTGCACGGTCAGCGTCGCGGAAAGCGACTTCGCTCTCGGCGAGGACCGGAGCATCGTGCTGTTCCGCATCGTGCAGGAATCGCTGACGAACGTCTCCCGGCACGCGAGCGCCGGCAACGTGGAGATCCTGCTCGATCACGACGCCGAGCGCATCCGGCTGGACGTCCAGGACGATGGAGTCGGGTTCGACGTGGAAGCGGCGCGCCGCAAGAAAACGTTCGGCTTGCTCGGGATGCAGGAGCGGGTGATCATGCTGCGCGGGGAGCTGAGTATCGCCAGCACGCCCGGACGCGGCACCCGTGTCTCCGTTTCCATGCCGATAGCGTAGCCCGTGAAAACGATCAGGATCCTCGTCGCCGATGACCACGCCGTCGTGCGGCGGGGCTTGAGGCACATACTGGACACGACGCCCGATCTCGGCATCGCGGACGAGGCCGCAAGCGGCGCGGAGGTCCTGGAGAAGCTGCGGGCCGGTTCGTTCGACGTCCTCTTGATGGATGTCAGCATGCCCGATACCGACGCGGTCGACCTGATCAAGCGCATCAAGGCGCAGCACCCCCGGATATCGGTGCTCGTTCACAGCATGCACGCGGAGGGCCCGGTCGCTTCGCGGATGCTGAAAGCGGGTGCGTCGGGCTACATCACCAAGGACAGCGAGCCCGAGCAGCTGCTTGCGGCCCTGCGAAAGGTCGCGGCGGGAGGAAGGTACATCGGTGCTGAACTCGCCGAGCAGCTCGCCTTCGGCAACGGGGCCGGCAGGCCGCTGCACGAGCTGCTCTCCGAACGGGAGAGCCAGGTATTCTTCCTGCTCGCCTCCGGCAAAAGCCTCAAGGCGATCGCGAAAGAACTCCACCTCAGTCCGAAGACGGCGAGCACCTACAAAACGAGAATCATGCAGAAGCTCAATTTGCAGTCCGACGCCGGGCTCATCCGCTACGCCCTCGCGAACCACCTGGTGAAGTAGCCGGGCCGCGGCCCGGGACCGGGGCCCTGCCTGTAGCTGACGTTTGCCGCACGGCTGCGGCGAAATGTAGGAATTTCCCTACGCGCGGGTGCGCCGATTCCCACGGGGAAGTAGGCGCGCGCTGATATTTTTTCCTTCCTGCCGCGATCACAATGCTCGCCCTAGAGGAAAAGATGATGAACGCCGCACCCCGCGCAACCCTACCCTCGATCCTGGTCGTCGAAGACCATCGATCCCTGCGGTTCAGCCTCGTGATCTGGCTTCAATGCCTGTTCCCGGGAAGTCTCGTCCAAGGCGTCGAATCCGGGGAGGAAGCGCTGGAGCATGCCCGCGCCGCCCGCCCGGACGTCGTGCTCATGGACATCAACCTTCCGGGCATCGACGGACTCGAGGTGACCCGTCGCATGAAGGCGCTGGCGCCGACCACGGCGGTGGTGATGCTCACCACGCACGACACTCCCGGTCATCGCCGCGCGGCCGCGAAAGCCGGCGCCGCGGAGTACATCGCGAAACGCGACATGGAAACGCTGCTCGAGGCGACCGTCCAAGGTCTCCTTCAGTCGCGCATCCGCTCATGACGCACGCCACCCTGCCGACGATCATGATACGACCCTCCTCGCTGCTGCGGCACCTCGCGCAGCTCCTGAAAAAATTCGCAGCCGCGCACGCCCGTTCGTCCAGCCCGCCCGCGCCCGCCGGGGAAAATGAGCGGCTCGAACTGCTGCGCCGCTGCGCGCTCGAGGGCTTGTGGGACTGGGATCTGTGCAACGACAAGGTCCACTACTCCTCCCGCTTCCGCGAGCTGCTGGGGTATTCCGCGGAAGAACCCTTGAACCGGTTCCAGCTCGCCTTTCATGCAGAGGACGCCGAGCGCATGAGGCAGTCGATGCGCCGCCTTTTCGAGAACCAGGCTCCGATCGACGAGGAATTCCGGTTGAAATGCAAGAACGGCAGCTACCGCTGGTTCCGCGGGCGCGGCCGCGCCGTCTGGGACGACCGCGGCAAGCCCCTGCGCTTCGCCGGATCGATCACCGACATAGGCGGCTACAAGGAGAACGAGCTGCGCCTGCTCTACCTCGCCGATCACGACGTGCTGACCGGTCTGCCCAACCGGCGCCTGTTCCTGCAGCGCCTCTGCCAGGGCATCTCCGGCGCGCGAGACTCCGGCCGCTCGCTCGCGGTTCTCTTCATCGATCTGGACCGGTTCAAGCAAATCAACGACGTCCTCGGGCACGACGCGGGCAACCAGGTCCTTTGCGAGGCGGCGAAACGCATTCGCGGCAGCGTGCGCGACGAGGACACCGTTTCGCGTCTCGGGGGCGACGAGTTCACCGTTCTCCTGGAAGGCGTCGAGGCGGAGTCGCGCGTTTCCGCGGTCGCGGACCGGGTCCGCTCGGAGCTCAATCGTCCCTTTGCGCTCGCGGAGCGCGAAGTCTACGTCTCGGCGAGCATCGGGATCGCCGTCTTTCCCCGCGACGGCGAGTCGGCCGAGGAGCTGCTGAAGCGCTCCGACGTGGCCATGTACCAGGCGAAGAAGCACGGCCGCGACAACCACCAGTTCTACTCCGCAGAGTCCGAGACCCGCATTTCCCGCGGGCTCGACATGGAGACCCGGCTGCGCCGCGCGCTCGAGTACGGCGAGCTCGAGGTTTACTACCAGCCGCAAGTCGGCTTCGCCAGCGGTGAAATCAACTCGGTAGAGGCGCTGCTCCGCTGGAACAATCCGGAGCTGGGCTGGGTTCCGCCTTCGCAGTTCATACCGCTTGCCGAAGAGACGGGGCTCATTCAACCGATCGGCGCGTGGGTATTGGAGACCGCCTGCGGGCAGGCCAGGACCTGGCAGGACGCCGGCCTCCGGCCCATCAAGATGTGCATCAACGTGTCCGCGCGGCAGCTCGACGTAAGGCTCGTCGAGACCGTCTCCCGGGTGCTCGCCCAGACCGCGATCGCGCCCGCGCGCCTCGAGCTGGAAATCACCGAGGGCGTCATGGTCGGCAAGGACCCCGACACCGAGGCCGTGCTCCAGGCGCTCCGCGCCCTGGGTCTCGGTTTCGCCATCGACGACTTCGGCACCGGCTATGCGACTTTCGACTATCTCAAGCGCTTCCCGGTGCGCACGCTGAAACTGGACGGTTCGTTCGTTCGCGGCGTATGCGACAGCAGCAACGACGTGGCTATCGTCGATGCGACCATCGCCCTGGCGCGAAGCTTCGGTCTGAGAGTCGTCGCCGAGGGCGTCGAGACCGCCGAGCAGCATGCGCGGCTCGGCGAACTCGGTTGCGACGACTGCCAGGGCTATCACACCTTCCGGCCGCTCCCGGCCGCGGCGGTGGAAAAACTTCTAGGCTCGAAGCATCGAGCTTTCCCAACAAACTGAAGGAGCCGTCATGCCAGTCAAGAAAATCCTGATCGTCGACGATTCACCCACCGACCGCCAATTCCTGCTGGAGAAGCTCTCCAAGCACGGCTACCAGTGCGTCACCGCCGAGAGCGGAGCCGAGGCCATCGCCAAGTCGAAGAGCGAGCAGCCGGACCTCGTTCTGATGGATGTCGTCATGCCCGGCACGAACGGATACGAGGCGACGCGCGCCATCGCCCGCGACGGCGCGACCCGGCACATCCCGGTGATCATCTGCACCGGAAGAAAGCAGGAGACCGACCGCCTCTGGGGGCTGCGTCAGGGCGCGATCGATTATCTGATGAAGCCGATCGACCACCGCGTGCTTCTGGAGAAAGTCGCGGCCCTGGCATGACACCCGAACCTGCCATGAACTATACGGTCCGCCCCGACGGCGATCTCCTCCGGGCCCATATATGGGGCAGAGAAACCGACAATCCTCCGTCTCACATTTGCAAGGCCATCCTCGAGGAAGGCCGGAAGCACGGGCTGAAACGCATCCTGGTCGAGCTGAATCAGAGGCGGCCGCTCTCTGTCGGGAGCCAGTACCTTCTGGTGGAAAAGCTGCCCGCGCTCGGGCTCACGCACGAGCACCGGATCGCACTCGTCCACAACACTCCCGGACTTTACAAGGCGAACGACATGATCGATCTCGTCGCCAGGAACCGCGGCATCAACGTGCGCAACTTTCCTGACGCACGCTCGGCGACCGAGTGGCTGCGCTCACCCGCTCTCTAGCCCCCGGCGGCGCGGGGCTTGACGTTCCAGCGGGCCGGACCCAGGATACGATTTCAGAACAACCACAGAGGGGATCCCCGTGCCACAACGCCGTTCCGCCGTGTATACGATGTTCATCGCCGCGTTCGCAATCTCGGCTAGCAGCACGGTTCTAGCGCAGCAAAAAGGCGGCAAGCACCACACGCTCGCCGCGACGCTCGAGACCGTGCAGTGGGGCTGGCTCGATCCGAACGAGCCGCCCAAGCTCAAGATCAACTCCGGCGACACGGTCTCGATCGAGACCATGATGCACGCGCACGACAAGGTGAAGCCCGGGATCACGATGGACGAGATCGTCCAGCTGCGCAAGGCCAATCCCGGCGGCGGACCGCATTCGATGACCGGGCCCATCTACGTCGAGGGCGCCGAGCCCGGCGACGTGCTCGAAGTGCGCATCCTCAAGATCGTGCCCAAGCCCTTCGCGGTGAACTTCAATCTTCCCGGCAGGGATTTCCCGACCATCGGCGCGCTCGCGCCCGAGATGCCCGACGGCTTCGTGCGCTTCATACCTCTCGATATGAAGAAGCGCACCGCCGAGTTCAAGCCGGGCATCACCCTCGACCTGCAGCCCTTCCCGGGCACGCTGGCCGTCGGCATCGACCCGAACGATCCCTCGCCGCGCAAGGGCGGCGTGAAGGACAATCCCATGGCGCCGGTCTCGACGCTGCGCCCTTGGAAGAACGGCTCGAACATGGACATCAACGAGCTTCAGGCAGGCTCGACCATCTTCTTCCCGGTGTTCCTGAAAGGCGGGCTCATCTGGACCGGCGACTCGCACTGCCGCCAGGGCAACGGCGAGGTAAACCTCACCGCGCTCGAGTGCTCCTTCAAGGAAATCAAGATCCAGCCGATCGTTCGCAAGGACATGAAGCTCGAGTGGCCTCGCATCGAGACGCGGACTCACTGGATCTCGGTCGGATTCGACGAGGACCTCAACAAGGCGATGGTAAACGCGGTGCGCGAGGCCGTGGATTTCCTCGCGGCGCAGAAAATGGTGCCGCTCACGCGCTACGAGGCCTACTCGCTCGTCTCGATGGTGGGCGATTGCCGCGTCTCGCAGGTGGTGGACGTGCGCAAGGGCGTGCACTGCATGATCCCGAAGTCGGTGTTCGCGAAGAAGTAAGTCAAGGGCCGGCAGTGCGCCGGTTCGCCGCACCGCCGCGACAGTTCATCGCCGCACGCGCGGAGCTCGTGCCGCCGTAAGACGGGAGCCGTTCCGCCTAGCCGGAGCGCCTGAGGCTCAAGGCGCCCGGGCCGAGCGCCCACAGCACGAGAAGCCCGCCCATGATGGCGACGTTCTTCATGAAATGAGCCATCGCTTCCTGTCCGGCCGCGGGATTGTGAAACACCAGGGTGACGGGAATCATCCAAAGCACCAGAAGCGCGGCGGCCCAGCGCGTGTTCCACCCGGCGATGATCGCCAGTGCAGCCCCGATCTCGATGACGATCGAAGCAATCAGCAGTACCTCGGGAAACGGCAGGCCGGCCTTGGTCATGTACCCCAGGGTACCGGCGTGATGCACGATCTTGTCGATTCCGGAGAGGAGGAAGATCAGCGCGAGGAGTATGCGGCCGGCGAGTGCAGCGAGGCTGCTCATGGGTGGGCTCCGTGGAGTGTGAGCGGGAATTGAAGCATACAATAGCGGGGCATTGCCGTGGAGAAATACCATGTTCGCATCGCCGCGGGAGATCGTGCGCAACAACGTAAAGGAGAAGCTCGCGCGCGGCGAGGTCGTTGCCTCCCTGACCGTGCGCCTGGTGCGCTCGATCGAGATCGCGCGAATCGCGAAGACCGCCGGCTTCGATTCCATCTACGTGGACGTCGAGCACTCGAGCCTTTCGCTCGAGACGACGAGCCAGATCTGCATCGCGGCGCTAGAGATCGGCGTCGCGCCTTTCGTGCGCGTGCCGAGCACCCGGCCCGAGCACGTGTCGCGGGCGCTGGACGGCGGGGCGCTCGGCGTGATCGCTCCGCACATCCGCTCGGCCGCGGAGGCGCGCGAGGTCGTCGCGTCGGCGAAATACCCTCCCTTAGGCGAGCGCTCCATGGGAGGCGCACTGCCGCACCTGCATTACCGCTCGTTTCCGGCCGCGGAGGCGAACGCCGCGATGAACGAGGCCACCATGGTCGTCGTGCAGTTCGAGACCGCCGACGCGATCGACAAGGCCGATGAGATCGCCGCGGTCGAGGGCGTGGACATGGTGCTGATGGGAACCAACGACCTCCTCGCCGATATCGGCCTCCCCGGGCAATACGAGCACGAGCGCGTGCGCGATGCCTACGCGCGCACGATCGCCGCCTGCAAGAAGCACGGCAAGCACGTCGGCGTGGGCGGTCTCGCGACGCGCCCCAAGCTCGTAGCGGAGTTCGTCAAGATGGGCGCGCGCTACGTTTCGACCGGCACCGACCTCGCGTTCCTGCTGGCCGAATCCACCGCGCGCGCGAAGCAGGTGTACGAGATCGCGCTGCGATGAGCGAACGCGTATTCGTCGAGCACGACGAGGCCGACGCCTTCGCGAAGGCGCTGCTCGCGGCGCACGGGGTGCCGAAGAAGGACGCCGCGACCATCGCCGCTTGCCTGGTGCGCGCCGACCTGCGCGGCGTGGAAACGCACGGCCTCACGCGCCTGCCGGGTTATCTCGAGCGCCTTCGCCGCGGACTCATCAACCCCAAGCCGAAGCTTTTCCCGAAACGCGTCGCGCCCGCGGCCGCCGCGCTCGACGGCCAGAACGGCTTCGGATTCGTGATCGGCACGCGCGCCATGACCGAAGCGATCTCGCTCGCCCGCAAATCGGGGATCGGGATCGCCTCGGCGCGGAGAAGCAACCACTTCGGCATGGCCGCGTCCTACGTGCTGCAGGCGCTCGACGCGGGCTTCGTTGCGCTCGTCTTTACCAACGCCTCGCGCGCCATGCCGCCCTGGGGCGGGCGCGAGGCGCTTCTCGGGACGAGCCCGCTCGCGGCGGGCGCCCCGGGCGGAAAGCTCGCGCCTTTCGTCCTCGACATGTCGCCCGCAGTCGCCGCGCGCGGCAAGATCCGGATCGCCGAGAAGCGCGGCGAGAAGATTCCCGTCGGCTACGCGCTCGACGCGGAAGGGCGCCCGACGACCGATCCGACGGAAGCCCTGAAGGGCGTGGTGCTGCCGATCGGAGGGCCGAAGGGATCGGGCCTTTCGATGCTGATGGACATCTTCGGGGGCGTCCTCTCGGGCGCGGCCTTTGCCGGTGAAGTCACCGATCAATACAAGGTGTTCGACCGGCCTCAGAACGTGGGACACTTCTTCCTTGCGATGAAGCCGGACCTGTTCGTGTCGAAGAAAGACTACCGCGTTCGCATGGACACGCTGGTCGAGCGCGTGCGTGCCTGCCCGAAGGCCGAAGGCTTCGACGAGATCCTGCTCCCCGGCGAGCTGGAGGCGCGCGAGGAGGAAAAGCGCGCGAGGAGCGGCATCCCGTACAGCGCCGCCGAGATCGATCCGCTGCAGAATGAGGCTGCGCGCGCCGGAGTTGCGAAGCTCGAGGTTTCGGTCAAGCCCCTGGATTCCTGAGCGGCCCGACATGAAGAGGATCTCGGCTGGGATCGTCGCACTGCTCGCCGTTTCGGCGAGCGCCTTCGCGTTCGCTCAAGCATTCCCCGCCAAGCCGGTGCGCGTCGTCGTCGCATTCCCGGCGGGCGGGGGCACCGACATCGTTGCGCGCCTGCTTGCACCGAAACTCACCGAAGCCTGGGGCCAGCAAGTGATCGTTGACAATCGCGCCGGGGCGAGCGGCGTGATCGGCACCGAGTTCGCCGCGCGCTCGGCGCCGGACGGCCACACGCTCTTCCTGGGAACGCTGGGCAACCTCGCGGTCAACCCGCACCTGATCGCAAAGATGCCCGTGGATCCCCTGCGCGATTTCGCTCCGGTCACTCAGGTCGTCGCGGTGCATTTCGTGATGGTCGCGCACCCCTCGCTGCCCGCCCGCAACGTCAACGAGCTGATCGCGCTCGCAAGATCGCGTCCCGGGGAAATCAATTATTCGTCCTCGGGCCCGGGCGGCGCGCCGCACCTCGCTGGCGAGCTCTTCAAGAGCATGGCGAAGGTGAATCTCGTTCACGTTCCGTACAAGGGCAGCTCGCCGAGCTTCCAGGATCTGCTAGGCGGGCAGGTGTCCCTCACCTGCGACAGCCTGGTGCAGGCCCTCCCATACATACGCGACAAGCGGCTCGTCGCGCTCGCGGTGCTCGGTGCTGCGCGCTCGCCGCTTCTCCCCGAGGTGCCGACCGTCGCCGAATCGCTTCCCGGTTACGAGCTCACCAACTGGTTCGGCCTGGTCGCGCCGGCGGCGGTTCCGCGCGCGACCGTCGGGAAGATCCACGCCGACGTGATCAAGGTGCTGCAGGACGCCGGGGTGTCGGAAAGACTTGCCGCGATGGGCGCGACCGCTGTCGGCAATACCCCCGAGCAGTTCGGCGCGGTGATGCGCGCGGATTCCGAAAAATGGGCGAAGCTGATCCGGGAAGCCGATATCCGGGCGGAGTGAAAATGGAAGCAATCAAGCTGGAGGACTACGAGATCGACGTCCTGATCCAGGGCTTCCCCGGCAGGATGGTCTGTCACGGGGGCCTGGGCTGGAGCACGATCGCGCTGATCCGGGGCCGCGGGCACGTCGCCCTCGTCGACGTCGGCAGCTTCAACATGAGGAAAGGCCTTATCGAGCAGCTCGCAAAGCGCGGCCTGGAACCCGCGGACGTGACCGACGTCATCCTGACGCATTCGCACTACGATCACTCGCTCAACTGGATCCTGTTCCGCCAGGCGCGAATCATCATCGGCGCGAGAGAGCTCGCCTGGTCGATGGCCGAGCCCTGGGGCGAGACGCCGGTGCCCGAGCTCTACATACGCGAGCTGGAAAACTGGCCTTCGCTGCACCCTGTCGCGGCCGGGCAGGAATGCATGCCGGGGCTGACGGCGCATGCCGCCCCCGGCCACACCCCCGGGCATCTCGTCTTCGTGCTCGAGGGAAAGGAGCGCGACGCGATCTTCACCGGCGACGCCGCGAAGAACCGCGCCGAGCTGCTCTCGCGCCGGGGCGAAGCCACCTACGACGCGGCGTTGAGCGCGGCTTCGATCGAGAGGATCTGGCAACTGTGGCGAAAACGGCCGGGAAGCGTCCTCGTCCCCGGCCACGACCTGCCGATGACGCAACGGGACGGGCACGTCGAATACATCGGCAAGCGCGAAGCCGCGCTCAAGGCGTGGTTCGGCGGGGACATCGAGACGACCACGCTGATCGAATTGGGCGTGCGCTGAAGGGCTGCCGTCGGCACGGAGGAGAGAATGTCACAGACGCTGAAGTCGACAACCCTGGTCCTGCTGCTCGCGCTCGTTGCGGCCGTCCTGTCTGCGACGAATGCAGCGGCGCAAGTCTACCCGAGCAAACCGGTGCGGATGGTCATCCCGTTTCCGCCCGGCGGCAGCAACGACGTGGTGGGGCGCATGATCGCCTTCCAGCTTTCCGAGCGGCTCGGCAAGCAAGTGGTCGCGGACAACCAAGGCGGCGCGGGCGGCATCATCGGCACCGAAGCGGTCGCACGATCGCTGCCCGACGGCCATACGCTGCTCCTCATCTCGGTCGCCCACGCGTTCGGCGCCTCGATGTACAAGCTGCCCTACGATCCGATCAACGCCTTTGCTCCGGTCGCTCTGCTCGGCACCGGGCCCGTGGTGCTCGCCGTCACCGCGAACCTGCCGGTCAACTCGCTGAAAGATCTCCTCGCGCTGGCGAAGGAAAAGCCCGGGCAGCTGAACTACGCCTCGGCAGGCGTCGGCAGCTTCCAGCACCTGGCGAGCTCGCTGTTCAAACTGCAATCGGGCCTGGACATCGTGCACATCCCGTTCAAGGGCGGGGGCCCGGCGATGATGGACGTGATCGCGGGCAACACCCAGATCGCGATCGGCTCGCTCATCCAGACGCTGCCCCACATCCGCTCGGGACGCTTGAAGCCGCTGGGCGTGGGCAGCGCCAAGCGCGTTCCCGCCCTGCCCGACGTGCCGACGATCTCGGAGGCCGGCGTGCCCGGCTACGAAGCCACCAACTGGTGGGGAATCGTCGCGCCCGCCGGCACGCCGCGTCCGGTCATCGAGCGGCTGCACAAGGAGCTTTCCGTGATTCTCGCTTCGTCCGAAACGAAGAAGCGTTTCGAGACCGAAGGCGGCGAAGCCGCGCAGATGAGCCCCGAGGAGTTCGGCCGCTTCATCGCCTCCGAGACGGAGAAATGGGCGAAGGTGGTCAAGGAAGCCGGCATCAAGCCGGAGTAGGAATCATTACCGGCTTCGCCCGCTTGCTCGCCGGCTGCTGCGCGGCGATCGCCTGTTCGCCCGGGCCGGCGGCGGCCCAGGAGCCCGCCACGGAACGGAGAGCTCCGCTCTCCGCGGAGTCCGTGCCTGCTTCGGCAGGGAAAATTCCGTCCTTCGCCGAGCTCGAGGCGGCCGGAGCCGTCATCGGCGAGGTGCGCGTCGACAGCGGCAACATCTTCGACCTCGCGGACGAGAAGGAAAACGCCTTCCTCTACCGTGCCGCGAACGCGTTGCACATTCAAACGCGGGCCTCGGTCGTCAGGCGCCAGTTGCTGTTCAAGCCCGGCGAGCGCGTCTCGGTCCGCCTCATCGAAGAGACGGAGCGCCTGATGCGGTCGAACCGGATTTTCTACGATGTCAGCATCGTGCCGGTCGGCTACCGCGACGGCGCGGTCGATATCGAAGTCAAGACGCGCGATACCTGGACGCTGCAGCCCGGGGCGAGCGCGAGCCGCGCGGGGGGCGTCAACAAGACCGGCTTGTCGTTGATCGACAGCAACGCGCTCGGCACCGGCGTTCTCCTCGGAGTCAACCGCTTCACCGATGCCGATCGCAGCGGAACCCAATACCAGGTCTCGCTGCCCCACGCCTTCGATGGCTGGACCGCGGTCGACTACTCGCACGCCGCGCTCAGCGACGGCCAGAGCAGCGCGTTGTCGATCGCCCGGCCGTTCTACGCCATGGACACGCGCTGGGCGGCCGGACTTTCGGCCTCCACGGACAACCGCGTCGACTCCGTATTCAGCAACGGGGTGAAGGTCGCCCAGTTTCGCCACAGGCAGGACAACGCGCAGGCGTTCGGAGGCTGGTCCGGGGGTCTGGTGGACCACTGGGTGCACCGCTATTCCGCTGGCTTCAGCTACTTGAAGGATACCTTCGATCTCGAACCCGACCTTCCCCCTCCCGCGCAACTTCCTCCGGATCAGACGCTGGCCGCTCCCTTTTTCCGCTACGAGCTCGTGGAGGACAATTACGAGAAGGTCAAGAACCGGGACCTGATCGAGCGTCCCGAGTACTTCGCGATGGGAACCCAAGCAAGCGCCCAGCTGGGCCGCGCGTTGACGGGCCTCGGCTCGACACAAAACCTCTGGCTCTACTCGGTGAGCGCGAGCGACGGCTTTCGGCTTCCGTCGAACCGGGTCCTGCTGGGCTCGGCCTCGGTCTCCGGCCAGACCGGTTACGCTCTGCTCGACAAGCAGCAGACGAGCGGCTCGATTCGATTCTATGGCCACTCGGACGACCGCACCCTGACCTTCGTTTCTCTCGCGGGCGACCTCCTCAGGGACCCCAACCTTGCCAACCAGCTGGTGCTGGGGGGCGACACCGGCTTGCGCGGATATCCGCGGAACTTCCAGACCGGCGACCGCCGCGTGCTGCTCAACCTGGAGGAACGCGTCTATACGGACTGGTACCCGTTCCGCCTGATCCGCGTGGGGGGCGCGGCGTTCTACGACTGGGGCCGGGCTTGGGGCGGCCCCGGTGAAAATCCCTCGAATGCGGGCTGGCTGAGCAACGTCGGCTTCGGCCTGCGCTTTCTGAGCACGCGCTCGGCCTTCGGGAACGTTCTGCACGTCGATCTTGCCTTCCCCCTGAACCGCGGTCCGAACATCAAGCCGTATCAGTTCCTGGTCACGAGCAAGCTCTCGCTTTGAGGCAAAGGCGCTCGCTCAGAACGAGCGCCCGAGACGCACGTACCCTTCGGTCCGGCCAGGCGCCTCGAATCCCTTGGCGACGCCGACGCGCAGCTGCGCGCCGAGAAGGTAGCCCGCGCGCGCTTCGTAGAGCAGCTCCATGCCTGCGCTCTTGTACCAGTGTCGCGGAGCGTCGTCCCAGGCGGCTCCCGCTTCGGTGAATACGCTCATCGAGATCCGGTTGACCCCCATCGGTGGAACCATGAAATGCCGGTCGACGTCGGAGATCGGAATCCGCCACTCCAGAGTGCCGAGGCTCGCGCGATGTCCGGTGAGCACCGGCTCGCCGTTCCGGTAGCCGCGCAGCGGAAACTCGCGCTGGTTGAGAACGGGCAGGAGAAACGCGTTCTCCGAAAAGAGAGGGCCTACGCCGCCCAATTGGATCGGCTCGGCCTGCGATTGCGAGTACGCCTGGTTCCAGCGCAGCGACACCACTGTCTTGCCGGCGGGCAGGTGGGCGCGCCAGTCGCCCCGGTAGAAATTGCCCGAGAACGCGCCGCCCAGTCCGTTCGAGGTCTCGGCGAAGAGGCGGAGGTTCTGCCCCTGGCTCGGGCCTTCCGAAAGGAGCTGCTCGCGGCGCGTATCCACTCCGGCGACCAGCCCCAGCACCCGCTCGTCGCGCGTTGCCGAGCTGCTGATGTCCACCTGATGGAAAATCTCCCGGTCGAGCGCGCCGCCGAGCCCCCAGTAGTAACGCGTGTTGTAAGACAGGTTGCGCCACAGCGATACCCACTGCGCCGTTTCATTGATCGTGTAGGCTTTGACGTCGTTGGTAGAGGAATCGCTCGCCCTGACCGTCATCCAGCGGTTGAGAAGCAGGCCGTGCCGATTGTCGTAAACATAGGTGGCGCTCCCCAGCGCCTGGTGCTGCGTGAACTCGAACAGCGGTGCGAGCGTGTACCGGTGCAGTCCCAGCGCGTCCTGGCCGTCGGTCGCCAAGCCCAGCGCGACTGCGCCGTCCGCGGCGTAGCCGTCCGGCAGCCAGTAGCGCGGCCGCAGCGAAGACCACGCGGAATAAGGCCGTTCCCCGCCGGGGGACGGCGCGCGCTCAGGCGGCGCGGCCGACGGCCCGGTCCCCGCCTCGGCCTGGCGAACTTCGAGCGGCGCATCCGGGAGGCTCCGCACGCGCAGCACGTCGCCGTCGGCTTCGATCGTCGTCACCAGAATTTCGCCGCCGACCGGCGCGCTGATTTCCTTGACGCCGTTGCGCGCTTCGGTCCAGCGCGCGAGGCTGCGATCGCCGCCGCGCCACGACCAGACGTTGTCCACGTTGCCGTAGTCGGCGACGAAATAGAGCTCGTCGTCGGAGTCGCCGAAGCGCGGCGAGTGCTTGACCGCCCGGTCGGAGACGAGGGTCGTTGACCTGCCCTCGGCGATTTGCACGAGCGACCAGCGCTCGTTACGCAGGCTCGTCACGACCACGGTCCCGGCCTTGGCGGCGAGCCCGGTGAGCGCCTCCCCCTTCGCGGCGCGATAAAGCGAGCGCTCGATCTCGCCCCGCGAATTCAGCAGGACGACTTCCGCCTCGCCGTTCGCCACGCGGATCGCCGCGATGCGGCCGTCCTCGAGCGGCGCCGTAAAGCGAAACCGCCCGCATTCGGTCAGCCGCCTCAGCCGACCCCCCGGGCCGAGCCGATACAGATCGTAGTAATAGTTGTAGTTCTTGCAGATCTCGGGCTTCGAGAGCAGCAGGTCCCCGTCGGGCAAGGCCGCAAGCCGCGTCCCCGACTCGACGTTGCGAACGGCGTGGACGTCTCCGCCCAGGGTCTGACGCATCAGCCTGGGGAGGGTGTAGCCGTCTCCCTGCACGTACCAGCGATCTCCCCCGTGCGTGCGAAGAGGACTGGTGATCGACCAGTCGCGGACGATGATCTCTCCGCCCTCGTCGGGCTCCCTGCCGGGCTCCGCGGGTTTCTCGGCAAAGCGCGTGTTCAGCCAGTCGTGGTATTCGATCCACAGCTCGTCCATCGCCTTGCCCGTGACGAGCCGCGGGGTGCTGTGTACCCGGAACGCAAACCAGCGGCCGCTGTAGGCCTCCACGTACCCGGGAATCGCGTCCGGGCCGTAGCGCTCGGCGAGGAACAGGAAGAAGTAGCTGCCGTAGAGATAGTCCCGGTTGAGCGGAAATCCGCGTCCTTCCGCGTTCACTTCGCGAAGCGAGCGCAGCCCCCGCGCACTTTCCGCGCGCATCATGCCCTCGAAACGGCTCTGCCCCAGCCGCCCGTACCCCTTGTTCCAGTCGGACTCGGAATAG
>WNFM01067726.1_pt1 | contig 18764 bp, 18 predicted proteins | sample 5400271 | NCBI WGS metagenome assembly WNFM01 (sample SAMN13153352, study PRJNA577476) | soil metagenome | isolation source: 60 cm saprolite on Douglas fir-dominated hillslope | place: USA:California | collected 2013-09-17 | reverse complement strand
ATCACAGCCATTCCTTTGCTCACATACGAATTACGGCTTCATGGAGGGTAGTATGCCTGTCTCAGTAAACAACTCCAAACTCATCTACGATGCCTTGAAGGCCTGCGATGTGAAGATCATGTCTGCTCTACCCGAAACCTGGCTTGTGCATTTAATACGTATGGCGGATGAAGACCCGGACATGATCCTCGTACGTCTTGCTAAAGAAGAAGAAGGCATCGGCATCTCGGCGGGGGCTCACCTGGCGGGCGCCAACTCCGCCCTGTTGATGCAAAACCACGGCTTCCTGGCAGCCATTAACCCCATTGTCTCGCTGGCATTACTCTACAAGATTCCCTTACTGATGCTGATCAGCTACCGAGGGCACATGGGTGAAAAAGACCCCTGGCAGACACAGGGCGGTATGGTCACCGCACCCATCCTGCACGCTTTGAACATTCCCACCTGGCACCTGACCAATAGTGGGGATGTCTACCAGCGGCTCAAAGACGCGCAGACTCTGGCAAACGCCTCGCTGCACCCGGTTGCCGTTCTGCTGTCACGCGAATTGATGTGGGAGGACTGACTATGTTACGCGCCGACGCTTTGCAAGCTATCTATCCTGAACTGGAACACCGCATCGTCGTCACCATCATGGGTGCAGTCGCCGCCGAGCTATATATGCTCGGACACCGCCATAACTTCTTCTATCTCGAACACGCTATGGGCCTTGCCTCGTCGATGGGCCTGGGCATTGCACTCTCGATGCCCGGACACAAAGTCATCGTCATCGATGGCGACGGCTCACTACTCATGAACCTGGGCACATTAAGCACCATGGCTCGTTATAAACCAGGCAACCTGTTGCACATAGTCTTCGATAACGAAAGCCTGCTCTCGGTGGGAGGTTTCCCAACGGCGACTGCCACTGGCACGGACCTCGCTGGCATCGCCAGGGCCTCAGGTGTGCCGCGTGTAGCGGAAACGAATACGCCTGAAAACCTGAAGGCCGCTGTGGCGGAGGCGCTGGCGAGTAATACGCTGACAACCATCATTTCAAAAGTCGAGGCGATTGGGCCAAAGTCATTTCACATGGATCTGCCCTTACTGGAGAATCGCTTCCAGTTCAAGCGCTGCCTGGAAGCGTTGCAGAAAGGATCGGTGCGGTGACCATCCCTGAAATGTTGGATGCCAATGACCTTAATCCCCCGCCTATCCTGAAAGACATCCAGAAAGCAACAGCATCTATCGGCTTTACCATGGGGTCCGATCTGCTCACCGGGTCACTGCTGAGGACACTGGTCGCCACCAAACCGGCAGGCACATTTCTCGAGCTGGGCACCGGGACCGGCTTGGGCACTGCCTGGATACTCGATGGCATGGACACTCAATCCCAGTTGATCACAGTGGATCGCAATGAGCATACTAGCGCGGCTGCCAGGCGATTGCTCAAGTTGGACGCGCGAGTGCATTTTTTGACGATGGACGGTATCAAATACATCGCGTCTATACGTGAGTCAGGAAAAACTTTTGATCTCATCTTCGCAGATATGCAGCCCGGCAAGTTCGCGTATCTTGATGAGACGCTAGAATCGCTCAAGGTTGGCGGCATTTACATGGTGGATGACCTGCTGCCTCTCCCTTCGTGGGAAGAACAACACGCTGCAAGAGTAGTCAATCTCATTAGAGCACTCGAGCAAAGGCAAGATTTACGCATTACGAAACTCAACTGGTCCACGGGATTACTCATCGCTATAAAAACACGCTGATTCGCGGGTTAAGAAAAGAAAGGGGAAAGCATGAGTTCCAACGTTTTATCGCAGTTACTTGACGAACTAAACTCTGGCACTTTGAAAGTCGTCGACCTGACAACACCCCTAGGACCGGACACGGTAGTGATCGATCTGCCGCCCATATTTGCACCATCGCCAGGGGTGACACTCACCGAGATTTCGCGCTATGATAGCAAGGGTCCTGCTTGGTACTGGAACGTCATCAACATGGGGGAACACACCGGCACCCATTTTGATGCGCCAATCCACTGGGTCACCGGCAAGGACTTACCTGACAATGCCACCGATACCATCCCACCGCGCAAATTCATCGGCCCAGCCTGCGTAATCGATGTGACTGCCGATGTACAGCAAAATCCGGATTTCCTACTCTCTATTGAGCGTGTGCAAGCATGGGAAGCCGGACATGGTCGCGTCCCGGCTGGCGCATGGGTACTGCTGCGCACTGGCTGGAGTTCGCGCCTAGGCCGCGAGGAATTTCTCAATGTTGCCGCTGATGGTGCGCACTCGCCAGGCTTTCACCAGACATGCTCAGAATTCCTGGCAAAGGAACGCGACGTCCTGGGCGTCGGTGTAGAGACCGTCGGGACCGATGCCGGCCAGGCAGGCACCTTCACCCCTCCTTTCCCGAATCACACAATCATGCATGGCGCGGGCAAATTTGGCATCACCAGCCTGGTGAACCTGGAGCTGCTGCCTCCCACCGGCGCCATCGTCATCGCCGCCCCGCTCAAGATCGTCGGCGGCTCGGGCAGCCCACTGCGTGTGATCGCCATTACCCCCTGAGTCCCACCTGGGCAAAAGAGCCATTCATCCCCCGCTTGATGCCAGGGAATGAATGGCTCGGATTGATGAAGCAGGCGGTGATTTCCTTCTAAGGAACCGCTGGCATCCTCTGCTGCGCAGCAGCAACCGCCTCGGCCGGGTACTCGTAATCTTGCAGCCTGCCGGAGAAGTAGGCATCGTAGGCAGCCATGTCAAAGTGGCCGTGGCCGGACAGGTTGAAGAGAATGACGCGCTCTTCCCCAGACTCTTTGGCCTTCAGAGCCTCGTCGATTGCGGCCCGGACGGCATGTCCAGCTTCCGGTGCAGGCACAATGCCTTCGCTGCGCGCGAACTGTACCGCTGCCTGGAAGACCGCATTCTGGTGATAGGCCTCGGCATCGATGATACCCTCCTCATGCAGCAGGGATACCAGGGGGGACATACCATGATAGCGCAGACCACCGGCGTGGATACCCGGCGGAATGAAATCGTGGCCGAGGGTATGCATCTTGACTAGCGGCGTCATACCAACGGTATCGCCAAAGTCATAGGCATACAGGCCCCTGGTTATGCTGGGACAGGCCATCGGTTCCGCCGCCAGGAAGCGCGTCTTCAGCCCTTTTCTGCGCGCCTCGCCGATGAAGGGGAAGGCTAGACCTGCGTAATTGCTGCCGCCTCCGACGCAGCCGATGACGATATCCGGGTAGTCTCCGGCTTTCTCCATCTGCAGCAGCGCCTCCTGGCCAACAACCGTCTGGTGCATCAAAACGTGATTCAGAACGCTGCCCAGCGAGTACTTGATTGTGCCGCCGCTCTTGGCAGCGACTTCTACCGCTTCACTGATAGCAATACCCAGGCTGCCCGGGCTCTCCGGGTCCTTTGCCAGAATACTGCGCCCGGCATCTGTAAGATCGGTCGGGCTGGCATGCACAGTCGCGCCATAGGTCTCCATCAGGTTGCGCCGATAAGGCTTCTGCTGGTAGCTGACCTTGACCATGAAGATCTCGATATCCATATCGAAGAACGCACCCGCCATCGCCAGCGCCGAACCCCACTGACCCGCGCCCGTCTCGGTCGAGAGCTTCTTGACGCCTTCCTGCTTGTTGTAGTACACCTGGGGTACGGCAGTATTCGGCTTGTGGCTGCCCACCGGGCTGACACCCTCGTACTTGTAGTAAATACGGGCCGGAGTATCCAGCGCCTTTTCTAACCGGCGCGCCCGGAAGAGTGGGCTGGGGCGCCACAGTAAATAAACCTGGCGTACCGGCTCAGGAATCTCAATGTAGCGTTCGGTGCTCACTTCCTGTAGGATTAACGCCATAGGAAACAGCGGCGCTAGGTCGGCAGGGCCTACAGGTTGTTTGGTGCCTGGATGCAGGACAGGGTCCGGCGGCCTGGGTAGATCTGCTGCAATGTTGTACCAGGCCCGCGGCATTTCGTCTTCACTCAAAAGATACTTGGTGTGAACGTTATCAGGCATGGTTCGCTCCTCTCTCGGCATCGATGAAATATCTGAACGTAACAATGTAGGGGGCTCGATGTAGCGCACCCATCTTCAGGGCAGAGCCCGGGCAATAGCACACAGTAGTGCATTGGCGCTTGCCATCCGCAGCACCACTACGCATACTATCTTAAGCCGTGCCAGTTGGCTTGTCAAATGCTCAGTATTGCCGGGTCTGCTCCCGGTCCCTGAGCACCCGCCGCAGGATCTTCCCCGATGGCACCCTTGGCAGCACGTCAATGAATTAGACTATATGAAGTCTCTTGTAGTTCGCCAGCTTTCCATTCGCAAAGGTCATCAAAAATCACTACTCGGTCTCAGCGGTCTCGTCGCTGCTGCTGAGCGTGATTACCTCGTCCCCGGCATGCACGGTTGCATCCCAGGTCACCACAATGGCATCCTTGACGCTTGCGTGGGCAGGGCAGCCCTGGGGATGAACTCGAATTGCGCGGATAGCGGCCTCGCGAGTCTCGGCCGGTATAGTGATATCGTAGTGAACAGCGATAGAGTGGATGCGGATGGTCTTTCCGGCACCGGCGATGCGCCCATCGACAGTGGCGGTATAGGTCTGGCGGTCATAGCGAATCTTGCGCCCTGACAGGGCACCGGCAAGCGTGCCGTACATTCAGCCAGCCACCGCCGCGACAATATGATCGAGGGTCGAAGCAACCGGCGGACCCTCTTTCGCTCCATAGTACTGGCGCAATCCCCCCTGCACGCCATAGATGACGGGCTCCACTACCTCGCCCAGGTAGGCATACCGGTACCCTTCACGATAAACGAGACGGGCATGCGAGATATACTCAAATTCTTCTGCCATACCATTTGCCTCCATGTCTTTAACAAAACCAGTCCTCAAACTCTTACTGGCCTGTCTTCATTCTAACATTGCGGCAACGTCTATTTCCAGTGTCGCAGAAGCAGTTCCAAAAGATGAAACAGGAGGATTGGCGCGCCCTTACACCTCTGATCTATTGTCATGTCAATCCCTACGGCATGTTGCTTAGTTATGAACGAACGCATGCATATTGAGGACGAGGATGTAAGTGCATAGAGGGGATACTTCGGAACAGAATGCACGACCACTAAGTACGCATTAGCAGAAGCTCATCCTATGGTATACTTCTGATAACATGGAAACTATGACCGTTCGGTGGCTGCCGCACAAGCCCAACTTGGAGAGAAGGCTTTTGTCACTGTATGGGCCGAGGGACGCACCATGACGCCAGATCAAGCTCTTATTGATCGTCCAAAGGTGATAGATCAAACATGAGCGCGAACAATTCGTGGGAAAAGAGGAGCACCATGGAAAACCCTCCACCTCGTTTCAGCAATATGAAATAAAGAAATGATAAGAGAGTGATGAAGGAATCCACACCCAAGGAGCAATAATTAAGAAAGGAACATCTCATGGCTACTTCTGCCCCTCTCATAGGGGTGACCGGCTCCACTGGGCAACTCGGAGGCAGAGTGGCAGCCCGACTCGCAGCCCAGGGTCAACCCCAGCTCCTGCTCGTTAGGGATCTCGCACGTGCCCCACAGCTTCCTGGCACTCAGATCGTCCAGGCATTCTATGAAGATGGTCTATCCATGAGGGCAGCCCTGGACGGCATCCAGATACTGTTTCTGGTGTCGGGCTGGGGGCCAGGTCGCCTGGAACAACACTACAGTGCCATCGATGCTGCGGTCGCTGCCGGAGTCGAACGCATCGTCTACACTTCCTTCCTGGCCGCAGCCCCACAGGCGACCTTCACGCATGCCCGCGAGCACCACCTCACAGAACAGCATATCCGCGCAAGCGGGAGACGCTATACGTTCCTGCGCCCGACCTTCTACCTTGATAGAGCGCCTCGATGGTTCTCCCCCGAGGGCGTCATCAAGGGACCTGCTGGCAACGGCACCACCTCATGGGTCTCGCGCGATGACCTGGCTGATGTGACCGTCGCCGTCCTGACCACTAATGGGCACGATGGGGCCAGCTATGACATCACCGGGGTGCAGGCGCTCACGCTCGCTGGATCCGCCGAAGAGTTCTCGCGTGCCACGGGTCTCCCTGCTTCGTATCAGCCCGAAACCCTCGAGGAAGCCAGAGCGTCGCGAGCCAGGTTCAATCCTACAGACTGGGAGCTTGACGCCTGGGTGAGCACCTACGTCGCCATCGCCACGGGGGAGATGTCCGTCATCGGTCACACAGTTCAGGCGCTCACTGGTCATGCACCCCAGGCATTCGCTGACTACGTCCGCCAGCATCCGGAGAGCTATCAGCACGTCACTGCGACCAGGCTTTGAGCGCACTTGAGCCATGACCCACTTTATGAGATACTTTAAGCAAGCGCTCTTAGGGAAGTAGGGGAACCATGGCAGGGGCAAGCCCTGCCACTACCATGAGACGGCTTGACAAGGCGATGGATTCGTCTCATGGTAGTGGCACCCCTTGCGGGTGCCATGCTGGATTGCATTATCAGTGTCATTCGCCAACAGATTCTACAGGGGAGATAGCGTGTATGCGGGTCGGAGTCGGGTTGCCAACCGGCATCCCTGGCACAAGTAGTCGTCTCATCATAGAATGGGCGCATAAAGCAGACAAAGGTCCTTTTTCGAGCCTTGGAGTGATCGACCAGCCATTGACAACCTTGGCGACTGCAGCCGCCGTCACTTCTCACGTCAAATTAGTGACCGCCATCGTCATCGGGCCTCTCCATGCTGATGCATTGTTGGCGAAAATGGCAGCGACCATTGATGCGCTCTCTGGTGGTAGACTGGTGCTGGGCCTGGCTATTGGCGCTCGCAAGGAGGACTATGATGCCGCCGGTATAGATTACCGGACCCGGGGGAAGCGACTTTCGGAACAGCTCTCCACCCTGCGCTCTCTATGGGAAGTGGAGATGGTAGGTCCACAAACAGTTCGTCCTGCTGGCCCTGCTTTACTGGTTGGCGGACTGAGCGACCATGGATACGCGCGCGTGGCTCGTTACGCAGATGGCTATATACATGGGGGCGGACCCCCCAGGACATTCGCCCGCGCCGCTGACAAAGCCCGCGCCGCCTGGCTTGATGCCAGGCGTCCAGGTCAACCGCAACTGTGGGCCCAGGCCTACTTCGCGCTCGGCGATGATGCTACTCTTGAGGCAGGCCGCCGCTATATGAAGACCTACTACGCCTTCACCGGACCTTTCGCTGAAAAGATCGCCGCCGGGCTGCTTACCAATCCACAAGCCATAGCTCAGTTCCTGCGCGGCTACGAAGAAGCCGGGTGCGATGAATTAGTCCTTTTCCCGGCACTGCCCGCTATTTACCAGCTTGAGCAACTCGCTGAAATCCTCATTTCCCTTGGCAGGAGCGCACGATGAAGATTACTATCCTCGGCGGCGGCCCGGCCGGTCTCTACAGCGGCCTGCTCATTAAAAAAGCCAATCCCGCGCACGACATTACCATCATTGAGCGCAATGCTGCTGACGTTACCTATGGCTGGGGAGTTGTCTTTTCTGATCGCACGCTGGCTTCATTCCAGAGGGCGGACTACAAATCCTATGAGCAGATTGCCAACCAGTTCGTGATCTGGGATACTATCGATGTCTATTTTCGCGGCGCGAGGCTGCATTGCGGTGGCCATGTGATCGCCGGCATCTCGCGCAGAACTCTGCTCAACATTTTGCAAAAGCGCTGCCTGGAACTAGGCATCAGCTTGCAATTTAGTCGCGAGGTGAACGACCTCGCGGAGCTCCCCGCCTATGACTTGCTTATCGCCGCCGATGGCATTAACAGCATTGCGCGCAGAACATATGCACACTTTTTTAGGCCAGCTATAGAGCCTGGCAAAGCCAAATACATCTGGCTGGGCGCGAATAAAGTGCTCGACGCCTTCACATTTATCTTCTGTGAGAACGAGCATGGTCTGTTTCAAGTACACGCGTACCCCTTTAGTGGCACTGCCAGCACCTTTCTGCTCGAATGTGACGAAGCATCCTGGCTCAATGCCGGTCTCGATAAGGCCAGCGAGGCGGAAAGCCTCGCTTACTGCCAGCATCTTCTCGCCGAAAACCTGGATGGCGCATCGCTCTTATCAAATAACTCAAAATGGATCAATTTTCCTACCCTGAAGACCCGGCTCTGGCATCATAAGAATATGGTGTTGCTCGGTGACTGTGCCCACACTGCACATTTCTCTATCGGCTCAGGCACAAAACTGGCGATGGAGGATGCTATTGCTCTTGCTAGCTCGCTTGAGCAGCACCAGGATCTCGAAACTGCCCTCAACGCCTATGAGTTAGAGCGCAAACCCGTCGTTGAAGTCTTCCAGAAAGCAGCAGCGGAAAGCCAGGCTTACTTCGAGACTATCAAACGCTACCTCGGCCTCGACCCGCTGCAGTTCGCGTTCCAGTTACTCACACGCAGCGGCAGGATCAGCTACGACGATCTCAAATTCCGCGACGTCCGCTTTGGTGAAACGGTCGACCGTTGGTACATGCAGAAAGCCGGTGACACGGAAGCCATTGTCGCCCCGCCACCGCTGTTTGCACCTATGAGGCTGCGTGGGATTACTATACCCACTCGTATAGTCCTCTTGCAAAAAGCCAGTGCAGAAATGTCTTCGCCAGGGGATAACCATGAGGACTATCCTGAGGCGGTGCAGGAGCCTGCTGGCAACGTTGGCTTGGTCCTGACCGAACTGACCGCCGTGTCTGCAGAGGGGCGTATCACTCCAGACAGTCCCGGCATATACAATGCGGAACAGCGAGCAGTCTGGAAGCGCATCGTCGAACATATACATAGTGTCTCCCCGGCAAAAATTGCCCTCCAGTTGGGCCACGCCGGGCGGCGCGGCTCGACCCGGCCGAGGTCAGAAGGGCTGGATAGACCGCTGCGTCGGGGCAACTGGCCGCTCCTCTCTGCCTCGTCCATCCCTTACACGCCGCAAAGCCAGGTTCCCAAGGAGATGGACCGTGCCAGTATGGACCAGGTGCGCAATGAGTTCGTTCGTGCGGCCCGTTTGGCGCAAGAAGCTGGCTTTGACTTGCTGCACCTGCACTTCGCCCACGGTTACTTGCTGGCAAGCTTTCTCTCACCGCTCACCAACCTGCGTAATGACGAGTATGGCGGTGACCTGGAACGGCGTTTGTGCTTCCCATTGGAGGTATTTGATGCCGTGCGAGCCGCCTGGCCGCATCTGTTACCGATTGTGTGAAGGGAGGCTTCACCATCGAGGATGCAATAGTCGTCGCCAGGACTCTGAAAGCACATGGATGTGATATGCTTGAGATACTGGCGGGCCAGACAACGATAGATAGTGAACCAGCCTATGGCCGTGGCTTTCTGACCGCCTTTAGCGATAGGCTGCGCAACGAAGCGAGTATTCCCACTATAGTCGGCGGCTACCTTACGACAAGTAACGAAATCAATACCATCCTGGCCGCTGGCCGCGCTGACCTCTGCATTATGGAAATTCCGCATCTACACACCTGATAGGAACTTTCTCTTACTTAAAGATCGATACAGCTATCTCCTTTATACTGTATCAAAAAGAAGATTCGCTTGATGGCAAATACATTATTATAATGTAAGCACTAGGCGCAAACTATTTGGAAAAGGAACTCATATATGTCCGCATCGCTCTACCGTGACCCGAACGCCTCCGTTGACGACCGGGTCGAGCATTTGCTCTCTATTATGATCCTCGATGAGAAGCTAGCCCAGCTTGGATGCCTCTGGAGTACTGCATTCGTGAGTAAGGGAGCCTTCGACCCTGATATCATTGCTGAAAAAATGCCGCATGGAATTGGGCAGATCACGCGCATTGGCGCCTCTACTGGCCTGCACCCACACGAGAGTGCAGCGTTCATGAACTCCATCCAGCAGTTTGCGGTTGAGCGCACCCGGCTCGGCATTCCTGTCATCCTCCACGAGGAGTCCACAGGTGGATTTTGTCACCGTGATGCGACGGTCTTTCCACAGGGGATCGGGCTTGCAGCGACATGGAACCCGGCTCTCGTCAAGCAGGTTGCCGGGGTGATTCGCACACAGATGCTGGCAGTTGGCGCCCGGCTCGCGCTTGCCCCTGTGCTTGACGTCGCCCGCGATCCCCGCTGGGGACGGGTCGAGGAGACCTATGGCGAGGATGCTGTGCTGGCGGGGATAATCGGCACCGCGTACACCCAGGGCCTGCAGACCAGCGATCTGCGCCACGGAGTGGCCGCCACGGGCAAGCACTTCCTCGCTTACTCTATGTCGGAGGGCGGGCGCAACTGGGGTCCTGTTCAAATGGGTTCGCGCGAGCTGCGCGAGGTCTATGCCGAATCTTTCGCCGCCGTTATCCGGGATGCTGGACTCGCCTGTGTCATGAACTCCTATGCTTCTGTCGATGGACTACCTTGCGCGGGCAGCCCCGCCATCCTCACCGGGTTGCTGCGTGACGAACTCGGCTTCGCCGATGTCGTCGTGGCAGACTATTTTTCCGTCTCACAACTCCAGTCGCACCACCGTGTCGCAGCAAACGCAGGGGATGCTGCCCGGCTCGCATTGCTTGCTGGTCTTGACATGGAATTGCCAGCTACAGACTGCTACGGGGAGCCACTCAAAGCGGAGGTCATGGCCGGGCGGGTGCTACTCGATGTCGTCGATGCCTCCGTCCGCCGGATACTCCGGCTGAAATTCAAACTCGGGCTCTTCGAGAACCCGTACGTCGACGCCTCGACCGCCAATGCGGCATTCCAGGCGCCTGAACAGCGCGCTTTGGCTCGCCAGGTTGTCGCAGAGTCGATCATCCTGCTCACCAACGATGGTGTACTACCCCTTGCCTCCGGGGTCAAACGCATCGCAGTCATTGGGCCGGGCGCAGATGACCAACGACTCCTCCAGGGTGACTATCACTACCCTACCCANNNNCCGCCACAACCAGAATCCTCCGGACGTGAACCTGCCTACCCGCATTGGTAAATCTTATGCTCCTGGCCCATACTTCACACCACACGTCACGCCGCTTGTAGGCCTGCGCACGGCTCTGGGAAATAGCGTGGAGGTGCAGTACGCCAGGGGGTGCGCGGTGCAGGGCGATGACCGCTCTGGCTTCTCTGAAGCGGTCCAGGCAGCACGTGATGCCGCCATTGCCATAGTTGTGGTTGCAGGGCGTAGCGGCGTCATGCGCCCTGCAACCGTTGGCGAGGGCAACGATGCTGCCAGCCTCGATCTCACGGGCGTCCAGCAAGAACTCATCGATGCGATTGCTGATACACGTACACCGCTCGTTGTCATCGTGCTCAGTGGCCGCGTCCATACCCTTGCTAACGTCGCTGAGCGCGCAAACGCGCTGCTACAACTATTTCCAGCAGGTGAGGAGGGTGGCAACGGCCTCGCAGATGTGCTGACCGGGAAGATAAATCCGGCTGGCCGTCTGCCTGTGAGCATGCCACGCGCGGTCGGCCAGGTCCCAAACCACGTTGGGCACCGTGCTGGAGGTGACCGTGCCATGTTCTATGGCGACTACACCGACTCTCCCACGGCACCACTGTTCGCCTTCGGACACGGACTGAGCTACACCACCTTTGCATACAACGGCCTTACCGTGCAGGCGACGAGTACGATTGAGCTGATTGAGGTGTCCATCGAGGTACGCAATACCGGAGAGCACGCAGGCGACGAGGTGGTACAGCTCTACTGCCGCGACCTGATCGCTTCTGTTGCCCGCCCTGACTACATGCTCATCGGTTTTGCTCGCGTCTCCCTCGCCCCTGGGCAGGCACAGAGGGTAACATTTACAGTACATCCGTCCCGGCTCGCGTTCTACGACCCGCAGATGCGTTTCGTCACCGAGCCGGGCGCTTTTACCTTTAGTATTGGAGCTTCATCAGCTGACATCCGGGCCGAGCAGACCATAGTACTCGCAGGTGAGATCGCCGAGTTCCGGCAGCGGGAAATCGTGCCCACCAGCGTAGTGATGGCATAATCATTTTTAAGAGGGACCGGAGTCCATATGTTCTGGTCCTGATTGTCCCTATCCTCTATGTAATCACCACTACGTTTAGCAGAAACCATCCGGTACCAAATGCCAGTATGGAATAGTTTTCAAACATCGTGTGTTTTCACCAGTGCAAGCGAAAGATGAGAAGATCGCACCTGCCTGGCTTGCTTTACTCGCCGTCGTAACGAATATGTACCTTTCAATCCTTTAACCTCCAGAGGAGATGTTTATGAGCGAAAAAGTCATTGAGGAGCAACAACCCGCTCCTGATTTCTCACTTCCAGCTATAGGGAGCGATGATGTGGTGAAAAACGGCCAGGTTCAGTTAAGCGCATTACGCGGCAAAAATATTGTTTTATACTTTTATCCAAAAGACGACACCCCTGGCTGTACAGCTGAAGCGTGCTCTTTCCGCGATGCCGATCATGAGATGCAAAAACTGGGAGTTGTCGTGCTGGGTATAAGCGCCGATGATATCCCTTCGCATCAAAAATTTGCCGATAAATACGGTTTGTCCTTTCCTCTGCTGGCTGATACAGATACAACTGTTTCGCAGCTTTATGGCGTGTGGAAAGAGAAGAACTACGCCGGTAAAACATATATGGGCGTCAACCGCGAGACATTTCTCATTGATAAAGATGGGATTGTTCGTAAAGTCTGGCCAAAAGTCAAGGCAGCCGAGCACGCTCAAGAGGTTCTGGAAGCAATCGAGTCATTAGGACTCTAATCTTATCCGAGCTGGCTAGAGAAAGAAATCATGAAGTCAGGCTAAATGTATGGACATCCACTTTCATACTCTGGGGTGGATGCCCTAAGGCTTTAAATAGCCAGGGCAACCATGCGTGCATCATTGTACTCCGTTCAAGGACTCCTCATGGGAAGGTCAGCATCATGGCCCGCCCACGAGGTGGTGACTGGCTTATTGATGAAGCCAAGGCCACATGTGCGGCCGATGTTGACGTTCTGATCTCTTTCCTCACTCCCCAAGAAGTGATGGAGTTCGACCTCAAAGAAGAAGCTGAGTGTTGTGGTCAGCTTCTTCATCTATGCACAGGCTACTCCCCATGACGATGCTCATAACGCTTTCATGATACTTCCTTCTTATACTAAGAGCAGAGAGGGCGAGGCGCGTCAGCCAGTCGGTGGCCGCAAACCCTGCCGGGCAGACCCTGGAGTGAAGAAATGCTCTCCTTGCTACTCCAACATGCTCGTTCATCATGATATTGCTATCACTTTTCCGCAAATAGTGCCTGGAAATGTAGGGAGGCAGTTTGCTCTTTGAGGAGGGAGAATATGGATGACCAAAATAACAAGCTTGGCGACAGAGAAAGAGTGGACTATTACCACCCAAAGCCTTTCTGGCAGCGCTATCTCTGGCAAATTATCATTACTGTGCTCGCAGCGCTCTTGCTTTTCTCTCTGTTAACGCAGCATCTGCCCCCCAAAACAGCGGCCGTGGTGTGTCAATCAAGCAGTACCGACAACTGGAGCGGTTGGTCTCTCGGAGGTGGCTGGAAACGGCTGGGCGGCATGCTGCTGAATGACGGCTCAAATGGCGGTTACAATGGAAGGCCAACACTCGTCGCTCCACGCTCTTGCCAGCCAAAAACCATGGACTACGCTGTGGAAGCAAAGATTCAGGTGGTACAATTCAGTGATCAATACTCGGGTTTTGGCATCAATGTGCGAGGGGTTCCATCTTCACCTAATGAACCAGGATACTCGACCTATATAGATTCTGGTAACGCAAGCGGGGCGAATATTTCTGTGGTAGGAGGAGATGTCCTTAAAAGTGCTCCTTTTAACCCCAGCACGGATTTTCATGTCTATCGTGCTGAAGTCAAGGGGAATACGATTATCTTCTTGATAGATGGCACAGCCGTCCTCAGTGTAGTTGATAATAGATTCATCTCTGCTGGAGAAGTGGGATTGTGGTGTGCTAACGCTCAAATTGAAATGAGCAGTTTCAAGATTGTCGCGCTATAGATCCGTCAGCACCGCTTTTGAAAGAGGTGAAGTGTATCCGCCGGCTCCTGGGAGCATGAACACAATGTCCGGTATACATACGAGCAGCAAGGGAGTCTTCTCTCAGGCTCCTGGACAGGGACAGGAGAGCATGCTATCATCAAATAAGCAAGCACTCTGCAACAGACCATGGATCATTAGGAGGCTGGATATGTATATTGGAGTTGTTTTCCCACAGAACGAGATCGGCGTGGACCCGGTGGGAATCCGTGACTATGCACACACTGTCGAAGGATTAGAGTATAGCCACCTCGTCGTCTATGACCACGTCATGGGAGCGGACCCCACCCACCGTCCAGGCTGGCAGGGCTATACCTCAGAGGACCTCTTCCACGAGCCATTCGTCCTTTTTGGCTACCTGTCGGCACTGACGCAGCTGGAGCTGGTCACCGGGGTCATCATCCTGCCGCAGCGGCAGACGGTGCTCGTCGCCAAGCAGGCGGCGGAAGTGGATGTGCTCACTGGCGGCAAGCTGCGGTTGGGCGTGGGGGTGGGCTGGAACCCGGTGGAGTACGAAGCGCTAGGCAGGAACTTCCACATCCGCGGGCGTATGGTCGAGGAGCAGATCGAGGTGCTGCGTCTATTGTGGAGCCAGGAGATTGTCACCTACCACGGCCAGTTCCATACCATTACCGAGGCAGGGCTCAACCCCCTTCCCGTGCGCCGTGCCATCCCCATCTGGACTGGGGGGCGAGCAGATGTGCTGCTGCGTCGTACGGCGCGCCTGGCGGACGGCTGGTTCCCGTTGGGTCGGCCAGACGAGCAGATGCAGCAGACCATCGAGCGCCTGCACCGCTATATTCGTGAGGCTGGCCGCGATCCAGGCACCATGGGCATCCAGGCACAGGTGAATGCGAAGGACGGCGACCCCGATGAGTGGCGGCGCCAGACGCAGCAGTGGCACGACCTGGGAGCTACGCATGTCGCCATCAACACGATGGGCGCAGGCTTCGCCTCCTTGCAGCAGCATCTCGAGGCATTACGCCGCTACAAAGACGCCGCGAGCTGATCCGAGACTATCTACGTTCGCGAAGGTCCTCTGTTCGTCCACCGAAGAGGCCTCTTATTCCGGCTGTGGTTGTTGCGATTCTGGCTTAGACTTGATACCCCAGGCCGTGAGCAGGTTCCAGGTGGCACTGAAATCGGAGCGGTGGATCTCTTCGAGCCCTTGCTCACGGATGGCTTCGTAATCCTTGCTCATGCAGCCCCATTTCTGGAGAAATGGGCGAAGCGTTTGGAACACACGCACCCCATCTTCAGCGTACGCCTTCCCTTCCGGGGTTCCCGCTCGATACTGCAAGGCATAGGCTCTTGTCTGCACTTGCTGGTAGCCATGCTGGCTGAGTAGAGGGGCCAGGTGGGCAGTTAACCCGGTACTTTCTTGGGCATAGAGGTGCCCTGCCCGGTACAGGGCGCATAAAAGCATCTCGCAGAACTGCATGGATGCAGGGCTGGTACTCTGTTGGATGACTTCCTCATCAGTGAGGCGGACGACGCCTCCCGGACGCACGACGCGCAGGAATTCCCTGAGCAATCGGGGCCAATCCCAGGTGCGCACAAAACTGAGAGCAAAGCGCAGGTTGACCAGGTCAAAGGAGGCATCAGGAAAGTCGAGGACGCCCAACGCGTCCATGACGTGAAGCTCAATGCGGTCGTCGACGTGCTGAGCAGCGGCTTGCGCCCGAGTATAGTCGATCATACGCGGGTTGACATCGATCCCGACCAGTGACATCTCAGGATAGGTCTGGGCAGCTTCAATGACCCAGCCACCTGATCCGCAGGCAACATCAAGCACGCGCCGGAAAGCGCTCGGTTCGGCTTGCTCTGGCAGGACCCCACCCATTGATGCTGTAACGAGCCGGTCCTGCTCGGCCAAGCGAAGGAGTTCTTCTTCATTCCGCCTGTCCTGAACAAAGTAGGTACCAGAATAGTGTTGTTTCTGTGGGTCCGGGAGCGTTGCCATAGGGTCATTCTCCTTCGCATTTGCTGGGCGTCTGATTTTTCATGCGTATCTGATTGGGCAAGGCGCTGCTGTATCCTGCTGTGGCATTGTACTCTGCACAGACATACTCAGCGCTATTCCGGCACTGGCGCTCTTTGTTCTTTCTTCCTCGACTTGTGGCCCCAGGCAGTCAGCAGGCTCCATGCCGCCACAAAATCTGGCTGCTGCATCTCGTTGAGCGCCTGTTGGTAAAGCGTCTCGTAGTCTTCAGGAACATGACTCCACTTTCGGAAGAAAGGCAATGCCGTCCGAAATGAGTGTCTCATATCCTCATAGAAGCGTTGCCCTACAGCGGTGCCTGCGCGATACTCCAGCGTATAGATGCGCGTCTGCACGTTCTGGAATTCATACTGGTGCAGCAGGCGGGCCAACTCGCTTGTCACCCCATTACTCTCTGGGATAAAGAAGTGCCCCGCTCGGTAGAACGCATCAAGCGCGAGTTCGTAGAGACGTGTCAGGGCAGAACTGGTACTCTGAACTATAATATTCCCTTCTGTGACCCGTACCACTCCGCCTGGCCGGGTGACGCGCTGGAACTCCTGCAGGAGTTTGGGCCAATCCCAGGTGCGCAGGTAACTGGCTCCTATGCGCTGGTTCACCAGGTCAAAGTAATTAGTGGGAAATTCTAGCATGCGCAGCGCGTCCATCGCACGAAACTGCACCCGGTCACTGACCTGCTGGGCTTCCGCCTGGGCACGCGCATACTCGACCATCCGCTCGCTCGCGTCCACCCCTATGAGCAGAGACATGCTCGGACAGGTCTTGGCCGCCTCTATAAGCCAGCCCCCTGTCCCGCACCCGACATCGAGCACCCGCTGAAAGATCGCCGGGTCGGGTTGCTCCGGCAGCACCCCACCCATGCCTGCTGTGAGCATCTGGTCCTGGATCTGCAGGCGGGTGAGTTCTTCCTCATTGGAGCGATCCTGCACAAAATACGTGCTGGGATGTTCGCGACGAGGGTCGGTGGGATTAGACATGCACGTTTCGCTCCTTGCTCTTAATACTTGGTCTGGCTCCTGCCAGCAAAATAATGGGACTTGGGACTGATATGCACCAATTATACCTTAGTACAGGAGGCTCTGTCGAGAGCCGAATTTTCATTTCTCGACACCTCCATTACTGCTGTGCTACAATACATCTACCATTTTGACTGCATCAGAGAGTCTGACACGACAGAAACAGTGTAGCCTCCCTCTGGTACATAATGTCCGCAAAGTATCCTGGCTATGTTTGCCCGTAGCCAAGGGCATTGGATCAATCCTCTGACTATAAAAGGAGAGAATATGACATCTCAGGGATATGTGCGCTTCCCAAACATCCACCGTGATCAAATTGTATTCGTTTCTGAGGATGACCTATGGCTAATATCAAGTGGAGGAGGACGAGCTGAGCGCCTCACTGCCACCGTGGGTGAGGCAAGCTACCCTTATTTTTCGTCAGGTGGCGAACTACTGGCATTTGTGGGCCGCGAAGAGGGCCCGAGTGAGGTATATGTCATGCCAGCACCCGGCGGCCCTGCTCAGCGCCTGACCTTCCAATCTGCATCATTATGCCGGGTGCTGGGATGGTCGCCCGACGGGAAGACAATCTTGTATGCCAGTAATGCTGGTCAAATAAACCGCCGCTACGAGGTCATCTTCGCCATCAGTCCCGATGGAGGTATGCCGCACCAGGTACCGGTCGGTATGGCCAACGCTATTTCATATGGTTCGCACGGCGGCATTGTGCTTGGCCGCAATATTGGCGAACCGGCACGCTGGAAACGTTATCGAGGTGGCACTGCCGGTCAACTATGGTGCGATCCCGGTGGTACCGGCAACTTCCAGCGCCTCCTGAAACTCAATGGGAACCTCGCCAACCCATGCTGGGTTGGTGAACGCATTTACTTTATCTCTGATCATGAAGGAGTTGGGAACGTCTATTCTTGCACACCACTGGGAGAGGATATACGACGGCATACCGATCATAACGATTTTTACGCGCGTAATCTTTCAAGCGATGGACAGCGCCTTGTCTATCACTGTGGCGCTGATCTGTACCTTTTTGATCCTGCCACAGGCCAAACACGGCGCCTCGATATAGAGCTGCCCAGTATGCATCCACAACGCAACCGTAAGTTTGTCTCGGCAAGCCACTACCTCGACACCTATGCAGTACACCCCCAGGGCTTTGCAGTAGCATTGACTACAAGAGGCAAAGCCTTCTCTATGGCCAACTGGGAAGGACCCGTCATCCAGTACGGTTTACCAGATGGTGCACGTTATCGCATGCTGGAGTGGTTGAGCGACGGCAAGCGCTTGGTCGCCATCAGCGATGCTACCGGGAGCGAAAAATTGATCATCTTCAACCCGGAGGACGCCAGCGAGCCAAAGACACTCACCAACATCGAATTCGGACGAGCCGTCAGCCTGGCTGTCTCGCCCACCAATGATGTAGTCGTCATTGCTAATCATCGCAATGAACTGATCGTAGTTGACCTGGAAAATGGAGAATCCGTCGTCGCAGACCGCAGTGATCACGATCGTATCCGTGACCTGGCCTGGTCACCCGATGGCCGCTGGTTGGCGTACGCTTTCTCACATACACCACAAAAGACTGCCATCAAGCTCTGCGATATGGATAACGGCGAAACCCACTTCGCCACCGATCCCGTATTCCGTGATGTATCGCCAGCGTTTGATCCCGAAGGTAAGTATCTCTACTTCTTAGGTTATCGCAGCTTCAATCCGGTGTATGACAACCTTC
>WNFM01082238.1_pt3 | contig 18765 bp, 18 predicted proteins | sample 5400271 | NCBI WGS metagenome assembly WNFM01 (sample SAMN13153352, study PRJNA577476) | soil metagenome | isolation source: 60 cm saprolite on Douglas fir-dominated hillslope | place: USA:California | collected 2013-09-17 | reverse complement strand
CAGGCCAAAACTTGCGCGGGCGTGGAGCGAAGCGGGTGCCAGAGCGAAACCACCGCTTTCTTCTTCGGCTCAAACGGGCGATCCGTCACGCTCACCAACTGGCCCGTCGAAGGAATCGCGAGGGCTTCATCGAATTGCCAAATGAGCCGTCGGGTGAGCGTGCCGGTGAGCGGGTGATCGAGAAAGCGCTTGCGCCAGGTGTCCAGCGGCCAGCTTCGCTCGTTCAAGAAACAACGTTCCAGCCGCAACCCCTGCGCGGCGAGCATGCTGGAAGCGTCCTTGGCGTCGCGTTTTAATCGTTTCAAATCTTCGGCAAAGTGTTTCCGGATGGCGGCGGGAACGGACGAGCAAGCCCTGCCGTCCGAAGCGAACCAGCGCAGCTCCACCTTGTGCGAACCGACGACGCGTAGTTCGGAAACAAAGCCGCCGACCTCGAGGCGTCGCTCGCCGCTCGCATCAAGGCCAAACGTGGGGACAGACATCTCTGCCAGATCGTCAGGCGAGATTCCGGTTTTCTTGCTCAACGCCGCCAGGGCCTTATCGACGGTGGCCCGGGAGGAGGGGTGTTTGACGCGGAGACGCAAGCGAGAGAGCTGCGCGGCGGCGGCCGGTTCCGCGAGCGCGGCCAGGGCAGCGACCGCCGCATTGCCGACTTTGACGTTTCGCGGGCCGATGTTCGGCACTTTTTTGTAGCAGGCCTCGGCCAGATTCCCGAGGGCGGGGGCAAGGTCCGCCCTGCCCGCGGCGACCAGTGCCCAAGCCAGCCCTTTCAACAATTCGACCGAGCAGTCGTTCAACAAAGTTGTATCAGCCACCTCGCGATAGGACACCAGGCGCTGCGCTGCGGCTTTTCCAGCCTCGTTGAGCCAGTCTGAAACACACGCGCCGAATCTGTCGGCGTTGATCGATTTGACAAGTTGAGCAGCATCGCTCGACCACTTTTTCGATGGCGTAACCGCATGGAGGGTCCGTGCGTGTTGCAGCAATGCGGCCCATGCCGGTCCAGCCGCTCTCTTACCCTTGGCCCGATCGGCGGCGACCAACGCGCCAACCGCGTCGGTCGTGTCGATGGGGACGGCAAGTTCTTCCCCACCGCCCGGCTGCTGGCACCTGGCAGATGAGAGCAGCCGGGAAAGACGTTCGATGAGCTTTCGCTCGTCCGTGAGCGGCGTGCGGATACGTTGGAGCCGCTCCATCCTCTGCCACGCAGCGGAAATCTTGGACCAAGGAATCTTGTCATCGTCGTCGGCGGCGATCCGCTCAGCCTCGCCCAACTCTCGTTCTTCTTCGGGTGTGAGTGGCCTGGGCATCACGGCCGCCTTCCATCCCTCCAACGCTACCCGAAGCTCAGGCGTGAACGCCTTTCTCTCGACAACCTTTTCGATAGCGGCGATGAGCGGCTTTTGTGGGAAGCGGTTGAAGTGGGCGAAATCTTCATCCGCGCGCTTGATGAGCGAGGCTGCTTCGACGCACTTGATGAGGCGCGTGACCGTCCATTCCTTGCTGTTTGCACGCAGGAGTTCCGACGCGATGCGGCCCACTTTATCGAACCCCGAGGTGCGCCAGAGTTCCAGCGCACGCGCCGCGATGGAGGCGCGGCGATCGGCATCTGCGGCGAGCATCGCGCGTCCAGCTTCCGTCTGGCGCAGCCCATTGGGATAGCAATCACTTGCCTCCTGGGCGTGGACTTTGATAAGCGCCTTATTCGAAAGCTTCGCAATGTCCTTGGCACTGGTGGCAGCCATCGTCGCGCTTTCCGAAACCCTACCCGCCCACCAGCGGCACGAGCTTCACAAAACTCACTTCCGTATGCACGGTCACTTCAAATTCGTCGTCGAGGGCAACAGCTTGTCTGTCGCCGACGAGAACGAAAAACCCATTTCGCGCAAAGGCCTCGCACGCCCGTTGGAATTGGTCCTGCCAGTCGATCTTGCGTTTGCCTTTGAGCTTGAATCCGTTCAGCGTCCGTTCGGCCTGGGTTGGCTCAACAAGGCCGCGGAAGTATTCTGGCTCTTTGAGATTGTAGTCCTGCACTTCCTGGTAGATGCGCGCCCGAATCAACTCACGCACGCTCATGCGCTCGGTCAGGCACTCCAGCGTGAAACTATTCATCTTTTCACCCGAAGCGTTCTCGTCGTGGATGGTTAACGTTGCAGACATAGCGAACGCGCATCGAGATCAATTCCATCCTTGAATTCAATGGCCATGGTCGGAAAGTAGAGGGGCCGCTCAAGGATGTCAAGGGTCTGAACGAACATGCGCGCATGCCACCCATCATTTTAGAGCGACACCGAAGTCGGGGAGCGCAAGCGCCAGTTCGGTGAGGACAAACGGCAAATTCAAACTGGTTGCGCTCCAAACCAAGCTGCCAAATGCTGCGAATGCGGCAAAATGAGAATTGCTCAGATCCGGTCGCGCCGCTTGTATAACTGCTGGAGGGGGTGTAGTGTTTGTTATGGTGAACCAGGCGCTGCGAAAACCACCTTTCATTTGGGGCATGCTCCTGGCCCTGCTGGCCTTCTCGCCTCTGTTTGAGGAATTCCGCGGCAAGACGCGGCTCCACCATTATGAAGAGGAATTAAGCGCCAAGGGAGAAGACTATTCCGCCGAAGATTTAATCCCGCCACGACCTCCCAATGACCAGAATGGAGCAGCCGCATTTTTGGCTGCGGCGAGCCGTTTGAGCAACAGTCCGGTTTTGCCAGCATCTTGCTCTCTCACACGGTTTGTCGCTCCCGCCAAAGCACGAGTCCGCTGGATGGAACCCGAACCTGATGACGATCAATCAACGAAAACGTGGCGGGCACTCGGCCGGCAGATAGAGGCGGTTCGGCTCAATTTGATCGAGGTTGAAAAGGCTCTGCAAAAGCCATGTTTCGACTTTGGCGTAAAATACGAACCACTCCAATACAAAGACCTCATGCCCCATTTGGCGAAGGTGAAACGTGCCGCTTCCTGGTTCGAGGCTGCGGCGCTGTGGGGATTACGCGCAAGCAACGGAGTAGAAGCCAAGAAACAGATCCAGAATCTCGTCGCACTCTCCGCCACCCTCAAGGATGAACCTCTCGTAATAAGCCAACTGGTCCGTCTCGGCGTCGCTCACGTCGGTTTGCGGGCGACGTGGGAGGCACTGCAATCACCATGTTGGACTGAACCACAACTCGAAGGAATTCAGGCCGTCTGGCAAACCAACCGCCATGCCGAAGATATGCTTCGCAGCCTGGAAATGGAGCGGGCGATCTTTGCCGAAACCCTCGATCTCCTTCAGAAAGGCGATCCGGTTGTCGTCAAGGAGTTTTTTGGGTCGTCGGAGTCCACGGAAGCCGATATTTTCGACCGTTACGTGTCGGTGCATGTTACGGCTCCTTTTTGGACGGAGATTTGGGGAGAACAAGCCAGGCTTCATTTTCTGGAGCAGTCCCAGCAAATGATCGAAGCCGGGCGGCGGGCGCTCAAAACGAAATGTTTAGCGGATTGGGAGGCCGGCTGCGCGGCATTTAGGAAGTGGGACAACTCGCGGACGGCCTTTGACATGCTCCGCTTTTGGCCTTCCGCCCTGCTTTTGTCGGGAGTGGAACGGACTGGATTGAAAGTTATCCAATTTGAAACCGCGAAGGAAATGACTATCACGGCCATTGCCTTGAAGCGGTACGCGCTCCGTTACGGACGCTATCCGCCCGATTTGGGGGCGTTAGCGCCGGAATTTCTGTCCGCGCCGCCGCTTGATTACATGGCTGGCCGACCCTTGAGATACAAGCTCAACTCTGACAAAGCGTTCACCCTTTATTCCGTGGGGGACGATGAACACGATGATGGCGGCGACGCCAGTTTGGCACCCGGTAAGGACGAATACTACGGCTTCTGGACCGGTCGTGACGCGGTCTGGCCAACCGCAGCAACACTGGAGGAGATTCAAACGGCGGCAAAGATATCAGCGAAGCGCCGCCATGCGCCCCGGGCGCCTGCCCCACCGGCCCCGTGAATCCAAGCAGGGGAAGGCAAAGCCACGCCAGGAGTTCACTGAGAGCGCCGAATTACGTCCTCCATCTCAGGTTCCCCGTTAAAAAATCACTCTCGAAGACCGGAGAGTTCGAAATTTCTTTCCAAAAAGGATTGGCAAGCGCAGGGACATCCGTATCGTGTGCAGGACAATTTTAAGATTTAAATTATGGCTAGAACCGAACGTACCCGAATCCGCCGCCGTGAAGATGTGTCCGAAATGCCGGACTGGTTGAAGGATAAAAACTGCCCCCATAAAAAGGAGTACATGTCCGGCCCGCGCATCCAGCCGCGGAACCTGACCGGGCGCGAGAAACTCACTTACATCATCGATGAGGTGTTTCTGGCCTATAATTCCGCCCGGCTGAAGGAGGCTTGCCAGCTTTTTGCCGACCGAATGCTCGCGCCCGACGTGACCATTGGCATGAGCATCTCCGGCGCACTGACCCCGGCGGGCCTCGGCTGCTCCAGCGTCATTCCGCTGATCAAGGCGGGGTTCGTCGATTGGATTGTTTCGACGGGTGCAAACCTTTACCACGACATGCATTTCGCGCTGAACTATCCCGTTCACGCGGGCAGCTTCAAGTTCGACGACACCGACCTTCGGGACAACGATCTCGTCCGCGTCTATGATGTGGTCATTCCTTATTCGGACGGCCTGATGGCAACGGATGAAATCCTGCGCGAGATGCTGATCCAGCCGGAGTTCCAAAAGGAAATGGGCACCGCCGAGTTGCATTATCTGCTTGGCCGCTACAGCGCGGAATGGGAGCGCAAAAACAAACTCAAAGATGTTTCGGTGCTGGCGGCCGCGTATCGCGCGGGCGTGCCGTGCTATACATCATCGCCCGGCGACTCCACCATCGGCATGAACGTCGCAGGCGTTGAATTGCGCGGAAGCAAACTCCGCCTCAACCCATCCATCGACGTGAATGAAACGACCGCCTTGGTGCTGGCGGCCAAGCGGGCCAAAGGCCGGAGCGGCGTGGTCCTCTGGGGCGGCGGCAGCCCCAAGAACTTCATGCTCCAAACCGAGCCGCAGATCCAGGAAGTGCTGCGCATCAACGAACTCGGCCAGGACTTCTTCATCCAGGTCACGGACGCCCGCCCGGATACGGGCGGACTCTCCGGCGCCACGCCGAGCGAAGCGGTCAGTTGGGGCAAAGTGGACCCGACCAAACTTCCCGATGCCGTGGTCTGCTACACCGACACCACCATCGCCATGCCGCTCCTGACCCATTATGCGCTGGCGAAACGCAAGCCGCGCAAATTGAAGCGGCTTTATGATCAGCGCGCCAAATTCATGCAAGCACTCACGAGGGAATACTTCCTCCATAACCAGGTGAAGATGATTGACGGCTCGGAACCGGTGATGGCTTGAGCATTTCAACGAAACAGCTCCAGGCCCTCGCGAAGGAACACGGCACGCCGGTCGTGGTGATCGACCATGACCAGATTCGGCGCAATTACGCCGAGTTCAAAAAGCATCTGCCCAAGGTGCAGGCCTATTACGCCGTCAAAGCCAATCCTGCGCCGGAGATTGTGCGTACCCTCTACCAGGCCGGCGCGAGCTTCGACGTGGCGTCGCTCCCGGAGTTCATGCTGGTGTACGAAAACATCAAGCACCTGCCGCCCAAGGAGCAGCAGGACTTTATTTGGGACAAGATCATTTACGCGAACCCGACCAAGCCGCGTGAAACCCTGCAAGCCCTCGACCGATGCAAACCGCTCGTCACGTATGACAACCTGATCGAGTTGCAGAAAATCAAGCAATACGCCCCGCACGCCGGCGTGGTCCTCCGCTTGAGAGTGCCCAACACGGGGTCCGTCGTGGAGTTGTCATCCAAGTTCGGCTGCGATCCGGGTGAAGCGGTTGATTTGATCGTCGAGGCCTTCCGCATCGGTTTGGTGGTCGAAGGCGTCAGCTTTCACGTCGGCAGCCAATGCACTAATTTCGAGAATTTTATTCAGGCGCTAAATCTGTCTGCGAGCGCGGACACGAAATCAAAATCATCGACATCGGCGGTGTTTTCCCTGCAGCCTACGATCCGCACGTCAAGCCCCTCGGAACGCTGGCCCGCAAAATCAATCCCGAGATTGACCGGCTCTTCGGCGCCGACGTCCAGGTGCTGGCCGAACCAGGCCGCTTCATCGTCGCCACCGCCGCCACCGCCGTTGCGAAAGTGATCGGCAAAGCCCGGCGGGAAGGCAAAACCTGTTACTACATTGATGATGGGGTCTATCACACCTTCTCCGGCATCATCTTTGATCATTGCCAGTATCACTTGAAGGCGTTCAAGGAGGGGAAAACCGAAATCTGCGCCGTCTTTGGCCAGACTTGCGATGCGCTGGATACCATTTCGCTGGCGGAAGAGTTGCCGGACCTCGAAGTCGAAGACCTGGTTTACTCCGAGAACATCGGCGCCTACAGCAACGCCTCCGCCACCTGGTTCAACGGCTTCCCGCCGGCCAAAGTGTTGCATTTGAACCTGTGACTTCGCGTTCGGCGCGGGCGGTGCAATTCAAAGCCTGTTCGACCCATTCGAGGCGGTTCGGACCAATTTGTTACGTTTCTCGCCGGTTTGTGACGACCTTGTGACGTCTCAAAACTCATAAAACCCCTGTAAACATTGCATTGTTACGACGTTACGACTCCTACACCCCAGGGCACCCCCACATGCGGCCCCCCCCGCCTCACTCCCTCCCTTTCTCGCGTTCCACTTCCCGTTCCGACCCCCGCCGATTAAACGCCACTGCGTCTTCGTACCTCACGCCGGTTCCGCCAAAAATATCCAGCGCCGAACCGATCGTCAGATCGATCTTTCCTTTTCCCAGCCGGGTGACTGCTTCTAGGTCGGCCAACGAATTCGCGCCTCCGGCATAGGTGGTGGGAATGGGAGACCATTGGCCAAGTTTCTCCACTAGTTCGCGGTCGATGCCCCGGCAGAGTCCCTCCATGTCCACGGCGTGAATTAGGAATTCGGCGCAATAGGAGGCCAGCCTTTGCAGGGCTGGCTCGGTAATCGCCACGTCGGTAAACTTCTGCCAGCGATCCGTGACTACTAGGTAGGAATCGTCACGCCGCCGACAGCTCAGGTCGAGTACCAGCCGTTGCTTGCCGATCGTCGAAACCAGCTTCTCCAGCCGATCCCAATCCATCTGGCGACCTTGAAAAACCCAGGAGGTAATAATGACATGAGAGGCGCCTGCATCCAAAAAGGCAGGCGCATTGTCAGGGTTGATCCCGCCGCCGACCTGCAGCCCCCCTGGAAAGGCCCGCAACGCCTCCAGCGCCGCCTCCTCATTGTCCGCGCCGAGCATGATGACGTGCCCCCCTTGGAGGCCGTCGCGCTTGTACAGTTCAGCGTACCATGCGCTCGATCGCTCGGACACATAATTGGTCCGCACCTTCGATGGGTCGTCGTCCATCGTGCCGCCAACGATTTGCTTTACTTTCCCTTCATGCAAGTCGATGCAAGGACGAAACATGGGTTGAGTATAGGCCCAAGCTTCAACGAGCCGCTTCGTTGCTAAAGGCGTAGAGCTTGGTTTGCGTGCGCACGTAAATTCTGTTGCCTGCCAGCGCAGGGGTCGCAAAAATGCGTTCACCAAAATCAGCCTGGTGCAGAATCTCGGGCTTGTCTCCGCCCGCTTTCACCACGCTCAGCTTGCCGGCTACCGAGGCCACGTAAATCCGGCCATTTGCCGCCACCGGCGAGGCGTAATAACTTCCGATGGCGCCGAGGCGCTCCTGGAGGTAATGTGGTGTGCCGGTCCTCGCTTCAAAACACGAGAACATGCCTCCGTCGCGGACGAGATAGAGCCGGCCTTGGTAGAGCAGCGGGGAGGCTACGTAAGGCAGGCCACGGTTGAATTTCCAGGCTACGTGCGTCTGCGAAATATCGCCGTGTCCGCCGGGCTTGACCGCCACCATCACGTTCTCCCCTTTGGCCATGCGGGCCATCAGGATGTCCCAATCGGCTTTGGTGATCTTGCCGTCGTGGTCGAAGTCCATGCCGCGCGAGAAGTCGCGGTCCGACTCGTCGAACTCGTCCAGGCTGACCTCGCCGTCCTTGTTTTTGTCGTTCTTTTCCAGGAAGGTTTCCCAGGAGGGCCATGGCGAATCCGCTTTGCCGGGCGACCAGCCGGCGAAATAGAGCAGGCCGTCCCCCGCCACGGGTGTGGTGCAGGCAAAGGTCGTAACTCCCTCGACCCTCCAACGCTCCATGCCCGTTTTCACCTCATAACCTTTCAGCACAACGGACCCAGGCGTCACCACTTCCGTGCGCTCGTCATTCTGCCAGAGGATGGGGGTGCCGAAACTGCCGGTCGCGCCGGGCCGGGCCGTTTCCCACGCCGTTTTGCCCGTTTCCAAATCCAGGGCCAAGAGCGACGAGTTCTCATCCTGATCGCGGTTGAGCAGGACGCGGTGGCCGGCAATGATCGGCGAAGTGCCGGAGCCGAAACCGCCCCCGCTCTGCGCGACGGGGAGCGGATGCCGCCAGAGTTCCTTCCCCTTGAGGTCATAACAAACCAGCCCGAAGGAACCAAAATAGCTGACGACACTCCGGCCATCGGTCGCAGGGGTGGAAGCAGCGGGGCTGCCTTCAGTGCGATGAAAGGTTTCGATCTTGTCAGCCGTGACTCCATTCTTCCACACGGCTTGGCCCTGTTTGCGTTCAAAGCAGCGCGTCTGCAACTGGCCCTCCGCGAAGGTGGTCAGGAAAATCCAATCCTCCCACACGCAGGGGGACGAGGGCGACCATGGGACGTCGATCTTCCACAACGCGCCATTGGTGGGCTGGATCTTCACAGGTGGTTTGGCTGCTGGGGCGACGCCCGAACCGTTTGGCCCGCGAAACTGAGGCCAGTTCGAAGTCATTCCTGCCGCGCCAGCACTGCTGAAACCGCTGCAGGTGAGCAGCATGGCAAAAGATAACACGAGTAGTGAGCGATGACGCATCATTTGCGGAGTCTAGCCCGAGAGACGCGGAAATCAAGAGCGGATCGCCCGCTTGGAATTCGGCCTTTGGTCCGCAGGAAGGTTGGTCCGGCACAACGGTTTGGAATTGGCGGGCGCGTTTTAGCGGTGCGGACGTTCCTGCGGGCATAAATGCCGCGCTCCGTTCCGTGGAGCGCGGCGTTCATGCGCGTTCATGCCGCTTCAACGTGCGACGTTGCAGGGACCCTCGAAAAATCGTGAGCCGCAGGTCATGCGCACGATGAAGCCGCGTAAACGCCGCGGTCCGGGCGCGAGTTTGGGGGCGGATTCCCATCCCCACCGTCACCCATCCAGGCATCTGCGAACGGCTTGGGCGAGGGTGTCCGCGTCGTAGGGCTTTTGCAGAAAGTTGATCCCATCGCTCAATTCCAAACTTTTGGCGGCGGCTTCGACGCTGTACCCGCTGGTGTAAATCAACTTGAGGCCGGGCTTCTGGTTCTGGAATTGTTCGGCGAGTTCCTGGCCGCTCACGCCGACGGGCATCACGATGTCGGTGAGAAGGAGGGCGATTTCGTTTTGGTGCTGGTGCCAGATCGCCAGTGCCTCCACACCGCTTCCGGCCTCCAGGACGCGGTAACCGTGGTGTGCAAGGATGTTCCGGGTGGTCCACAGCACGGGTGCTTCGTCCTCAACCACCAAAATGGTTTCGCTGCCGCCGCGAATTACCGCGCCCGGGCGGGCGTGGATGCGCTCCTCGGGATCGCAGGCCGGAAGGAAGACCTTGAAGGTTGAGCCTTGGCCGAGCTTGCTCTGGGCTTCAATCCAGCCCCGGTGCTGCTTCACGATTTGCGAGGCGGTGGCTAACATCAGACCGGCGCTTTCACCCGCATCTCCCGCCGCGGAGGGCGGGTCAAAAATTCGGGCCAGCGCCGCCGGATCGATTCCACAACCGGTGTCGCTCAACGTCAAACACACAAAGCGGCCCACTCGGGCTTCCGCACGGCCAGCCAGGTAAGCTGGATCGACGTTGACCAACGCCGTGCTGATGACGAGCTGCCCCCCGGTTCGCATCATTTCTCTCGCGTTGACCGCCAGATCCAGGATCAATTGTTCCACCAGCCCACGGTCGGCCAGGGTGGGCGGCAACTCCGCGGCATAGCTGAATTGGATGGTGATGTCCTCGCCAAGGGTACGCTGGAGCAACATGCTCAGATGGGTCAACACTTCGTTCAAATCGAGCCGCTCCGGCTGGACCGCGTGTTTGTCGCTGAAATGAAGCAATTGTTTGGTGAGTTTGCAGGCGCGCTCGGTCGCCCGCGAAACTTGCTGGAGGGATTCGAGCATCTCCGGCCGCAGGTTGGGTTCGGAGCGGAGCAGGCCGACATGCCCTTGGATGACGGTCAGGATGTTGTTGAAATCATGGGCCACCCCCGCGGCCAGCCGGCCCACTGATTCCATTTTCCTGGATTGGTGGAGCTGGGCTTCGAGGCTCGCGCGTTCTTCGCGGAGAGTCTTTCTTTCCAAGGCGCCCCGAATGGCCAGCGGCAATCCGAACAGTTCGGTCTTCCGGACAAAACCGGCTCCGGACTTGAAGAGGAAGTCTGCCATCGAGTCATCGCCAGCAGTGGTGGTGAGCAGGATGAAGGGGATGTCTTTCTCCATTTGTTCGAGCAAGGCCACCGCCTCAACTCCGCGCCACCCAGCCAAAGACTCCTCAGCGATCACAATTTGGAATGGCTTGGCCGAGAGAGCGGCCCGAAATTCCTGGGACGTGCGCACCACATCCAGCTTCCCCTCCAAGCCCGCCTTTTGGAGCGCGCGCAGGCAAAGCGGCGGGAGAGCAGGGTCCTCTGCGGCCAACAAGATGTCGATTCGGCCTCGCGGGGAGCTATTCACAACCTAGCTGTCCAGGCGGTTGCGCACGGTCCGGGCGAGCGTCTCCGGGTGATAAGGCTTTTGCAAATAGTTGGCTCCTTCTTTCAAGCTGAAGCCCGGGCTAACGACGTCCAGGCTGTAGCCGCTGGAGTAAATGACTTTCAAATCAGGCTTTTCCGCCAGAACCCGCTCGGCCAGCTCACGGCCAGAGACCCCTTCGGGCATCATCATGTCGGTCAGAAGCAGATCAATCTCATCCTTGTGGTGTTGCCAAACCTTCAGGGCCTGCACCCCGCTGCTGGCTTCCAGAACCGTGTAGCCCTTTTTGCGCAAGACCTCCTCGACCAATTGACGCAAAGCCCCTTCATCCTCGACCAACAGGATCGTTTCGTCCCCTCCCGGCGCCTCCTTCGCCGGGCTGGCCTCGGATCCGGCCCGGGCTTGGGAACTGGCTGGGATGACGACTTTAAAGGTGGTGCCTTGTCCGACCTTGCTCTCGACTTCGACCCAACCCTGATGTTGTTTGACGATGCCGTAAACCGTGGCCAGGCCCAGACCGGTGCCTTTCCCGATTTCTTTGGTCGTGAAAAATGGCTCGAAGATGCGGTCAAGGGTGGCGGGGTCCATGCCATGGCCTGTATCGCAAACGCTCAGCCCAACAAAATAGCCCGGGCGGGCCTCCGGTTGGCGGCTGATATAAGCCTCATCCACTTCAACGGTAAAAGTGCTGACGGTCAGCGTCCCGCCTTTCGGCATGGCATCGCGCGCGTTGACGACAAGGTTGACCAGGACTTGTTCCAACATCCCGGCATCGGCATGAATGGGGGGCAGCTCGGCGGTCGTGTTGCGGCGCAGAGCCACCTGCTCACCGACCAGCGAGCGAAGCATCTTGGATACGTTGACGATGATCTCATTCAAATCCAGCAGTTGCGGCTGCATCACCTGCTTGCGACTGAACATGAGCAGTTGGCGCGTGAGGTTGGCGGCCCGGTCCGCAGCCATGGAAATCTGCCTGGCGGAATCGACCAGGTTGGAATCGAGGCCAGTCTCCGAAAGCATCAGCCCAGCGTGGCCTTGGATGATGGTCAGGATGTTGTTGAAATCATGGGCGACGCCGGCCGCCAGTTGGCCGACGGAATCCATTTTTTGCACCTGCCGGAGCTGCGTCTCCATGTTCAAGCTGTCGGTGATGTCTTCCGCGTAGCAATGCACCATCTGGTTTCCTAAAATGGGGAAGAAGGACCAGGAGAAAGTGCGCCCTCTCATGGTAGTCTGGATGTGCAATCGGTTGAGGCCGGTGGCGAGGCACAACCGAACGGTGGCCGCAGAGTCTCGCGGCAAAATCGCTTGCGGATGATCGTGCTGGAGCGATTTCGCCATCTCCAAGGCGGCTTCGTTGAAATAGCTGAGGCTGCCATCCGCCGAAAACTCCAATACCGGGTTGGGACTGAACCGGGCGAACGCGGCGAGCTTCTCAATTTCATGTTCAGCGCGTTTGCGGTCGCTGATGTCGCGCGACGCGATCAGCACTTGCTGCGACTTTCCATGCTCGTCAAAAATCCCACCGATTACTGACTCAAAGGAAAGCCACTTGCCGTTTTTGTGGCGCAACCGCACCTCACACCGCGGGCTTTCCCGGCCTGCCATGGCCTGGCCAATGGTTGCTCGCAGTAATTGCTCTTCGTCCGGGTGGAAGAGCAGGGATCGACTCGCGCCGAGCAGTTCTTCCGGCGCATACCCGAGCACGGGGAGATGAGAAGGACTGGCGTAGATGCATCTAAACTCCAGGTCAAGCAAGGCAACCAAATCGCTGGTGTTTTCGGCGATCAGCCGATACAGCGCCTCGCTCCGGCGGAAGGCCGTCTCGCTGGCGATTCGCCTCCGTTCGGTTTCTCGTTTCTTGAGAGAGCCGAGGATGGCCGAAGGAAGGCGTTTGAGGCTGCCCTTCAGAATGTAGTCGTCCGCACCCTCCTTGATGCATTCGACCGCCACCTCTTCCGAGTGCGGGCCCGTTACCAAAATCAGCGGCATGTCGATGCGCTGGTCTTTCAAAAAACGCAAGGCATCCAGGGCGGTGAATTCCGCCAGTGAATAATCCCCCAGCACGAGGTCTGGCTCGAACTCCGACAGTGCCCTCAGAAACTCTGCCCGCGACTCGACTCGCAAAGCGTCAAACTCCAAGCCGGCCTTTTTCAGGTTCCGGACGATGCTCTCTGAGTCGGGGTCACTGGCTTCCAACAGCAGGAGTTTTAATTTGTGGTTCATAGCGAGCAGACCACACCGTGCGGCGGCAGGCCACTCAGACTGTGGTTCGCTTCATCAATCCGCTTCATCATTAGCCTCGCACGCGCTGGTTCCGTCAATCTTAAAATTCAGCGCCCAGGCACCGGTGTTCGGGGGAGTCTGGCGCGCGTCCGGAAAGCCATAGCTTCCTTCCACTGCTGAGGGCCGCGCGCAATTCTCCGGGCGCGCCCCATCCTGCTGACAGAGCCGAGCCCGCCGGAAACCATAAGCCCCAATCGAAAACGAGCTCGTGGCAGAAACGAGATGACATCGTTCAGTTGAGCAGAGCAAAAACAGTTCCAAAAAACAGACAGCAACCAATCTCAGGCCATTTGCCACGGGTTAACAATGCTCCTCCTTCCAAACGAGTGCGTGATTTTGAGCTGTTTTAAACACTTGTATTGAATGGTAATGTTAGTCAAACCATAGGTCCAACTACAGGCGGGTTGACGCCGCACGGGAAGTTTATTTCCACCTGCTGCAAACCGGGACGAACACGATGCCCCTGCTTAGGCTGTTTCAGAAGGCGAACTCAGCCAGCGAAACTGACGCCTGCGCACCGACCACGGAGAAGCAGCGCTCCGACGCTTCCACGCTCTGCCGCTGGGCAACTTTTGCTCCAAGCGCGGCCGAGCGAGAGCAATTTGTGCCTGCTGACGGTTGAGGGTGGGTGGTTTCACGCTCAGGAGTGCAGGATTCTGCCTACTGGCATAGGCATTGCTAAGCCCCCTTTGCATGAATTTAGGTCTCTACCAAGCCGCTGCCGCCCTCACCGCCAATGGCCGTTGGCAGGAGTCGATTGCCCAGAATCTTGCCGCCAGTTCCATCCCGGGATTCAAAAAGCAGGAGCTTTCCTTTGGGGCCATCGAAGCGGGCTTGAAAACGGGCCCCGCTCCCGCCGCGGGTGCACAAAGTTTTTCGCTCCCTCGCGCCGCCACGGCCACGAATTTCAGCCCGGGTGAACTAAAGTTTACCGGCGTCAACACGGACGTGGCATTGGAGGGCAACGGCTTCTTTGCGGTGCAAATGCCCGATGGGGCCACCGCCTACTCCCGTGATGGAGAGTTTAAGATGAACGCCTCCGGACAATTGGTGACCAAGCAAGGCCACCCGGTTTTGGGTGAGACCGGCCCGATTCAACTCGATCCGAGCAACCCCGCGCCGATCTCGATTTCAGCCGGGGGTGAGATCAGCCAAGGGACTGATGTCAGAGGAACTATGAAGGCGGTCACTTTCAACGACCAGTCGTTGCTCACCCCGATCAACGCCGGCTATTTTCTGGCCAGCAACCCGAAGCTCAAACCCCAACCGGCGTCCGGAGCCAGTTTTCATCAACGCTATCTGGAGGCGGCCAACACTTCGCCCACCACCGAGATGGCCCACCTGATCACCTCCATGCGGATGTACGAAGCCAACCAGAGAGTCATCCAAGCCCAGGACGATCGGATGGGGAAGGCCATCGCCGAGCTGGGCGGTTCTTAACAACCTTTTATGCTCCGAGCACTTTATTCCTCCGCTGCCGGGATGCAATCCCAGCAGTTAAACCTCGACGTCATCTCCAACAACCTGGCCAACGTCAACACCACCGGATTCAAGAAGAGCAAGATCGAGTTTCAGGATTTGCTTTACCAGACCACCCGCTCGGCTGGGGCCGAGGCCGGCGCGGGGAACCAGTTGCCGACCGGCCTGCAAGTCGGCCACGGCTCGAAGCCGGTCGCTACTTCGAAAATTTTCACCACCGGCGAGCTGACCCAAACAGGCGAGCGGCTGGACGTGGCCATTCAGGGCGACGGTTTCTTTGAAGTGCAGATGCCCGACGGGACCCGCGCCTACACTCGGGATGGCGCGCTCAAAACGGCTTCGGATGGCCGGATCACGACCAGCGATGGCCTCCCGCTCCAGGGTGGTTTTCAGCCCGTCCCGGCTGGGACCACCTCCGTCAGCATTTCGCCGACAGGGGAAGTGACGACTACCACGCCGAACGGCTCGCAGAGTTTCCGCGTCCAGTTGGTCCGTTTTGCCAACCCGTCGGGCCTGGAAAGCATTGGTCGGAACCTCTATCGCGAGAACACCGCGTCCGGCACCGCCGAACTGGGGAACCCCGGCGAGAACGGATTTGGCGAGCTGGCCCAAGGCTATCTGGAGATGTCCAATGTCAAAGTGGTGGAGGAAATGGTCAACATGATCGTAGCGCAACGCGCCTACGAGGTGAATGCCAAGGCCGTGCAGGCCTCCGATGAGATGATGCAGATGAGCAACAATCTGCGCCGCTAACGGGCCATGAACCTTCTCCAGGAAACCTCGCGGCATTTTTTCCTTTGCCTGTGCCTGCTGACTGCGCACCTGGATGGGGGACTCGCCGCGGGCATCAGCAACGGTGGGTCTCCTGCGCTGACCCTGTTCACGAACACGCAAGTTAACGGCGAAGGCATTTTCTTATGTCAAGTGCTGGCAGCAAATCAATCCACCATCGTCCCGTCCGAGGTTCGCCAGAGTGACGCGATGGATCATCGACCATCAACTCCCAAACCATCATCCAACTTTGTCCTGCCCAAAATTCGCCTCGGGAATGCGCCGATGTTTGGCCAATCAATTGTCCTGACCAGGGCGGACATTGGCAACCTGGCGCAGCAGGCCGCCCCTGAATTCGCTTTTACCAATTGGGTCGGAGCCGAACGGGTCCGTGTCACGCGGCTGTCCCGTTCGTTGAAAGAAGACGAACTCAAGGAGCAGATCACCGCCCTTTTGCAACATGAACAAGTGCTGGACAGGGGGGAGCTCGAACTCCATTTCCTGCGCCCGTGGGCCGCGATTCCGATTCCGGATGATGCGTTCACGATCAAAGCGCTGGATTTGCCCGCTACCGGCGTGAGCGCGAACTTCATCCTCCGTTTCGAGATCGGCGCTGGCAAAGAAACGATCGGGGTCTGGCAGATGCCGCTCACGGCCAAGGTGTGGCGGGAGATTTGGGTGGCCCGTTCCAGTTTGAAACGAGCCCAGCCTTTCAGCGAAGCCGATGTCGTGCAGGAGCGCCGGGATGTGTTGGCTCTGCGCGATGCGCCCCTCTCCCTGAACCAGCCTGAAACCTCGATTGAGATCGCCGAAGCCATCAGCGCAGGCTGCCCGATTTATGACCGCTCAGTCCGTATCCGCCCGTTGGTTCACCGCGGCCAGGTCGTCGAGGCCCAGTTGCAGGAAGGCGCGATGATGATCTCCCTCAAAGTCGAAGTCCTGGAAAACGGCGGCCCCGGCCAGTTCGTGCGCGTCCGCAATCCGCAATCCAAACGTGAATTCCGTGGAAAGGTCCAAAATGAACAAACGATCCTCATTCCTCTTTAAACGCCAATGGATGACAGGCTCGAAGCCAGCCCTGCTGCTTTCCCTTTTTGCATTAAGTTTCCAACCGTCAAATCTCCATGCTGACTCGCTCTGGCGTGAAGGCCGCGCCCGTTCTATGGTGGGCGACAAGCGGGCAGCAGCGGTGGGCGACATCCTGAACATTGTCGTGCAGGAAAACAGTTCCGCCGGCAAGAATAACCAGACAAAAACCGCCAAGAAATCCTCCATCGACGCCAGCATCGACACGTTCCTTTACAGTCCGGGCGCAAGCAAATTCCTGACCAAAGGCGGCCAGTTGCCCGCGATGAAACTGAACGGAAACCAAAGCTTCGATGGCGGTGGAACCATCAACAACTCCGAAACCATCGTGGCCCGCGTCGCCGTCCAGGTCATCGACGTTCTACCCAACCAGAATCTCATCATCGAAGGCCGGCGCCGAACTTCTTTCGCCGGTGAAACGCAGGATGTGATCTTGCGGGGCGTGGTCCGGCCCTCCGACATTACGGCCAACAACACTGTTTTCAGTTATAACGTCGCTGACGCCACCATCAAATTCCTCTCCAAGGGTAATCTCACTGATAGCCAGCGAAAGGGCTGGTTCACCCGAATCTGGGAGAAGTTCTCGCCGTTTTGAGAATGCGTATCATGATTGACGAGCGAGACGCGGGGAGCCGCAGGAGCGCGGATGCAAGTCAGCTTCCCTCTCCGATCAGAATGCTGGATGGCCTGCAGATGAGCGGGACGAGCCGTGGTCACGAGCACCGCGAATTTCATCCCCGGAGTGCGCCCGTCCTCGGGCGCAGCATGGTGCAAGGGCCGGTGGGCTGGGCTGATTCATCGAGTGCAGGACTTCGACCGTTGCTGCGCCCGAGGACGGGCGCACTCCAGGTTGCACGCGAGACTCTTCCTGGCTTTGTCGTCCATCCTACGCTCTGCTCGCTCAGTTCAAACCCCGCTTGCCAACCAACGCTCCTGCGGACTGAAGTCCGCACTCCAATCCGATGGCCCACTTTAAATTCAATGGCCGTTAGGCGGCGCTCTCCTAGCCGATCGCTCCCTTTGCTCGCAGCGTGCCTGGCCCTGCTTTTATTCACGTTTCTTCCCCAGAGCGCCCACGCTGCCGGCACGCGCGTGAAGGATTTGGTGATGGTCGCCGGGGCGCGCGACAACCAACTCGCCGGTTACGGCTTGGTGGCCGGCCTGGTGGGGGATGGCGACAAGAATCCCGTCTATACCGTGCAATCGATTGCCAACATGTTGCAACGCTTCGGCATCACCGTGCCGGCCTCGACTCTGCAAGCGAAGAACGTGGCGGCCGTGATGGTGACAGCCGACATCCCGGCGTTCCTCAAGCCCGGCTCGCGGCTCGACGTGCATGTCTCGTCAATGGGCGACGCCAAGACCTTGCAGGGCGGCGTCCTGATGCAGACTCCTCTGTTGGGCGCTGATGGCAAAGCCTATGCCGTGGCCCAAGGGCCGCTCTCCATCGGCGGGTTTTCGGCGGGGACGGGAGGAGGTGGAGGCGCGAGCGTTCAAAAAAATCATCCGACCGTCGCCCAGATCATCGGGGGCGCGCTGGTGGAAGTGGAAATTCCGGCGACGATTTTCCACGACCACCAATTGGAACTGCTCCTGCGCGAACCGGATTTCACATCGGCGGCGCGGTTGTCGGCAGCGATCAATGAAAAATTCACGAACAGCTCCCAGGCGATCGATTCCACCACGGTCCGGGTGCGTGTGCCGGAGGAACTGGAAGTGTCTCCCGTGGAATTTATCGCGCAGCTTGAAGCGATTGAAGTGACCCCCGACACACCGGCCCGGATCATCATCAACGAGCGCACCGGCACCATCGTGGCCAACGCCAGGATCAGGATTTCCCACTGCGCCGTCTCTCACGGCAACTTGACCATCAACATCGCCTCCACACTCGATGTTTCTCAACCCAACCCTTTCGCCAGCAAAGGCGCCACCGTTGTGACCCCTCGTACCGAAACCACTGTCACGGAAAACCGAGCCGCCATCGTCCCACTGCCCGAATTGCCCACCGTTGAAAAGGTGGCCGCATCGCTCAATGCCCTGGGCGTGTCCCCTCGGGACATCATGGCGATTTTCCAAACGATGAAGCAGGCTGGGGCGCTGCAAGCCGAACTGTTGATCCGATGAAGGTTTCCACGCTGCCCAACCCCGTGTCCGCCGCCGAACTGCCCTTGGAACAACTGGCGAAGAATTCGGCGCTTTCCGAGGCGGACAAAATCGGGGAACTCAGCCGGCAGTTTGAAAAATCGCCATGATGTCCCGAGGGGACACGCCCAGGGCATTGAGCGATG
>WNFM01318680.1_pt2 | contig 18771 bp, 17 predicted proteins | sample 5400271 | NCBI WGS metagenome assembly WNFM01 (sample SAMN13153352, study PRJNA577476) | soil metagenome | isolation source: 60 cm saprolite on Douglas fir-dominated hillslope | place: USA:California | collected 2013-09-17 | reverse complement strand
GGCGTCCCGCCATTGAAGGAGGTGAAGGTCAAGCTCTTGCCGTTGATGCCGCCGGTTCCGGCGATACGCGGGGCAGTGAAGCTGGTGCCGGTGCCCGTGGCGCCGGTGAGACCGAGTACCGACAGCGCATTGCCGGTGCTTGTAATGTTCAGGTCGCTGTTGGTGCCGCTTGAGAGCTTCAACGTGCCGTTGGCGGCGATCGTCGATGCCGTTGCACCAGGTGCGGTGACGACGTTGGCTGTCGCACCCGCGATGGTCGCGGTCTTCGTTCCGGTGGCAAGGTCGATGGCGGTGAGGACATCGGCGACCGTGCCGCCCTGCAGGAAGATGGTCGAGTTACCGGAACCATCGGTGACCAGGTTGACGTTGCTGACGCCCGAGCCTGCCGGAATCGCGCCCAGGGCCGCCGGGTTGGCGTTCTTGAACGTGATGGTATGGCCATCGACGTTCAGGGTCGAGCCGTCGGTGACCAGATTGCCGAGGCTGGTGGCGCTGGTCGCACGCGCCGCGGTAATGGTCGTGGCACCGGCGCCGACGGCAGACGTCAGACCCAGCACCTTGAGGCTGTCCGCCTTGCCGGTGATCGAGAGATCAGCACCGGTCGAGCCGCTCAGCGTCGTGATGCCGGCGGCGACAGTGCTGGCCGTGCCGCCCAGGGTGGCGACACCGGCAGCGACCGACGCGACATACTGGCGGCCGCTGGCGAGGTCGATGGCGGTAGTGAGGTCGCCGACCGTCGCGACCGACTGCGCGCCCGCGGGAGCGCCGAGGTAAACGGTGGAATTGCCGCTGCCGTCGGTCACGACGTTGCCGATTTCGCTGGACCCTGCGGTGAGCGCGTTCGCTGCGGGAACAGCGAGTGCCTTGATCGTGATGGTCTTGCCGTTCACGGTGAAGGTGTCGCCGTCCTGGAACGACGAGGCCGCCTGGGTCGTCAGACCGCCTGTGCCGGCGCCGCCGGCGGCTGGGCCGTAGAGCTTGGTGGCAGCCGTGATGGCTGCAGCGCCGCCGGTGTTGTCGGTGACGGCGACCGAGTTGGCCACCGAGCCGGCGGTAGCGCCGATCGTGGCGGTCAAACCGGCTGCGGTCGTGCCGCCAGCCGTGCCGTTATACAATGCGGTGCTGATTGCAGTGGCGTTGGCGAAGGTAGCGATGCCGCGCAGGTCGGTCGAAGTCGCGCCGGGGATCGTGGTCGAGACGTTCGACTTGGTGGAGTAGCCGACCTGGGTCTGCAGCGCCTGGTTGGCGAGCGACTTCGCGGTGTCGACCAACTTCTGCAGCGAGGTGATGCCGGTGTTGGCAGCCTGCAGAACCTGCACGCCATTGCCGATACCGTCCAGCAGGTTAGAGATGTCGCTGGCGCGGCTATCGAGCGATTGAGCGGTGAAATAGTTGGTCGGATTGTCGAGAGCGGTGTTGACCTTCTTGCCCGTGGAAAGACGATTTTGGGTGGTGGCGAGCAGATCCGCGGTCGACTGCAGCGAGAGCAGGTTCTGGCGAACCGATGCTGAAAGAACAATGCCGGACATTTTCATGCCTTTCTGGTTTGAACCGGTTGATGTTGTTTTTTACGCTACTCGATACGCTTACCTTTCTACGCTGGACGATTGGCGCTGCGCCGCCGCACTGGAATTCACTTCGCAGATCAAACGCCTGACGTCGGCGTCAGGCACTCAACAAGAGGCCTTCCTCGACCTTCATCAGTATTCTGATTTCCTTGAGAGCCTTGTAGAGAGCGCCGCCCGCAACATGATTGTTGGCGGCGTCGATCGCATCGCGGGCGGCTGGCAGCGCGTCCCGCAACTCTTTGATGAGGCCCTGATACGTCACCCGATATTTCGTGATGTCGTTCTTCAGGTACATCATCTGAACGCAGTAATAGAGCCGCTTGACCGGCGTGTTGGCGGTCTCCGCGGTGACCGTGTCCTTCTCGCGAAGGATCGGCGCCTCGCCGTCGATCAGGAACGAAGTGCGGGTGCCGGAATTGATGATGACGGTTTCGCCGATGACGATCCGCTCAAACGGCTTCAACTCGACTCGCAGCGGCATCGTCGTCTCCTTTTCTAGGGTACGCGGGCATGACTACCCCCGACCTTTTCGGAGCGTCACTTGCAGGAATACGCAGCAAGCGAGGCACCATAAAATCCAGGGAACGCTTAGGCCGAAAGCGGCGGGGTTGCCCCCGTCGCCTCGATTGTTGGTTTCGCCGCCGAACTTAGCGGAGCAGCTGCAGCACGCTCTGCTGCGACTGGTTGGCCAGTGACAGCGCGGACACCGCGATCGACTGGGGGGTCGACAGCGCCTGGCTGTTCGCCGCTTCGGCGTTGGTGTCGGCCAGCGTCAGGTTGGACGAGCCGGTCTGCAGCACGTTGATCAGGTTCTTCGAGAAGTCCTGACGGATCTGCACGATCGACAGGTTCGAACCGAGAGCCGAAGCTTCGGAGCGCAGCGTGGTGCTGGCGGCAGCCAGGCTCGAGACAACCTTGTTGGTGGCGGAGTTGTCGATGAAGTCGACGCCGCTGGTAAGGTTGGCCAGGCCGAGACCCGCCGCATTGAAGTTGACACCGGTGATGCCCAGGGTCGACTTGCCGGTTTCGTTGAAGGTCAGCTTCAGCGTGTCGCCGCCGAGCAGGTTGACGCCGTTGAACGAAGCGTCCTGCGCGGTGGTGGTGATCTGGGCCAGGATGTTGTTGTACTGGGTGACCAGGTTGCCGCGAACGGCCTGAGCCGAAGCATCGGCGACCGGCGCAGCCGGGGTCGTCCACGTCAACGCGCTGGTGATGGTACCACCGATCGAGCCGCCCGCCGCCACCGACCCGAGGGTCGAGGAAGCGTAGTCGTTGTTCGCTGAGATCGTCAGCTTGCCGGTGGAGTCAACCGTCGCCGCCAGGTTGTTGGCCTGCAGCTGGGCGTTCAACTGATCCAGCGTCTTGACCGTGCCGGCAGTGCCGTCGCCGAAGGTGACATTGACCGCGGTGCCGCCGTTGAAGGAGCTGAAGGTCAAGGTCTTGCCGTTGATGCCGCCGGTTCCCGCGGCGCGGGCGGCGGTAAAGCTGGTGCCACTACCAGTGGCGCCGTTCAGACCGAGCACCGCGAGGGCGTTGCCCGTCGCGGTGATGCTGAGGTCGGCGGTGGTGCCGGTTGAGAGCTTCAGGGTGCCGTTGCTGGCGATCGACGAAGCGGTTGCACCGGCTGCCGGCGTGACGGTGGCGGTGGTGCCGGAGATGCTCGCGGTCTTCGTTCCGGTGGCAAGGTCGATGGCGGTGAGGACATCGGCGACCGTGCCGCCCTGCAGGAAGATGGTGGAGTTGCCGTTACCGTCGGTGACCAGGTTGGTGTTGCTGACGCCCGAGCCGCTCGGAACCGCATTGAGTGCGGCTGCGTTGGCGTTCTTGAAGGTGATGGTATGACCATCGACGTTCAGCGTCGAACCGTCGGTGATCAGGTTGCCGAGGCTGGCGGCGCTGGTCGCACGCGCTGCTGTGATCGTGGTCGCACCGGCACCAACGGCAGTCGTGAGTTTCAGCGCCTTGAGGCTGTCGGCCTTGCCGGTGATCGAGAGGTCTGCACCCGTCGAGCTAAAGAGGGTGGTGATGCCGGCTAGGGTGGTGCTGGCGGTACCGCCCAGGGTGGCGACACCGGAAGCGACCGACGCGACGTACTGGCTGCCACTGGCGAGGTCGATGGCGGTGGTGAGGTCGCCAACCGTCGCGGTCGACTGTGCGTTGGCGGGCGCGCCGAGGTAAACGGTGGAGTTGCCGTTGCCGTCGGTGACGACGTTGCCGACTTCGCTGGCCCCGGAGGCAAGGGAGGCAACGCCGGGAAGTGCGGCTGCCTTGATCGTGATGGTCTTGCCGTTCACGGTGAAGGTGTCGCCATCCTGGAACGACGAGGCCGCCTGGGTCGTCAGACCGCCTGTACCGGCGCCGCCGGCGGCCGGGCCGTAGAGTTTGGTGGCGGCCGTGATGTTTGCCGCAGCCGTGGTATTGTCAGTCACTGCTGCCGAAGAAACAGCCGAGCCCGCAGTGGCGCCGAGGGTGATGCCGACGCCCGCAGCGTGCGCGCCGCCGGCCGTGCCGTCATACAGCGCGTTGCTGGTTGCAGTGGCGTTGGTGAAGGTGGTGGTGCCGCGCAGGTCGGTCGAGGTCGCGCCGGCGACCGTGGTCGAGACGTTCGACTTGGTGGTGTAGCCGACCGTGGTCTGCAGCGCCTGGTTGGCGAGCGACTTCGCCGTGTCGACCAGCGACTGCAGCGAGGTGATGCCGGTGTTGGCAGCCTGCAGAACCTGCACGCCATTGCCGATGCCGTCCAGCAGGTTAGAGATGTCGCTGGCGCGGCTATCGAGCGACTGGGCGGTGAAATAGTTGGTGGGGTTGTCGAGGGCGGTGTTGACCTTCTTGCCGGTGGCAAGACGATTCTGCGTGGTGGCGAGCAGATCCGCGGTCGACTGGAGCGAGAGCAGGTTCTGACGAACCGACGCTGAGAGAACGATACTGGACATTTGATTACCCTTCTGGATGAACACGTTGACGCGACGCCGCACATTTCAGTCGGCGACCGTGTCACACTGTTCCGTCCTCGCTACCCGTTCGTTAAATTTCAGGTGCGTACAAATACGCAGAAACGCGCCGCAGCTGCGGGGATTCTCAGTAGTACTACTGAGAAATGAGACTTGCCGGCATCGATTGCGGCTGTCATTGCGGCTGCGATTGCGATCGCATCGATGTCACCGCCGCAATCGATGCGCTGTCGCGCTTTCCGGCAAGGCGCTGATGATATCGCTGCGCTGAAAAACAATTTCGCGCGCGTCAGGCCGCGAGCGCGCTGCGGATAATTTTCGCCAAATCGGCCTTGCGATACGGCTTTGCGAGCAACAGAGCACCGGCGTCGAGTCGCCGATCGTCAAGCAAAGTCTTTTCCGCGTAACCCGAAGTAAACAGCATCTTGAGCGAAGGCCTGCGATTTAAGGCTTCAATGGCGAGCTGCCATCCGTTGATCGAGCCGGGCATTATCACGTCGGTGAACAGAAGATCGATGGCTTCGCCCTGATCGATCAGCGCCAAAGCCTCGCCGGCATTGCCCGCGGCAAACGTCCGGTATCCGAGGCTTTGGATCTGCGCGACCACGTATCTGCGCACCATGATGTCGTCCTCGACAATCAGGATGGCTTCATGGCCTCCCTCGATCGGCGCGCTCTCCGGCTCTTCCATCTGCGACCGCGTGGAGCCCGCCGCCTTCAGCAATCGAATTTCGACCGACGTCCCGCCGCCGGCTATGTTGTGGACACTGATATGGCCGTTGGATCGGGTGATGAAGTCGCCGATGGCGCCGAGATCAGCGAACGACCGCGCCAGATCATCAGCGGAAATCCCGTAAGGCGAGGCGTGGGCCAAGATCACGACATCGTCCGCTGCGCCGAGCATGCCATCGTCACCGGCGCAATTCTTGGCCACAGAACTCCTGGTCTCGAAGCCGAGCTTGCCGCCTTCCGGCATGGCGTCACGCGCCATGATCGCAATCTTGAGGATCGTGGTCATGAGCCGGCTGGCATCGATCCAGGCAGCGGGAATATCGCTCGCCAGCGTCGTGTCGATCTCGATCTGATCGCCCAGCGTCGGCCGCAGCAGCCGGGCCGCCTCGACGATCAAGGCATTGACGTCGACCTCGCGCGGTTGCGACGGCTGGCCGCGCGCAAACGCGAGCAGATGCGACGTCAGGTCGGCGCCACGGGCCGCGGCCTCGCCAACCAGTTCGGCGACGGCGGCGAGGTCCGGCCGGTCTGCGACCGCCTCGGCCAGGATTTCGATCGTTCCGGTAATGACGGTGAGGATGTTGTTGAAGTCGTGGACGATGCCGCCGGTGAGCTGTCCGACGATCTCCATCCTTTGGGCCTGACAGATAAGCGCTTCCGCGGCTTCTGCCGTCAGGGACTGCTGCAGGCTATCTTCAGTGCCCTCGCGCGCCTGTCCCCTCATCGCTGATAACAGGGGATGGCTATCTTAGCCGCGCGACGCTTGGAAAACGGGATTTTGCTTCGGCCAGGCATTCGTTGATCACGGTCAATAGCGCCGCCGGCGCGAACGGTTTGCGCAGGCAGCGCGTAGCGCCGAGCTCAAGCGCCATCCGCAGGAAATCCGGCGCCGGCGTACTGAGATTGGCAAAGGCATAACCGGACATCGCGATCAGCGGAAGCGTCGGCGCCCGCTCGTGAAAAATCCTGATCGATTCGAAGCCGCGCATGTGCGGCATGAAGATATCGACGATCATCAGGTCGAAGCTTGTCCCTTCAAGCGCGCGAAGCCCGGCTTCGCCGCCATCGGCGATCGTGACCTGAAAATCGTGTCGTTCAAGATAGACCTCAATGGCCATGCAGACCATTGGATCATCGTCGACGACGAGAATACGTTGCATGTTAGCCCCCCGAGGCAGAGCAGTTTGTTTCGGCAGTTCGGCAATCCCTGAATCGTGGTGCACGCGATCCCCCTCCGACTTCAATTGAACCTGACTTCAAATGAAAACCTCATCAGCGACGCGTTGCATGAATCATCAATAGAGACCAACGCCGGGAAGCCTCGAGCCACGTCTTTCTCATCGGCTCTGCCAGGCAGGGCAGAGCTTGCCTTCGATCGGAGCCTTGTTCAGCCTGTGCGAACTTCCCCCGACATGTTTGGAGATTGCATTTTGCGCGGCGGTGCGGAAAACGCGTCCGCAACGGCGGCCAGTGTCGCCCTGATCGATTCGAAACCGCGCATATTGGGCATGAAGATGTCGACAATCATCAGATCGAATGTGGCTTGCTCGAGAGCGGCGAGACCGTTGGTTCCACCATCGGCGATCGAAATCCCAAATCCATACCGTTTGAGCCAAGCGCGAATGGCCAAGCAGATATGCGGATCGTCATCCACCACCAGATGCGGCGCATAGCTCACCTTCGCCGTCCCTCGTGCGTTCGACTGACCCGGTGTTGATCGCGTTGTGATTTTAGCCGCCGCGAATCAGTTTGTTATTCTCATTTCCGCCGCAAGTGTGGCGATTCGTCTGCCCTTCATCGTGTATAAGCCCTGCTATGCGACTGGCATGCTTGCACAATTAAAAGGCCTGGCTATCTTTTGATGGCCAGCAGACGAGCCAGTACACAGGTGACGAGAGACGACCGGAGCTCCCGCCTTTTCGGCAGGAGTGGCCATGAATTCAGACCAGCCTTCGCGCAATCTTCTGTTGCGAGCCCTGCCCACGGAAGAATTCGAGGTGTTACGTCCCCGGCTGGAACTCGTCGAGCTCACCAAGGACGCTGTCCTGGTCGAGGCCGGCGCCGCCTTGAGCCACGTCTACCTGCCCCTGAGCGGCGTCATTTCAATGGTGGTCCGCCTCTCGGAAGGGCAGACAGTGGAAGTGGCGATGGTCGGACGCGACAGCCTGTTCGGCGCCTCGGCCGCGCTCGATGGGGGAATATCGCTGACCGACGCGGTGGTGGTTCTGCCGGGCACCGCCGCCATCCTCAATGTTGCGGATTTTCGCGCGGCCGCCGAACGCAGTGCTGCGCTTCGTGCGCTTCTCGCGCGACACGAGCAGGCGCTGTTCGCGCAGGCCCAGCAATCGGCGGCATGCAATGCGTCGCACACGGTCGAAGCCCGCTTGTCGCGCTGCCTGTTGCGCGTGCGGGACCTCTGCGACAGCGAGACCTTGCCGCTGACCCAGGAATTCCTGGCGCAAATGATCGGCGTGCAACGCAACGCGGTTTCGATCGTCGCCCATGCCCTGCAGCAGGCCAGAATCATCCGCTACAGCCGGGGGCATATCGAGATCAAAGACGTCGACGGGCTGCGGCAAACGTCTTGCGAATGCTACCGCGTCGTCAAGGCGCAGCGCGACCGGTTGCTAAAGGCGCCGGACTAACGCTCCGCAATCACGGGGAGTTGAAGCGCGCTGATCATGATCTGCACGGTAGCGGGCATTGGAGCGGAACCAATGCAGGTGAGTGCACTTATTTGCTAGCCATCCTTGCAAACAAGGCATGCAAGGTTCACCTTATATGTCGTATAGCGGACATATGGGCTGGCTGGCGGCCCCAGAGACCGGTTGTACTCCCAATAGGAGGCCACCATGGACTCGGCTCCTCGTTCACCGAACGGATTTTTGTCAGCGCTTGCCGCCGACGATTTCGAGTTACTCCGACCGCATTTGCGAACCGTCGATCTGGTCCACGCATTCGTGCTGGTGGAGGTCGATGAAACGCTCAAACGCGCTTACCTGCCGCACCGGGGCGTGATCTCTCTCGTGGTACGGCTTGCAAGGGGCGAGCACGTTCAGATCGCCATGATCGGCCGCGACAGCATCTTCGGCTCATTCTCCGCGCTCGGGGACCCGACGGCGCTCAGTAGCGCGGTGGTGCTGGTGCCCGGCGTCGCCTCGACGCTCGACGTCGATCGGCTTCGGGCGGCAGCCGACCAGAGCGCAACGTTGCGGACCGCGCTGGTCCGGCATGGGCTTGCGGTCTACGCCCAGATCCAGCAGACCGCAGGCTGCAACGCCGCGCACACGGTGGAATCCCGCCTGGCGCGATGCCTGTTGCACACCCACGATCTATCCGGCGACGACGAGCTTGTTCTGACCCAGGAATCGATGGCGCAGATGATCGGCGCGCGCCGCAACAGCGTATCGCTGGTGGCCAACACGCTGCAGCAGGCCAAATACATCCACTACAGCCGCGGGCATATCGAGATCACCGATCTGGACGGTCTCAGCAGAACCTCCTGCGAATGCTACGCAACGGTCAAGGCACAGTACGACAGATTGCTTCGGCCGCGTTGCCTGTCGTGATGATTGCCCTGCCGTGAGATTTCGTCGCGCCGGCGAGCGGACGGCTTTGCCGATGATATCTCTTTGCTCATTCCTAATCTGGGTTGCAGATGTTGCCGCGGAATAATCAGCGCGGCCTATAGCGCAGGCCGTCCATCACCAGGCGCAGCACGCGGAGGGTGCGCTCTTCCCAGTCGCCATCGTTCACGAAAGTCCATGTGCTCGCCGCGACCGCCAACAGCACATCCTGCGGATCGAAATCACTGCGGATGGCACCGCTCTTCGCCGCAGCATCGAGCAACTGGGTCACCGCGGTCGTCATGCGGTCGCGCGAATAGGCGTAGGCGTCGGTCCCCGCCTCGAAAATCGACGGCACCGCTTCCTTGAGCCCGCGCTTGGCCGCGATCAGGCTCGCATAGCGCGTCAACCATTCCTCCAACGCCACTGCCGCCGGCATCTCTTTCAGCAGGGCCGGTGCAGCGTCGCTCAGCCGCTCAATCTCATGGCGATAGACCGCCTCGACCAAGGCGTCGCGCGTGGGAAAATGGCGATACAACGTACCGATGCCGACGCCGGCCCGTTCCGCTACCGCCGAAAGCGTCACCTCCTCCTTCGAGGAGGTGAACAGTTTCAATGCCGTGGCGAGTAAGCGCTCGCGGTTCCTTTGCGCGTCGGCGCGGGGCGAGCGGGCAATATCGGATTTTGACAAGGCGGCCTCTTGTAAAACGGAGGGTCCTCCGTATATGGCACGTCAAGCGGAGAGCCCTCCGCTTCTTCCAATATAGCGTTCCGGAGGACAAAATCCCATGCCCCAACCCATTTCTCACAAGGCCTGGTTCGTCACAGGTGCATCCAAAGGCTTTGGCTATGTCTGGACGGAAGCCGCGCTGGCGCGCGGCGATAGCGTGGCCGCCGCAGCCCGCAACATCGGCCCGCTCGATGCGTTGAAGGTGAAATACGGCGACCGGCTGCTGCCTCTCACGCTCGACGTCGGGAACAAGGGCGCGGTCGATGCCGCCGTGGAGCAAGCGCACAAGCAGCTCGGGCATATCGATGTCGCGATCAATAACGCCGGCTACGGCCTGTTCGGGACCATCGAAGAGGTCAGCGAGCAAGAGGCCCGCGCGCAGATCGAAACCAATCTGTTCGGCGCTCTATGGGTGACGCAGGCAGTGTTGCCCATCATGCGGGCGCAGCAGTCCGGCCACATCATCCAGATCTCCTCCATCGGAGGTGTTTGGGCGGTGCCGGCGGTTGGGCTCTATCACGCTTCCAAATGGGGCCTCGAAGGCTTCAGCCAGGCACTGGCAGGCGAGGTGAAGGGCCTCGGCATAAAGGTCACGATCATCGAGCCCGGCGGTTTCGCGACCGAATTTGGCACGACATCTGCGCATCGCGCGCAGCAGCTGCCGGCGTATGACGCTGCGCGCGCCTCGCTTGCCAACTTCCGCACCAGCACCACGACCACGCCCGGCGATCCGAGAGCGACTGCATCCGCGCTGCTCCGAATCGTCGACGCCGCCGAGCCGCCACTGCGTGTGTTCTTCGGTGAGGTTGGCCTGCCGTTGATCCAGCGAGAATATGCCGAACGCATCGGGACCTGGGAGAGGTGGAATGACGTCTCGCTGGAAGCGCAAGGCAATCTCGCCAGTCGTTGAGACGGCACTTCAGCTATCCAGCGGATAGGGTGCGGGCCTGGGTACTGCGGATGCGACGACTAGCGGCTTTCCGGCGTTATGGCCCGTATTACTACGGCCTGCCCGCTGCCGCCTGCGGATTTATTCAACCGGGATTAACGGGCTGTTCAACGACCCCTGATAATTGTCACAGTGCCGACGAGCGCAAATTCGAAACGCGTCGAAGAGTCTTCGCACGCTGAGAATGTCTCGCTGGTGTTCGGCAACTAGACCTTTGCGGAGTTAAGAACATGGCTTTTGATTTGTCGATGCCGATCCTGGTGGTCGATGACTACAACACCATGATCCGAATCATCCGCAATCTTCTGAAGCAGATCGGTTTCGAAAACGTCGACGATGCCAGCGACGGATCGGCGGCGCTTGCCAAGATGCAGGGCAAGAAATACGGCCTCGTGATCTCCGACTGGAACATGGAACCGATGACCGGCTACGATCTGCTCAGGGAGGTCCGCGCCAGCCCGGAACTTTCGCAGACGCCTTTCATCATGATCACCGCGGAGTCAAAGACGGAAAACGTCATCGCCGCGAAGAAGGCCGGCGTCAGCAACTACATCGTCAAGCCGTTCAACGCCGCGACCTTGAAGACCAAGATGGAAGCGGTGTTTCCGGAAATGGCCGCGTAACCTATGCGGGCGCCGCCTGCGGCCCTTCTTGAGGGTTGCAGGTAACGCAGCAGCCGCCCGCGAGCCAGAATGCCGCTTTTAAATCAGTCAATGACCGCTACGGACATGCCGTGGGCGACGAGGCCATCGCATCGGTGGCGGCGGCGTGCCAAAGCTGCAAACGCGATTCCGATATCGGCGGACGGCTCGGAGGCGAAGAGTTCGTGCTGCTGCTGCCGGAAACCGATTCTGCGCAAGCCGCGATTCTGGCCGAGCGCATTCGCGAGAAGGTCGCCGGCCGTGTGCTGTCCGCGCACAAGGTGCAGTTCAGCCTGACGATCAGCATCGGCATCGCTTCCGCAACCGCGAGCATGTCGGGCATCGAAGCGTTGCTGCACCCGGCCGACCAGGCGCTCTATCAGGCAAAGGCCGAAGGGCGCAACCGCATCGTCCAGTGGTCGCCACCGCTCGCCCCCAAACTTGCCGCCGAATGATTGCTGCACCCGCCGATAATGCCCGCTCGTGATCCGCTGATTGCGCCGAGAGCGGCGGTGCGCCCGATCGCTGCTCGATGCCTGACCGGCGACGGCTCCGCAACCGGTGCAGGAACTGTGGCAGCGGCGCAACCGCAATCGCCCGGCCGTACTTCTACGGTTTCGAATTTTCACACACAGCTAATCTTAAGTGGCGATAGTGACGCGAGCAAAGGGAGAGCTTCCATGCTTACGTTTGAGACGGCCGACCTGAAGGAAGTCCGGCGTTTCCGTATCGCGCAGTTCAACGGCCGTACCGTAACCGTCAGGTCGGGCGGGTCGCCGGTCACCGGCCACGTTCGATCGGTTCTGGAAAGCGGAGAGCGCGCTCCGCAACGCTGGACCATCACCATCGTGCCGAGCCCGCCCAAAGCTCCGGTGGTCCCCTCACGCGCCGCGCCGCGCTTTCACAGCTTTGTGGAAGACCTTTATTGAGCAGCACGGTTGCTCGGCGGCGGCTGTGCTCGCGCGTCTCGAAACGTCACATCTTTAGCTGTCATCACCCGCTTTGGCCGTCATCACCCGCGAAGGCGGGCGATCCCGTACGCCGCGGCTTATCGAATGATCATCGGCGTCTCTGGAATACTGGGTCGCCCGGTCAAGCCGAGCGATGACAGTTTGTGATTATTGTTCCCGTCATCGCCCGCGAAAGCGGGCGATCCAGTACGCCGCGGCTTATCGAATGATCATCAGCGTCTCTGGAATACTGGGTCGCCCGGTCAAGCCGGGCGATGACAGTTGTAATTAGTCGCAAGGGCGGGCAAAGCAACTTGTCCGCCGTAGCTCAAAGAGCCAAGGCGGAAGCGTGCCCACCATTCAAGATCGCGATCGCAGCGTGGTGGGCACGGCGCGAAGAGCGCCTTTGCCCACCCAATTTGCTCGCACGCTCCACGCCCTTGATACGCCGGGCGACGCGCTAGACCGCGCCCGGATGCAGCAGCGCGGTGCGGACGAGGTCGGCGGTGTTTCGCGCGCCGAGCTTTCGCATCGCCTCGGCGCGATGGCTCTCAAAAGTCCTGGGGCTGATGCGCATTCGCAAGGCGCCTTGCTTGTTGGAGTATCCCTCGCTGATCAGGCTGAGAACCTCGCGCTCGCGCTTGGTCAGAGGTTTCTGCCCGGCGGCTGACGAAAACATGACGCCGGGGATGCGAGCTGCTTCCTTGACCTGGCTGGGTCGGGTCTCCCATGCAGCCTTGCGTCCGGGCGCGGCGACGGGTCCCTCCTGAGTGCCGGCGATCTGCTTCATCATCGCGCAGACACGTTCGGTCTGCTGAAGCGCGTTTTCCACCACCTGCTGCAAGTAGACGCGGTCGCCGGCTCCTTGTGAAAATTGGTGGCTGTGCTGCTTGATCTCGCCCATGTAGAGCAAGAGCGCGGTCAATGGCCCGTTCAGCTGGCGCGCGATCACGGCTCCCGCTTCATCCATCGCCCTGGTGCGCGCCGCGGACAGCCGGACAATCTCGAGATCGTCGTCGAGAGGCGTGCTGCTCTCCAGCCACTTCGAAAAATGCGAATCACTGGCTTCTTGCGACATACAATTTGTTTAACGAGCCTCTCCTGTTCGAGGGTTAATTTTTTACTCAGTAGGAATACTGAGATTTTTACAAATCCCGGACCGCAATAACTTCGTTGTCTCGACGAAATCGGTACTCGATCACCGCAAATCCAACAAACATCGTAAATGATGCGTCAAATCTCCGTAGTTCTACGGAGAGGGAAAGCACTTTAACCGTGAAGAGGGATCCCCGTAGTTTCACGGGCATCGGGCTTACTTCTTAATCGGGCGCGAACTTTTTTCGTGGTTGGATACAAGCCATTCACGCCTGCGCGCGACGGGGCCCGTCGATAGCGATACTCTCGCGGGAAGTTTGGGGCAATGGTGCGGCCGGATCCGATACAGGATTATTTGCAGCGGTTGACGCCGCTGGCGCGCAGCAACCTTCTGACTGAACTCGAGCGGCTGGAGAGCTGCGGCACGGAGATACCCGGCTCCGCCGAACTCCTCGCCAGGCTGCGCGCTGAATTCCGCAAGGATGGCTCTACCCAAACTCGCCTTAGCAATCCGTCGCGGTATTTTTTCGCGCCGCTGGAGCCGTTGCTAGTTGACGGCGCTCCCGAGCATGCCAATTCGGGGCGGCTATTGCGCGGTTCACTGTCTCCGATCTGGGAATGGATCAGCCGCGATCTGTTGCCGACGATGGCGCGCGACTACGCCAACGGGATCAACGAATTGGTCGCCTCCGACAATCAGCGCGAGGCCCGGCAGGCGGCTGCCACGTTCCAGATCAAGGTTCTCAAGAGTCTCGAGAACACGCTGGGCTCAGCGGCCGGCGTCAATCAAACCCGGATCAAACTCGCGACCTATACGGCTTCGCGCGCGGTCTATGACGACCTGACCAAGATGCTGAGCGTGCTGCGCGCGCGCGAAGCACTGGTGAAATTCAACGATGCGCTGCCACCCTCGCTGGAGAAGTTCGACGACTTGCGCGTCTCCAAGGTAACGGAGTTGCTGACCGGGCTCGCAAAAAGCAACGCCGAGGCAGTCCCCTTTGCGCTGGCGCTGGTGGCGAGGCGCCTGAAGATATCCTGGCATTTGATCCGGCTTGCGACCAAGGCCGCGCCCAGCAAGAACGTTGCCGATATCGCCGCCACGCCCTACGCGATCACGGTCTCGATGGTGCTGGACCGGCTGGACGACAAGCGGTTGGCGCTACGCGTTGCGCTGAAGAACAACCGCGTCCTCGTCGCCAAGGAAATCCTGACCGATATTTATGATACCGAATATGCCCTGCAGGTCCGCATCGACAGGCTCGAGCAATCCGAATGGGGAGCGCGGCTGCAGCGTCTGATGACCGCGATCGCCGCGCTGGTTGAATCCGAGGTGAGCCGGTTTCCCGACAATGTCGGCCACGTGCTGGGATCGCGCAGCCTGCGCAGCCATCAATCGCTGGCCGGACGCCTGACCTATCTGGCATGGAAGGGGCGCGATGTCGTGAGCGGCGGCGCCGCCTATTGCAAGAAGCTGATCGGCCAGGCCTAAAGGAAATCGCGCGAGCCGAGAACAGCGGTTACGATTGTCGTCCGCTGGAACGTGCTGGCTTACTGTCCAACGATTTCGCCACGATCGCGTCGTACCGCAAATTGAGGAACTTCTCGAAAAGTCGGCCTGAGACGACGAACCTGAACCACCAGTATATCATCCGCCGGGCTTTCATTTGTGCCCTCCTCGATGGATCCCTGCCGCATCATGGGTAGCGCGGGAAGGCGCCACGGAATGTGATGTGCTTCACATTTGACGGTACAAATACGGACCCGCTTGGCCTACGGCTGAGCCGGACACCAGCGGCCGGACGGCTCCCGAAAATATCAATCACGGCAAGATCAAGTTTGCGCGTGCCGCTAGCCTGCGATGATTGCCGCCAATAATCTTGCGGTCGCGATTGAACGTTCTGAGAACAAGGAGACGGCGATGGGTCGAGGGATCGGGTCACTGTTGGCGATGACGGCGCTGGCTTGTGTTTTGGTGTTGAATTCGGACGCCGGCGCCCAGACCAGCGTGGCGCCGGCCGAGAACGCGGCTCCGAGCGCCGACAACGCCGTGATGCTCACGGTATTCTTGAAGCACGACCAGTCGCGCCCGTTGAGCGAACTCAATGCGCAGCTTGAGAAGCAAGGCTACTATAAAGCCTTCCCCCCGCCCGGCGCCGAAGTCGTGAGCTGGTACATCGTGATGGGGATCGGACAAGTCGTCACGCTGCGGTTTCCGGCCTCGCGCCTTCGCGAGGTCAACCGCGCGTTGGAGAACACCGCCTGGGGTGCCTATAAGACGGAATTCTATCCGACCTACGACTACAAGGCCGTCGGCATCGCCGCACACGAGAAGGCGCAGTAGCGCTGTGCTATCTCATGCAGCAGCTGGTATGACGACGGCGCTGCGGCGGCTCGCCGCCATCATGTACGCGCGCGTGTCGCGCTCAGGGCACGATTGATGAGGCCTGCGTAGCGTTTCTCGGGATACCAAGGCATCTGTGCGAGTTGATCGAAGCCTGGAATGCCCTCCATATGGCGGACCATGCGGGTGCGCATCTCGCGGTCGGGCAGTGGACCGCGAAGCGCGCCGACATTTTCGGCGACGTGATCAGGGTTTGAGGTGGCCTGCAGCGCACAAGTTATCGCCGGATGGGAAATCACCCATTTCAGGAAGAACTGCGACCAGGTCTCGATGCCGAGTTCGCTAGCGAATCCCGGCAGCGCCCGGCCCATAACGAGCTTATGCAATCGCGCCTTTTCGAGCGGCATGTTGACGAAAACGCCGACCCCGTGGTCCGCCGCCGCCTTGAGCACGCGATCTTCGGCTTGACGCGTGGCAATCGAATAATGCACCTGCACGAAGTCGACGCTGCCGCTTTCCACCAAATCCGCAAGGATTCCGAAATAAGCCGGCTCGTGATGGGTGGCGGCGATGAAGCGAATACGGCCTTCCTTCTTCCAGGCCCGCAGCAGCGGAATGATGACCTCGACATTGATCAGGCTGTGACACTGCATGATGTCGATGCGGTTGCGCCACATGCGCTGCATCGATTGCATCAGACTGTGCTCGGCGTGACTATCGTCGCCCAAATATTCGCCGGTCGACCAGATCTTGTTGGCCAGGAAAATCTGATCGTTGATGCCCAGCGATGAGACGAAGGCTCCGAGGTTAATTTCTCCCGTTCCGTAAAGCGGTGAGGTATCGAAGACCCTTCCGCCTGCCCCCCAGAACCTTCGCACCACCTCGCCAAGGTGCTCGCGTTTTTCGCCGGGCACGAGGTCGAAGGTCATGAAAGTTCCAAGACCGATCGCGGGCACCCGTTCGTTGGTGCCGGGGATGGTCTTCATGATGATATCCGTTGCCTGCGGCGCCGACCGTTCCGGCGTTTGCGCGCTAGCCGGAGCCGCTGAGCCCAGGCCAGCTTCTTCGCCGGCGAGGGTCGCGGCAATACCGAGACCGAGGCCGGCGCCGATGAAGCTGCGTCGTGTTGTGGAGGTCGTGGTGTCTCGAGCGGTATCCGTCATGTCTTGCTCCTTCGGATTGCGCGGCCGGTAGTCCATCCCTCACACCGTTCCGCGCTGGTACTCGGCAAGAATAGGACACCGTTGCTGTTCGCTCGCACGCGATCGTGATCGCAGCTGCTCGATTCTGACACTTTCGCCAAATGCCCGCCTCGCGTCCGGGCCATCGTCGATTACATCGGATCACGCGTTAACGAGGGCCCGCATGGAACGTAAGACCGAGACCGGGTATGTCCGCCGGGTAGAGCCGCTGGCATCGAGTTGGCGGAGCGCGTGCTGGAGTGTCGGCTCGTTCGATACCGGAAAACGTTCGGCAACCGACGTCGTCGAGGGCACGATCCGCACCCCGCATCATATGCTGCTGGTCAACATTCATGGCGGCGCGAGGCACCTTAAAGTCGCAACCGATTGCGGTCACCGCTACGACGGGCCTGACCTGCCCGGTGCGGTATCGTTTGTGCCGGGGACCTGCGAGCGCCGGCTGCGACTGCTCGGCGTTCGGTCCGAATGGGCCTCGGTCTCGCTTCGCCCCGAACTGTTCGGATTCGGTGCGTCCGATCCGGACGGCAGCGGGCGCCGGATCGAGATCGCCGCCTTCACCAACGTCGAGGACAGCTTTGTTTCGGGCGCCGTCGGCGAATTCTGGCGGCTGTTGAATGCCGACGGCTCGCTAGATCCGGTTTACGCTGAGGCGCTGAGCCTCGCTCTGGCGCATTATCTGGCGCGCCGCTTTGGTGCGATCGCTGCGGACGACGTCGTCTCGCCTGCAAAGCTTGCACCTTGGCAGGTGCGACGCGTCACCGAGTTCGTCGAAGCGGGCGTTGGCGCAGAGCTGCGCATCGCCGACCTCGCAATCCTCGTCGGCGTTTCGGTCGGACATTTCCACCGCGCATTTCGCGCGACGACTGGACGGACGCCGCTCATGTATATAAACGAGGCGCGCGTGCGCCGCGCGCTCAGCATCATGGCCGTTGAGAATATCTCCGTTGCCGCACTTGCCTTACGTGTTGGCTTTCTCAGCCCGAGCCATTTCACTCGGATTTTTAAGCGCTTTACAGGACTAAGCCCATCGGACGTGCGACGCGATTAGTCCTTCGCGCATGCAACACGATCGGCATCGGGCAGCACCAAAAGGCGCAATAGGCGCGCAGCAATTTTACGGAAAACGCGCCCCGTCGTCGCTCGATACGGTCGCGGTGTGGCCGCCTTGCCGCAATGGTTTCGCGCAAACAGGACGCGCTGAGCTTCGGCGTTCGCTGTGTCTTGTAGACGACATTGACGATGCTCTCGTCGACGAGTTGGGCGCGCGGTCCGCACGATCTCTACCCGAGCTCAAATTCGATCTCAGCGATGTCTTGCGAACGAACCACAGAAGTTGACGCCGCAGGCGAGCTAGGATTCCGATATTTTGCACGAAATATTTTGCAAAAATTTTATTCGTAATGCGCGGTTTAACGTTACTCGGATAATTCAATTCTGCGCACAAGATCTCCATATTTGAAGCCATGCGCGCCGTTAAGAGACCTCAAGGATCAGGAGGAGGAGACGAGCTATGACGAACCCAATGTTCGGTGGCAATCTGGCGGGGAGAGTAACAACCTTTGGGCGTCGCAAAATAACGCCTCGCGTATGCGTTGTGGATGCCAAAAGGCACCTTCGAGCCTTTCTCACCGACGTGCTTGAAGATCTCGGCTTCGTAACCAGCGAATGCGCAAAAGACGGAGACCTTGGCGCGATCCTTGAGACTCAGATTCCTGATCTCATTGTTCTCGGACTCTCGGTGGATGGAATCGAGGCGGGCAAAATTCTCGAAGTTCTTGTGCGCCGGGAGTTCTGCGGTAAGGTTCTCGCGATCGGCGCCCGCGAGTCGATTATCGTCAAGGCAGTGCAGCAAATTGGCGAAGAATACGGCCTCGCCATGCTGCCGCCGCTCACCACGCCGTTCGCCGCCGGAACCTTGCGCGAGCGAGTTGCGATGCTGCTGCCCGAGGAGCCGGCGCCGAGCCCGGCAGTCTACGTGGAAGAGGCGTTGCACGCCGGCTGGCTCGAACTATGGTACCAGCCGAAGATCGATGCCCGCACCCTCGT
>WNFM01274028.1_pt1 | contig 18787 bp, 17 predicted proteins | sample 5400271 | NCBI WGS metagenome assembly WNFM01 (sample SAMN13153352, study PRJNA577476) | soil metagenome | isolation source: 60 cm saprolite on Douglas fir-dominated hillslope | place: USA:California | collected 2013-09-17 | reverse complement strand
CTATCGCAGTCGGTTACGACAGCGTAAGTGCCTTCATTGAAATGTTTCGGACGATGCTGGGAACCACACCACAGACATACTTTCGAGGCAGGCGTTCGTGGCCACGCGGTAGGGCCATGGGCGTGACGGCGCGCCTTCCTTGACGCTGTCGCGAGGATCCACCGGAATTCTTGCTGAACACTTGCTGAACAATAAACTATAGTCACGCCATTGCAGATTTACGAAATCCAGGGAACCATCGGGATGACTGGACCACGCAAGCATGGGCATATTGTCAACTAGAAGACGAACGTCTAGAGCTGGCGTAGGTTGTCGGGACCCATCCGCCGCGGATGCCATCCGGCGATTATAGTCCGGATGTGCAGTTTGACACCCAAACAGATGGTCTGCAATAGGGGTTGGAAAAAAGGCTTTGCAACAACCACAATCCGGGATATCGCCTAACACTGCACGTGGGTTCTGCCCGCCTCTTCAACCCGCGTTCCCCAATTACTGCCGCCCACGTTTGCTAGGCGCATAGATGAAATGCCTCACCTTGATAGGCTTCGATTCAAAACGACCAACGTTTTCCTCAAGCTCGCGGTCTGCGCCCGTCAATCGCTTGTGCTGTCGCAAGTGCTCCGCCCAAGATTCCACGATGAACGTTTCGACGTAGTACGCCGGATGCTCAGTATCGCGATAGACGCCCCATCTTGATGCTCCGTCCCGCCGTCGCACTCGTGCAAATTTGTGGAGAGCCTCCAGGAACTCGTCCGACTTCCTCGGCTCAACCTCATATTCCACTGTAACCAGTACGGGTCCTTGACTTGGGTCTAGGTCTCCAACCAGCATCGGTTTGCCCCAGTGGTCCCAAGCTCCAAGATCTACCGGCGTATCAGGCAAACGCGAAATCAAAACCAATATTGGACAAACGGCCGTGCCAATAGCTGCCGCAATCAAGGAAGTGTGTGTACCCTGCCGGCCTGCTACATATCCCCAAAAAGCGCTGCCGGCTGTCCACGTTCCCATGTAGACGAGCATGAACACAGCCATTGCACGCGCGCGCACCCAATCCGGCGCCAAGTTCTGCATAACCGTGGTCATCAAAGAGATGATTGCGGTCCATGCAATTCCTCCGAACAAGATGGCAACGGACAGGAGTGCTACGGATTTGAATCCGGCGACGCCGCAAAGCGCCGCTGCAAAGACAGTGGTTCCCAGTGCGAGCAGCGCATCAGACGAGAACAATGAACGTGTTCGTTGTAGCGCCATGGCTCCTAGCACAGCGCCAGCGCCAAAGACTGCTAAGAGCAACCCATAAAGTGTCGCGCTTCGTCGCAATTCGTGAGCGACGGTGGGCAGGAGCGCCCAAAACGCGCTTGCAAAAAACATAACGCATCCGATTCGTCCGAGAACGGTCAGAATGTCAGGCGCGTTTCTTGTGTACCGAACCGCCGCGCGGATCGCACCCGACACGGTCTCTCGCAGCGGGCCTGGCTGATTTGGCGGTCGTTTCCACCGTGCAATCACCCATAGCACGCCGAGATACGATGCGGCATTCAGCCAAAACAGTGTGCCAATTCCTGCCGCCACTATCAGAAATCCACCCAGCGCTGGACCGAGCGCGCGGGCCAAATTAAATTCAATCCCGTTTAGAGCAATGGCCGGCATCAAGCCCTGTTGCGGGACCAGTTCTGGAAGGACTGCTCGCCAGGTCGGCGCTTCGAGCGCATCTCCAATCGACAAAGCAAGCGTTAAGAGGAGCAATGCCCAAGGCGTAATTAAATGCAGCGCCGTCAGAATAGCGAGTGCTACCGCTACAGAAAACATCCATACTTCCGTCGTCAGTATCAGTTTGCGCCGATCAAAGATGTCCCCCAAAGCTCCTGCAGGCAGCGCGAGAAGAAAAAACGGAAATGCCGAGGCAGTTTGTGTCAGCGCCACAAGCAGCGGCCCAGCCCCTTGCGAAACCATCAGCCACGCGGCACCAACACCTTGCATAAACGTGCCCATATCTGAGACCAGGTCGGCAACCAGCAGATTCCGGAACATAGGCAAGTGTAGCGGCCGCCATGTGCCCCATTCGGTTCCAACCTCGCTCAGGTGCGCCTGGGACACACGTGCGGCGCTTACATGCATTTCATCACGCTGTCCTCGGTCGGGCATGGCCGCACTGAGATGCTATACGCAATTTGGCTATATGTGATGTCCAATTTCGAGGTTAAACGAAGCAGAATCAACGGTTCGTCTGAAAATAACAGCCGAATGCTCGGATGCTGAGGAGTTGCAAACCTTCCTCAATACTCAGATTCAAAATTGAAACAGGCTGGTACCGCCCACTCGGGCGCCTCGGGCTACTGCGGGCTACTGTTTTTCGCTATTTTTTGGGCTTCTTAGGGCTTCACGGCACTTCACGCGGCCAATTTGAAAGCTCGCGATAGTAAAGGAGATGACGGCAATTTCCTTTGTAAAACGAGGGTTCCCGAAAGCCTGTGGAATGCAGGGGTCAGCTGCGCTCGGCACAGCGGTGTTACGCGTCTAGCTGTCCGATGTGACCGTCTTCGTGTCTGGCCTGAACTCTGTAGGTGTCCGCGAGCCATGCGAAGCATGGCCGGCGACCGCGGCCAACGAGAACTGAGCGGCTCAGCGGTCTTTTCAAAACGCTTTGTCAACTGTCGTTCTTGCTCGCCGCCTTCGGCCAAGTTCTTGGTTACAACTCCGCGGCTGTTGTAGGCGCCAATCTCAAATCCGAGCTCAAGGTCAGCGCTTCGAAGATCCTCGATAAGTTCACGTACCGGTTCTGCGAGCCAGACGCCGTCAGTTCCGGCCGGCGAAGCACTGAGCATCTTACCTATGGTCTGGTTCGCGATCTTGCCCCGTCCCTTTGCTGGCGCGAGCTCGCGGGCTCTGCGTACCCAGTTCCGTAATTCCTCCGGGTTGATTTCGCCGGCGGCCGAGGTTCCTGGAACTGTACGCGAATGTGGCCATGGCGAGCTTGGGCGCGCCGTTCGTCGGTTACTTTGCGCGATTCGTCGCCCTCGGCACGAGCGGCTTCTTCAAACTAGTGGCGTCTTGAGGGTCGAGTGTCACGATGAAGCCAAATTTGCGAGGATCGTGCGAAGCTCACGGCTCCGCACCGAGCTCTGTTGGCACAGCGATTTGATTGCAGTTCGTCTGCGCTAGACTACTGATCGTTCCTGACTCAGTTTATCGATGTTGAGTTTGGGGACGGCGAATTAGAGGCCGAAGTTGCGCCACAAGCCCCGTAATCCTTGATCAGGCTCTGCATTTGCAAGACTGGAGTTCCCGATCCTTCGGTGGGCACAACCACGCCCCTAAGAGCCAATCGCTCGCCGGCCTTCAGAGACTTACTGTCGGTCGCGATCGAGTAAGTTTGGTTGTCCTTCTCGTTGGTTAGAGTGATTTTGTCCTGGGTGGACTGGGCGCAGCCGGTAACATAAGTTTGGGTTTGCGCCTGAGATGAAGTGTGATGATGATGTCGAACGAGAAGGACGACGGCAACAGCCGCTCCAGCCGCGGCGCCAACACCAATTCCAATCGCCTTACCGGAGCCGTAGCCACCTGAAGGCGCAGTGTATCCGCCACTCCCGGTGCTCCCGCTCCCCGTCCCTCCTGTACCGCCCGAACCTCCGCCACCATACTGGGCGGATGCTGCTGCGGACAAAGCTAGACAGAGTGTCGCAATTCCTGTGAACCGTACCAACCAACGTGAAAGCATTGAGTTTCCCTCTCTTCCGATTTAATTAAGTTCGATCAGTTCCGGTTCCCACGGTTTTGCGGCGACCCGGAGCCGGAGTGCCGAGCATCCAGGCACTCCAACAATAACGACTGAGCTTCGCATTCTTTTATTCCCCAATCGCCCATCCCATTTCGGCGCGATCCATTGAGCCATTCACTTGTAGCGCATCCTCCTGGACGACCGATGTTGTCCCGCGCGGTTGTCGCACCACCGCGCGGGGTTATGAGCGCGATTCGATTTCCTTGGTTGCTAGAACCGGCGCCGCGCGGCATCTGCTTGTTCCGCCAGATTTAAGAGCACCTGCACGATCCCGGTATTTTTATTTGTCGCCGGATCGAGAAAGAGCCCGTCATCAACGAAACTCTGCACAGAGGCGACGGCGCCGCCTTGTTGTGTGGAAGTCGGGCGAATGATAGAAACGGGGCCGAGTTTCGGGTCAAGGAACAAGGTCGGCTCAGGCATGATCAGGTTGGTCTGGAACTCGTCGGCAATGTTATTGCCGCTGGAACCATTGTTGGGATCGACTGCAATATTCAGGTTGGGAAATGTCAGATCGCCATCGGTGAGGTTGGTAGCGTTGCCCGCCTTGTCGTGCCAAGTCTGGAAGTGCGCGATCTCGGACCCACCGATACTCAGTAGGATCCGCAGAACTTCCAAATTCGATACTTTCTGGGCAAGCGCCGGGTACAAGCTGCTCCCACCCTGCTCGATAAACGCGAAGTGGAAGCCCGCGGTGTTCGCGATAGCCTGCAGGTGGTTGGTGATGTTGCCACCGCTATCGAGGGCGAGATCGCCATCGTTGAGAGGAATAGCCGGATGCTGTCCTTTCGCAAGATCCGGAACGGCCTGTTCGAATGTGCCGCCGAAATCGGGATTGCCGGAGTCGCTGCGGAGACGGGTCCACCACGACGTGTCCACCGTCAGTTGCTTCAAGTTGGTAAGCCTCCCGTGAGGCGGCACTCCTGATACCTGGCTCGGCGGCAGAATGGCAAATTCGCTCAGGTCAATCGTCTTGGCGCCTTTCGACGCAAGATAGTTGTTGAGGAAGCGGTGGTGGCTGATCTCGTCGTCGGTATTGTCCGCGATGTATTGCGGCATGTCGCCGTCGAGCACCTCCAGTGCTGTGATGTAATTCGAAGCGAGCCCGGTAATGATATTCTGACCGTTCAGTTGCAAATCGATTGGCGAGATTCCTTGATTGGTGGCGCCGCCAAGTTCCGCATACTGAATCCACACATCGGCCTCGACTTGTTCGAGCGCGCTCAGAAACGTGAGAATTGCGATATCGCCTTTGGTAATTGGTGCGTGATCGTCGTTTTCGGCAGCGAAGGCTACCGGGCTGGCAGGCAACAGCGTGGCGCCGATTGTTGCAGCACCTGCGACCATCCCGCGCTTCAGAAATGACCGACGATTTCTGGAAGCGGTAAAGACATTTCCCTTTTCTTTCATTCCAATCTCCTTTTCACAATTTGAGTTCCGAAACGACTCTTATGGCTTGCCAAGCGTCGCGAATAGGCGAAGTCCCGACGGGAACCGCCCAACTCAGAGCCAGACAAATGGGAGCGGCCCTGAAGCAAAACCAAGGCGCTCTGACCACACTAACTGTGGTCCGTGGCGCTTTATTCCGTTTCAAATAAAGTCAGATGTAATGTTTTTGTCTCCGAAAGGCCATCGACCAATCTCGGCGATAGTGACTCGCTGCGTCCTGAGACAAGAGCCAACTACGAAGCGAGCGGCGATCATTGCGCTGCCCGCAAGACTATCTACAAGTTGCGCAATTCTTCTTTGGCAGGCAGACGCGCAGAGTTCCGTTTACCGGCTGCACCTCCGCTAGCGCTGGATTTATTTCTTGCGCGAACAAATGGACGGATTGGACGTCGGGGCCACCATGGGCTTCGCCGGCATGTCTTCTCCGGTTACGAAAGACCACTAGACTGTGAGCCGTCAGGCTGAGGACCGTTGTCACATCAGGATCCTTTGGAGAATCAACCAACAGGGAAAACTCGGGCGCATTTAAATCGTTGTCACGCCAGAGTTCCTTCTCAGCGTTCAGCCAATCGTCGAGTTCGAAGCCCTGTTTGCACTCCCGCTCTTCAAAAATTTGCTGCGCGCGCTTCGTAATTGTCGTAAGAATGATTTCCTGATGACGTTTCTCGGTGCTTTCAACTGTTATTACCGGGATTCCTGGACACTTTCGGATTTCTCCTAGCATCGATCACCTCCTTCACATCCGCGACTTTGACAGTCCGCCAGCCAACATCCGGGGCGCAGTGCGCTCAAGTCGATAAGGCGATTTCTTGGCGCCAGCGCCGTTAATCCGTAAGGAGCTGGTGAAGTCGCGCCAAATCGGCTGGAGCAGCTTCGGAAACGGAGCAGAACTCCAGCTTGTCTTTTCGCCAAGCGATCCATTGATAGCCTTGCCGCGAGCCTGCACGCGGAGAGCTGTCCGATTCCGACGTCCGCCAAATGAAGACATTGAAAAGCTGGTCGCCGCCACGGTAAACGAGCGCGGCGACCGTGCGACCTTGAACGATATCTACGCGGCCGCCCTGCAGGGCGAAACCGTTGTTCGCCAAATCGCGGACCGGGACCGCAAATTGAACCTTTTCCTCGAGCCAAGCTCTCACCGTTTGAGGATCGGTAGAATTTGCGTTCGTTGCTTGGCCCGGCCGGAGGGAGCGGAGATGAGCATCGACAATCTCCGCAGCGAATTCGGCTTGATAGTCCTCCTCTTTGCGAACCCCGGGTATCACCCGCCACAGAATCAGTACGACAAAAAGCAGACCTGCCGCAGCGGCAAGCCCACGCCAAGCCAGGTGTAACGACGGGCTCCTCTTCGGTGCGACGGAGTAGAGATCCGCGCGAATTTTCCGTACGAGCGAAACGGGCGCAGGTTCGTATAGCCGGGCATGTCTTAACGAACCACGGACAGAGCCGAGCGCGGCCAACTCGTCAATACAATCCGAACAACGGGCGAGGTGATGTTTGAATTCGGCGGCGCGAACGACGCCCAGCTCGCCATCGAAATAGCCGTGGAGGGCGGAATGGGTAAAATCACAGCTCATCAATAGCCTCCCCTGCCGCATCTTTGGCCAGTACTGACTGCAGTTGCCGGCGGGCCCGCGAGAGTGAGGACATGACGGTCCCTATGGGAATCGAGGTGATGGCAGCGATCTCCTTGTAGGAGCACCCCTCTATCTCTCGAAGGACAAGGACTTCACGAAAGCGGTGCGGGAGCGTTTCTAGCGCTCGCTTGAGTCGCTCGCGATCATTCCCTGCGATCGCGATAGACTCGGGCGTAGTGAACGATTGCGTATGCAGCTCTTCGTCGAATTGGTCCATCTGCTTCATTCGGCGATTCTTCTCCAACCACGTATACGAAGTGTTGCGGACGATCTGCAGCAGCCACGCCCGGACGTCGCCTCCGTAGAAACCCGGAAAGAAACGATAGGCGCGAAGCATGGCTTCCTGCGTCACATCTTCTGCATCGCTACGGCTTGATAAAATCCAAGCCGCAAGGTTGAACGCCGCGTCAAGATGCGGAAGCACCAGCTGCTCGAATCGCACCCGGTCCTCGACATCCAGCACTTCCAGGTCTTTTTGACGATCAGTGACTTTCATCAGTGGGAACCGAATGGACCGCGGATTTATTCTTCGTCGCCGATCGTTTGTAATGAAATGCCACAATGAGTCGCAGATTGCGACCGGTCTAATCGAGCAAATCGTCCAAACGGCGGCGCGAGTACATTTGCTACGGCGCGACTCGCGTCGCCACCTCCAATTCCTTTCTGCTGCACTCGGAAACACGCACTGACTCCTGAGACAAAGGTTTCTGGAATGTTCATAAATACCAAGACCTAGCTTTCTGCTCCTTTATTCCCCAACAAAAATGGAGTCTCCGATGGAATATTTCCTCGAATCTGCTTGTCTCCTTAATGCAGGGCACGTCGCAAGGCTTGAGCAAGACCTGGAAGATCCAACGAGAGGGGAATATGTCTGAAAAGAAAAACGATGAGATTTTGCACGATCACAATAACGACGGAATCGACAGACGGGGGTTTCTAAAATGCATGGCGTGGGCTGGAACAGGGGCGCTCTGCGTGATGGAAGGCGGAATCCTGAGGTCGCATAGCTTGAGCCGGCTTGGAGAGATGAGCAATCCGCAAATGGCGGGCGAACTCAGCTTCGTGCAGATCAGTGACAGCCATATGGGATTCAATAAACCGGCCAATCCAGACGTGGCCGGGACGCTGAAGTCTGCGGTCGAGAAGATCAATGGACTTAGCAAACCGCCGGAATTCCTATTGCATACCGGTGACATCAGCCACCTCTCGAAACCGGAAGAATTCGACAATGTCGACCAGATTCTGAAAGGCGCAAGTGCGAAGGACGTGTTCTTCGTGCCAGGCGAACACGATGTGCTGAACGATGATGGCAAATCGTACCTGGAACGCTACGGGAAGAACGCCAAGGGCGCTGGGTGGTACAGCTTCGACAAGAAAGGCGTGCATTTCATCGGCTTGGTAAACGTGATGAATTTGAAAGCCGGAGGACTCGGTACTCTGGGTCACGAGCAGTTGGAGTGGATCGAAGATGATGTCAAGCATCTGAAACACAGCACGCCGATCGTGGTATTCGCGCACATTCCACTCTGGAGTGTGTATCCGGAATGGGGTTGGGGAACAGAAGACAGCGCGCAGGCGTTGGCCTACCTAAAGAAGTTCGGTTCAGTGACGGTGCTGAACGGGCACATTCACCAGACGATGCAGAAAATCGAGGGGAATGTGACGTTTCATACAGCGGCGTCGACGGCATTTCCGCAGCCGCAGCCCGGCAAGTCCGATTCGCCGGGACCTATGAAAGTTCCTGCAGAGCAGTTGAAGAGTGTATTGGGGATTACGAATGTGAATTACCTGCAAGGCCATCAGGCATTGGGGGTAGTTGACTCAACGCTCGCCTAAACGACGAAAATTCGGAGCAAGAAACTCTAATCTTACTAAATCTAGAGAGAAGAAAAGGAAAGGAATAATGCTTAGGAAAACTGCGTGGATTGTAGGTCTGCTCTCAACCGCGATGGTGGCAGTGCTTCTGCTGTCAGCGGCTTCGTCGGACAGTTCGGCGAAGACGCCGCAACCGGCAACCGCTGAGGTAAAGGTCGATAACTTCAGTTTTGGGCCGGCGACTCTGACGGTAGCTGTCGGGACCACGGTTACATGGACAAATCGTGATGATATCCCCCACACGATTGTCAGCACTGAGAAGGTATTCAAGTCCAAGGTGCTGGACACCGACGAAAAGTTCTCCTTTACCTTCGACAAAGCAGGAACATATCCCTACTTCTGCTCTATCCATCCCAAAATGACCGGTTCGGTCGTTGTGCAGTGAGCGGCCAATGAGCGTAAATCCCTTCGACATCAAGACTATCGTTCTCGCGAAACACGCACAGCATGTGGTGTTGATCCATTTTCCGATCGCGCTATTTCTTGTCGGCGTACTGTTCGATCTTCTCGCTCAGCGAACCAAGCTACGCGGATTGGCTGAAGCAGCCTACTTCAATTTCCTGGTGGCAGCAATTTCGACGCTGCCTGTCCTCATCACGGGCGTCCTCGCCTGGCAGTTCGCCCTTGAGGGACAAAAATTGAAAGGCACTCTATACCAGCATCTGGTCCTCGCGTGCGCAGCGACGGTGTTGATCTGGTTGGTATGGTGGGTGCACTTCCGCAGCCGGAGGCGAGCCGCGCCTCTTCCACACTATCGGTTGGCGATCGAATTTCTAGCGATTGGGCTGGTCACGTTGACAGCGCACTTGGGAGGCTTCCTAAGCGGCGTGAACGGGCCTGGTTAATGATCCGATTCAGCATCAAGTTTGAAGGTGCAAAGCCGAGGCCAGATCCCCAGGCCCGGATTGTTGAGGACAAGGATTCCAAACGGGCGGAGTCCAGAAACTGAGGAAAAGGTATGAAGCTAATCTACGGAGCAGTGGTTCTTGCATGCGCGCAATTCGTAGTTGCAGGAAATGATGCGGTTTATCCGACCGAAAAGGTGGCTGCGTTTGTGTTCGAAAAAGTGGATGTAACGTCGCTTCCGTCCGCGATTCGACCGAAGCCGGTAAAAGGCAAGAAGACGTTCAGCGATTACGGATACGTCCCGCGGGAACTCGGCGAAAAGAGTGCCCTCCTTGAGCCGCCGCAGGGAGCCTCAAAGATTTCGATCGAAGTATTGGAAGCACAGAGATCCGGAATTTACGTGTGCATGAATAGTCAAACGACGAACAAAAGCGCCGGACGGTTCCAACGAGTACTTTTGCTGAAGCTGAAGAATGGAGACGGGCTTCTTAGAGGAAGCGAGACCTGGAAGGAATTCGACGCGTGCCCTGTGATTGGCGGCGGAGATCAAGATTCTTCGGGATCGAACTACTAGGAGCCAGTGCGTCCGATTGGTTCAAATTTTGAAGGAGGATTGAAATTGCATCGAATATTGCGAATTGCTTTATTGCTTTTGTTGAGTGGAGTTACGGCCGCAGCCGGCTTCGCCGAAAAGTTGCATACTCTTCAAGCGGACCAGGACATACAAGTCATCGAGATGTCGGCAAAGAAGTACGAGTTCAGACCATCGCCTGTCCGGGTAAAGCTGGGCGCCAAAGTGCAGCTGCGGATTACGGCTCTCGACAGGACACACGGCTTCAAGATTAATCTCAACCCGGATGGATCGGACCACAAGGGCAATCCGGGCCTCATCTTCGGTTCGAATGAGGACTGCTACAAGCTCGAAAAAGGAATTCCAACAGTAGTGCAATTTGTGGCGCGCTGCGGGCTCGGCCACGGAGGGATGAAAGGCCAGCTCATAGTGGAGCCATAATGAAAGCAGGCCTGAGCATCTCCTTGGGGCTTGTGTTTGTCGGGCTCGCAACCCTCAACGTCATTACGTTGCTGGAAAGCTCCCGTCCGTCGCAGACGCCGCAGAGGCGCGCGCGGGCAATAGCGCTTCACCGTGCCGGCGGCTATCTGTTCATCGGTCTATTCGTGACGATGTTCTGGTTTATGGGCAAGCGTCTCATCGGATCGCCGGAAGCGCTGCTCGGAGATGCCGCACTACACATTGACCTTGCAGTCTTGCTCGTTCCGCTTCTCTTCGTGAAGGTTATCGTCGCCCGGAAGTACAAGAGTCATCATTCAATACTCTTCCCGCTTGGACTGTCGATATACGCGATCTCGGTGGTGCTCGTCTTCATCCGCTTGCTACCTTTCGCCTTGGGCCAAATCGATCCGTCAAGCCCGATTGTGAAATATTCTTTGCTGCTTCCTGTCGTTTTCTGTTTCTTTCTCGCGCGTCTGACTCTTCGCCAAGTGAACTCATCGGCTGGCGCCTCATCACATACTTCCGTTCTACGGCGGTCGCTTCCGTCCGAGCAGCCGGCTTCCGATATATTTTCTCTTGAACTTATCCACAGCGAAGTGCAGACGCGCGATGCAAAGACGCTGTGTTTTCGCGTTCAAGAAGATAAGCAGCTGGCCGCCAAGCCAGGGCAATTCCTGACCTTCCATCTCAATATCGACGGGAATCGAGTTGTTCGCTGTTATTCGATCTGTTCTTCCCCGTTCAAAAAAGACTATGTTGAAATCACCCCCAAGCGAACGAAAGACGGCTACGTCTCCGTTTTTCTGAATGAGAGAGCAACGCCTGGGCTTGTCATTACCGCAAGCGGACCCTCCGGGAAGTTCTATTTCGACGAAAAAGTTCACAGCGAAATTGTACTCATCGCAGCTGGCAGCGGCATCACTCCGATGATAGCGATGCTCCGTTATATTGAGGAGCGCACGCTGGATGTGCCGGTCACACTCATCTACTGCGTGCGAAACTCGCAAGACATCATCTTTCAGCGCGAGTTGGCCCGTTTAAGCCGGACACTTACCCGGTTCCGACTGATCATCACTTTGAGTGCTCCCGACGCCGGATGGACAGGCAATAAAGGCCGATTAAATAGGGAGTTCCTCCTCGAGCGAATTCTTGATTTCCGCGTACCAACTTTCTTCCTGTGCGGCCCCGAGCATTTCATGCGCGATGTATCCGAGCTGCTCAAGGAGCAGGGCGTCTCTGCCGATCGAATCAAGGAAGAAAGGTTTGGTGGAGTGCGCTCCGTTGCGGTTCCAGATCCAACCGCAGGATCGTCCGTCGCCTTTTTTGAATTCTTGCGGTCGGGATTTCAATTTGAACTGATTCCTGACTTGTCTCTCTTGGAATTTGCGGAGACCGTGGGCGTTTCGATTCCCAGTGGTTGCCGTCAAGGTCGGTGCGGCGCTTGCGCCACCCGCCTATTGCGAGGCCGAGTGACTATGGAAGTAGAAGATGGGCTTAGCGCCGAACAGAAAAGGGGCGGATTTATTCTTCCCTGTGTCAGTACGGTTCACGATTCCATAATTATCGACGCGTGATGAATATTTGAACTGGCGGATGGAAACCCGCCATCGCGTTTCCGGAAATCCTGCGTTCTTTTTCTAAGAGAGACCACTTCGACTTCAATGTCACGTCGGAGGTGCTACCTGGCGTTGAGCGCTCATTTACAAGTTTTTCGTCCGCATCGGAAGAAGCAACTCTTAGCCGCATTTTCGCGGGTCAACATTTCCGATCCGACTTGACCGCAGGGCACAGGCTGGGCCGCGACCTAGCCGATTTCGTCGTCGACCACCTCCTTACTCCAATTCACGGAAGCGACGTCCAAAGGTAAGCGACCTCCGTTCGGGATACTGCGGGCTACTGTTTTTCACCACTTTTTGGGCTTCTTAGCGCTTCGCGGGACTTCACGGCGCTTCATCCGTGAAGTTTGAAAGTTCGTGGTAGTAAAGGCGATAGCGGCAATTTTCCTCGTAAAACGAGGGTTCCCGAAAGCCTGGGGTTTAAGTACTCAATCTGATCCCGCAACATGATCCACAGCCGCGATTGGCGAGCGAGCGGCTTTGCGACGTGGCCGCATCCCGCCGACTTGACCTCGTCTGCGTTATGGGCATAACATCTAGAAGAAATGACTGTACAAGAGAGACGATCGGCCGCTTGGCTGTTGTTGACGTTCACCCTGCCCGCGAAACGCGCCAGCAAGAGAGTAGAGATCTGGCGAAAGCTCCAGCGGTACGGCACGGTGCCGCTCGGAAATTCGGGATACCTGCTGCCGAGCGATGCGAGCAACGAGGAGCGGTTCCAGTGGCTCGCGTCCTCGATCCGGAAGTATGGAGGTGACGCCTCCGTGGTTCGCGTCGAGTCCATCGACAATCTCTCGACGGCGCAGCTGAAAGGCCGGTTCTCGGAGGCGCGGGTGCGCGAATACCAGGAGCTGATGCAAGAGCTGCAGACATTGTCGAGGCAGCCCGCGGAACAGAGAAGCATCGCCCGCATCGGACGCCTGCGGAACCGTTTTCAGGAAATTGTGGACGTCGACTTCTTCGAGAGCCCGTTGCAAGAGCGCGTTCGCGAATTGCTCGAACGTGCGAGTTCGTCAAGAACCGCCAAAGCCGGGGTTGCAGCCAAGATCAATCCGAAAGACTTCCAGAAACGGATATGGGTCACGAGGCCGAGGCCAGGCGTGGATCGCTGCGCGTCCGCCTGGCTGATTCGGCGGTTCATCGATCCGAAAGCGCGATTTGCGTTTTCGCCAGAGGATCAGGTGCCTCCCCAGGGCGTGCCGTTCGACATGTTTCATGAGCGGGGTTTCGGTCATCGCGGCACGGACTGCACTTTTGAAACGCTGGAGAAAGAATTCCGGATTCGCGACCCGCGAGTAGCGGTGATCGGCCAAATGATTCACGACGCGGATCTTCTGGATGACCGGTTCGGCCGCAAGGAGGGCTACGGAGTGGACGAGATCCTGAAAGGCTGGGCGCGGCAGGGATTTCCGGACGAGAAACTTCTCGAGCGCGGCATGGAATTGATGGAAGGGCTATACCACTCGCCAGCCAAATAAACCCGCGATCCGAAACGAAGGGCGGAAAACGGACAGGATGTTTTGCAATAAGGAGTCGATGATGGTGCTTGGGAGTCATCACAGGTATTCGAGAACGGCAATATTCGCGATTCTCTTGCTGGCGGTGTGCAAGGCGGCGCCAGCCCAAACAGCGCCTGCGGAGCAAGCCAAGAAGGTATTCACTCTGGAGCAAGCGGTGGACTTTGCTCTCAAGAACTATCCAGCCGTGCGCGCTTCGCTCGAACGAGTCCGGGCTGCGGACGCCGGCGTCGGTTTGGCACGGATGAATTACCTGCCGCGCGCGGACGTTCTCTGGCAGGCCAATCGAGCGACCGACAACAACATCACGGGACTGTTGCTGCCACAATCCGTCATCGCTCCCATCTCGGGCCCGGTTCCAGCCTCCCCATCGAATCAGAGTGCCTGGGGAAGCGCGGCTGGGCTTTTGTTTTCCTGGGAGCCTCTCGATTTCGGATATCGCGGAGCCAAAGTGGATGCGGCGCGCGCTGCGCAGAGCCGCGTGGCTGCAGAGGCTTCGTTGACCCGTCTGGACGTAAGCATTGCTACCGTCAATGCCTACATGACGCTGCTCGCCGCGGAACAAACGGTACGCGCCGCTGAGGCGGACATGCAACGGCGGCAGGAGTTTGCAAAATCGGTGCACGTTCTCGTAGATAACCAACTTCGTCCGGGCGCAGACGCTTCGCGAGCCGATGCCGACTACGCGCGAGCGCGAGTCAGCCTGGCAAGAGCGCAGCAGCAAGAGTCAATCAGCCGGGCCTTACTGGCCGACATCTTAGGCATCGCCGATTCCCACGTGGAAGTGCAGGAGAGCGGGTTGCTCGGCGGTGTGCCCGGTTCAGCGCCCGCGTCTACTTCCGTTTCAGCAAATCCGGCAGCGCAGGCGCAGCAGGCGCGCGTCGAAGAGTCGCGGTCTCAGGTCCATATTCTGGATCGCTCCTACTATCCAAAGTTTTATTTGCAGTCCTCGATCTACGGACGCGGAAGCGGTTTGGATCCGGCCGGGAAGTTTTTTGGAGGGAGCGAGGGCCTGGCGCCGGACCGGTCCAACTGGGCCGTGGGGCTGACGGTGACGTTTCCGGTCTTCGACATATTCACGATTCGTTCGAAGAAAACCGTCGAAGCGGCGAATGAGCGCGCGGAAAAAGCTCGCTACGATCAGAGGCTGCAGGATTTGACGGGGCAACTCCGCAAGGCGCAGGCCTCGCTCGAAGGCGCGAGAAAAGTTGCCGAGAACACGCCACTCGAACTCGAAGCCGCCCATACAACCGAAACCCAAGTGCGCGCCCGCTACCAAGCGGGCCTCGCCACGCTAGTGGACGTGTCCGATGCGGAGAGCCTGCTGGTGCAAGCGGAAATTGACGATGCCTTGGCGCGCCTGGCCGTTTGGCAGAACCTGGCTTCAGTAGCCGCAGCGCAGGGAGACCTTGGGCCATTCCTGCAATCACTCCCCGGTACGCCACAGGGAGGGCACTAGGCATGTGGCTGCTGCAGAGCGCGCTTCGAAATCCCATAAGTGTCGTCGTAATCGTGATCGCCATAGCTTTGTGTTCGATTCTTGCTCTTCTGAGAATGCCCATCGACATTTTCCCGAACCTGAATTTGCCGGTGATTTATGTGGCGCAACCGTTCGGCGGAATGTCACCCGCGCAAATGGAGGGCTATCTCGTCTACTACTATGAATACCATTTTCTCTACATCACCGGTATTGAGTCGGTGGAATCAAAGTCGATCCAGAACGTAGGGCTGCTGAAGCTGACGTTCCATCCGGGCACGGACATGAGCCAGGCTATGGCGCAGACGGTTGGCTACGTCGACCGGGCGCGGGCCTTCATGCCTCCCGGAACGGTCGCGCCGTTCATCATGCGTTTTGACGCCGGCAGCGTTCCCGTCGGCTATCTGGTTTTTTCCAGCGCGACGAAGAGCGTCGCGGAGATACAAGACCTTGCCCTCAATCGCGTGCGCCCGCTGTTCGCTACTCTGCCCGGGGTCTCCGCTCCTCCTCCGTTCGGAGGAGCCGCGCGCACGATTGTCGTGAGCGTTGATCCCGACCGTCTGCGGGCCTATCGCATGGCTCCGGAAGAAGTGATTCAAGCGCTCAACTCCGGAAATACGATTGTGCCGGCAGGAAATGTCAGAACGGGCGATCTGCTGCGGCTGGTGCCGATCAACTCCGTCGTCACCAACATCAAAGACTTGCAGAATCTTCCGATTCGCTCGGGAGCCGGACCCACCGTCTTTTTGCGCGATGTCGGAACGATTGACGATGCCAGCGACATCATCACGGGCTATGCCGAGGTGAACGGGCGGAGAACGGTTTATATCCCGGTCACGAAGCGTGCGGATGCTTCGACGCTGAGCGTGGTCAACGCAGTCAAAGCTAACCTCCCGCAGTTTCAGAATGTAGTTCCTTCCGATATCAAGATCGATTACGAATTTGACCAATCGTCCTACGTCCGGAATTCACTGGTGTCCGTCGTGCGGGAAGGTTTGTTGGGTGCCGTTCTCACCGGGCTAGTCGTGCTGGTGTTTCTGCGGGATTGGCGCAGCGCGGTGATTGTGGTTACGACGATTCCATTCGCCTTGCTCACCGCGGTGGTAGCGCTGTGGGGCGCGGGGCAGACCGTGAACATCATGACGCTCGGCGGATTGGCGCTCGCGGTTGGAATTCTGGTCGACGAATCCACCGTCGTGATGGAGAACATTCACAATCATCTGGGGCAGGGAAGAGGGAGGGCCTTGGCAGTTCTCGAAGCCAGCAAAGAGGTGCAGATCCCTCGCTTGCTCGCGATGTTGTGTATTTTGGCCGTGTTTGTTCCGTCGTTCTTTATGACCGGCGTATCCCGCGCGTTGTTCGTGCCTCTTTCGCTGGCGGTCGGACTGGCGATGGGCGCTTCCTACCTGCTGTCAAGTTCCCTCGTTCCGGTTCTTTCGACTTGGATTTTGCGCCAGCATGCACCGGAAGCGGAAAACGACGGGTCGCCTCTCAAGCGGTTGCGCGAAAGATTAGACAAGGCCTTGCATCGATTGGTTGGGATGCGCTGGCTCGCGCTCTCGGCATACGCGGTGGTTGCCCTTCTTGCCCTGGTTCTTCTCGGCCCCTTTCTGGGCCGAGAGGTTTTCCCGCGCGTTTCTTCCGGACAGCTGCTGTTTCGGTTCCGCGCGCCGATTGGGACCCGGGTCGAGACCACGGAACGGCTTACGCTCGACGTGCTCCACTCGATTCAAGAGGCTGCCGGCCAGGGAAATGTCAGCGTCACCCTGAGCTACGTCGGTGCGCCTCCTCCGAACTATCCGATCAACACCATCTATCTCTGGACGAGTGGCCAGCATGAAGCAGTGGTGCGCGTGGCATTGAATCCGGACGCGAAGATCCGCGTGGATGATTTTGAGGAGCGATTGCGAAAACTTTTGCCGCCCAAGTTTCCAGGATGCCAGTTTTCGTTCGAAGCGGGAGACATCGTCACGCAGATCATGAATTTCGGCGCGCCAACTCCGGTGGAAGTGAACGTGAGCGGCCCCGATCTCGCTGCGGACCGGGCCTTTGCCGAGAAATTGCGTCTGGAGACCGCCAAAATAACCGCGCTCCGCGATTTGCAGTACGACGAGCCGCTTGATTATCCGAGCATCGACGTGAACGTGGACCGCCAGCGCGCCGGGCAATTGGGCGTAACCACTGCGAACGTGGGCCGCTCGTTCCTGGCGGCGACTTCGTCGAGCCGGTTCGTTGTTCCCAACTATTGGGCCGATCCGAAGTCGGGCGTCGGATATCAGGTGCAGGTGCAGATTCCGCAATCCCAAATGACTTCGATTCAGGACGTTGAACACATTCCCCTGACCCAGGGATCGTCGTCGCATCCTCTCCTCGGAGACGTGGCACAGGTGACGTACGGGAATGTCGTCGGGGAATATCACCGGTTGAACGGACAGCGGATGGTTACGTTGACTGCCAACGTCTCCGGCGAAGACCTTGGCCGGGTTTCCACTGCGCTCGACGAAGCGATCAAACGCGCTGGTTCGCCGCCGCGCGGAGTAAAGGTCACCGTTCGCGGACAGATTGAACCCATGAAGCAGGCGCTGACCAACCTGGGAGTCGGACTGCTGATCGCGGTCCTGGTGATCTATCTGCTTCTCGCGGCGAATTTTCAATCGCTAAGGCTGGCCTTTGTTGTGCTTTCGACGGTGCCCGCGGTGATCTGCGGTGTGCTCGTTGTTCTTCTTGCGACCCGCACCAGTCTAAACATTCAGTCGTTCATGGGAGCGATTATGGCGATTGGTGTGGCGGTGGCGAATGCAATCTTGCTGGTGACCTTTGCCGAGGAGTACCGCCGGGCGGGAAACCCAGCGAGTACGGCTGCGATTCATGGAGCAAAAACACGCATGAGACCGATTCTGATGACCAGTCTCGCGATGATCGCCGGCATGGTGCCGATGGCCTTGGGCCTTGGTGAAGGCAGCCAACAGACCGCTCCGCTTGCTCGCGCCGTCATCGGAGGCTTGCTGTTCGCTACCGGGGCCACCCTGCTGCTTCTGCCGCTCGTATTTTCCATCGTTCAACAACGCGCGGGAACGGAGTCGCCGTCGCTTGATCCGGATGATCCCGCGAGCGTTTTCGCGGCGGAGGGACTGCGGGCTCCTAACGCACTCCCGGGAGGAGCGGCATGACACGAATCGGGTTTTCCTGGATCGCCGTGCTCAGTGCGGCAGGCGTGATCTGTGCATCATGCGGTTCGCAGTCCAATTCCGGCGCGGCCGTGCAAGGAGCTGCGGCCGCATCGGTGCCCACGGTTGAGGTGGCCAAAGTTTCTTTCAAGAAGTTGTCGATCATGGTGCGCTTGCCTGGGGAACTGCAAGCCTACGAAGCCGTGGCTGTTTTTCCGAAAGTCACCGCTTATGTTGATTCGATCAGCGTCGACCGGGGCTCACATGTGAAAACGGGCCGGTTGATGGCTCGGCTTTTCGCTCCCGAACTTGCCGCGCAGCGGGCGGAAGCGGAGTCCAAACTACAGGCCGCCGAGTCGCAACGCGCCGAGTCGCAAGCGAAACTCAGCTCCGACGAGAGCACCTATCAAAGA
>WNFM01242884.1_pt5 | contig 18787 bp, 19 predicted proteins | sample 5400271 | NCBI WGS metagenome assembly WNFM01 (sample SAMN13153352, study PRJNA577476) | soil metagenome | isolation source: 60 cm saprolite on Douglas fir-dominated hillslope | place: USA:California | collected 2013-09-17 | reverse complement strand
CCATGCCCGCGGGCGGCATCTGCGAGACGTTGGTCGTAGACGAAGAAGGCTCCTAGTTCCGATCGGATGCTCAACGCGGCTGCGAGGTGGATCGCGTCGAGGGTACCCAGCTCCGCAGGCGGGACCAAGGCGCACACCTGAAGCAGCGGTTCGTCAACGCCAATCAGCTCGACGCCGGCCAGAAGGGCGTGGGCGTCGACGACCGTCTGGCGGCTGACCCGGGCGGCCGCTCGAAGCACCTCGGCTACGAGGAGCGCGGCTGAGGCCAGATGGGGCCAGGGCAGAAGCTCGGCGCGCAGAGCGGCCGATTCGGCTTCCAGGCTGACCAGCTTGACGAAAGCCGAGCTGTCCACGTAGGCCCGAGTCACCTCTCGTCCGCCCGCATCTCGGCAAGGACCTGTGACAGCGACGGGCGCCCGGCCTGCTGTGGCCGTGGTAGGTCAAGCCGGCGCATAGCCTCCCGAAGGTCATCCGCTGCGGGTCGGATCCTGCCCTCCGCGACCATCTGATCCACGGAGCTCCTCAGGATCGGAACCAGCCGTGCTACAGGGTGGCCGTGATCGGTGATCTCCAGCGCTTCGCCTGCAGCGACTCGTCGAAGGAGTGCAGCCGTCTCCTGCTTGAGCTTTCGCACGCCCACTTGCTCCATGGGACACATTGTAGCTCTGTGAGTCTCATTGATAGACACCGCACGAAGTGGCCTTCTACTTCGTTGGCCGAAACGGTTCGGTTCGAAAAGTGTCTACGATGCCCCGCCCTCGCCTTTCAGGCGGTAGTTACCCTGGGTCGTTCTGGTCATGTGACTGCTAAAATGACTCCTATGTCAGAGCGCTCGGCGGAAACTGAGTTCGGAGTGGCTGAGGCGAAAGCCCGCTTCTCAGAGTTGATCGACCGCGTCGCTCGAGGAGAACGCTTTCAGATCACCAAGCACGGCCGCCGCGTGGTGGAACTCGTTCGCCCGGGCGAGGCGCCTCGCGCCAAGGTCGAGCGGGCGGGCCTGGCGGCGCTGGCGGGTGCGCTGGCCGATTGGGATGCGCTCCCTGTTGTTGTCGAGGAGATCTATAGCGCGCGGCGCGCCTCCCGGGATCGGCCCGTCGCCGAGGTCGACTGATCGCGTACTGCTTCGACACCGACCTGCTCAGCGCCGTGCTCAGGCGCGACCCCAATCTCGAGGTGGTGCGGCGGCTTGCCCGGATTCCGGCCGAGCAGCAGTTCACCACAGCAGTCACCCTGGGCGAACTCTTGTACGGAGCGGCCCGGCGCGGCAACGAGGCCCTCGGGCATCGAATTCGCCAGCTTCTATCCGACGCCGTCCCCATCCTCCCCTTCGACGAAGATGCCGCACAGGTCTACGGTCCACTTCGCGCCGGGCTCGAGGCGGCCGGCAAGCGGCTCGGCGAACCCGACCTCCGGATAGCCTCCATCGCGCTGGCCAATGACCTCATTCTGGTGACCGGCAACGTCCGCCATTTCCAGCGGGTTCCAGGACTCACGATCGAGGACTGGCTCAACTGACGGCGCCGGATCCCGGCGAGAGTTCGAAAGCATCCACGTCACCCCGCCACCCGAAGTACGCCTCGCCCGGCACCCTTCAGGCGGTTCCCTTGAGAACACCATCGGCGATGGATGCAAGCGTCTGAGCCAGGAGGGCCGGACGGGACAGCATCGGAGAATGCCCACCCGGCAGTTCGACGCTCTCGACACCGAGGCGATGTGTGGCTGCCCACCTCGACCTAACCGGGTTGATGTCGCGATCGTCACTACAGTGGACGGGCGCGATCGGGACGTCAGGCCAGCGGACCATCGGCCGCCAGGTCTCCCAGAGGGCGACCTGCTGCCGCCGCAGCCTGGCTAACGCGGACGCCGCCAGCTCTCTTGAGCAGTCGTGGTACAGGATTCGGCTGGCGGCTTGCTGGTTCGGCCATGAATGGGACCCGTCTTGGTGGTGCGCACCGCCGCCGCGTAGTCAGCGAACGTCGCGGCGCGCTGATCTGCGGGCAGATCCATCGCTATCGCCTTGTGGCCACGGGCCCGAAGCTCCGGAACCAAGGCCTCCCAGCACCAGGCTCCGTGCCATGCTCCGTGCACCAGCCCGAAGGTCGCCACCGGAGCAAATTCTGAAGCGCTACTCGAGGGACCGGCGGTTCGCAGAGCGTCCACGGCACCCCGCCAATCTTCAGACTCTGCGGCACCGATCTCGGGCGACGCCTACCGGCGCGCCGCGCCGGACGCAGTTGGGTCCTGGCCCCGGGCGGTCACCTCGACCTCCGGGCCATCCCCCGAGTCCACGAACCCCCAACCGGAAACCTCAACGAGCTCAGCCGCGACCCAGCGTCAACCACCCGGGCGATGGGCGAAGCAGCCGACCGGCGTCCACCATTTGGTCAACGATTCGCGATTCGATCGGCCAGCTGAACCATGTCCGCAGGTCTGACTCCTGGGTCAGCACCGCGGCACGCATCCCTGCCAGCACCGCATCCACCATCGGATCATCCCCCAGCCGCGGCTCGGGAGCCGCTGAGATCACCTGGTCCCATCGTCGCATCGGCGCCCGGTATGAGGTCGCAAGATCGTGGAACACCAGCCCGTCACTGATCACGGCCCCGACTCGCTCCAGCCGGTCCCGAGCCCGCTTCGAACGCCGCCGGTCCCAGCTGAGCTCCACTTCGACGTCGTCGATCGCAGATTCGCCGTGCACGGCCAGGTGGTCGAGGAGGCGCGCTTCATCCCCAGTTGCGCTCTTGATGGCCCTCCGGACCAGGGGATCGAAAGCCCGCGCCGTCTCCAGCGAAAGGTAGAGCGTCTTTCCGCCGTGCAGCTTGGTAACCAACGCCTGTTTGGACGCCAGCTGGAACGACCAGATCCACTTGCTCTTCGGCCAGAGATCGAAGCCCCGGCCACCGGGTCGCGACGGCTCTTCGTGGCAGGCAGCGAACAGGCTTGGCAAGGAGGAGTCCTGCATCCGCGTCAGAAGCCCGCGGTCCGACAGGAACGCGGCTGCCTCCTCGATCGATCTCAAGGCGTGATCGGGTGTCAGCCGGCATTCGATCGCGCGCCGGCGCTCCAGACCCAACAGCGTCGCTTCGCCCCTTGACAAGCGCCTATTCGAGCCGGCCCAGCGTCCGGACCCCGTCGGCCCCCCCGATGATCGCCGCCGAGGCGATGCCGAGGAACAGGCCGTGCTCGCAGACGCCCGGGATCAGCTTGATCTCGCCCGCCAGCTGGAGGGGGTTCTCGATCCCGCCCTGCAGCGTCAGGTCGAGCACCAGGTTGCCGTTGTCGGTGATGAGGGGCGCCTCCTCCCCACCCCGCAGCTGCCAGGCGATGCCGCGCTCGACGAAGTGGCGGGCGGTCTGCCGCCAGAGGAAGGGCAGGATCTCCACCGGCAGCACTCCCACGCCCAGGCGGTTGACCAGCTTCGACTCGTCGGCGATCACCACGAAGCGTTCGGAGTTGATGGCGAGCAGCTTCTCCCGGAATAGCGCTCCGCCCCGGCCTTTGATGAGGCCCAGCTCGTGGTCGATCTCGTCGGCTCCGTCGACGGCCAGGTCGCAGGGGCGCTCGAGGTCGTCCACCACCCGGAGGCCGAGGGCGCGGGCCTGCTCGGCGCTCGCCCGGGAGGAGGCGATGCAGGTGACGTCGTGGCCCGCCAGGCCGGCGATGAAGTGGCGCGCGGTCGAGCCGGTGCCGAGGCCGAGCAGCATCCCCGGCCGGACCAGCTCGAGCGCCGCCTCGGCCGCCAGGCGCTTGGCGGCGTCAGGCTCGATCGGCCGCCTCCCGGAGGGCGTCGATGCCTGCCGCCACGCCGCCCTCGAAACCGTAGACCGAGCTTCCCGCCACCAGCAGGTTGGCGCCCGCCTCGACCGCCGTCCGCGCGGTGGAGGCGTCGATCCCGCCGTCCACCTCGAGGTCGTGGTCGGGCGCAAGCGCACGCACGCGGCGGATCTTCTCCGCCGAGTGGGGGACGAAAGCCTGGCCGCCGAAGCCCGGCTCGACCGTCATCACCAGGACCTGGTCGATGTAGGGCAGGATCTCCCGGATCGACTCGACCGGCGTCGCCGGGTTGAGGACGACGCCCGGCCGCGCCCCTGCCGCCTTGATCGCGGTGACCGTCCGGTAGAGCGAATAGGTGGACTCGATCTGGACCAGGATCAGGTCCGCTCCGGCCTCGACGAAGAGGTCGATCCAGCGCTCGGGCGACTCCACCATGAGGTGGGCCTCGAGGGGCAGCTTGGTCGCCCCCCGCACCGCCTTGAGGATCGCCGGCCCCATCGTTAGGTTGGGGACGAAGTGGCCGTCCATGACGTCGACCTGGATCCGGTCGGCGCCCGCAGACTCCGCCTCGCGGACCTGCTCACCAAGCCGTAGGAAGTCCGCCGAGAGGATGGAGGGGACGATCTCGATGCGGCGAGTCACGACGCCGCCTCGCGGTCGGCGATCCATTCGGCGCCGGGGATCATCCCCGCCGGCACCTCGCCTGCCTGCGCCTTCCGAAAAGCGTCGGCCTTCCCTGCGCCGGTGACCAGGAAGATGACGCGGCGGGCGTTGCGCAGGCAGCCCAGAGTCAACGACACCCGGTCCGGCGGTGGCTTGGGTGCGTCGTGGACGGCGACCGCCCAGCCGGTTGCGCTGAGCGCTGGGTGGCCGGGAAACAGGGACGCACAGTGGCCGTCCTCGCCGATGCCGAGGAGCACCAGGTCGAGCGGCTGCATCCGCCCGACCGCTGCGTCATAGATGGCCGCCGCCGCTTCGGCGCCGAGCTCGCCGGGGATCCGGAGGACGGCGCCGGCGTCCACCCGCGAGAGCAGCGCCTCCCTGGCCATCCGGTAGTTGCTCTCGGGGTCGTTGGGCGGTACGCAGCGCTCGTCCCCGAAGAGCAGGGTGACCCTCCCCCACTCCACCGGCATCCCGGCCAGGAGGCCGTACATCTGGCGCGGCGTGGTGCCGCCGGTCAGCACCAGCGAGCGCACGCCGTCCTGGAGGGCGGCGGCGACCGTCTCCGCGGCGGCGCGGGCGACCTCGCCGGCGTCCGGGAGGACCCTCAGGTTCGCGCCGATCTCAGGATCTCGGCCCCGAGCTGCAGGGCACGGGGATAGGCGCGGTCGGCCCGGACGTCGATGAGGAGGCGGCTCAGCACCGCCTCGTCCGCCCTCGCGGGCATCGGCAGGACCAGCTTCGGAACGGGCATGCCGCGGACCTCGGCCTGGACCATGACGTGGTCATTGTCGGCCTCATCGCGCAGCGCGTGGACCAGACAGAGGTGGCCCTCGAAAGCAGCGTCGATGCGGATGCCGGTGATCTCGCCGGCGGCGAAGCCGGCCATCTCAACCGGGCGCAGCGCGAGCTCGACCGGGTGCCCGCGGGGTGAGGTGAAATGGGCGGCCATCACGCCTCCCCTCCCCGCCGCCGCGGTCTTCAGCTGCCAGCCGAGGGCTGAGCCCAGCCAGCCGGCGAGGAGGACGGCCGCCGACCGGTTGCCGCGTCCTTCGGCGATGTAGTCGACGCCGACAGCGCCGATGCCGCGCAGGAAGCCGCGCCGGTCGGCCGGGTTGAAGAACTGCGCCAGCACCTCCCGCCAGGGCTGGAGGCGGGTCCAGTGGAAGTCCCCGAAGACCGTTCCGGCCTTCGCTGCCGCAACCTCCGCGAGCGCCGCGAAGGACTCGAAGGGACGCTCGAAGCGGGCCGAGTCGAGGAGCAGGACGTCGGCTGCCTCGAGGGCCGCCAGGAAGCGCTCACCGCGTAGCGGCGGCGAGCCCGTCCACCAGATGAAGGTCGCCACGTCCGGCAGCAGGAAGGAGTCGACCAGGCTCGGGATGTGCTCCGCGGCCGGCCCGCGGACCTCGAGGAGGACCTGCTCGTGGGACGGCCGGGCGCTGCCCGGTTCGGGACCGCGCTCGGTGATGGTTGCGTCAACCCGGCCCGGCCCGCCGCCCGGGTCGTCGACGACGATCAGCGCCCGGCAGGGATGGTGCATCGCCAGCTTCTCGACCGCTCCCGCCGCGCGCAGCCCCTCGGCCTTGTCGGAGGCGACGATGATCACGTCGAGGACGCTGCTCCGCGACCGGCCGGCCGCCGCGGCTCCGGCGCGGAGCGACTTCAGGTGCTCGAGGACCTCCCCAATGCTCACGTCGGTTCCCTGCCAGGCCGGCTTCACGGCGCTCACGGCTTGTACCAGTGAAAGCCGGCGCGCTCGATCAGGTCGTCGGCGGCCTGCGGGCCCCAGGTTCCGGCGGCGTAGTTCGGGAACTTGACGCGGGTCTCGGCCCAGCGCTCCTCGATGGGGTCGATGATCGTCCACGCCGCCTCCACCTCATCTTTGCGGGTGAAGAGCGTGGCGTCCCCCACCATGCAGTCGGCGAGCAGCCGCTCGTAGGCGTCGGGCGCCTCGGTCAGAAAGGAGGACGAGTAGAGGAAATCCATGTTGACGCTCCGCATGACGAGGCCCGCGGCCGGCACCTTTGCCGCGAAGCGTAGCGAGATCCCCTCTTCGGGCTGGATGTGGAGGGTCAGCGCGTTCGGCTCCACCGCGCGCATGGCCTGCCGGCCAAAGGCGTCGACCGCTTCGGCATCCGCTTGCCGGCCCGCACGAAGAAGGGCACGCCGGCCCAGCGCCAGTTGTCGATGAACAGCTTGAGCGCGGCGTAGGTCTCCGTCCGGGAGTGCGCGTCGACCGACTTCTCCTGCCGGTAGCCGAGCACCTTTTGGCCGAGCACCCAGCCGGGGCCGTACTGGCCGCGGACGGCGTCGCGGTCCACCTCTTGGCCGAGCAGCGGGCAGACCGCCTTCAACACCTTCACCTTCTCGTCCCGGACGGCGCCCTGGTCGAAGTTGACCGGCGGCTCCATCGCGACCAGGGTCAGCAGCTGGAGCTCGTGGTTCTGGACGATGTCGCGGAGCTCGCCGGCGCCCTCGTAGTACCCCCCGCGCCCTTCGACGCCGAGCTCCTCGGCGACGGTTATCTGCACGCAGTCGACGAACTGGTTGTTCCAGACCGGCTCGAAGATCGAGTTCGCGAACCGGAAGGCGACGATGTTCTGGACCGTCTCCTTGCCGAGGTAGTGGTCGATCCGGAAGACCTGGTCCTCGTGGAAGACGTGCTCAACCTCCAGGTTGAGCGCTCGCGCCGACTTCAGGTCGGAGCCAAACGGCTTCTCGATCAGGATCCTGCGGGCCCTGCCCCGGGGCGCCCTCGCCATCCCGGCGGCGCCCAGGTTGCGGACGATCAGCGGGAAGGTGGGCGGCGGGGTGGCGCAGTAGTAGATCCGGTTGCCGCCCGTCTGGCGCTCGGCCGCGACCTCGTCGAGGAAGTGGTCGAGCTTCTTGAAGCCGGCGAGGTCGTTGAAGTCGAGCTGCTGGTAGCGCATCCCGTCGAGCAGCCACTTGAGCACCGACTCGTTGACCGGCTGGGTGCGCGAGTGCTGCCGGATCGTGTCGCCCGCCAGCTTCCTGAAAGCGGTGTCGGCGCGGTCGTCGCGTGCCACCCCGACGACGGCGAAGCCGGCCGGCAGGATCCGCTGCGCCGCCAGGTTGTAGATCGCTGGGAGCAGCTTCCGGGTCGCCAGGTCCCCGGTCGCGCCGAAGATCACCATCAGCGTCGGGTCGATGACCCGGTACTCCTGGAGGCCCTCGCTGAGTGGGTTCGGGGCGGGAGCCTCCGCCGTCTCAGCCATGGCCGGCCGGCCGGACCGAGTGGCCGCCGAACTGCTTGCGCATCATCGCCACCACCCGGTCGGAGAACGAGTTCGGGTCGCGGCTGCGGAAGCGCTCGAACAAGGAGTGGGTGATGGTGAAGGCGGGCACGTCCTCGTCGATCGCGGCCTGCACCGTCCAGCGCCCCTCCCCGGTGTCCTCGACGTAGGCGGTCAGCGAGGAGAGCTCCGGGTCCTCCTGGAGGCCGAGGGCGATCAGGTCGAGCAGCCAGGAGCGGATCACGGTCCCGTAGCGCCAGGCGTCGGCGATCGCCTGCAGGTCCATGCCGGGAAAGGCCTTCGACTTCTTGAGGATCTCGAATCCCTCACCGTAGGCCTGCATGAGACCGTACTCGATCCCGTTGTGGACCATCTTCACAAAGTGGCCTGAGCCCTCGGGCCCGCAGTGGACCAGGCCCCCGTCGGGAGGTGCAAGGGCGGTGAGCAGGGGCTTGCAGTGCTCGAAGATGGCGGCCTCGCCGCCGACCATCAGCCCGTAGCCGTTCTGGAGGCCCCAGACGCCGCCGCTGGTTCCGGCGTCGAGGTAGTGCATCCCCTTCGCCTTGAGCCCTTCGGCGTCCTTCATCGCCAGCTGCCAGTTGGTGTTGCCGCCGTCGATGACGATGTCGCCCGCCTCGAGGACCTTGCCGAGCTGGATGATCGTCTGCGTCGTCGGGTCGCCGGCGGGCACCATCACCCAGACGATCCGCGGTTTCTGGGTGAACTTCGCCGGGAGCTCCTGGAGGCTCTCCGCGCCGACCGCGCCCTCCCCTACCTTCGCCTCCACCGCCTGGGGCGATTGGTCGTAGGCGATCATCGTGTGGCCTGCTCGGAGCAGGCGCGAAACCATGTTGCCGCCCATCCGGCCGAGGCCGATCATCGCCATCTCCATGCGCTGCTTCCCTCCTCTTGGCTTTTTGGCTGTCAGTGGCCGCCGGCGGCGCTCTCGACCGCGGCGACGAGCCCGGCCCAGCCCTTGGCGTGGCTGCGGCCGAGGGTGACCCGAAGGACCGGAAGCTTGCGCGACTGGAGCGACTGCAGGTCGCCGGTCGCCTGGGCCTGCTTCAGGATGCTGAAGCCGTAGGGCTGGCCGGGGATGGGGACGTCGCTGCCGTCCTCCTGGACGACCTGGAGGAAGACCCCGACCGGCGGCCCGCCCTTGTGGAGCTGCCCGGTCGAGTGCAGGAAGCGCGGCCCGTAGCCCGAGGTCGTGGCCACCTTGCGGGAGTCCCGGACGGCCTCCCGGATCCGGGCCAGGGATCGCTCCGAGGTGGTCGTCCGCGCCGTGTAGGACATGATCGCGAAGTAGCTCCGGCCCGCCTTGAGCTTGCCTAGCAGCGCCTTCAGCTCGCCCGCCGAGGCCTCAGCGGGGACCGTCTCCGCCGCCGGCAACCGCTTCTTGGCGACGAACTCGCTGAGCACCTTCTTGGTGTTGTCCTTCGACTCCTGGACGTTGGGCTGGTCGAAAGCGTTGATCTCGAGGAGCGAGCCCGCGATCGCGGTCGCGATCTCCCAGCGCAGGAACTCGCCGCCGACGTCCGCCTTCTCGCGCAGCGTCAGCGTGACCACGGGCTGGCCGGCCGCCTCCAGCGCGCGGACCCCCTCGTGGTCGGGATCGCTCGCCATCCGGACGTGCACGAAGAGGCGGTCCTCGCCATAGTCGGCGGGCCGGCCGAGCGGCTCGCCTTCGACCGGGACGATGCCGCGGCCCTCCTTGCCGGTCGACTCCGCGATCAGCTGTTCGACCCAGTAGCCGAAGGTCCCGATCTTGGGCGAGAGGACCAAGGTCACCTTGTCCCGCTTGCGCTCGCCGGCGAGGCTGCCCAGCAGGGCGCCCAGCCAGACGCCCGGGTTCTTCTCCGCCGGCACGTCGGCGGCGCAGGCGTGGGCCATGCCCGAGGCGCTGTTGAGGATCGCGCCGAAGTCGTAGCCGGCGACCGCGGCGGGGACCATCCCGAAGTGGCTGAGGACCGAGTAGCGGCCGCCGATGTCGGGCTGGCCGTGGAAGATCCAGCGGAACTTGTGCTCCCGTGCCAGCTTCTCGAGCGAGGTGCCCGGGTCGGTGATGGCGGCGAACTGCTCGCCCGGCTTCTTCGACAGCTTGGCGACCAGCTCCCAGAAATGCGCGAACTGGGAGAGCGTCTCGGTCGTGCCGCCCGACTTGCTTGCGACGATGAAGAGGGTGGCGGGGAGGTCGATGCTCCTGGTCACCGCCGCGACGGTTTCCGGGTCGGTCGAGTCGAGCACCTGGAGCCGGGGATGCCCCGATACCTTGCCGAAAGTGTTGAGTAGCACGTCCGGTCCGAGGCTGGAGCCGCCCATGCCGAGCAGCACGGCGTCCGAGTAAACCTTGGCGGCGCGTGCCAGCTGGCGGAGCTCCGCCTCCTGCGACTCCATCTTCTCGACCACGTTGAGCCAGCCCAGCCAGTCGGCTGCGTCGCCCTTCCAGAGCGACCCGTCCTTGGCCCAGAGCCGGCGCGGCGCGTCGGCCCTCTGGAGGTCGGCGGTCGCCTTGTCGACGACCGGCTGGAGGGTGCCCAGCGAAAACCACTGGGTGGGACCCTTGCCGGCGCGGATCTCGCGCGCCGCCTTGGTCAGCGTCCGGTTGAGGTCCTCGTAGGACTTGGCGAAGGACTCGACGCCCTCGACCTCCAGCTCGGCCGTGACCTGGTCGAGGAGGATGCCGGCCTCGGCGAGCTCTTTCAGCTGGCGCTTCGCCGCGTCGACGTGCTCGTCCAGCGAGCGGCGGACCTCGCCGTGCTCGCGGAACGCCGCCAGTGTGTTGGGCGGGACGGTGTCGACGGTGTCCGGCCCGATCAGCTCCTCCACGTACATGGTGTCGGGGTAGCGCGGATCCTTGACCGAGGTGCTCGCCCAGAGGCAGCGCTGGGGCGTCGCGCCTGCCTTCCTCAGCGCGTCCCAACGAGGGCCGCTGTGGAGCTCCTTGAACTTCGCGTAGGCCATCTTGGAGTTGGCGATGCCGGCCTTGCCGTAGAGCCGCTCGAGCCTCTTCGCAGCTTTGGGATCCGTGGCCGCCGCGATCTTCTCGGTCAGCAGTTTGTCGATCTTGGTGTCGACCCGGCTGACGAAGAAGCTGGCGACGCTGTTCACCTGGTCGAGGTCGCCGCCCTTCTTCTTGAGGTCCTCCAACCCGCTCAGGAAGGCCTCGACGACCTCCGCGTAGCGGTCGACCGAGAAGATCAGGGTGACGTTGATGTTCACGCCCTCGCCGATCATCTGGCGGATCGCCGGGAGGCCCTGCCGGGTGGCGGGGATCTTGACCATCACGTTCGGCCGGTGGCAGCGACTCCAGAGGTCCCGCGCCATCTCCACCGTGCGCTTGGTCGAGCGCGCCATGGTCGGCGAGACCTCGATGCTGACGAAGCCGTCGTGACCCCGCTCAGCGTCGTAGACGGGACGGAATACGTCGCAGGCGGCCTGGATGTCCTCGACCATCAGGTCCCAGAGGATGTCGGCCGGCTTCCGCTTCGCCCTGACCAGGCGGACCAGCGCCTCGTCGTAATCGGTCGAGCCGCTGACCGCCTTCTCGAAGATGGTCGGGTTGGAGGTGACGCCGTAGACGCCCTCGTCGCGCAGGCGGGCGAGCTCGCCGGAGGTGATCAGCTGGCGCCGGATGTTGTCGTACCAGAGGCTCTGGCCCTGCTCGTGCAGCTCCTTCAGTGGGTTGGCTTTGCTCATTGCGTTTCTCCAGCTAGCGGACGGTCTTTCAGGATCGCATCTAGTGCCCGCTCTTGTACGAGCAGCCGGTACAGCTCCTCCTGGCGCGCCAGCTGGACGGTGTAGGCGTCGTGGGCGGCGGGGTTGGTCCGATAGGTCCGCCCCACCTCGGTCTTGAGGCGGTCGCCGTCGAGCGCCCCGATGTGCTCGCCGGCGAAGATGGCGGCTCCTCGGGAGGACGCCTCCCGCGCTTTCGACTCGGCCACCGGCTTCCCGATCGCGTCGGCCATGATCTGCAGCCAGGCCGGCGACGCCAGCAGGCCGGCGCCGTTGCCGACCAGGCGGCGCGCGCCGGGCAGAACCGAGTCGAGGCGTTGGTCGACGCGGCGGAACTCGATCGCGGTCGCCTCCAGGCCGGCCCGGACGATGTCGGTCGCGGTCGTCGCCTGGGTGAGGCCGGCGAGCGAGCCGGTCGCGTGGGACGCGAAGCCGGGGCTGCGCTCGCCGGCCAGCAGGGGCACGAAGGTCAGCCCGCTGGCCGCCGGCTTCATCCGCCGGAGCCGCGCCTCCAGCGTCGCCTGCTCGACGGCCAGGGTCCGCGTCATCCAGGCGTAGAGGTTGCCGCCGTTGCTCAGGGCTCCCCCGACCACCACCCGCTCGCGGTCGAGGCGGTAGCACCAGAGCCCCTCCGGCACCCGCTCCGGCAGTCCCCGGTAGAGGACCCGGAGAGCACCCGAGGTGCCGACCGTGAGCGCGCGCTGGGAGGGATCGACGCAGCTGCTGCCGAGGTTGGCGAGCGCCCCGTCGCCGGCCGCGCAGACCCAGGGGACGTCCTTCAGGTCCGGCCAGCGCACGGCGTACTGCAGGTTGAGCCCACGGCCCGCCTCGCCGAGGACGGGCAGCTGCTCCTCGCCGACCTCGAGCACGGAGAGCAGGGGGGCGTCCCAGCGGCAGCCGGCGAGCTCCAGGAGGCCGGTGCCGCTGGCCATCGAGACGCTCGTCTCGGGCTGCCCGAAGAGACGCTGGTGGACCAGGTCCCAGAAGCTCAGCCAGCGCGGCCGGCGGCGCCACAGCTGGGGCTCGGTCGACTTCAGCCAGAGGAGCTTGGCCGGCCAGTAGGTCGGGTGGACCAGGCAGCCGGTACGCTGGTGGACGGCCTCCGGGTCGAGCTTGCCGCGGAGCTCGTCCGACTGCCGCCAGGAGCGGGTGTCGGCCCACAGGTAGAGGGGGGTCAGCGGGCGGCCCGACTCGTCGGCGGCGAGGAGGCCGTGCCAGAAGGTGGAGACGCCGATCGCCCGGATCCGCTTCCGGCGCCGCGCCCCGGCCTCGTGGAGGAGGCCGTCGACGGCGCTGCTGACGAGGCCCAGGAGGCGGCCCGCATCGGTCTCATAGGTCCCGTCCCGGGCGACCTTCGGCTGATAAGGCAGGTGGACCTCGACCCCGGCGACCTGGCGCGCCCGGGTGTCGAAGAGGAGGGCGCGAACGGACGAGGTGCCGATGTCCAGCGCGCCCACGAGTCCGTCAGGCAACCTTGCTCAGTCTAGCCAGCGCTCCCGGATCCGAAAGTCGGCCAGGTCGTAGGTCCGGAGCTGGGCCCGGCCGCCGACCCGGCGGAGCCCGCTGACGAACTCCGTACGACTTCCCGCCAGGGTCGGCGGTGCGGCCATCCCGGCGGGCGCCGGGGCGAGCGGGTGGCAGAAGACGTCCGCCCAGCGGGCGACCTCGAGGTGGTCGTCGGCGCCGGGAAGGAGAGCGACCTCGAAGTGTTGAGGGCCGAGCAGCTGGCCCTCGGGAGTGGCGATCTCGGGCCCCGCGTTGCCGCGCCGGTTGGTGAGGTCGCCGCGGGAGAGCCGGCCCGAGCTGCGGAGCAGGGTGACCGCGATGTACCCCTCCAGCAGCTCGTACTCAAAGGGTCCCGCCAGGATCACCCCGACCCCGCCCGCCACGACCCACTCGCGGGCGGGGTCGGTGCGCAGGTCGTACTCCCAGCCCGGCTCGGTGCCCGGCTCGCGGAAGGGCCTCCGGACCGCGCCGAAGGCAACCCCCGCCCAGGCGCCCTGGCTGGTGTCGGCGGGCAGCAGGAGCCGGAGCCGGTGGTCGGGCGCCTGGTTCACGAAGTCGACCTGGAGCCGGGTCAGCGGCTCCTCGCCGAGCTGCTCGGCCGCGATACCCGTCGCCGGCCGGCGCACCGCCCGGCCGGCGGGCTCGAAGGTGTAGAGGTCGCCGCGGTCGGGCTGGTCCTCGAAGAGGAGGCCGGCAGGCGCCGGGACCGTCCGCACCTCAACCCGCTCCGGACTGCCTGTCCCCAGCGGCGGGATCCCGAACCGCTCGAAGGGGCTGGGGGTGAAAAAAGTCTCGCCACCCTCCTCCACGCCGAGCCGGCGGAGCAGCGCGCCCGCGCCACGGACCGCACGCTCGATCCGCTCGCTCGCCTGCCGGTGGACCTGGTCGACCGAGCAGCCGCAGATCGTGTCGTGGGCGGAGTTCAGGATCAGCTGCCGCCAGACGTAGCGCAGCTCCCGCTCCGGCCAGGGGCGCCCGGTCAGCGTCCAGATCGGCTCCAGGTGGCGCTCGAGGAGGCGTTCCAGGGCGGCGTGCTCGAGCTTGAGCGGGAAGCGGGCGCTGAGCGTGCCCTTGAGCACGAAGGAGGTCGCGGCCGAGTGCAGCTCGCCCCGCAGCCTCCCCTCGGCTGCGGGCGCGACGGCGATGAAGTCGGCCAGCGAGGAGATCGCCGCCGGTCGTTCCGACGGCACCGTTCCGAGCGCCGCGGCGAGGCCCGTCGGCACCGGCTGGTGATCGTCGCCGGCCATCACCAGCCAGGGCCCCGCGGGAGCCCAGGTCTCCTCCGCCAGCCGGTCGCCCAGCTCGCGGGCGGCGAGGGGAAGACGCCTGCCGTGGGCGTAGCTGCGCTGCAGGTGGACGGTCCGGACGCTGGACCCGTCGAGCGCCTCCCAGTCGAAGACGCCGCCGACCTGATCGGCCGGGACGCCGCGCCAGACCACCGCCTTCTCGATCCCCCGGAGCCGCAGGAGCTGGGGCATCTGGGCGGTGTGGCCGAACTGGTCGGGCAGGTAGCCGACCGCCATCGGCTCGCCGATCTCCCGCGCCCGCTCGAGGCCCAGCTCGAGGTTGCGGAGGAGCGACTCGCCGCTGACCAGGTGCTCGTCCGGCAGCGTGTACCAGGGCCCCAGGCTCACCCGGCCGTCGGCGGCCGCCGCCCGGATCGCCGCCAGCCGGTCCGGCCGCGCCTCGAGGTAGTCGTCCACCACCGCCATCTGGCCGTCGAGGTGGAAGCGGAGGCCGGGCTCCCGGGGAAGCGCCAGGAGGAGGGAGTCGAGGAGGGCCACCAGGCGCCTGCGGTAGACGGCGAAGGGCAGGTACCACTCCCGGTCCCAGTGCGTGTGGGGAACGACATGGATCTCCGGAGGCGGGGGCATCCGCATATTGTGTCCGGGTGGCCGAGACGCTTCACGGGGCTGCCGAGCTGGAGGATCTCGCACGCCGCGTCTTCCTGGCCATGGGCGCCTCCGACCGGGTTGCCGCCACCGTGGCCGGACACCTCGTCCGGGCCAACCTCTCCGGCCACGACTCCCACGGCGTCCTCCGCATCCCCCAGTACGTGGCGGAGGCGGATCGCGGCGATCTCATACCCCCGGCAACCGCAACCCTGGTGATGGAGTCGGGCGCGGTCGGAATCGTCGACGCCGGCCGCGGCTTCGGCCACAGCGCGACCGCGCTGGCGATGGAGTGGGTCGCCGGCCGTGCGCATGAGTTCGGGGTCGCCGCCGCCGCGGTACGCCGCGCCAACCACATCGGGCGCCTCGGCGAGTACGTCGAGCAGGCCGCCGCTCGCGGCGTCATCGGCATCGCCACCGTCGGCATCGTCGGTGGCGGAGGGGTGACGCCCTTCGGAGGCCGGGGCCGCTACCTGGGGACCAACCCCTGGGCGATCGGCGTCCCCTCGACAGGCGAGCCGATGATCTACGACGCCGCCACCTCGGCCGTCGCCGAGGGCAAGCTGCGGGTCGCCCGCTCGAAGGGCGCCCCGGCGCCGGCGGACGCGATGGTGGACGGCGACGGCAAGCCGTCGCGCGACCCGGCCGATTACTACGCGGGGGGCGCGATGCTACCCCTCGGCGGCGCCCTCGCGGGCCACAAGGGCTGGTCGGAGGGCTGGCCATGATCGGCGGCGAGGAGCCGACGACCGCCGGGACGGCCGCGGCGCCCTCCGCCCCGGGATGGCTGGCGGGCGCTTTCGTGGTGGCCATCGACCCCGAGCGCTTCGGCGGCGCCGAGCATTACCGGGCCGCGGTGGCCGGCGCCCTGGCCGGGCTGCGCCGGCAGCCGCCCGCCGAGGGCGTCGCCGAGGTCCTCATCCCGGGGGACCCGGAACGGCGCAGCCGCGCCCTCCGGGAACGCGAGGGGATCCCCATCCCAGACCCGGTCTGGAGCGACCTCCAGGAGGTCGCGGACCGCTACGAGGTGCCCACCGACTAGGTGGGATTGCCAGACACGCAAGGCACAGGTCCCAGTCCGAAAAGGTACAAGTGGCACCACTTGTACCTATCCCAGGGCTTTCCAAGGTCCAAGTGGTACCACTTGGACCTATCCACAAGTGCGCCCTTAGGGCTGAGTCTGAGCCCCACTAGGCAGGGGCTGGGGCTGCGGCCCGACCGGTGCCGCGGCGCCCGGCTTGAGCTTGGCGTCGATCGCCTTGCGGTCCTTCGCGAACTGGTCGGCGAGCGCCTTGATCCCGGCCAGTGCCGCGGTCTGCCGAGTGTTCTGGAGCTGGGTGATGATGCCGTCGATCGGTTTCGACTCGGCGCCCGTGAACTGGTCCCGGGCCACCTTCCAGCTCCTGTCGTGGGGGGCGCCGGCAAGCTCCGCGCCGGCCAGCCGGAGCTGGTCGTAGTAGGCCCGCATCGACTGGACCGCGAGCGCGCCCTTGCCCCGGGCGGCCATCGCCTCGCTGTCCCGGTAGCGCTGGTTGGCGAGCTCCAGGCGGACTCCGGCCTTGGCCACCGCCGAGCGGTTGGCCGCGACGAGCAGACGCTCGCTGTCCAGCTTCAGCGGGTAGAGGCTGCTGTCCGGCTCGGCCAGCTGGGCCGCCAGGGCCAGGCTCGACCCGGCGAAGAGCGCGAGCATGAGCGCCGCGGCAACCACCAGGCTCCAGCGGATGCCGTGGCTGGGGAGCGGGTGCTTCGCGCGCCGGAGGGGGAGGTTGTGGTGATGGACCCAGGTCGCCCGGTGCGCCTGGCCGCCCTGGACGAAGGCGTCGCGGACCCGGGAGCGCGCGCCGGCCGCGGGCGCCCCGTGTTCCAGCGCCGCGATCTGGTCGCTGAGCGACAGCATCCCCTCCAGCTCCTCCGCCGCCGGGTGGATCCCGACCGCCTCGGCGACCTCGGCGCCGGCAAGGCGCCGGGCGATGGCGTCCTCCAGCTGCCTGGGGCTCGGCTCGGTCAGGACGGGCACTAGGTCACCTCCAGGGAGCCGGGCTGCGGGTCGGGTTCGAGAGCCAGCGCACGGCGGAGGGCGAGCAGCGCGCGGTGCTGGAGCGCCTGGACGCGGCCGACGCCGCGGCCGGTCGCTTTCGCGATGACGTCGGCGGGATGGCCGGCGACGAAGCGGAGCCCGAGCACGTCGAGCTGGTCGGGAGTGAGGGAATGGATCGCCTCCCGCAGGCGAGCCTCGGGCGGGAGGTCCTGTGCCGGCAGGCCGGGGAGGGGGGCGAGCGGGCGGTCGGACTCGCTCACCACGGCATTGGCGATCCGCTCCAGCCAGGTTGCGAAGCCACTCTCGAAGCGGCGGTAGCGGGGCAGGCCCTCGAGAGCCCGCAGGAAGACCCGGCGGACGAGCTCCTCGGTCGCGGCCGGGTCCCCGACCAGGGCGCTGACATAGCGGTAGAGGCCGTCGAAGTGGGCGTCGAAGAGATCGGCAAGAGCTTCCGGCTCGTAGCGCTGTGCCCGTACGATGACATCGCGCTCGCCCCGATCGCGCGCCGGGACGGACCTCATGAACGCCGCCTGCCGGTAACCCAACACAGCCATGTCGCTATAAGAATAACGCCCACAGCGATGTATGAGTTTCTACTCGACAAGAGTTGGATCCAGAACCAGGGCGCGGCCTGCACGTCGGCCTGCGTCCTCGCCGGGCTGGGCGCGCTGGGGGCGCAGGGGTTGCCCGACCTGGCCACCGGCTCAGGCTTCCTCGCCGGCGCGCCATACGGGGCGCCAGACCTGCTCGACTACGTCACGCTCCCCGGCCGGCGCGCTCCGCTCGACCTCCGGATCGAGGAGCTGGCTGCCCGGCACGGCATCGCCGTCAGCTCGACCTCGGAGGCGGTGCTGCCGGGCTGGACCCAGCGCCCGGTCGACGGTGAGGTGCTCATCGTCCACCTCGCCTATGGCCAGGAGGCGCCTGGCCGCTACGGCAGCTGGGGCTGGCATCCCCTCCGCCCCGCCACCTACTCGACGGGTGGCCACAGCGTGGTGCTCGCCGCGCTCGACGGCGCCGGCTGGACGGTGCTCGACCCGAACCGGCCCGGCCTTCAAAGCTGGCCCCGCCCCGGGATCGCCACTGCTCGGACCAGGTTACGAACCGCTGGCCCCGGTTGAGGTCGCCAGCTCTTCGATCTGGGTGACCATGCCGTCGAGGATCGACAGTCCAGCGTCCCAGAAGCCCGGGTCGGTGATGTCCATGTCGAGCTTGCGCACCAGCTCGTCGGGCCGCGTCGAGCCACCGGCGGCGAGGAACTCGAGATAGCGGTCGACGAACTCCGGGCCCGCCTCCTGGTAGCGCCGGTAGACGGAGAGGGCGAGCAGGTTGCCGTAGGCGTAGGCGTAGACGTAGCCGGGCGCGAAATAGAAGTGGCCGACGTAGCTCCACCATGGCTTGTGGTCCTCGGTGAGCTCGAGGGAGTCGCCGAACATCGGCTGGAGGACCTCCTGCCAGATCTCGCCGAACTGCTCCGGCGAGAGTTCGCCCTCGCTCCGTCGCCGGGTGTGCGCGGCGTTCTCGAAGCGGTTCATGGAGACCTGCCGGAAGACCGTCGCGAAGGATCCCTCGACCTGGTCGCAGAGCATCGAGAGCCGTATCCGGGGGTCGCTCTCCTCGGCCATGATGCGGTCGAAGGTGAGCGTTTCGCCGAACACGCTGGCGGTCTCGGCGAGGGTCAGCGGCGTGCCGGCCATCAGGTAGCCGCGATCGGCGGCCAGCATCTGGTGCACCCCGTGCCCGAGCTCATGCGCCAGCGTCATCACGTCCCGGGTGCGGCCGTGATAGTTGACCAGCAGATAGGGATGCACCGACGGCACCGTCGGATGCGCGAACGCGCCGCCGGACTTGCCCGGGCGCAGGGCGGCGTCGATCCACGGCTGCTCAAAGAACCGGCCGCCGATCCGGGCCAGTTCCGGCGAGAACGC
>WNFM01110965.1_pt5 | contig 18792 bp, 20 predicted proteins | sample 5400271 | NCBI WGS metagenome assembly WNFM01 (sample SAMN13153352, study PRJNA577476) | soil metagenome | isolation source: 60 cm saprolite on Douglas fir-dominated hillslope | place: USA:California | collected 2013-09-17 | reverse complement strand
GACGCGAACGTCAGCCGCGGACTGGCGCGATCGGCGACGGAACGATGCAACACCGCCTGCACGCTCGCGGACAGCGGTTCGTACTGCTGCTCGCCGGCAACACAGAGCCGCGTGGCCAACATGCACGCCAGGAGCAGGGCAAGACGCTCCACTTTTCCGGTTCTTGTGCGTGGTCCTGTCATCCGCAAAGCGATTTCAGGTGTCCGGCCGCCTTCTGCGCTTCGATCGCGGTGGCGGATGCATCGGTGCGGCCCTGATATTCGACCTTGCCTTCCTTCAGGCCGCGTTCGCCGATGGTAACGCGATGGGGCACGCCGATCAGTTCCAGGTCCGCGAACATCACGCCCGGACGCTCGTCGCGGTCATCCAGCAGCACGTCGACGCCGGCCGCCTGCAATTCATCGTGCAGTTGATCCGCGACCTTCTTGATTTCCGCATTCTTGCGATAGCCGATCGGCGCGATGGCAACCTTGAACGGCGCCAGCGGCAGCGGCCAGACGATGCCTTTGTCGTCGTTGCCCTGTTCGATGGCGGCGGCGACGATGCGCGATACGCCGATGCCATAGCAACCCATTTCCATGACCTGCGCCTTGCCGCCTTCGTCGAGGAAGGTCGCTTTCATCGTTTCGGAATATTTGGTGCGCAACTGAAAGATGTGGCCGACTTCAATGCCGCGACAGATCTCGAGCGTACCTTTGCCGTCAGGTGAAGGATCGCCGGCGATCGCATTGCGGATGTCTGCGACCATTCCCGGTTCGGGCAGGTCGCGGTCGAAGTTGACCCCGGTCAGGTGAAAGCCGGCTTCATTGGCACCGCAGACGAAATCGCTCATCTCGGCAACGGTGCGGTCGGCGATGACCGTGATATCGGCAGTTACGCCCACGGGACCGATATAGCCGGGGCGGCAGCCGATGCGGGCCTCGATCTCCTTCTCGGTCGCGAAGCGGAACGGATGCCGCTTTGACTTCGTTCAACTGATGGTCGCCGCGAACCAGCAGCATAAACATCCTGTCTTCGTTCACTACCGCAAGGGCTTTGACCGATTGCGACAGCGGCAGGTTCAGCAGCGCGGTCACGTCTTCGCACGTGGTCCTGCCCGGTGTGGGCACCTTCTGCATTTTTTTTGCAGCCGCCGCGCGCGGCTGCGCCGGTGCCACCGCTTCGGCGAGTTCGACGTTGGCAGCATAGTCGGACGCGGGCGAATAGGCGATGGCGTCTTCCCCCGAATCTGCGAGCACGTGAAATTCATGCGAGCCGGTGCCGCCGATCGCACCGGTGTCTGCCGCAACCGCGCGGAATTTAAGTCCCAGTCGCGTGAAGATGCGCGAGTAGGCGTCGTACATGTTGCGGTATTCGCGCTCGAGGTCCTGGTAGTTCACGTGGAAGGAGTAGGCGTCCTTCATCATGAATTCGCGCGCGCGCATGACCCCGAAGCGCGGCCTGATCTCGTCGCGAAACTTGGTCTGGATCTGATAGAAATTCAGCGGCAGTTGCCGGTACGAACGGATTTCCTTGCGCGCGATGTCGGTGATGACTTCTTCATGCGTCGGGCCGAAGCAGAAATCCCGTTCATGGCGGTCCTTGATCTTGAGCATCTGCGGGCCGAATACATCCCAGCGGCCGGTTTCCTGCCAGAGTTCGGCCGGCTGTATCGCCGGCATCAGCAACTCCACCGCGCCGGCGCGGTTCATTTCCTCGCGCACGATTTGCTCGACCCTGCGCAGCACGCGCAAGCCCAGCGGCATCCAGGTGTAGAGGCCGCTGCCGAGTTTCCTGATCAGGCCGGCGCGCAGCATCAGCTTGTGGCTGAGGAGTTCGGCTTCGCTGGGGGCTTCCTTGAGCGTGGAGATGAAGAACTGCGAGGTGCGCATGCGTCTGATTCCGTTATCGAAAAGCCGCTATTCTACAGGCCGGCGCCGGCTGGGACGCCGCGGCGGCCTTTGCGGCCGCGGTTTTGCGGCTGGAATGGGGCGCTGTGCGCCATGAACCGGTAGATCTTGTGGGGGGAAGAGCTTGTTCGGAAAGTGGAGAATCAATCGCAGTGCAAATCGCGATATCAGTGTCGAAGTCAGCGAGAAGGACGGTGTCCGGTCCCTGCATCTGGGCAGCGACACCGTGCAAAGCTCGATGAAGCTAGACGATCCGGATGAACTGGTGTTGTCGTATACGCGCGCGATGATGGCGTTTTTGCTGTTTCGCCCGCGGCCTGTGCACGTTCTCATGATCGGCCTGGGCGGCGGCTCGCTGCCCAAGTTCGTCTACAAGCATCTGCCCGGGACCAAAACCACCGTCATCGAATTCGAACCCAGGGTCATTGCCATCGCCCGCCAGTATTTTCATGTCCCCCAGAATGATGAACGCCTGATCGTGGAAGAGGCGGAGGGAGGGGCCTGGGTGGCGGCGCATCCGGATTGCTGTGACGTGCTGATGGTGGACGGCTATAACGGCAACGAGCAGGGCGCACAGCTTTGCTCGGAGGATTTCTACGCGAGTGCGCGCGCCGCGCTCTCCAATGACGGGGTTCTGGTGGTGAACCTGTGGAGTTCGGACAGCCGGTACGACGCCTACCTGCAGCGCATCGAAAGCGTATTCGATGCGGTTGTCTGCGTGCCGGCGGAAAGGCGCGGAAATGTGGCGGTTCTGGCGTTCCGCCGCTCGCCGGGGCAACCCCGCTGGGATGACTTGCGGGCCGCAGCCCGTTCCCTGCAATCTCTCTATGGCCTTGAATTCCTTAAGTTTGTAGAGGGTTTGCGAGAGCTCAATCCGCGCTCCGCCGCACGCCTGCTGGTTTGATGCCGGATAGCGAAACTTCTTTTATCCCGCCATTTGTGGAAAAATTCGGTCATTGATGAATTGGCTAGTGGTGGCTCACATGGTAGATCGTGATGGCTATCGCCCGAACGTAGGAATCATTCTTTGCAATGGCAGGAACGAGGTTTTCTGGGGTAAGCGGATCAAAGAGCATGCCTGGCAGTTCCCGCAGGGCGGGATCAAGGGTGGCGAGACACCCGAGCAGGCGATGTACCGCGAGCTCAAGGAAGAGGTCGGCCTCGACCCCTGCCATGTGAAGATCCTCGGGCGCACTCGCGAATGGTTGCGCTACGACGTACCGCAGAACTGGGTGCGGCGTGAAACGCGCAGCCAGTATCGCGGGCAAAAACAGATCTGGTTCCTGCTCAGGCTGGTGGGGCGCGATTGCGACGTTTGCCTGCGCCAGTCCGAGCATCCGGAGTTCGACGCCTGGCGCTGGCATGAGTACTGGATTCCGCTGGAGAGCGTGATCGAGTTCAAGCGCGAAGTCTACCAGCGGGCATTGCAGGAACTAGTGCGTTACCTCAGCGCGTCGCGAGCGCGCCGCGAGCAGGACCAGCGCGCGCCGCGTTCCCTCACGCCGCTGGACAGTTGATTTCCGGAAGTTCCGGTGCCAGCGCCGGGGCTTCCAGTTCGACCACGGCGAGCAGCGTCTTGTCTTCGCCTTTCCAGTAGTCCGCGGCATCCGCCAGCGTATCGACCGCCGCTGCGAATTCTTCCGGTTCGGCCCTTGCAAAGCCCGACGCTTCGCGCAGCACCAGCAGGGTGCCGCCCCCCTCGCCGTGCTCGAGTTCGAGCAGGCAGTCGTAAAACGCATCCCAGTTGTGGCCGAAATACGCGGGGAATCGCAGCGCCTTGGCGAGCGTATTCAGAAACGCATTCTTGTCGCGGGCGGCGGTCAGCCGGACCGGCACGACTTGCAGTGCCTTCAGCGTGGCGGATTCCAGCGCCTGGTCGGACAGCGGCGCATGGCAGCGGAATACGCCACCCGTGCGCGATTCGATGAGTTCGAAGAAGTCTGCTTTCATTCTGCGATCCGTCTGAAACTGCGGTAATGGTCTGCCGTGTACCAGAACTGGTCGCTTCCGGCGGCGATGATTCTTCGCGCACCCCGATCGCGGCTGCCCGGAGTCTTCACCGTGTATTCCCGATAAGTGCAGCGTGCTGCGCGCGGTAACCGGCCCTCGCGATTCGAGAATATCGCGCCGTCGCGGGCAAACGGAAACGGGCCGCCCTGCCTGATCAGGCTGAGGGTTTCCCGCGCTTCCTTGGGCAGGTCGGCGGTGCGGACCACGCCGGCCGTCTCGATTGCAGGGGAACGGGCCGATGCCGGACTCGTCGCGTACAGCAACAATATGCCGAGCAAAAGCGCGCCCGCAACTCGCGCCAGACGGAGGTCGCCGAACAACGGCTGCTGTCGCTCACAACCTTTTTTCCAATCGTTCAAGGCATTACCTTCCGCATTGCCAGACAAATCGGCTCGCGGCCGGATTTCCGCGGCCATCACACCGCAGGGCACAACCGAACCCATAAAAAGCATGCAAGTAGAAGATTCGCCTTGAAAATCCGGCGGCCGCGAGGTTAACATGGCGGCAGTCTGCCGGTAACAAAACGGCCACGGTATGTTTCAGGAATATTCGTTAATGCCACGTCGCAACGACTACGATGTAACCGACCAGGTCAACACGACTGAGCCGGCTTCGGTCAATGGCGAGGTCAATCGCATTTTCCTCGAGCTTTATCCGAATGCGTCGACGCACGTGCTCAACCGTTGTTTCCGGGACCTGACGCGCCTGCAGGCGGGCGAGTATCCCGGCTATCACGCCGGCGACACCAGTTACCACAACCTGCAGCATTCGCTCGACGTGACGCTGGCGATGGCGCGGTTGATGGACGGTTACGAGCGCACGCGGGATCGCAGCGGCGAACTCGGCGCCCGTCTGTTCCGCTTCGGTATTGTCACCGCACTGTTTCACGACATCGGCTACCTGCGAAAAGTCAACGACACGCGCCACAAGAACGGCGCGGAATACACGCTCAAGCATGTGACCCGCGGCGCCAAGTTCCTCGAGGACTACATGAACCGCATCGGCATGGCGGAACTCGCTCCGATTGCTTCCCAGATCATTCATTTCACCGGCTACGAAAAGCCGATTGCCAAGATCGACGTGCCGAACCTGTCGTTCCGACTGCTGGGCAACATGCTCGGCACCGCCGACATCATCGCGCAGATGGCCGATCGCTGTTATCTGGAGAAGTGCCGCGACCGCCTGTACCCGGAATTCGTCGAAGGCGGACTTGCCGCGCGCGACGAGGCCGACAAACGCAGCAGCGTGATGTTCAGGAGCGTAGGGGATCTGATGGTGAAGACGCCGCACTTTTACAAGACTGCGACGGCGCGCCTGAACGACCAGCTCGGCAGCGCGCACGGCTATGCCGGCAAGCACTTCGGCGGGCAGAACCTGTACTTCGACGAGATCGACAAGAACATGCAGTACGCGTCCGCCGTCGCCCTGGAGGGCGACCTGACGCTGCTGCGGCGCGAACCGCCGAAGCCCGGCGAGGAATTGCTCGAAATCTTCTAGTTTTACTTGCGCACGTTCAGCATTATTTTTCCGACGTGCTCACTCGATTCCATTAGCGAGTGTGCCGCGGCAGCCTCATCCAGCGCGAACGTCTTGTAGATCACCGGGTGGATTTCGCCCGCCTCGATCAGCGGCCACACCTTGTCCCGAAGCGCCTGCGCGACGGTTGCCTTGAACTCCACCGGCCGCGGACGCAATGTCGAGCCCGTGATCGTCAGGCGCCGGCGCAGGATTTCGCTCATGTCGAGCGTAGCCTTCGTCCCTCCCAGAAACGCAATCAGCGACAGCCTCCCGTCGTCGGCGAGGCATTGCAGTTCGCGCGGCACATAGTTCCCGCCGACCATGTCCAGGATGACGTCGACACCGCGGCCCCCGGTCAGCTCCTTGATGACCGCGACGAAGTCTTCGCTGCGATAATTGATCGCGCGCGTCGCACCGAGTTTTTCGCATGCCGCGCATTTTTCCGCCGACCCGGCGGTGACGAAGACACGATGCCCGAGGGCGCGCGCCATCTGGATCGCGGTGACGCCGATGCCGCTGGAGCCGCCTTGCACGAGCAGCGTCTCGTCGTTTTTCAGCCCGCCGCGCAGGAACACATTGACCCACACGGTGAAGAAGGTTTCCGGCAGGCTGGCGGCTTGTTCCAGGGTAAGGCCCCTGGGAACGGCCAGGCATTGCACGGCGGGAGCGGCAACATATTCGGCATAGCCGCCACCGGTCACCAGCGCGCAAACTTCGTCGCCGATCTTCCAATCCTTCACCTCCGGTCCCAGTTTGACCAGCGTGCCCGCAACTTCGAGGCCGGGAATGTCGGAAGCGCCGAGCGGAGGCGCATAGCCGCCTTTGCGTTGCAGGACGTCGGGACGGTTCACGCCGGCCGCCGCAACCTCGATCAATACTTCGCCCGGCGCAGGAGAAGGGACAGGGCGCTGACCGGGACGCAATACTTCCGGGCCGCCGGGTGTGGTGATTTCGATCGCTCGCATCTGGGATGGCAGGGACATGGCTGACAGGGGCTCTTGAATGGATCGGTGTTTATATCACTTTGCGCGCCGGCGCTCATGGGTTTGGCCTTGCGGCCGCCGGGTTTGCGCCTTGCGGGGGCTTGCGGCATGATTCGGCGCTCTTTCCAAAAAAACGGTCAGCGGGGGATTTCATGGAATATCGCAAGCTCGGCAACAGCGGACTGAAGGTTTCACTCTTGTGCCTCGGCACCATGATGTTCGGCGATCGCACCGATGAAAAGGAAGCCGGCCGCATCATCGGTTCCGCCTTGGACGCCGGCGTCAATTTCATCGACACCGCCGACCAGTACGCGAAAGGCGAATCGGAGCGCATTACCGGCAAACTGATTGCGTCCAATCGCGACTACTGGATCGTTGCCACCAAGGTCGGCAATGCGATGGGTCCGGGCGCAAACCAGATCGGCCTTGGGCGCAAATGGATGATGCAGGCGATCGACGGGAGCCTGAAACGGCTGGGCAGTGACTATGTCGATGTCTACTATCTGCATCGCGACTTCGATGACGCGACCCTGGAAGAGACGGTCGCCGCGATGGGTGACATCATCCGTTCGGGCAAGGCGCGCTATTTCGGATTGTCCAACTTCCGCGGCTGGCGCATCGCCGAAATCGTGCGCCTTTGCGAAAAGCTGAATGTTCCGCGTCCCGTCGTCTGCCAGCCTTACTACAACGCCATGAACCGTCAGCCCGAAGTGGAGATCCTGCCTGCGTGCCGTTACTACGGCATCGGCGTCGTGCCTTACAGCCCGCTCGCGCGAGGTGTGCTGACCGGCAAGTACAAGCCGAACGAGGCGCCGCCGGAAGGCACGCGCGCCGGGCGCGCCGACAAGCGCATGATGGAAACCGAATTCCGCAAGGAGTCTCTTGCGATCGCGCAGAAGATCCGCGCCTTCGCCGAAAAGAAGGGCACGAACGCCGGCCACTTCGCGGTCAACTGGGTACTCAACAACGCGGCCGTGACCAGCGTCATCGGCGGGCCGCGCACGCTCGAGCAATGGCAGGATTATCTGAAGGCGCTCGAGTTCAAGTTCGAGCCCAAGGGCGAGGTCCTGGTGAACTCCCTGGTGTCCATCGGGCATCCGTCGACGCCGGGATACAACGATCCGCAATATCCGCTCACCGGGCGTTTTCCGCTCGTCGGTTGATGTTTCTATTCGGGGGCCGCGAAGTGGGAACAAAAGGCCAAACGTGGAACCACGGAGGACACGGAGCAAGGAAAGCGAGAGAGACCAAGCGCTGTGAAATGGCTTGGCCAGAATATTCGTGACCACCCAACCTTGCTTCACTCTCGAATCCGATGTCGTTCATCTGCGTGCTCTCCGTGTCCTAAAAGGGTACTCCACGCTTCGCGAGGGTATCCGTGGTGAAGATCTTCTTGAAAATCCGTGCGCTAGACATTGGGAGGTGAGCAATGGCTGATAGCAAGGTTGCTTTGATAACAGGCGGTTCGCGCGGGATCGGACGGGCGATCGTCGAGCTGCTGGCGGCGCGCGGCTTGCGCGTGCTGTTCACTTATGCGAGCCGGGAAGGCGATGCGGCGGCCGTGGAATCCGCGGTGAAAGCCGCCGGTGGCGAAGCGAAAAAATTGCGTGCCGACGTGGCGGACGCGAAATCCGCGCAGACAGTGGCACGAGCCGCGCTGGATGCATTCGGCCGCATCGACGTGCTGGTGAACAACGCCGGTACGCATCTCCCGCACGTTTCCATTGCGGACACGTCGCCGGAAGAGTGGGATCGGGTGCTGCGCGTGAACCTCTATGGGACGTTCCACATGGTGCAAGCCGTGCTGCCGCACATGCGTGCCCGTAAAGGCGGCAACATCGTCAACCTGTCTTCCAACATCACCAGCCGTTTCGCGGCGAACAACTGTGTCTATACCGTTTCGAAAGTCGGTGTCGAGGCGCTGACCCGCATCCTGTCGAAAGAAGAGGGCCGCAATGGCATCCGCGTGAATGCAGTCGCCCCCGGCCCGATCCGCACCGACATGCTGGAAGAGACGATGGTCAAGATCGGCCCGGAGCGCGCCGACGCGTTCATCAAGTCGGTGCCGCTCGGACGCAAAGGCGAGCCGAGTGAAATAGCCGAAGCGGTGGCCTTCCTGGTTTCGGATGCCGCCAGCTATATGACCGGCCAGGTTGTGTTCGTCAACGGCGGCGGACCGGGTAACTGATGTCTTTGATCAGGGCGGAACAGCCTTCGGACTTCGATACAGTCAACGCGCTTCTGCGGGCCTCGTTCGGGCGCGAGGCGGAGGCGCGATTGGTGCAGCGGCTGCGCGCTTCGGAGAAAATTACGTCCGCCCTGATCGCAGAAGAAAAGGCGCGCATTCTGGGACACGTGGTGTTTTCAAAAATTGCCGTGGACGGCGAAGTCGGCGAGATTAACGCGGTGGCATTGGCGCCGCTCGCCGTGGAGCCCGCTTTCCAGCGCCTTGGCATCGGCAGCGCTCTGGTCAGCGCCGGACTGGAACGCTGCCGGCTGGCGCGACAGGCGCGGGTACTGGTGCTTGGCGACCCGGTCTATTACGCGCGTTTCGGATTCGTGCCGGCCGCACGGTTCGGGCTGAAGTGTCCTTTTCCCGCGCCTGAAGACGCATTCATGGCGATCGAACTGGAACCCGGCGCGTTCGTGAAAACTTCAGGCACCGTGCGCTATGGGCACGAGTTCTACGATCTGGATTAGAGCGGAAGGCAATTCACCACAGAGGCACAGAGGACACAGAGGAAAGAAGGCGTTGGACGAAAGAGATGGACTGAATGTCATAACGCAAAGGTCGGGTGAATTGGCCATCATCTCGAATTGGTGTGCAAGCTACAGCTTCACTGCATTTCTCTGTGTCCTCTGTGCCTCTGTGGTGAGAATTTTCAACTAGCTTAGACGCTAATAATTCTTTCCAGCGCGGCGCGCATGTCTGCGGGCACGGTGGTGGAACGGCGCGAAGTGCGATCCACGTACACATGGACGAAATGCCCTTGCGCCGAGGCTGCATTCTCCTCGTTTCTGAATAGTCCGATCTCGTAGCGCACGCTGCTGTTGCCCAGCTTCGCAACCCGCAGTCCCGCATGCACCACGTCCGGAAAACTGATCGGGGCGAAATACTCGCATTGCGTTTCCACCACCAGGCCGATCACCGTGCTCGTCGCGAGGTTCAACGCACGTTGTTCGATCAGGTACTGGTTCACCACAGTGTCGAAGTAACTGTAGTAGACGACGTTGTTGACGTGGCCGTATACGTCGTTATCCGCCCAGCGGGTCGGAATCGCCTGGAAGTGACGGTAACTGTCGCGCAGTTCCGGAGTCGGTCGAATCATGGAAGTCCCTCGTCGTCAGTGTGTGCCGGTCTGGTCGTCGGCATCGCTCAATCGCCGCATATGTTTCCAGTTCACCGCCAGCATGCCGGCCGCGACGACGATGAACATTCCGAACAGGGTCATGGGCTCCGGAAAATCGCCGAACACAAGATAGGCCAGAAGCGTCGACCAGATCAGTTGCGAATAGACGAACGGCGCCAGTGTCGAAGGCGATGTGTGTTCCATCGCGCGGATCAGCAGCAGGTGGCCGAAGCCGCCGAGAAAGCCGATGCAAACCACGAAGCCCGCCTGGCTCAACGTCGGCGTAATCCAGTGCAACGGTACCGCGAAACTGGTGATCGCGCCGCCGACGAGGGCGGTATAAAACAGCGAGGTATACGGATGTTCGCGTCCCGAAAGCTTGCGCGTCACGATTTGATATACGCTGAACAGGATGGCGGTCGCCAGCGGGAATACCGCGGCGAGCGAGAGCACGCCGCCCCCCGGCCGCAAGATGATCAGCACGCCGACGAAGCCCAGCGTGACCGCGAACCATTGGCGCCGGGTGACCTTGTCGCCCAGCATCGGTCCCGACAGCAGGGCCGTGAGCACCGGGCCGACGAAGGTGATGGCCGCCGCTTCCGCCAGCGGCAGATAGCGCAGCGCAAAGTAGAAAAAAGTCGTACTGCCCACCAGCAACACCCCGCGCAGGATCTGCAGCCACGGATACGAGGTGTGAAACAGTTTCGCTCCCATCCGCGGCCCGAGCCATGCCAGCATCACCACGACGTGCACCATGTAGCGCGCCCACATCAGCGCCGATATCGGGTACGACTTGAGCATGTACTTGGCGAGCGTGTCCATCGCCGAAAACATGAACACGGCTGACATCAGCAACGCGATGCCGCGCAGGGTGCGGCGGTGGTGCTGGGCGTCTGCTTTAGTCATTTGAAAAACCGTGACGGTCGTGACTATCGTGACGGTCGTGACTGTCGTAGAGGCGATAAAAAACCGGCGTAGCTGTCTTGGTCTTGATGTTCACGACAGTCACGGCCCTTACCGACCCTGCGGCAACACGCCGCGTCCGGCGAAACTCGTCTTGCCGCCGAGGGCCTCCTCGATGCGCAGCGCTTCGTTCCATTTGGCCATGCGTTCCGAACGCGCAAAGGAGCCGACCTTGAGCTGTCCGGCGTCCCAGCCCGCCGCAAGATGCACGATGGTGACATCCTCGGTCTCGCCCGAGCGAGCCGAGACGATGGTTCCCCAGCCGGCGCGTTTGCCCGCGTCCAGGGCGGCTTTGGTCTCGGTCACGGTACCGGCCTGGTTGGGTTTGATCAGCACCGCGTTGCAGGCGCCTGATGCCGCCGCCTCTTTCACGCGCGCGGCGTTGGTCACCAGAAAATCGTCGCCGATGATCTGTACTTTTTTTCCGGCCGCGGCCGTGAATTTCTTCATGCCTTCGGCGTCGTCCTCGGCGAGAGGGTCCTCGATCGAGACGATCGGGTAGCGGTCCAGCCATCCGAACAGCAGCTCGCACAGGCCGTCGCTGTCGAGTTCGCGGTTTTCCAGGCCCAACCGGTAGCGGCCCGCGCTGCCGAACTCCGACGCGGCGATGTCGAGCGAGATGCCGACATCCTCGCCGGGGCGATAGCCCGCGCGTTCGATCGCGCGCATCAGCATGGTGAGCGCCTCTTCGTTGGACGCGAAAGCCGGCCAGAATCCACCTTCGTCGGCCACGCCTTGCAGCTTGCCCGCTTCTTTCATCAACTCGCCGGCTGCGCGATAGATCTCGGCGGTCATCGCGGCGGCGTCGCTGAAGCTGTGCGCGCCCAGTGCCATGACCATGAAGTCCTGCACGTCGACGCGCCGTCCGGCGTGCGCGCCGCCGCCGAATATCTGGATCTCCGGCAACGGCATGCGAATGGCCTTGCCTTGTGCGAGATAGGCGTAGAGCGGCATCCGGTGGGCGCCGGCGACAGCATGCAGCACTGCCATCGAGGTGGCGATCATGGCATTGCCGCCGAGCCTGGATTTGTTCGCCGTGCCGTCCAGTTCGATCAGCGCATCGTCGATTTCGGCCTGGCGCAATGCGTTGCGTCCCAGCAGCAGGCGGGAGATCTCGTTGTTGACGTGTGCCACCGCTTTCGACACGCCCATGCCGCCAAATGCCTGCCCGCCGTCGCGCAGGTCGACGGCTTCGTTCGATCCCCGCGATGCGCCGGCGGGGGCGATCGCGCGGCCCACCGAACCGGCGGCGACATGCACCTCGACTTCGACCGTCGGCCGGCCCCGCGAATCCCATACGCGGCGGCCATGAATTTTGGTGATGGTGGTGTCGGTCATGAAACGTTCGCTTTCATTCTTGTCATTGTCGGGCGAGTTCGCTTTGCCAGGCCGCGCGCACGCTGTCGAGGCTGTCCACCGGATGGAGCAGCAGCGCATGTGCGACGCGGCGTACCCGGTCGCGCTGCGCGTCGGTCGTGATGTATTCCACCGGCGACTTGCCGTCGATCCTGCCGAGGAACAGTCCCGGCAGCAAATGCGGACGCGCGGTTCCCAGGTGACGTTCGCAAGATAGTTCCCGGCCAGCGCATCGAAACTGTCGAGGTAGTGTGCCTGCCACCGGGGCCGCCAGATGCATTTCAACAGCAGATGGTTCAGGCAGAACGCGAGATCGAAAGCCGGATCGCCGTACCACGCGCATTCGGCATCGAGGAACACCGGTCCGTTCGGTCCCGCCAGGATATTTTTCGGGCTGACGTCGCCGTGCACCAGCGCCTTTTTGGTCGCGCCGGTTACGCGCACCAGGCTTTCCAGCCGGTCGGCGCAATCGGGATGCTTCCTGGCCGTGGCTGAAAGATAAGGCTCGAGCCGGATCGGGAAGAAAATGTGGTCGGTCGGAAATTTCCTTGCGACATCGATGTCGCCCGCGGTGTGGCTGTGAATCGCCGCGATGCGCCGGCCCACCTCGCTGGCGGTGTCGAGCGAGATTTCACCGTCGCGCAACTGGTTCTTCCACACCGGATAGCGCTCCCCGTCGAGGAATTCCATCGCGAACATGCCGGTTTCGCGGTCTTCGCCGAGCACCTCCGGCACCGCCCGCGGATCGATGGCGCCTGCCACCCGCATCCATTCGATCTCGTATTGATTGCGTTCGACGGGGGCGTGCCAGTCCGCCTCGACTTTGAGCTTGGGTAATGCACGCTTGATGCAGATCGGGCCGCTCTGGAGGTCCACGCGCACGATGTCCGAGGACACGCCGCCGGTGAGCGGCGCAATGGCGGGAGATTCGCCGGATTGAAGCAACCCCATGCGTCCGAGCGCGATGAGGAAGGAATCGTTGCTCATTATTATCTTGAGGACACCGCACCTGGGCCGATGCCACGATATTGGCGCATCGCGAGTGCGGAAATCGAGTCGAGACTCTATCACAGCTATGACGGCTGCCTGTTTTTCTCCGCCTCGTTCGACGCGATCCAGCGGGTTTTTAGCGGAAGTTTGGCGTCGGAAAGCCCCAATTCGGAGGTTTTTTCTGTAGTGCGGCACGACGCGCGTGCGTTACGTCGAAGCCATCTCAAAGCAGATTGACAAGCGGCTGATTCAATTAGTATTGTGTTCGTCGTTTCGGAGCGGTTCATGTAGCAGGTCGTCGGCAGGGAGGCCATGGCCAAGATCGCGGTGTTCAATCAGAAGGGCGGCGTCGGCAAGACAACGACTTCGCTCAACCTCACGGCGGCACTCGCCCGGCGGGGTTATAACCCTTTGTCGATCGACCTCGATCCGCAGGCCCATCTCTCCTATATCTGCAACAGCACCGTCGGCAACGCCGACGACTCGATGTTCGGTTTTTACCAGAGCACCAAACCACTGGCGCAGTTGATCCGCCCCGCGGCCGGCGGCTGGCTGGTGATCCCCGCGCATGTCGAATTGTCGAAAGTCGATACGCAATTCGGCAAAGGCCCGAACATCCTCAACCGGCTCAACGTCGGCATCGTCAAGGAAAACCTCAACACCGGCCGGCCGATCGTGCTGGACTGCTGCCCGATGCTGGGCGTGCTCAGTTTGAGTGCGATTTTCGCGTCGGACCGCGTGCTGATCCCGGTTTCCGCCGACTATCTGGCCGTGCAAAGCGTGCACCAGGTCGAGAAGACGCTGAAGGCACTGGAACATGTGCTGAGAAAACGCCTGCCGCGGCGCTATGTGATGACGCGCTTCGACGGCCGCCGCAAGATGTCGCACCAGATCTATGACGAGCTCAAGGCAAGGCTGGGCGATGAGGTCTGCGAAACCAAAATCACGGAAAACGTCAGCGTCGCCGAAAGCCCCGCCTCAAAGAAGGATGTGTTCGCGCATTCGCCCGATAGCCGCGGCGCAAAGGATTACGAGGCGTTGCTGGAAGAACTGGTGAATGTCGGCTTCATCGAACGGCGCGAACCGGAAGTGGTCACCGAATCCCCCGTTACGGCTTTTCTTCATCAGGCTGTCGCGATATAAGCGAGATGATGCCCTCGAGGTCGCTGCCTTCTTCGCGGATGGCCGAAGCGATCTGTTTGCACTCGATGATTTCGCAGTGCATGTACATCTGGACGATCTTGCGCTCCGCTTCCGCCTGGTCGCGCGCATGGACGACGAGGTTGTCCACCGGCAGGCCGCTTCGCGTGCGGATCCTGAACCCGAACTTGATCAGATGCTGCGCAGGACCTGGGGCGGGTGCGGACACGTCTTTAGCCCGGCTGAACCTTCAGATCCAGCCGGTAGCGCTGGAAGTTCATCACGTAATGCAGCGCATTTTCCTGCAGCCTCGCCACTTCCGCGTCGGTCAGTTGCCGCACCACTTTTCCCGGTGAACCCACCACCAGCGACCGGTCCGGAATCTCCTTGTTTTCGGTGATCAGCGCATGCGCGCCGATCAGGCAGTGCTTGCCGATCTTTGCATGGTTGAGGACTGTGGACTTGATGCCGATCAGGCTGCCCTCGCCGATGGTGCAGCCGTGCAGCATGACCTGATGGCCGATGGTCACGTGCTTGCCGATGGTCAGGCGCACGCCCTCGTCGGTATGCAGCACGCAGTCGTCCTGCACGTTCGACCCCTCGCCGATGGTGATCAGGTCGTTGTCCCCGCGCACCACGCTGTTGAACCAGATGCTGGCATTGTGCTCCAACACCACGGAACCGATGACCGTCGCGTTGTCCGCAACCCAGTAATCGCCGCGGGTAATGACTTTTCTGTCGCCTAGGGAATAAATCATGCTTTGTTTGTTCGTCGCACCGGATCGGCTCATTATAAGGGACGCCTGACGTCCGCAGCCGCGCCGGGAGATAATACCGCCAACCGTATTCAGGAGACCCGCCATGTCAGCCGTCGCCGCCGTAAAATCCGCTGGAGAAACCGACATCGTCAAGCTGCTCGGCGCTGATGCCGACAAGCTGCTCAGCCATGTCTGCAAAGGGATCCCGAAGGAGACGGTGCACCTGCCGGGACCGGATTTCGTCGAGCGCGTCTTCACGCCGTCGGACCGCACCCCCCCGGTCATCCGCAGCCTCCAGCAGATGTTCGACCATGGCCGCCTGGGCGGCACCGGCTACCTGTCGATCCTGCCCGTGGACCAGGGCATCGAGCACTCCGCCGGTGCATCGTTTGCCAAGAACCCGGCTTATTTCGACCCCGAAAACATCGTCAAGCTCGCCATCGAGGGCGGCTGCAATGCGGTGGCCTCGACCCTGGGCGTGCTTGGGACCTGCTCGCGCAAGTACGCGCACCGCATTCCGTTCCTGCTCAAGATCAACCACAACGAATTCCTGACCTACCCCAACAAATACGACCAGATCCTGTTCGGCAGTATCAAGCAGGCGCGCGAAATGGGCGCGGTGTCGGTCGGCGCCACCATCTACTTTGGCTCGCCGGAATCCGCGCGGCAGATTGTCGAAGTCGCAAAGATGTTCGAGATGGCGCATGACGCGGGACTGGCCACTGTGCTCTGGTGTTACCTGCGCAACCCGGCATTCAAGTCCGACAAGGACTACCACGTCTCGGCAGACCTGACCGGTCAGGCCAACCATCTCGGCGTCACCATTCAGGCCGACATCATCAAGCAGAAGCTTCCCGAGAATAACGGCGGCTACAACGCCATCAGCAGCAAGGAAAATCCGTATGGCAAGGTCGACCAGCGCATGTACACCGAGCTCGCCACCGACCATCCGATCGACCTCACGCGCTACCAGGTCGCCAACTGCTACATGGGCCGCGCGGGATTGATCAACTCCGGCGGCGCATCGGGCGCCAACGACCTGGCCGATGCCGTGCGCACTGCGGTCATCAACAAGCGCGCCGGCGGCATGGGTCTGATCTCGGGACGCAAGGCTTTTCAGCGGCCGATGAAGGAGGGTGTGGCCATCCTCAATGCGATCCAGGACGTTTATCTGTCGAGGCAGGTTACCGTCGCGTAGCCACAGCTGCAATGCGTTTGAAAGGCGGCCCATCGGCCGCCTTTTTTATTTGTCCTCGCGCTGAAATTTCACCGCAATCCGTCGCGGTATCGGACCGTCGGTTTCCATTTCTCAATCGCGCGGGAACGGCGTCATTTTTTTCGCAAGTTCCACGTCGCTGACGAGCATGCGAACAGCGGGTCGCAAGACCGGAATCGCTGTGGGGATTCAGTCGTGGTCGCAAGCCGATCGGGCTACGCAATTGCGGCACCGATCGTCGTTCGAAGACGACAAGTCGTTTCCGCGTTGAATGTCCAGAATCAACTTTCCGCGTGATTTACCCGCGCAATAACAGTGATGTAAGGTTGTCGAAAATGTGACGCACAGATGTGGTGCGCGCAGCGAAAGGCTGGCCCACTGGTTGCAGATACCAGACAGGTAAATGTGTTTTTTTGTTGATGCACAAACCACCCAAGGGGGAGTTATGTCGCTTCTGCAATCTTTATTCATCTGGCCGGACCGGGTACTGCCGTCACTGTTGATTCTGCTGCTGCTCGCAATACCGTTCCTCTACGCGGCACGCGAGCCGATGCATGCGTTGATCAGGAGCGCGTTCCGGGCGGTGACGAATCCGCTGCGGCTCGGCGCGCGCTGGCTCGGCGACGTGGCCACCCGCCTGGGCGCCCGCAACCGCCAGGTGCTGTTCGCGCACGGCGGCCATGAAGTCAAGCAGACCATCGAGCGCGAGTTCGAACGCGTCACGACGCTGGTGCAGCGCGATCTGGAGGGCTATCCGGTACTGCAACGCAAACTCATGGACGAGATCACCCGCATCGAGGAGGACTATAAGAAGACAGGCGAAGTGCCGCTGCCGCCGCCGGAGTGGGTGAAGGCGATCGAGTCGCTTGCCAAGATCAAGGCCTCCGGCGACGGCGTGGTCGAGCGCATTCTGGCCGAGATCCGCGAAGCCCTCGGCGATATCTACCAGAAAGTAGTTTCCGAATACCGCGGCGCCTACCAGGAGCGGCACAAGATCCTGAAGGGCTTTCTGCCTTTCTGGCGTTCCGTGAGCCAGACGCTGACGCAGGTGGATCGCAACATCACGAGCCTGCAGGTCAGCGCCGCGAAAATCGACGCCAACGTGCTGAAGCTGGAAAGCATTGCCGCCAGGAGCAAAGTCGCGGCGCACGGGCTGGCCACGTCGGCGTCCACGCAGTTCTTTGTCGCGGGCCTGGTGATGCTGATCGCTTTCGGTGGCGCTTACGTCAACTTCAAGCTGATCGCGCTGCCGATGTCGGCCATGGTCGGCGGTGGCGACTACATCACGGATACCTTGCAGGCGTCCGAAGTGGCGGCGCTGGTGATCATCCTGTTTGAAACGCTGATGGGCCTCTTCCTGATGGAAACGCTGCGCTTCACCAGCCTCTTTCAGTTCGGCAGCATCACCGAGAAGATGCGCCGCCGGCTGATGTGGGCCGCCCTCACCATCCTGTTGGTATTGGCGGGCGTCGAGGTAGCACTCGCTGTGATGCGCGACGCCATCATTTCCGCGGACGTGGCGCTCAAGCAGCAACTCGGCTCCGTTGCCGGCGCGGCACATGCGGAAACCGGTTGGGTGACCCGCATCCCGACCTTCGGCCAGATGATCCTGGGCTTCACGCTGCCGTTCGCGCTCGCATTCGTGGCGATCCCGCTGGAGAGCTTCATCAATTCGGGTCGCACGGTGCTTGGCGCCGGCCTCGAACTGGCGCTTCAGGGGCTGGCGTTCGTGCTGCGCTTTGCCGCCAACCTGGCGAAGGAAATCGGCCGCTTCGTGATCATGCTCTACGACGTCGTGATCTTTGCGCCGCTCGCGATCGAGCGTTGGGTCGTAAGTTATCGCGAAGGGGCGGCGCGGCGCAACAAACTGCGCTCGGTGCCGCCGCTCAAGCGCGCGTCCGGAACCGAGGAGGCCATATGAAAGTTACATCCACGCTTGGAGTGCTCGCGGCCTTCCTGTTCGTTGTTGCCTGCGGACCCACCGTCAACCATAACCAGGCGGTCTATGTGCTGATCGACACGTCCGGCACTTACGTCAAGGAAATGAACAAGGCGCAGGCCGTGGTGAATTACCTGCTGGGCACCATCAACACCGGCGATACGCTCGCGGTCGGCAGGGTCAAGAGCCGCAGCTTCAGCGAGAAGGAGATCGTCGCGAAGGTCAGCCTGGGCAAGGACCCGCTCGCCGCCAACGCACAGAAGCGCGCATTCAGCGATCAGTTCGCCGTTTTCGCCAAGGCGGAGCAGCAGGAAAAAGGCAGCCGCTACACCGACATCACCGGCGGCATCATCCAGGCGGCGGAGTATTTGAACGAGACCCAGGCCGGGCGCAAGACCATCGTCATCTTCTCCGACATGCAGGAAGAGCTGGATTACAAGACGGTGCGTGACATTCCGATCAAGCTCAACGGCATCCGAGTTGTCGCGCTGAACGTCACCAAGCTCGGCACCGACAACATCGATCCGCGCCGCTACCTCGATCGCCTCGAGTGGTGGGAGAAACGTGCCCGTGGCGCCGGCGCGACCGACTGGAAAGTGGTGAACGATATGGAGCACCTGGACCGCATTTTCAGGAAAAGCAGTTGAGCGGAACAATTTGAGCGAAACAACAACGGCGGG